>Ga0265780_10004360_pt1 | contig 18233 bp, 14 predicted proteins | sample P1T30metagenome_FD_192432 | JGI IMG/M metagenome (GOLD analysis project Ga0265780, IMG submission 192432) | Plant litter microbial communities from East Loma Ridge, Irvine, California - P1 T30 | ecosystem: Environmental > Terrestrial > Plant litter > Unclassified | place: USA: California...
CGAGCCCGGCGCAACCGGGTGAGGAGCTCGGGCCCCCGGGCGTCGAGCAGGCGTCCACCACGTCGGATGCCGACGACCATCAGGACGGCCCCGAGGACGACGCCGACGACGAGCGTCAGCAGCCCCAGCAGCACCGACCCCTGAACCAGCGCCACGATGCCGAGCACGAGCTCGGGCAGCGACGCCACGAAGACGATCGCCCACGAGGCGTAGAGGCCCAGGGCCGAGGTGACGTTGGCCCCGGGCGGGGACTTGAACGGGCTCTCGCCCGCCGCCGGGACGGGCATCAGGTACAGCGCCGAGGCCACGCTCGACACGCCGAACCCGGTGAGCAGCAGGCCCAGGCCGATGCCGAGCAGGGCCGGGGCCACGTCGAATCGACCCACCACCGCCAGCGGGACGAGCGTGGCGAGCACGACGGAGGGCACCGCGAACAGCGAGAGCGTGAGGACGCGACCGGCGCGGTCGGCCGAACCCGCCAGCCCGGTCGACAGGTGGGCGGCGAAGGCCGTGCCGTCGTACGAGACGTCGGCGGCCAGTGTGATCGCGAGCAGGGCGGCGACGGCCGGGCCGATGGCGTACAGCGGCCAGGTCGTCTCGAGGGAGAACGACAGGAAGATCGCCAGGACCGGCATCAGGGGGACGACGATCAGCGACCCGCCGTACCGAGGGTCGCGCAACCAGTAGACGGCCGTCCGGGCCGCGACCGCACCCGTCGGCGTCGCGGGGAAACGTGCGAAGAGTCCGAGGCCCTTGGACGCCGAGGTGGCCGTGACGGCCGGGGGAGCCACGAGCGCGGTCGCCAGGCCCCGCCGCCACAGCAGCAGGAGCACACCCAGGGTGGCCAGGGCGATGAGGGCCTTGAGGGCTGCCTCGCCCGGTCGGCCGAGGGCGACGTCGCCCGGGATCGACCAGGCGGCGCCGAGCGGGCTCCACGACAGGGCGTGGGCGACGCGGGGCAGGTCGTCGCCGAGCGAGCTGAGTCCCTGTCCGACCAGGCCGATCAGGGGCCCGGCCAGGATGAGGGGCACGAAGATCGCGACGCTCATCAGCTCGCGGTAGCGGCGCTTGGCGCCCAGCGCGCTGGTGGCGGTCTCGACCGCACGGGACGCGGCGACGCAGACGAAGACGCCGAGCACCCCACAGAACGGGGCGAGGACGGCGGACAGCGGGTGCTGCAGCCAGCTGAAGGTCGTCGCGAGGGCGGCGACGAGCGTGACGATGCCCGGGATGCCCAGCAGCCCCGCGACGAACAGGGCGGCGAGGAGCCGGTCGGCGGGCAAGGGGAACTGACGCAGCTTCGAGACGCTGAGGGTCTGGTCGTAGCCCCGGGCGACGAACGGCACGACGACCCAGCCGACGACCACGAGCGAGCCACCGAGCACGCCGGCCGTCCAGGCCCAGCGCTCGGGCGCGAACGAGAGGGCGACGAGGCCGACGACGACGGCGGCGAGCACGCCGAGGCCGTAGAGCCCGCCGATGACGGCCGCGACGATCTGCCAGGTGCTGCGCTTGAAGCCGTTCAGCAGCACCCGCCAGCGCAGACTCAGGAGGTGCGCAACCACGACGGCCCCTCGTTGTGCTGGCGACCACCGACGAGTTCGACGAAGCGGTCTTCGAGAGTGGAGCCGGCGCGCACGTCGTCGGTCGTGCCGGCCGCGAGCACGCGACCGGCCGCGATGACGGCGACGTGGTCGCACATGCGTTGGACGAGGTCCATCGAGTGGCTCGACACGATGACCGTGCCGCCGTTCTGCGTGTAACCGTGCAGGATGTCGCGGATGTTCGCGGCCGAGATCGGGTCGACCGACTCGAACGGCTCGTCGAGGACGAGGAGGCGCGGCGCATGGACCAGCGCGCAGGCGAGCGCCACCTTCTTGGTCATGCCCGCGGAGTAGTCGACGACGAGCGTGCCGCCGGCCGAGCGGAGGTCGAGCAGGTCGAGGAGGTCGCCGACCCGCTGTGCCGTCGTCTCGCGGCTCATGCCGTTGAGCAGGCCGTGGTAGGTGACGAGCTGCTCGCCGGTGAGGCGGTCGAAGAGCGAGATGCCGTCGCTGAGCACGCCCACGAGCGACTTGGCGTGCGTCGGGTCGGACCAGACGTCGACGCCCAGCACCTCGATCCGGCCCGCGTCGGGACGCAGCAGCCCGGTCGCCATCGAGAGCGTGGTCGTCTTGCCGGCGCCGTTCGGGCCGACGAGGCCGAAGAACGAACCCGTCGGCACGGTCAGGTCGATTCCGTCGACGGCGACCTTGTCGCCGAACGCCTTGCGCAGACCGGTGATCTGCAGGGCGGACGCCGGGGGCGTCGCGGTCGGTTCGGGGCGGGGCATGCCGACGTCGCTCATGGCCCCCAGCCTAGGGACGCCCACCGGCACCGCGCCTCCCCCAGGGGGTGGAAGCGGGGCGAGGCGAGGGTGGCGGCGGGCGCGCCGTCGACACGCAGCGCAGGAGGCGCGGGTGCCGACGGACGCGCCGGCTCAGCTGAGCTGGTTGGCCTCGACCCAGGCGAGGTACTCGGGGCTGACGGTGCCCGTGACGTAGTCGCCCGTGAAGCAGCTCATCTCGAGCTCGGTGACGTCGCTGCCCTCGGTGATGGCGGCCTGCATGTCGGCGACCTCTTGGTAGATGAGGTGGTCGGCACCCAGTTCGCGGGCGATCTCGGGGATCTTGCGGTCGTGGGCGACCAGCTCGTGCCGCGACGGCATGTTGATGCCGTAGACGTGCGGGAAGCGCACCGGGGGAGCGGCCGAGGTGAACGTCACCTTGTTCGCTCCGGCGGCCCGGGCCATCTCGACGATCTCGCGCGACGTCGTCCCGCGGACGATCGAGTCGTCGACGATCAGGATGTTCTTGCCCTTGAACTCGCTCGACATCGCGTTGAGCTTCTGGCGCACCGACCGCTTGCGCTCGGCCTGCCCCGGCATGATGAAGGTGCGCCCCACGTAACGGTTCTTGTAGAAGCCCTCGCGGTACTCGATGCCGAGCTTCTGGGCGACCTGCATGGCCGCGGGGCGGGACGAGTCGGGGATCGGCATGACGACGTCGATGTCGCCGATCGGCGAGTGCGCGGCGATCGTGTCGGCCAGCCGGTTGCCGAGGCGCAGTCGGGCGTCGTAGACCGAGATGCCGTTCATGATCGAGTCGGGGCGGGCCAGGTAGACGTACTCGAACGAGCAGGGGATGAGGCGCGGGCTGGCGTGGCACTGCTTCGACACCATCTGGCCGTCGAGCGAGATGAAGACGGCCTCGCCGGGGGCGACGTCGCGGACGATCTCGTAGCCGCCGGACTCGAGGACGAGCGACTCGGAGGCGGTGATCCACTCTTCGCGGACGCCGTCGGCGGCGAGACGGCGCCCCAGGACCAGCGGGCGGATGCCGAATGGGTCGCGGAAGGCCAGCAGACCGTGGCCGGCGATCATGGCGATGGCCGCGTACGAGCCCTGAACCCGGTCGTGCACGCGGGAGACCGCGGCGAAGATCTGCTCGGGGTCGAGCTCGCTGCCGTTGACCTGCTCTTGCAGCTCGTGCGCCAGCACGTTGACCAGCAGTTCGGTGTCGCTGTTCGTGTTGAGGTGACGCCGGTCGACGTGGAAGAGCTCGCTGGTGAGCTCGCGCGTGTTCGTCAGGTTGCCGTTGTGGATGAGCACGATGCCGTAGGGCGCGTTCACGTAGAACGGCTGCGCTTCTTGCTCGTTGCTGGCCGCGCCCTTGGTGGCGTAGCGCACGTGACCGAGGCCCATGTTGCCGAGCAGCGCACGCATGTCGCGGGTGCGGAAGCCCTCGCGGACCTGCCCCTTGGTCTTGTGCACGTGGAAGATGCCGCCCTCGGCGGTGGCGATGCCGGCGCTGTCCTGCCCGCGGTGCTGCAACAGGAGGAGCGAGTCGTAGACGAGTTGATTTGCTGGCTCGTGCGCGACGAGACCGACGATGCCGCACATGCGGATCTGGCTCCAGACCGTAGAGTTGGGGTTACCGCGACAGTCTAGAGCGACACCGAACGGATGAACGAATGGCGACCTCCTCTGCCCACTCGACCAGCGCCTCCTACGCCGCAGCGGGGGTCGACACGGCCGCCGGCGACCGGGCGGTCGAGCTGATGAAGGCGGCCGTCGGTGCCACGCACGGCCCCGGTGTCGTCGGCGGCGTGGGCGGGTTCGCCGGGCTGTTCGACGTGTCGTTCCTCAAGGACTTCGACAAGCCGTTGCTCGCCACGTCGACCGACGGCGTCGGCACGAAGGTCGCCATCGCCCAGGCGCTCGACAAGCACGACACGATCGGGCAAGACCTGGTGGGCATGGTCGTCGACGACATCGTCGTGGTCGGCGCCCGGCCGCTGATCATGACCGACTACATCGCCTGCGGCCGCGTGGTGCCGGCCCGCATCGCCTCGATCGTCGAGGGCATCGCCCGGGCCTGCAGCGAGACGGGCACCGCCCTCGTCGGCGGCGAGACCGCCGAGCACCCCGGCCTGCTCGGGCCCGACGACTACGACGTGGCCGGCGCCGCGGTCGGTGCGGTCGAGTCGGGGCGCCAGCTCGGCCCGCACCTCGTCGGCGCCGGCGACGTCGTGCTCGCGCTCGCCTCGTCGGGCGTGCACTCGAACGGCTTCTCGCTCGTGCGCCACATCCTGGCCTCACGCGACCTCGGCTACGACGACACCCTGCCCGAGTTCTCGGGCACCGTCGGCGAGGCGCTGCTCGAACCGACGCGCCTCTACACGTCGCCCCTGTTGCGCGTGCTCGACGACCCCGCCCTCGACGGCGCGATCCACTCGCTCAGCCACGTCACCGGGGGCGGCATCGCGGCCAACCTCGCTCGCGTGCTCCCCCTCGGGTCGTGGACCGAGGTCGACCGCTCGACCTGGTCGCCGCTGCCCGTCTTCCGGGTGCTGAGCGACCTGGCCGGCTCGACCCTCGAGTCGAGCGAGGGCACCTGGAACCTCGGCATCGGCATGATCGCCGTCGTCGCCGCGTCGCAGGCCGACGCGGTCACCTCGGCCCTCGAGGCCGACGGCATCGCGACCTGGCCCGTCGGCACCGTCTCGACCGGGCAGCGCGATCTCGCCGGGTTCGAACAGGGCGCCAAGGGCGTCGACGGAGGCGCGGTGCGGCTCGTCGGGTCCTACGCGGGCTGATCGCCCGTCACGCCGAGTGGCGTCGCCCCGGCGTCGGCGTACGATGAACGCACGCCCGTGCCGGGCGCGCTGACGACGACGTCAGACCGGACGACGAAGGAGTCGACCCATGAGCACCACCCGCATCCCCCTCCCCGCCGTCTCGCGTGCGGCGGTCGCCGCCCCGCGCAGCGCCCGGATCAGCCGCGTCCCCGCCGAGCCCGCACCGCTGCGGTCGTCCGCGTCACCCGTCACCGGCGGGCGCAAGGTCGCGGCTCTCACGGCCGGCGGCATGATCCTGCTGCTCGTCGTGGGGCTGCTGCCCGCGGTCGCGACGCTCGTCGGCGGCTGAGCCGCGCCTCCTGACGGCGGCACCGTCGCGCGTTCGACCCGTCGCCCGTCGAGCAGGTGACACACGACGACGGCCCCTCGAGAGATCGAGGGGCCGTCGTCGTGTGACGTGCGTCGTGCGGACTCAGAGGACGCAGAACTCGTTGCCCTCGGGATCGGCGAGGACCACCCACGACACGTCGGAGTCGTCTTGGCCGACCTGTGCACGGACGGCCCCGAGCGACTCGAGTCGCGCGACCTCGTCGGCCTGCGTCGCCTCGCGGCTCTGACCGTCGACCGGGGTCGGGCGGAAGTCGAGGTGCAGACGGTTCTTGACCGTCTTGGCTTCGGGGACGCTCACGAAGAGCAATCCGGGCAGCGTGTCGGGTGTCGGACGGATCTCGGGTTCGTCGTCGTCGGACGAGACGACCACCCAGCCGAGGGCGTCCGCCCACCAGCGTGCGAGCCGTGCGGGGTCGCTCGCGTCGACGACGACCTGCTCCCACACGAGGGACGAGGACGAAGAGGTCATCAGCCGACCGGCCTCAGGCGCTCTTGTTCTGGTCGTGCTCGGTGTCGTATTCGTCGTCGAAGTCGTCGGCCCATTTGTCGACGTATTCGTCGCCGGAGTCGTTCTTCGTCGCCAACTCTTTTTCGAGTGCACCGTAGTTGGTGTCAGGGCTGAAGTACTTCAGCTCTCTGGCGACCTTGGTGTGCTTGGCTTTTTGACGGCCGCGCCCCATGCGTGACCCCCTCTGAACTCGGCCCGGAAACGGTGTCGGACGACCCGGGAACTGCCGACAGGATGCTCTTGAAAAACTGGACCGATCTTATCATGTACCCCTAGCCCCGGCTGCCGCCTCGGACGGGCATGATGGTCGGGATGACTCCTGGGGGCGAAGGCGAGCGGACGCGGGTCCTCGTGATCGGCGCGGGCCAGGCCGGGTTGTCGGTCTCGTGGTACCTGCGCCGGCTCGGACTCGAGGTGGGTCGCGACCTCGTCGTCCTCGACCGGGGCCCGGGGTCCGGAGGCGCGTGGCAGCACCGCTGGGAGAGCCTGCGGTTGGGTGCCGCGCATCGCGTGCACGACCTGCCGGGCATGGACGGGCTGGGGCTGGGGTTCGCCGACGCCGACCGGTCGGCCCCGGCGCGTGACGTCGTCGCCGACCGGTACGCCCGGTACGAGGACGCACTCGGGCTCGACGTGCGGCGCCCGGTCGAGGTGACCGGGGTGACCGGGCTGGGGGACGGGTTCTCGGTGCGGTGGGCGGGGCGCGCCTCCTCGGGTCTCGGTTCGGAGGCCGCGACGGCCCCGGGCACCGGGGCCGGGGCCGGGGCCGCCTCGGTGCCGGCTTCGGGTTCGGTGCGGGCCGAGGTCGTCGTGAACGCGACCGGTACCTGGGGTGCTCCGTTCGTGCCGTGGTACCCGGGGCGCGACACGTTCCTCGGGCGGCAGCTGCACACCGCCGACTACCGGGCGGCGTCCGAGCTCGAGGGGCTCGACGTGGTCGTGGTCGGTGGCGGAACGAGCGCGATCGGCTTCGTGCTCGAACTCGACGGCATCGCGGCCTCGACGACGTGGGTGACGCGCCGGCCGGTCGACTGGCTCGACCAGGGCGAGCTCGACGTCGAGTCGGCCGTCGCCGCGGTGGCGGCCCAGGACCGCGCGGCCCGGGCGGGGCAGGCGCTGCCGAGCATCGTCAGCGGCACCGGCGTGCCCCGCACCCGCCGCTTCGTGTCGGGCATCGAGCGTGGCGTGCTGGTCGAGCGGCCGATGTTCGCGGCGGTCGAGCCGAACGGTGTGCGCTGGGCGGACGGCACCTTCGCCCATGCGGACGCCATCGTCTGGGCGACCGGATTCCGCCCCGAGCTGCGCCACCTGGCCCCCCTCGGGCTGCGCTCGGCCGACGGGGGCGTGAGCGTCGAGAGCGGCGCCTCCACCCTCGATCCGCGGCTGTTCTTCGCGGGGTACGGTCCGCAGGCGTCGACCATCGGGGCCAACCGGGCGGGGCGGGCGATCGCGCGGCAGGTCGTCGCACGCTTGTCGGAGAGCGACGCGGAGCGCCGACGGCAGGGGTGACGCAGGCGATGCCCGTGCGCGGGCTCGCCCGCGTTCGGCGGGAGGGTGCGCGCACCATCGGCGGCGGGGCGAGCGGGGCGAGCGGTCATGGGTGGCGGGGCGGGCGCACGGCGTGCGTGGCGGACCAGACGGCGACGGCGGCTGCGGCGGACCAGGCCTGGGGGCGGCACGAGGCGGGGTACGGCACGGGCGACGGCATCTCGCGGGCCGGGTCGCCCGAGTGGAGCTCGGGCATCCGGTAGTCGAAGGTCGGCGCCGCCGCGAGCAGGCCCTCGGCGAGCACCGCGGCCTCGTCGGCGAACCCGGCCCGGGCGAGGCCCTGCACCGCGATGGCCGTGTCGTGGGTCCAGACGCTGCCCCCGTGGTAGCTCAGGGGCCAGTAGCCGGCGCTGTCGGTCGACATCGTGCGGAGGCCGAAACCGCTGGACAGCTCGGGCGAGACGAGGCGGGAAGCGACCAGCGCCTCCTCGTCCGGGTCGAGCAGACCCGTGCCGAGCAGGTGCCCGAGGTTGCTCGTGACCGTGTCGACCGGCCGCTTGGCCGCGTCGAGGGCGATCGCCGGGTAGGCGCCCGCGTCGTCGTCGACCCAGAAGGAGGCGCGGAACCGGTCGCGCAGGCGCCCCGCCCAGTCGCGCCACGCGTCGCCGCCCGCCCGACCGAAGGCGTCGAGCAGGTCGGCCCCGTGCACGGCCGCCTCGTACGCGTAGGCCTGCACCTCGCAGAGCGCGATCGGCCCCTCGGCGAGGGTTCCGTCGCGCCACTGGACGCTGTCCCCGGAGTCCTTCCAGCCCTGGTTCGCCAAGCCGTGACCGGTCTCGTCGACGTACTCGAGCAGCAGGTCGCCGTCGCTGTCGCCCGAGTCGCGCATCCAGGCGAGGGCTGCGTCGAGGTGCGGCAGCAGTGCCTCGACCTCGGCCTGCGGCAGGCCCCAGCGCCAGGCGTCGTGCAGCAGGCAGATCCAGAGCGCGGTCGCGTCGACGGTGCCGTAGTAGAGCGGGGGCAGGCTGACGTCCTCACCGGGGATCGTCAACGTCCGTTGACGGAGTTCGTGCATGATCTTGCCCGGCTGCTCGGCCGTCCCTGGCACGTGTCGAGTGCCCTGGAGGCCCGCGAGCACCCGCAGGGTGCCCCCCGCGACCGTGAGGTCGAGGGGCAGGGTGAAGCGGGCGGCCCAGAGCGAGTCGCGGCCGAAGAGCGTGAAGAACCAGGGCGCACCTGCGGCGTAGAACACGTCGTCGGGTGCCGTCGTCGTGGTCAGCCGGAGCGCCGCCAGGTCGTCGCGGGCACGGTCGACCCAGCGGGCGAGCCGGTCGTCACGCGGCGCCGGGTCGAGGTCGGCCCAGTGCGGCGGCGTCCGCACGCCCCGGACGACGGCGTCGGGGGCGGTCGCGACCAGGTCGAGACCGACCGTCACGGAACCCCGGGCGGGGACGACGGCGACCCACTCGACGACGAGGCCGGCGGGGGTGTCCCGCACCGCGCCTCCTCGGGCCTCGAGGTCGACCCGGACTCCTTCTGCCCGCCAGGAGGCGCGGGTGCCGTCGGACGTGAGCGTCGCGTCGCGCACGGGCGCGCCCACGATCCCGGCCTTCACGTGGTCCATGGGGGAGGCGTCGGGTCGGAGGGTCGCGGCCAGGGTGACCGTGAGCTCGCGGTCGAGCCGGGAGGTGACCGTGTGGCGCTCGTGGACGCCCGTGGTCGTGACGTCACGGAGCGAGCTCAGGCGGACGTCGGGGTCGGCTCCGGCGTCGTCGAGGCCGCGCAGCAGCGACTCGAAGCGGACCGACGAGGCTCCGAGGGGCACCGTGGCCACGTGCTCGGGGACGAGGCCGTCGACGGTGACGCCGTGCCCGGCGACGAGACGCACGTCGCCGAGGTAGACGCCGTGGATCGTCGCCGCGCCCATCGACCCGTCGGCGGCCGACCACGCCTGGACGGGAGCCCTCAGCACGACGGTCTCGGCGGCGAGGAACGGCTGGAGGCCGGGTGTCGGGGTCGACCGGTCGGCGTGGTCGGAATCGAGGGGGGAGGTCTGGGTCATCGGGGGCTCCTGGGGCTCCGGGTGGCGGGCGTGGGGTGCGACGGGGTGGGCGTCGCGGCGTGCATCACTCTTTGACGGCCCCGGCGCTGGCGTTCATGATGCGGCGCTGGAAGACGAAGAAGACGATGGCGACCGGGATCGTCATGACCGCGGCGGCCGCGAGCTTGATCGGGTACTGCGACCCCTGGCTCAGCTGCCCCGAGGCGAGGCTCGCGACGCCCTTGGTGAGAGTGGTCAGCTCGGGCGACTGGGTCGACACGATGAAGTGCGAGAGCTCGTTCCACGACCCCTGGAACGACAGGATGATGATCGTCACGAGGGCCGGGCGAGCCATGGGCAGGACGATCGACCAGAAGACCCGGAAGGTGCCGGCGCCGTCGATGCGCGCCTGCTCTTCGACGCTGCGGGGGATCGACTCGAAGAAGTTCTTCATGATGAAGACCCCGGCGGCGTCGGTCAGCAGCGGCACGATCATGCCCGAGTACGAGTCGTACATGCCGAGCTGGTTGATCACCAGGAACTTCGGGATGAGCAGCACGACCGTCGGCACCGCCATCACGCCGATCAGCAGCACGAAGATGACGTTGCGCCCCCGGAACTGCAGCCGCGCCAGGGCGTAGCCGGCCAGCGAGTTGAAGAAGACCCGCCCGAGCGTCACCACGATCGTCACGATCGCGGAGTTCTGGAACCAGGTCGGGAAGTCGCTGTTGAGGAACAGCTGGCGGTAGGCGGCGACCGTCGGCGTGATCGGGATCAACGCCAGCGGGTCGGAGGCCGCCTCGGGGTCGGTCTTGAACGACGTCGCCACGTTGATCAGGAACGGCAGGATGTAGATCGCCGCGATGACGATCAGCACGGCGTAGAGCACCGAGGTGCCGGCGATGCGTCGCGTGCTGCGGGGCTCGCGCCCGGCCGGGTGAGGTGGGGCCGGGGGAGGCGCGACCGGCGAGGAGGGGTTCGTCCGGTCGGCGATCGGTGCGGTCGTGGTCATCGCTCGACTCCTGTCGTGTAGAGCCGGGTGCGTCTCTTCGACACGGCCCGTTCGCGCAGCACGATGCGCTGCAGGATCGTCAAGGCGACGATGATGACGAACAGCACGAAGGCGATGGCCGCGCCGCGACCCCACTCCTGTTCGCCGAACGCCGAGGTGTACGAGAGGTAGGCGGGCGTCAGCGTGGTCTTCTGCGGGCCGCCCTGGGTGCCGGTGTAGATCTGGTCGAAGACCTGCCAGGTGCCGATGAGGCCGAGGGTGAGGACCGTGAAGAGCGTCGGTCGCAGTTGCGGCAGCGTGATGCGCCAGAAGCGCTGCCAGCCGCTCGCGCCGTCCATCATCGCGGCCTCTTGGACGTCGCCACCGAGGTTCTGCAGGGCCGCCAGGAAGAGCAGCATGAACGTGCCACTGGTGGTGAAGACGGCCATCAGGATGAACGCGGACATCGCGACCGACGGCCCGGCCAGCCAGTCCCACCAGCTGACGCCGAGGGCGGTGTGGTCGGCCAGCAGGGCCGGGGGCTGCGTGACGCCGACGACGGCGAGCAGGTTGTGCAGCACGCCGCTGGCGTCGTTGAACCACGCGGGCCCGGTGATGCCGACGAACGAGAGCAGCTTGTTCACCGCGCCGCTCTGCGAGAACAGGAACAGCCACAGGACGGTGATGGCGACCGAGCTGGTCACCGACGGGAAGTAGAACGCGGTGCGGAAGAACCCGCGGCCGCGCAGCACCTGGCGGTTCACCAACACGGCGAGCAGCAGGGCCACAGCGGTCTGGATCGGCACGACGAGGATCACGTACCAGGCGTTGTTGCGCAGGCTCAGGCCGAAGTCGCGCTCGGCCAGGCCGCCGCCGCCGAGCAGGTCTCGGTAGTTCTGCGCCCCGACGAAGCCGACGCCGGCCGCGAAGGGGGAGCCCCGGCCGGTCCAGTCCGAGACGCTGACCCAGAGGGCCATCAGGACGGGCACGGCCAGGAAGAGGCCCAGGACGATCAGCACGGGCGAGACGAACAGCCAGCCCGAGAGGCCCTCGCCGCGCGAGACGGCGCTGCGCCGGCGGGGGGCCTTGGTCGAGATCGCGGTCATGGGGACTGCCTTTCGTGCGCTGTCTCGGGTCGATGGGTCGCGCCTCCTCGGATGATCGCCGACGAGGCGCGGCCGCGGGGGAGGCGGGGAGCGGGACCGGGGAGGGACGGAGGCGCGACCGCCCTGGGGAGGACGCGTCGCGGCCCAGGCCGCCCCCGTCGGGTGGGGAGTGCGAGGCACCGCGACGGGGGAGGCGCGGTGCCCCGAGGGTTACTGGAGGATCGCCTCGAAGTTCTTCTGCGCGGACTCGAGGATCGTCTTCGGGTCGCCGTCCTTCAGGCCGGAGAGCTGCGAGTTGAAGTCGCTGATCACGGCGGCGGACCCGTCCTGCGTGGGCGTGCCCTGGGCGAACTCGACCGAGTCGAGGAACGCGGCCTGGTCGGGGTTGTCGGACTTCCAGGTGTCGGCGGCCGACTGGATCGAGGGCATGACGCCGAACGCGTCGGCGAAGGCGAGCTGCTGGTCGGTGCTCGTCAGCTGCTCGACGAGGTCGACGGCGGCCTGCTGGTTGGGGCTGTCGGCGGCGATGCCCCAGCAGTTGGTGAACTGCAACGTGCCCTGGCCGCCGGGGCCGGCGGGCAGCTCGGCCACCTGGTACGACACGTCGGGGTAGTCGTTGGTGAGTGCGCCGGTGATCCAGTTGCCCTCGATGGTCATCGCCGCCTTGCCCGTGCCGAAGGCCTCGCCGCCCCAGCCCGCGCCGAGGTCGCTCGAGAACGCGGCGTCGCCGCTGGTCAGCAGGTCTTTCACGTAGGTCAGCGCCTCGACGTTCTCGGAGGAGTCGAGCGTCGCCTCGGTGCCGTCGGCGGTGGTCACCGCGCCGCCGGCCTGCGCCATGAACGCGCCCACCCGGGCGTACTCGGGGCTGAAGGCCAGGCCCACGTGATCGGCCGTCGTGAGCTTCGCGGCGACCGCCTTCAGCGAGTCCCAGTCGGTCGGGACGTCGGCGTCGGTCAGGCCGGCCGCGGCCCACATGTCGGTGTTGATGATCAGGCCGAGGGTCGAGAAGTCCTTGGGCGCGCAGTAGAACCGGTCGTCGAGCGTGAAACTGTCGACGAGGGTCGGGAAGAAGTCGCCCTCGTTGGCGAGCTGGTCGCCGTAGGCCAGCAGGCTGCCGTTGCCGGCGAAGCCCGCGAGCGTGTCGGTCGAGACGTAGAACACGTCGGCCGGCTCGCCCGAGGCGAAGCCCTGGCTGAGCTGCTGCGGCAGGTCGGAGGCCACGCTGACCTCGGCGCCGGTGCCCGAGTCGTCGGACCAGCTCGCGACGGCGTCGGTGACGGCCTTCGTCTCGGCGTCTCCGCTCGAGCCGATCAGCACGGTCAGCGAGTCGTCGCTGCTGGTGAGGGCGCCGTCGCTCGCGGCGCCCGACCCCTCGCTGAAGCCGGAGCCGCAGGCCGTGAGGGCCAGGGCCGAGATGGTGGTGAGGGCGGCTGCTGCCGCCAGGCGGGTCGTGCGTCGTCGCATGGTGGGCCTCTCGTCGCGTCGTTGCGATGGTGCGGGTGCTGTGGTCGGGGTGTGGTGCCGGGGTGGTGCCTCCGGATGGAGCGGGGCGGACGTGCGATTTGATCGATCAAATCCGTGTCGTCAGAGTAGGCAGGCCGCCCCGTGGGTGTCAAGACCGGAGAGCCCAGAGGCACCCGGGCGCTGGGGTAACGTGACCCGAGGCCGCCGACCGGCGCCGGGGTGGAGGGCGCGATGACTCGGGTTCCGACACCGCGCCTCCCGACCGTCAGCGACGTCGCCTCGGTCGCGGGGGTGTCGCGGCAGACCGTCTCGAACGTGCTGAACGCGCCCGACATCGTCCGACCGGACACGCGGGGCCGGGTCGAGCGGGCGATCGCGGACCTCGGCTACCGACCGCACGCGTCGGCGCGACGATTGCGCACCCGCAAGAGCTCGACCATCGGCATCCGGCTCGACCCCGTGCAGAACGGCATCTCGGGCGCGGTGCTCGACCGGTTCCTGCACGCGGTCACCGAGCAGGCCGACGCTCGCGACCACCGCATCCTGCTGTACACGGCGGCCGGGCCCGACGACGAGATCGCCCAGTTCCGCCGCCTGCTCGACGGCGCCGACGTCGACGGGTTCGTGCTCACCTCGACGTTCTTCGACGACCCGCGCACCGAATGGCTGATCGACGCCGGCGCCGACTTCGTCACCTTCGGTCGGCCCTGGGGGATCGACGACATGGGCGACCCGCAACACCGCTGGGTCGACGTCGACGGACGCGCCGGCCTCGCCTCGACGACCGACGACCTGCTCGACCGGGGTGCGACGCACGTGGCCTTCCTCGGCTGGCCCGCCGGCTCGGGCGCCGGGGACGACCGGAGGCGCGGGTGGCGCGAGGCGCTCGCGTCACGGGGCACGCTCGATCCGGCCTCGATCGACGCGCTCGACCTGGCCGTCGAGGACTCGGTGCCGCTCGCCTCGGCTGCGGTCCGGTCGGTGCTCGACGCGGGAGTCGCGGTGGACGCCGTGGTGTGCGCGAGCGACACCCTCGCGCTCGGGGCATCGGTCGTGCTGGGATCGTCGGTGCCGGTCGTGGGCTATGACGACACACCGGTCGCCTCGGCGCTCGGCCTGTCGAGCGTCGAGCAACCACTCGTCGACGTCGCAGGAGCCGTGCTCTCGCTGCTGCTCGACGACAGCGAGCCGCGGCACCGGCTGCTGCGGCCCCGCACCGTCTGGCGCTGACGCTCCCGGGCGCCGGCGCTACTTCTTCTTGCGGGGGGAGGTGCCGGTCGAGTTGCGGGCGGCCGAGCGGGCCTTGCGTGCGGCGGCGCCGCCTCCGCGGTTGCCGGCCGCCGAACCCGGTGCACGCGGGGTCTGCTTCGGGCCGGGCCCCGTGTCGGCCGAGCCGTTCTGCGCGGGCCGGACGTCGAGGCCTCGCTGCACCGCGCCTCCTTCGACCGCTGCTCCGGCGCGGCCGTCCGGGCCCGCGTCGGCACCCAGCGCCCCGCCGGCGGCACCCGATCGGCGACCGGCCGGCTCGAGCACGCGACGCGGCACCGGGCGAGGGCGGATCGGCTCGCCACGACGGTCCTGGCCCGGGATCGGCCGCGATCGGCGGCCGTAGAGCACCTCGGACGAGTCGAGCAGCCACGGCACGAGCGAGATCGTCACACCGTGCACGAGCATGAGCTTCTGACGGATGCGGCGGCTCTTGTGGTTGTGCAGTGCGGCCTCCCACCAGTGGCCGACGATGTAGATGGGCGTGTAGACCGTCACGACCTCGCTGCCGTGCTCTTCACGGTGCGCCTTGATGTACTTGATCAGCGGCATGCTGATGTCGCGGTAGGGCGAGGCGACGATGCGCAGCGGCACGTCGATGTCCTGCTCGGCCCACTGTCGCTGCAGCAGCGCCGTGGCCTCGTCGTCGATGCCCACGTGGATCGCCTCGAGCGACTCGTGGCGTGCGGCGATGGCGTAGTCGAGGGCCTTCAGCACGGGTTTCTGCATGGTGCCGACCAGCACGATCGCGTGGTCGCCGTGCGAGCCGAACTGCGTCGTGGCGTCGGGTTCGATCTCGACCAGCACGTCGCGGTAGTAGCGGTTCACGCCGAGCATCAGCACGAAGAGGATCGGCATGATGACGAACACGAGCCAGGCGCCGTGCGTGAACTTGGTCACCGTCACGACGATGAGCACCGACGCGGTCAGCAGGGCGCCGAACGCGTTGATCCCGCGGGCCCGGTACACGGCGCCCCGGTCGGCGCAGCCCTCGCGGAGCATGCGCGTCCAGTGCACCACCATGCCGGTCTGACCGAGCGTGAACGAGACGAAGACGCCGATGATGTACAGCTGGATGAGCCCCGTGACGCTGGCCTGGTACACGAGCAGGATGGCGCAGGCCACGAGGGCCAGCACGATCACGCCGTTCGAGTAGATCAGTCGGTCGCCGCGCGTGTTGAGCGCCTTGGGGGCGTACTGGTCGCGGGCCAGGATCGAACCGAGCAGCGGGAACCCGTTGAACGCCGTGTTCGCCGCCAGCAGCAGCACCGCCGCCGTGCAGGCCTGGATCACGTAGAAGGGAATGCCGAACAGTGCCCCGCCGAACACTGCGCTCGCGATCTGCGCGATGAGGCTGCGCTGCGGCGTGGTGGCACAGTCCACGAACCCTTGCAGGTCGCAGGCGTCCTCGGCGTAGTGCACCTTCGCGATCAGGGCGACGGCGACGAGGCCGGCGAACAGGACGATGGCGATGCTGCCCATCAGCACGAGGGTCTTCTGGGCGTTCTGCACCTTGGGGCGTCGGAACGCGGGCACGCCGTTCGCGATGGCCTCGACGCCGGTCAGGGCCGAGCAGCCGCTCGAGAACGCCCGGAGCAGCAACAGCACGAAGGCGGCCTGCGTGAGCTGGTCGGCCTGCACCGTGTACTCGGCGCTCTCGGCGACGGGCGGGTCGCCGAGGGCGGTGCGCACCAGCGCGATGACGATCATGACGAAGACGCTCGACACGAACAGGTAGGTGGGGATCGCGAAGGCCTTGCTCGACTCGCGCACGCCGCGCAGGTTGACGGCGGCCAGCAGGATGACGAAGAAGATCGCGAGCTCGACACGCACCGGCGCCAGTTCGGGCACGGCCGAGATGATGTTGTCGACGCCCGAGGCGACCGACACGGCCACCGTCATGACGTAGTCGACGAGCAGCGCCGAGGCGACCACGAGCCCGGCCTTCTCGCCGAGGTTCTTGTGGGCGACCTCGTAGTCGCCGCCGCCCGACGGGTACGCCTTGATCAACTGGCGGTACGAGGCGACCACGACCAGCAGCAGGACGACCACCGCGACGGCGACCCACGGTGCGAGCGTGAGGAACCCGAGGCCGCCGATCAGCAGGATCATCAGCAGCTCCTGCGGCGCGTACGCCACCGAGCTGAGCGGGTCGCTGGCGAAGATCGGCAGTGCGAGGTGCTTCGGCAGCAGCTGCCCCTCGAGCTTCTCCGAGGGCAGGGGTTCACCGATCAGCCAACGCTTCGGCGACCGGGTGTCGTTGGTCACGAGCGGCGACTCTACTCCCGTGCGAGGGCGTGTCAACTTCGCTCGCGGGCGGTTTATTCCCGGTCAGCGCGGGTCCGTCCGAACTGGTTCGTACCGGCCGTGGGCTTCGGGCTCAGGCGGACGAGGAGGCGCGGGCCGGCACCACGACGGAGGTCGCCACCCGCCGCCGGGCGAACAGCGGCAACGTGATCGCCACGAGCGGGCCGATCAGCAGGGCCTCGGCCGCCGTGCCGATGCCGACCTGGCCGCCGAGCAGCCAGCCCACCGCGAGCACCGAGACCTCGATGGCGGTGCGGGCGACGCCCACCCGCCAACCCAGCCGGGCGTGCAGGCCGAGCATGAGGCCGTCACGCGGGCCCGGCCCGAAGTCGGCCCCGATGTAGAGACCGCTCGCGACGGCGAGCAACAGCAGGCCACCCGCGAAGGTCAGGCCCTGTGCCCACCACTCGGTCTGCTGCGGCAGGACGCGCAAGCCGAGGTCGGCGACCGGACCGATCATCAGGGTGTTGGCGATCGTGCCGAAGCGGGGTCGCTGGCGCAGGGGGATCCAGAGCAGCAGGACGACCAAGCTCGTGACGAACGTGACGGTGCCGAAGGTCAGCCCGGTGTGCCGCACGAGGCCCTGAGAGAGCACGTCCCAGGGGGCGACGCCGATGCCGGCGCGGATCATGACGGCGATGGCGAAGCCGTAGGCGGTCAGGCCGACGAACAACTGCAGCAGGCGACGCGAGAGGAGCATGAGGTCGATCCAAACGTCCGACTGGCCTGGTGGCAAGGGTCCAATCGGCCTAGGGTGGCCGCGTGACCAACCTCGACCACGGTGCCACCACCGTCTCGTCGCGAGCGCTCGGGGTGCTGCTCGACTCGTGGCGCGCCTCCTCGGCTCCCGGCTACCTGGCGCTCGCCGACCGCATCCGTTTGCTCGTGCTCGACGGGCGGCTGCCCGTCGGCACGCGCCTGCCGTCCGAACGCGACCTCTGTGCGCACCTCGGTGTCAGCCGGACGACCGTCGCCGCGGCGTACGCCGCCCTCCGCGACTCGGGCCACGTCGACAGCGTCCGCGGCAGCGGCAGCGTCGTCCGCCTGCCGGCTCGTGCCTCGGTGCCTCGCCCGACGACGACCGAGGGGCTGCTCGACCTGACGAAGGCGGCCCTGCCCGCGGTCGACGGCATCGCCGAGGCGGCCCAGCGGGCGGCGGGGCGGCTCGGCGCCTACCTCGACGACCCGGGCTACGACCCGGTCGGGCGGCCCGTGCTGCGCGAGGCCGTCGCCGAACGGTACCGACGCCGCGGGCTCGAGACGAGCGCCGAGCAGATCGTCGTCACCCTCGGGGCGCAGCACGCGATCGCGCTGCTCGCCCGCGTGCTGGTCTCGCGCGGCGACCGGGCCGTCGTCGAGGCGCCCGGCTACCCGCACGCCTTCGAGGCCCTCCGCGGTGCCGGCGCCCGCCTCGTGCCGGTCAGCGTCACCGTCGACGACGGCTGGGACGAAGCGGCACTGATGCAGACCCTGCGACGCACGAGCCCGCCGGTGGCCTACCTGATGCCCGACTTCCACAACCCCACGGGCGCGACGATGCCCGCCGACCAGCGG
>Ga0265780_10004362_pt1 | contig 18227 bp, 18 predicted proteins | sample P1T30metagenome_FD_192432 | JGI IMG/M metagenome (GOLD analysis project Ga0265780, IMG submission 192432) | Plant litter microbial communities from East Loma Ridge, Irvine, California - P1 T30 | ecosystem: Environmental > Terrestrial > Plant litter > Unclassified | place: USA: California...
GCCTCTCGTCCCGCATCGCCTCCATCGCCGAGTCGGCCACCCTCAAGGTGGACGCCAAGGCCAAGTCGCTCCTGGCCGAGGGCCGGCCGATCATCAGCTACGGCCCGGGCGAGCCCGACTTCCCCACCCCCGACCACATCGTCGAGGCGGCGGTGGCCGCGGCGCGCGACCCGCGGAACCACCGCTACTCCGCCGGGGCCGGGCTGCCCGAGCTGCGCGAGGCGATCGCCGAGAAGACGCTCCGCGACAGCGGCACCGTCGTGCGCGCCGGCCAGGTCGTCGTGACCAACGGCGGCAAGCAGGCCGTCTACCAGGCGTTCCAGGCGCTGCTCGACCCGGGTGACGAGGTCCTCCTGCCCGCCCCGTACTGGACCACCTACCCCGAGGCGATCTCGCTCGCGGGCGGGGTCTCGGTCGAGGTGTTCGCCGGCGCCGACCAGGGCTACAAGGTCACGGTCGAGCAGCTCGAGGCCGCGCGGACGCCCCGGACGAAGGTGCTGCTGTTCTGCTCGCCGTCGAACCCCACCGGCGCCGTCTACTCCCCCGACGAGGTCGAGGCCATCGGCCGCTGGGCGCTCGAGACCGGCACCTGGGTCATCAGCGACGAGATCTACCAGAGCCTCGTCTACGACGGCGTCCGCGCCGTGTCGATCACCGAGGCCGTGCCCGAGCTCGCCGAGCAGACGATCCTCGTCAACGGCGTCGCCAAGACCTACGCGATGACGGGCTGGCGGGTGGGCTGGATGGTCGGGCCCGCCGACGTGATCGCGGGGGCCTCCAACCTCCAGTCGCACCTGACGTCGAACGTCTCGAACGTGTCGCAGCGCGCCGCCCTCGCCGCCCTCACCGGCCCGCAGGACGACGTCGAGGCCATGCGCCGGGCCTTCGACGCCCGCCGGACCCGCATCGTCGCCGAGCTCAACGCGATCGAGGGCGTCGTCGCCCCGACACCGGAGGGCGCGTTCTACGTCTACCCCGACGTCAGCGGGCTCCTCGGCCGCGAGTGGGGCGGCGTCACGCCGACCACGTCGCTCGAGCTCGCCGACCTCGTGCTCGAGCAGGCGGACGTCGCCACGGTGCCCGGCGAGGCGTTCGGGCCGAGCGGCTACCTACGGCTGTCCTACGCCCTGGGCGACGACCAGCTCCTCGAGGGCGTGCAGCGCCTCCAGCGGCTCTTCTCCTAGCCGCTCGCCGGCCCCGGGTCCACCGGTCGGTGGATGCCGGGTCGACCGGTCCACGGTGCCGCACCCGCGCCTCCTGCCCGAAGCTCGGGACATGACATCACGACCCGTCGTGCGCGTGCGCGACCTCACCAAGACCTACGGGCGCGCCACCGCGCTGCACGGCGTCTCGTTCGACCTCGAGCCGGGCGAGACGCTCGGGCTGCTCGGCCCCAACGGCGCGGGCAAGTCGACGACGATCGAGATCCTCGAAGGGCACCGCGACCGCTCGGGCGGCGAGGCGCTCGTGCTCGGGGTCGACCCGCGCGACGGGGGCCTCGACTGGAAGGCCCGCATCGGGATCGTCCTGCAGACGTCGGCCGAGCAGGGCACGTCGACGGTGCGGGAGCAGGTGGCCCACGTCGCCGCCCTCTACCCCCGTTCCCGCGACGTCGACGAGGTCGTCGCCGCCGTCGGCCTCGAGGCGCAGGCGGGCACCCGCGTGCGAGCCCTCTCGGGCGGGCAGCGCCGCAGGGTCGACGTCGCCCTCGGCATCGTGGGCGACCCCGAGCTGCTGTTCCTCGACGAGCCGACGACGGGCTTCGACCCGGAGGCGCGGCGCCGGTTCTGGGAGCTCATCCGGTCGCTCTCGGACGACGGCACGAGCATCCTGCTCACCACGCACTACCTCGACGAGGCCGCGCAGCTCAGCGACCGGGTCGCCGTCATCGCCGAGGGACGCGTCGTCGCCGAGGGGCGGCCCGACGAGATCGGCAGCGTCGAGGCCCGGACCCCGCTGGTCCGCTGGTCCGACCAGGAAGGGCGGCACGAGGAGCGGACCGCCGACCCCGGCGGCCTCGTCGCCCGCCTCCACGGGGCGGGCACCGAGCTGCGCGACCTCGAGGTCGTGCGTCCGTCGCTCGAGGACGTCTACCTCGAGCTCGTGGCCGAGGCGGCGGCGTCGTGACCCGCGTGCTCGCGCTCGGCCTCGTCCAGGCGCGCCACGAGGTCCGGACCTACTTCCGCGCCGGCGACACCGTCTTCTTCACGTTCCTGTTCCCGGTCGTCATGCTCACGATCTTCTCGACCGCGTTCAGCGCGTCCGGGTCGTTCGGCGTGCGGCCCGACGGCTCGGCCGTCGACGCCGCGGCGTACTACCTGCCCGGGATGATCGCCGCCGGCGTCCTCCTCTCGGGCGTGCAGGCCCTCGGCGTCGACATCGCCGTCGAGAGGTCCGACGGCACGCTCAAGCGCCTCGCCGGCACGCCGCTGCCCGTCGCGTCGTGGTTCCTCGGCAAGCTGGGCCAGGTGGTCGTCACGAACCTGCTGCAGGTGGCGCTCCTCCTCGTCGTGGCCCGCGTGCTGTTCGGGGTGCCGCTGCCCACGGAGCCCACGGCCTGGACGACGCTCGGCTGGGTCTGGCTGCTCGGCCTCGCCGGGTCGGCCCTGATCGGCATCGCCCTCTCGCGCGTCCCCCGCACCGGTCGCAGCGCCTCGGCCGTCATCGTGCCGATCACCCTCGTGCTGCAGTTCGTCTCGGGCGTCTACCTGCCCTTCGCCCAGCTGCCGACGTGGCTGCAGCAGGCGGCCTCGGCGTTCCCGCTGAAGTGGCTGGCACAGGGCACGCGGAGCGTGTTCCTGCCCGAGTCGTCGGCGGCCGCCGAGGTCGGCGGCACCTGGGACCTGCCCGGCGTCACCCTCTGGCTGGCCGTGTGGCTCGTCGCCGGGGCCGTCGCGGCCCGGCTGACGTTCCGCTGGGGCCGCCGGGACGCCTGACGACCACCGCCGGGACGATACGGTGACGGACATGACCGCCACGGCAGCCGAGGGCGCCCGCCCCGCAGGCCGGCCCGCGATGCGCTGGTGGGACGCCGGGGCCGGCGCGACCTTCGTCGTGATGGTCGTGCTCACCACCTCGGCCGACTCCGGCTCGTCGGAGCCGGGGCGGCCGGTCGCGGCGGCGGCCGCCGTGCTCTTCGCCCTGTTCTGGCTGCTGCTCGCCCGGACCGTCGTACGGCGGGACGACGACCGGCTCACCGGGTCGGACCTGGCCGTCGTCGCGGGGGCGGCGACGGTCGGCGGGCTCGCGTCCGCGGGAGTGCCCGAGCTCGCGGTGCTCCAGGCGTTCCTCATGCCCCTGCTCTGGACGGTGCTGCCGACCACCCGCTCGGCGATCGCCGCCAACGTCGTGCTCTGCCTCGCCTTCTCGGCGGGCTTCGTCGTGAGCCTCGGCTGGTCGCGCGACACGGCCGTCACGGCCGCGACCAGCGAAGGGCTCTCGCTGATGTTCAGCATCGCCCTCGGCCTCTGGATCACGACGATCGCCCGCACGGGCGCCGAACGCGGCCGCCTGCTCGACGAGCTGCGCGCCGCCCAGGACGAGCTCGCGGCGCACCACCGCGAGGCCGGCACCGTCGCCGAGCGGGAGCGCCTCGCCCGCGAGATCCACGACACCGTCGCGCAGAGCCTCACCGGGCTCGTCATGCTCAGCCAGCAGGCGCGGTCGTCCCTGGCCTCGGGCGACGCGGCCGCCGGCCTCGCCCGGCTCGAGCTGATCGAGTCGTCGGCCAGGGACGCGCTCACCGACGCCCGCACGCTCGTCGCGGCCACCGCCTCCTCGGGGCTCGACGGCGGGGACCTCGCCGACGCGCTCCGTCGTCTCGGCGGCCGCTTCGCGCGCGAGAGCGGCGTGGCCGTCACCGTCGACGTCTCGCCGGGGCCGGCGCTGCCGCGCGACCAGCAGGTCGTCGTCGTGCGGGTCGTGCAGGAGGCGCTGGCCAACGTCCGCAAGCACAGCGGGTCGCGCTCGGCGCACGTCGCGCTCGGACCCGCACCCGTTCCGTCGCGGGACGGCACCGGTGCCGGTCTCGTCCTCTCCGTCCGCGACGAGGGCCGGGGCTTCGACGCCGACGCACCGCACGAGGGCTTCGGGCTCGACGGCCTCGCGGACCGCCTCCGGCTGGCGGGCGGCAGCCTCGCCGTCGAGAGCGGCGACGGCGGCACCACCGTGACCGCCCTCCTGCCGGGGCAGGAGACGACGTGACGGTGCGCACCCTGGTCGTCGACGACCACCCCATCGTGCGGCAGGGCCTCGCCGCCCTGCTCGCCGGCACCTCGGACTTCGAGGTCGTCGGCCAGGCCGCCGACGGCGTCGAGGCCGTCGAGCTCGCGACCGGGCTGCGACCGGACCTCGTCCTGATGGACCTGCGCATGCCCCGGCTCGACGGGGTGGCGGCGACGGAGGCGGTGCTGCGGGAGGTGCCGACCGCCCGCGTCGTCGTCCTCACCACCTACGAGTCGGACGACAGCATCCTCGGGGCGATCGAGGCCGGAGCGAGCGGCTACCTGCTCAAGGCGGCGCCCGAGGACGAGCTGCTCGCCGGGCTCCGCTCGGTCGTCGGCGGGCAGGTGGCGCTCGCGCCCTCGATGGCAGCGCTGCTCGTCGGGCGGGCACGGCGGGCGGGCGGGGAGCCCGCCGCGGCCGCCGACGAGGGCCCGGGCCCGAGCCCGCTCAGCCCCCGGGAGACCCAGGTGCTCGCCCTCGTCGCCGAGGGCTGCTCGAACCGCGAGATCGGGCAGCGGTTGTTCGTCGGCGAGGCCACCGTCAAGACCCACCTGCTGCACGTCTTCGAGAAGCTCGGGGTCGGCGACCGTACCCGCGCCGTGACCCTCGCGATGGAGCGGGGCTGGTTGCCCGCTGCTCGGGGCTGACCGTCACCGGGCGCAGCGCGATCCGCTCAGAGGTCGAGCCCCAGCAGCACGGGCTCGGGCCGCAGCAGGACGCCGAACTCGGCCGACACCCGCTGCTGCACGAAGCGCGCGAGCTCGACGACGTCGGAGGCGGAGGCGCTCCCCCGGTTCGTCAGCGCGAGGGTGTGCTTGGTCGACACCGCGGCGCCGGAGCCCGGCAGCCGGAACCCGCGCGAGACGCCGGCGTGCTCGATCAGCCACGCGGCGCTGAGCTTCACCGCGCCGCTCGTCGGTGCGGGCGGCGGGGCCGGGGCGTCGCCGAGCGGCACGACGACGTCCTGCGGCTCGGGGTCGACCGGCCAGCGGGGAGCGTCGAGCGGCAGCACGGACGCCGCCCCGCGCGACACGACGGGGTTGGTGAAGAACGACCCGCTGGACCACGTGTCGCGGTCGTCGGCGTCGAGGACCATGCCCTTGGAGGAGCGGAGGGCGAGCACGCTCGACCGCACCTCGGCGACCGGGACCCTGGCCCCGAGGTCGACGCCCAGGGCCCCCGCGAGCTGCGGGTACGCGACCTGCTCGCTCACGCCTCCCTCGTCGCGGAGCGCGAACTCGACCGCCGTGACGACGCCCTCCCTGCCCTCCTTGAACACGCTGGTGCGGTAGCCGAGGCCGAGGTTCGCAGCGGGCACGCGGACGAACTCGCCCGTCTCGGCGTCGACGAAGTCGACCGAGACGACCGTGGAGGAGACCTCCTGGCCGTAGGCGCCGATGTTCTGCACCGGCGAGGCGCCCGTGGAGCCCGGGATGCCGCTCAGGGCCTCGAGGCCGGACCAGCCCTCGGCGACGGTGAGGGCGACGAGGTCGTCCCACGGCTCGCCGGCGGCCACGCGGATCCGCACCCGGCCGTCGACGTCGTCGAGGCGGTCGACGCCCCGGGTGCGCACGTGCACGACCGTGCCGTCGAACGGCTCGTCGGAGGCCACGGTGTTCGAGCCGCCGCCGAGCACGAACCAGGGCTCGTCGGAGGCCCAGACGGCCCGGACGGCCTCGATCAGGTCGTCCGTCGTGTCGGCGCCCACGAGCCGGGCGGGCTCGGCGCCGACCCGCATCGTCGTCAGCTCGGAGAGGGCCGTCACGCCAGCGTCACCACGACCTGGGCCTTGCCCAGCACGGTCTTCTCGTCGACCGTCACGGTGAGGTCGACGCGGGCCGTCCCGGCCTCGTCGTCGAGCGCCGCGACGGTCGCCGTGACCGACAGCTCGGCCCCGTCGGCGGGGTGCACGACGACGGGTCGCGTGAAGCGCACCTGGTAGTCGGAGACCCAGCCGATCACGCCGGCGTCGTCGCCCGAGCCGTCGAGCCACTCGACGACGGGCTGCACGGCCGTGCCCATGGTGAGCATGCCGTGGGCGAGGACGCCCGGCAGGCCCACCGACGCGGCGACGTCGTCGCGGTAGTGGATGGGGTTGAAGTCGCCGGAGGCGCCGGCGTAGCGCACGAGCGAGTCGCGCGACAGGGGGTACGTCTTGTGGGCCACGACCTGGCCGATCTCGAGGGCGCTCACGCGTCGTCACCCCGCACCACGAGGGTCGACACCGCGGTGACGACGTGCGCCCCCGTCTGGTCGACCATGTCGGAGGAGGCGGTCACCATCGAGTTGCCGCCGAGCGCCTTGACGCTCGTCACGGTCAGCGTGGCGGTGAGCTCGTCGCCGGCGACGACGGGGCGGCTGTAGCGGAACCGCTGCTCGCCGTGCACGACCCGCGAGAAGTCGATGCCCGCGTCGGGCTCGGCGAGGAGCTGCGCGAGGGTCGCCTCCTGCACGACGACGGGGAAGGTCGGGGGAGCGACGACGTCGGCGTGGCCGGCGGCGCGCGCCGCGGCAGGGTCGAGCGACAGCGCGCTGGTCGAGCCGGTGGCGCGGGCGAACTCGCGCACCTTCTCGCGGCCGACGAGGTAGGCGGGGGCCGGCGGGAGGACCCGCCCTTGCAGATCGGGGTTCACTGGCACGGCGTCGAGTCTAGCCAGCGCCGCTCCGGCCCGGGACGCGGCCGCTGGGTGCCGATGTCGGAGGCGCGGCGTACGTTCTCCCCATGAGCGACTCGAACATCGACCCCGACCTCACGCCCGTCGACCCTGCAGCACCCGAGGGCGGCGGCGCCCCGGCGTCCGGCGCCGACGCCGGTTCCGGCGAGACCCTGGGCGGCGAGCGCCCCGACCCCTCCAACACCGCGTCGAAAGACCCTGAGCAGTGGGTCACCGGCGACGAGCCGATGACCGGCCCGCAGAAGAGCTACCTCGACACCCTCGCGCGCGAGGCCGGCGAAGAGCTCCCCGCCGACCTCAACAAGGCCCAAGCGAGCGAGCACATCGACCGCCTGCAGTCCAAGACCGGTCGCGGCCAGTAACCGAGACCGCCCGATGGCTCTACCGCGCCGAGGGCTAGCGTCGTACACTTCACCCACGTCTGGGATGGTGACTCGACGCGAGCCCTCGATCCTCGACCTGCGACGGGTCCTGATCCACCCGTCCGACACCGGGTCGCGAGCGGCTGACGGGCACGTCCGGGTCGTCCTCGACCCGGACGTGCTCACCTCCTCCGAGCGACGTCCCCGAGGTGTCCCGTGCTGACGGGCCCGTCGGTGCTCACGCGGACCTCCTCGACCGTCGTCGCGCTCGCACGGTCGTCGCACCCCGGCCCCACCGTCGCCGTCACGGTCCTCTCCGCCGCGCTGGGCGCGGCCGTCGGCCTCGGCGCCGGGCGCACCCTCGTGCTCGCGGTGGCCGTCCTCGCCGGCCAGGTGTCGATCGGCCTGTCGAACGACCTCGTCGACGCCGCGCGCGACCGACAGGTCGGACGCCGCGACAAGCCCCTCGCCCTCGGTCTCGTGTCGACGACCACGGCAGCCGTCGCCACCGGCGCCGTCACCGCGCTGGCCGTCAGCCTCACCTTCGTGCTGGGCTGGGCCGCCGGCCTCGCGCACCTGGCGTTCCTCGTGTCGGGGTGGGCGTACAACGTCGGGCTCAAGCGCACGGCGTGGTCGGCGGTGCCGTTCCTCGTCGGCTTCGGCTCGCTCCCGGCCCTCGTCACGCTCTCCTCGGCACCCCCTGCGGCCCCGGCCGCCTGGGCGCTCGTCGTCGGTGCGGCCTTCGGGGTCGCGATCCACTTCACCAACGTGCTGCCCGATCTCGACGACGACGCCCGGACGGGAGTCGTCGGCCTGCCGCACCGGCTGGGCCGACTCCGGGCCGGGCTGGTCGCCTTCGGGGCGCTCGCGTTCGCCGGGCTCGCCACGGTCGTGGGGCTCGTGCTCGACGACTCGGCGTCGCCGCTCCGGACCGGCCTCGGGCTCGTCGGCGCTGCCGCGACCCTCGGTCTCTCCGTCGCCGGGGCCGTGGTCGTCCGGCGCGGCGGCGCGACCCGGGGCCTGTTCCGCCTCGTCATCGCCGCCGCGCTCGTGCTCGTCGTCTCTCTCGCCCTCGCGGGGACGGCCCTGGTCGCCTGACCCGGGCGTCCGCTGCGCTGGGGCAGCCGGTGCAGGCCGGGACGAGCGCTCGGCGTCGAGCCGGCGCCCGGCGTCAGACGAAGCGCATCGAGTACAGCGACGCCAGCAGGCGCCGGGTCGGCAGGCGCAGCGCCGCCGCGAATCCTGCCCGCCGTGCCGCGAGCGCCGCGGGGCCGACCGGCCGACCGAGGGCCATGTTGATCTCCGCCTGGCGGGCCGAGCGGACCACCGACCGACGACGCGCCTCCTCGTAGGCCCGGAACGCCCCCGGGTCGAGCCGGCGACCCCCCGCCGTCCGCAGGGCCCGCGCCAGCACGGGCGCGACGGCCGCGCCGTCGAGCCAGCCGAGGTTCATCCCCTGCCCGCCGATCGGGCTGATCTCGTGGGCGGCGTCTCCGATCAGGACGACCCGGCCGGCGACCGTGCGTCGCGCGAGTCGACGCTGCACGCCGAACGCGCTCGTCATCGTCGCGGTGCCGGGGTCGATCTCGACGCCCGTCCGCTCGGCGACGAGCTGCGCGACGAGCCCGGCGTCCGGGTCGTGGTCACGGTCGGCGGCCCCGGCGGCTTCTGGGTCGAGCAGCACGACGAAGCGCCGCACCCCGCCGGGCAGCGGGAACGACTCGACCACCCCGTGCCGCTCGAGGTGCACGACCGCGTCGTCGCCGTGGCCCGTGTCGTCGACGACGTCGCACATGACGTAGCGGTCCGGGTAGCGGTGCAGGGGGGCGTCGATGCCGAGGGCGCCGCGCAGGGGGCTGCGGGCACCGTCGGCCGCGAGGACGAACCGGGCGGCCGCCTCCACGGGTCCGTCGGCTCCCGTGCCGCGCAGCAGGACGCGCTCGGGCTCCTGCTCGATCCCGTCGAGCGCGAGTCCTCGGCGCAGCGAGCCCGGCGCGAGCTGCTCGAGCCTGTCGCGCAGCAGCCGCTCGGTGCGGTGCTGGGGCAGCGCGGCGACGAACGGCCACCGGGGGTGGGCGCGGTCGAAGCTCACGGAGCCGAGGGTGCGCCCCCCGCTGCGGGCGACGCCGCGACGCACCGGCACGGCCTGCGCGACGAGCTCGTCGGCCACGCCCACCTGGTCGAGGACGTCGAGCGACGGAGGGTGCACGCCGATGGCCCGCGACAGGGTCGGCTCGTCGGCCCGACGCTCCCACACCGCCACGTCGAGCCCGCGCTCGGCGAGCAAGGCCGCGGCGAGCACGCCGACCGGTCCCCCGCCGACGACGACGACGTCGTGGGTGATCACGACGGCGACCCGTCCCGAGCCGGGGCCGACGAGGCCGGTCGGGGCGGCGCCTCCTGGTCGAGGACCGCCCAGACGCGGAAGGGAGGACGTCGGGCCGCCGTCCAGCCCGCGGGCAGCTCGCGACGCAGCTCGGCGTCGGTCCAGCTGCGACGGATCGAGCGCAGCCCGTCGACCCGGACGAAGGAGGTGCGCGCCAGCGGCAGCGTCCCGACCCAGTACCCGGCGTAGGCGGCCGCCGACCGTCGGATGTCGCTGTGCAGCACGAGCCGCCGGGCGAGCACCGCGCTGTCGGCGAGGACCGCGGCGCGGGCGTCGTCGTCGAGGTGGTGCAGCACGTGGTTCGACACGACCACGTCGAAGCGCTCCCCCGCCGCGACGAGATCGGCGCTCGACGCGCAGCGGTGCACGACGCCCTCCGCCGGTCGCGCCCTCGCGAAGTCGTGAGCACGCCTGTCCGGGTCGACCGCGGTGACGCTGAGGCGCAGCCCGTCACGACGGGCCCAGCGGGCGAGCGACCGGGCGAGGTCGCCGCCGCCCGACCCGAGGTCGAGCAGGGTCGTGGGCCGCTCCGCGCTCAGCAGCGGGCGTACCCGTTCGCGGTAGGCCCGCCGCCACCCGGCGACGAGCCGGTTGACGACGGGGAACACGGCGTACGTCCGCCGCAGCTGGCCGAGGTCGCAGGCCGGGTCGTCCATGAGCTCGTGCAGGGCCGCGTCCCGGCGGCGGACGTCGGCGAACGGCCCGCGGGGGTCGGGCGAGGCGCCCGTCGCGGCGAGGAGCACGGTCAGTCGCCGACCCGTCGCGTGAGCAGCGCGCTCTCGACCGTGAGGCCGGGCCCGAAGGCCATGGCGCACACCCGCCGGGACGCAGGAGGTGCCGGGACGCCGTCCGCGCCTCCTGCGCCCTCGAGGTGCTCGCGCAGGATGAACAGGACCGTCGCGCTCGACATGTTGCCGTACTCGCGGAGCACCCGGCGCGACGGCGCCATCTGCGCCTCGCTGAGGCCGACCTGCGACTCGACCCGGTCGAGGATGCTGCGGCCGCCGGGGTGCACGGCCCAGCCGTCGATCTGGTCGGCGGTCGTGCCGCCCGCCTCGAGCAGCGGGACGAGGGCGGCGTCGACGTGCTCCTCGACGATGTGCGGCACGTAGCTGCTCAGCACCATGTCGAAGCCCTGGTCGCCGATGCTCCAGGCCATGTCGTCCGCGCCGACCGGAGTCAGCACGGTCTCGAGCACGTCGAGGTCGAGCACGGGCGCCCCGGGCGCGGCCGGCCGCGACGAGACCACGGCCGCGGCGGCGCCGTCGGCGAAGACCGAGGAGGCGACGATCGCGTCGGGGTCGTCGGAGCTGCGCAGGTGCAGGGTGCAGAGCTCGGCGCAGACGACGAGCACGACGGCGTCGGGCTCCGCCAGGCAGGTGTCGCGGGCGGCGCGGAGCGCGGGGAACGCGCCGTAGCAGCCCATGAAGCCGATGTGCAGGCGTCGGGTCGAGGGCGCGAGCCCGAGACGCCGCACGAGCAGGTAGTCCGGGCCGGGGGCGAAGAAGCCCGTGCACGAGACGGTGACGACGTGGGTGACGTCGGCGGCGGTGATCCCCGGGGCGCCGGCGAGCGCCTCCTCGGCCGCCCGGGCGAAGAGGTCGGGGCTGCGGTCGACGTAGACGTCGTTGCGGGCGCCGGTGCCCGGACGGAGGATGCGGCCCTCGGCCCGGTCGTAGAAGACGGGGGCCGCGGCGGGGCCGTCCACCTCGGCGCCGTCGGGGCCGTCCTCGCCGTCGGCGACGGGCACCGCGGGGGCGGCGACGCCCGCCCCGAGCCCCCCGGCGTCCGGCTGCTCGGGGGCGAGCTAGTCGATGACGGTGTGGCGGGTGTCGATGTCGGCGCCGTCGAACACGGCCCCGATGAGGCGCGGCGCGAGGCGGCCGAGCCCGGGCTGGCTGCGGAACACGTCACGGATGTGGTCCTGCCCGATGATCGTCGACGGGACGGCGGTGCCGATGCTGTGGATGCTCGCGGACATCCTCCGAGCGTATTCGCCGTGGGGACCGCCCGGTCAGGATCAGGGGGACGAGCGGAGCAGACGGCGGGAACACGAGAGGCCCCGCTCGTGCGGAGCACGATCAGGGCCTGCGGTAGCGAGGGCGGGACTCGAACCCGCGACACCACGATTATGAGCCGTGTGCTCTAACCAACTGAGCTACCCCGCCGCAAGCTGTCTGCACGGGAGGAACCGTGGCCAGCCGGAGCCCCGAGTCAGGTTTGAACTGACGACCCCTTCCTTACCATGGAAGTGCTCTACCACTGAGCTATCGGGGCGTGACCATCACCAGCCGGATCGGGACCCGGCTGCCGTTTGGCACCAGATAAGGGTAGCAGAGCCGAGAGCGTCCTGAGGACACCGTCCGCAGCCCTGTGTCGCCGAGCCGCCCGAGGCACCGTCGACCCGGCCCGCACCTCCGTCGCCGGGGCATCATCGACGGGTGCACAGCATCGAACTCCTGCTCGACGACGTCGCCGACGCCCGCGTCCGGGCGCAGTGGGCGGCACTCTCCGACGCGGGCCTCCCCTCGCAGGCCGACCACGCGAGCGGCTCGAACGCGCCGCACGTGACCCTCCTCGCGCGTCGCCGCATCGACGAGGTCACGGACCCCGCGCTGACGGACCTGTTCCACGGCGCGCTGCCCTCGAGGGTGGAGCTCGGCGCCCCGCTCGTCTTCGGGCGGGGCCGGGGCCACGTGCTCGTCCGGTCGATCGTCGCGACCCGCGACCTGCTCGATCTCCACGCCGCCGTGCACGCGATCGCCGGGGACGACGACGACGTGCCGCACTCCTCCCCCGGGCGCTGGGTGCCCCACGTCACCCTCGCGAGCAGGCTCGACGCCGAGGGCGTGGGCCGCGCGCTCGGCGTGCTCGACGACTTCGAGGACGAGGAGGCGCACGAGACGCTCGAGGACGCCGAGGGCCGGGTGCGGGGTCCGGACACGGCACGGGCGCCCGAGACCCACCTCGTCGGGGGCCGCCGCTGGGACCCGAGCCGACGCACCATCATCGTGCTCGGGCGCTGACGTCCCCCTGCCCGCCGGGTCAGGCGGAGGTCGGGTCCGACGCCGCGTCGAGGGCGGCGAGGTCGCGCTCGTCGAGCACGACCGACGCGGCGCCGAGCAGGTCGTCGAGCTGCGACGTGGTGCGGGCGCTGGCGAGCGCGCCCACGACGCCGGGACGGGACGCCAGCCACGCGACCGCGACGGCAGCGGGGGCGACCCCGTGCCGCTCGGCCACCTCGGCGACGACCTCGACCACGCCGAGGGCCTGCGGCGTGGAGTAGCTGGCGGCGCGGCCCTCGCGCGGCGACGACCGCGGCGCCTCGGCGCCCCGGTACTTGCCCGTGAGCAGGCCGCTCGCGAGGGACGAGTGCGGCAGCACGGCCAGGCCGTGGTGGTCGACGACGGGAGCGGTCTCGGTCTCGTACTCGCCCCTCCTCACCAGGTTGTAGGCGTGCTGCACGGCGACGAACGGGTGCAGCCCGTCGCTGTCGGCGATCGCCAGCGCCTGACGCAGGCGTGCGGCCGAGTAGTTCGAGGCGCCCGCGTAGCGGATCTTGCCCTCGTCGACGAGCTCGCTGAGGGCCGTCACGGTCTCGCGCAGGGGGGTCTCGTCGTCGTCGAAGTGCGCCGAGTAGAGATCGATGCGGTCGGTGCGCAGGCGCGTCAGGGACGCCTCGACGGCGGTGCGGACGCTCGCCCGAGAGAGGCCGGGCGCGGCCGGGTGCTGACCGCACTTCGTGCTCACCAGCACCTTGTCGCGGTTGCCGGGCCGTGCGAGCCATCGCCCGATGATCGTCTCGGACTCGCCGCCGGAGTTGCCGGGCAACCAGGACGAGTAGACGTCGGCCGTGTCGACGATGCGCCCGCCGTCGCCGACGAAGAGGTCGAGCAGCTCGAGCGCGGTGGGGGCGCCGACCGTCCAGCCGAAGACGTTGGTGCCGAGGGCCAGGGGGAACGGGCGCCGGTCGTCGGTCCAGTCGCTGCTCGCGAGGTCGGTGAAGGAGTCCAGGGGGTGCGCCGATCGTGTCGTGGGGAGGCCAACGCTACCGGGCGGACGCCTCCCCGCGCTGCCGTATCGTGGCCGCATGTCCTCACACGAGACCACGGGCGACACGCTCGACTCCCCCTCCGAGACCGACACCACGACGATCCCCGACCTCGAGTCCTCCCCGTCGTCCGGCGCCGAGCGCGGCGGCGAGTGGTGGCGCACGGCCGTCATCTACCAGGTGTACCCGCGCTCGTTCGCGGACGCGGACGGCGACGGCGTGGGCGACCTGCCCGGCATCACGTCGCGCCTCGACGCCCTGGCCGACCTCGGCGTCGACGCCGTCTGGCTCTCGCCGTTCTACACGTCGCCCCAGCGCGACGCCGGCTACGACGTGGCCGACTACGTCGACGTCGACCCGCTGTTCGGCACCCTCGACGACTTCGACGCCCTCCGCGCTCGCGCGACCGAGCTGGGCCTCCGCCTCATCGTCGACCTCGTCCCCAACCACACCTCGTCCGAGCACGCGTGGTTCCGCGAGGCCCTGCCCGCCGCCCCCGGCTCGGCCGAGCGTGCCCGCTACATGTTCCGCGACGGGTCGGGCCCCGACGGCGAGCTGCCGCCGAACAACTGGCAGTCGGTCTTCGGCGGCCCGGCCTGGACGCGCGTCGTCGAGGCCGACGGGCAGCCCGGCCAGTGGTACCTGCACCTGTTCGACTCCTCCCAGCCCGACCTCGACTGGTCGAACCCCCTCGTCCGGTCCGACTTCGTCGACGTGCTGCGCTTCTGGCTCGACCGCGGCGTCGACGGGTTCCGCGTCGACGTCGCCCACGGCATGGTCAAGGCCGAGGGCCTCCCCGACTACACGCCGCCCGCCGACGCCGGCAGCATGGGCGGCGGCGACGCCGCCGACGCGACCCCGCCGTACTGGGGCCAGGACGGCGTGCACGAGATCTACCGCGAGTGGCACCGCGTGCTGGCCGAGTACCCCGGCGACCGCGTGATGGTGGCGGAGGCGTGGGTCGAGCCGCTCTCGGAGCTCGCGAAGTGGGTGCGCCCGGACGAGATGCAGCAGGCCTTCAACTTCGCCTACCTCGAGACCGGCTGGTCGGCGGCCGCGATCCGTCGGGTGGTCGACCAGTCCATCGAGACCTTCTCGAGCGTGGGCGCCCCGAGCACGTGGGTGCTGAGCAACCACGACGTCGTGCGCCACGCCAGCCGCCTCGCCCTCACGGCGGAGAACCCCCAGGGCCACGGCATCGGGCCGCGGAGCGCCGGTCTGCCGATCCCCGAGCTGGGCCTCGCCCGCGCCCGCGCGGCGTCGGCCGTCATGCTCGCCCTCCCCGGCAGCGCCTACCTCTACCAGGGCGAGGAGCTCGGCCTGCCGGAGGCGGTGGACCTGCCCGACGAGAGCCGTCAGGACCCGACGTGGTTCCGCACCGACGGCGAGCGGTACGGCCGCGACGGCTGCCGTGTGCCGCTGCCGTGGGAGTCGGGATCGCCGGCCTTCGGGTTCAGCGCGACCGGCGCCTCCTGGCTGCCGCAGCCCGACGACTGGTCGACGTACGCCCGCGACGAGCAGCGGGGCGTCGCCGGCTCGACCCTCGAGCTCTACCGCTCGGCTCTCGCCCTCCGCACGGAGCACGACCTCGGCTCGGGGACCCTGACCTGGGTGCCCGGCTACGACGACAGCGTCGTGGCGTTCCGGAACGGCGGCGTCACGGTGCTCGCCAACACGGGCGACGTCGCGGTCGAGCTGCCTGTCGGCGACGTGCTGCTGTCGACGATGGCGCTCGACGGGCCTGCCCTGCCGGCCAACGCCGCCGTGTGGCTCGCCTCGGTCGACGACGTGAGCTGACGCTCGGACGGTCCGTGCACGACGAAGCCCCCGACCTCGGTCGGGGGCTTCGTCGTGGTGCGGGGCCATCTGCCTGCCCCACGCGGGGCGCGCGACGACTCGACGGTGTCGTCAGTTCGTGTTGGCGGTGAGCCAAGGGTACGGGTCGACCGGGACGCCGCCGAGGTGGATCTCGAAGTGCAGGTGCGCGCCGGTGCTGTTGCCGGTGCTGCCGACCTTGCCGACGAGCTGACCGACGGTGACCTTCTCGCCGACGGAGACCTGGACGGAGCCGGTCTGCATGTGCGAGTAGGTCGAGGTGACCTTCTGGCCGCCGACGACGTGCTCGATCTCGACGTGGTTGCCGAAGGCACCACCGGGGCCGGTGACGGCGCTGACCGTGCCGTCGGCGATGGCCTGGATCGGCGAGCCGGAGCCGGGCACGAAGTCGAGGCCGTTGTGGAACGTGCTGCAGAAGCCGCAGTTCGAGACGTGGCGCGCGCCGAAGCCGCTGCTGATCGGGACGCCGGTGGCGAACGGCCACTGGACCGTGCCGGCTGCGTCGTTCGTGAACGTGCTGGAGCTCGTCGAGGCGTACTCGCTGACGGGCGCGACCTTCATCTCGGTGACCGAGTAGCCGTCACGGGTCGCGGCGTCCTCCGCCGCGGCGCCGGCGACGAAGGTCTGCGCGGCGGCGGCCTTCTTGGCGACGGTGCGCTCGTCGGTGTCGACGAAGAAGGCGTTGGCCGGCACCGACGTCGCGACGAGCATGGCTCCGGCGAACATCATGGCCCCGACGACGGTGACGCGTTTGCCGGCGCCGCCGAACGAGATGCCCTGGCGCTGGCGACGTGCCGGGGCGGCCGCCGCGGGGGCCGGACGTGCGGGGCGGCGCGAGGCCGGGCCGGTGACGGCGACGCGCTGCTCGGCACGGGCCGTGGACCGCCCCGACCGCGGGGCGGCAGGAGCGGCGGTGCTGGCAGCGGCGGCAGCGCTGGCTGCGGCGGCAGGACGACGGGTGCGGCCGCGGGCGGCCTCGGCCTCGGCGGCGCGACGGGCGGCTCGCGTGGCATGGGCCGGTGCGGCGTCGGCGGCCGGGTCGGGGACGGCGGGCACGGTCGGGGCGACGGGGCCCTCGACGCGGGGCACGGTCGCGGCAGGGGCCTCGGCGACCGAGGCGGCCGCGGTCGTCTCGTCGGCCACGACGGTCGATGTGCGGGCGGCGGCACGACGCTCGGCCTCACGGGCCTCACGACGAGTCAGGAACACCTGCTGCACGGGGGCCTCAGGGGCGTCGTCCCGCTGATCGACGGGTGCACGATGCGACTGCGGGTCGCCTCCGGGCTCGGCGATGGGGTGGGACTTCGACACGTGTGATGGATCCTCGGGTTCGTCGGGATGGAGGGCTCATCTGCCCTCGAGGTCAGGGTCGCGGCTCCAGCGGACGAATGTCACGGTGAAGTAACGAACTAGTCCAGGGTAGCGGCTCGTTCACCTGATGGCTACCCGCGTTCAGGTGCCACGAACGATCTCGCGGAGAGAGCAGCACGATAACCCCAGGTCAGGTCCGGAGAAGATCGAACCGTCAGAACTCGGAGCGGGCCAGCAGCTCGTCCGCGGCCCGGGCCACGCTCGGGGCCGACGCGACCACGAGCGCGCCGCTCGGTGCCGCACCCGCCTCGCCGTGCACCTGGACGCCCGCCTCCTGCGCGATCAGGACGCCCGCCGCGTGGTCCCACGGCTTCAGGCCGCGCTCGGCGTAGACGTCGAGGCGGCCTGCCGCGACCGCACAGAGATCGAGGGAGGCGGCGCCCAGGCGACGCAGGTCGCGCACCTGACCGATGAGCCGGCCGAGCACCGCGGCCTGCTCGACGCGCCGCTCGGACTCGTACGAGAAGCCGGTGGCGAACAAGGACTCGCCCAGGGAGGCGGGTGCGGACGGGGCGAGACGGGTCTCGCCCAGCCAGGCACCGCCTCCTCGGCTCGCCGTGAAGACCTCGCCGGAGAGCGGGTTCGCGACGCAGGCGGCGAGGGCCGTCCAGGTCAGCGGGTCGGGGCCGCCCTCGACGACCGCGACGCTGACCGCCCACTGCGGGATGCCGTAGAGGAAGTTGACGGTGCCGTCGATCGGGTCGACGACCCAGGTGAGGCCCGTGCTCGAGCCGTCGGGCTCGCCCTCCTCGCCGTAGAAACCGTCGCCGGGCCGCAGCTCGGCCAGCCTCTCGCGCAGGAACGTCTCGACCTCACGGTCGGTGCGCGTCACGACGTCCACGACGCTGCTCTTCGTGTCGGCGACCTCGACGCCCTCGGCACGGCGCGTGGCCGCGAGACGGGCCGCCGCGGTGGTGACCTCGACGGCGAGCGCCAGGAGCTCGGCGGCGTCGGGACGGGTCGGGCTGCCGGACGGGGGGGCGCTGCCGGACGTGGCGGCGCTACCGGACGTGGCGCTGCCGGTGCTCCCGGTGTGGGCAGCGCTGTCGGTGTCGCGGGTGTCGTCGGTGTCGTCGTCCACGGGGCCTCCTCGTGGCAGCGTCGGACCTGCCGACGCGGCCTGCTCGTGCTGTCGGCACACGGCAGGCGGGCCGCACTGCCGCCGATACGACGAACGGACCCGATCTCTCGAGTCCGTCGTCGTGCCGCCTCCCCGGGAGGGGTGGGCACCTGTGGCAAGTGAGGGATTCGAACCCCCGAAGGCTACGCCAGCTGATTTACAGTCAGATCCCTTTGGCCGCTTGGGTAACTTGCCATGCACG
>Ga0265780_10004365_pt1 | contig 18220 bp, 18 predicted proteins | sample P1T30metagenome_FD_192432 | JGI IMG/M metagenome (GOLD analysis project Ga0265780, IMG submission 192432) | Plant litter microbial communities from East Loma Ridge, Irvine, California - P1 T30 | ecosystem: Environmental > Terrestrial > Plant litter > Unclassified | place: USA: California...
CGAAGAAGCCGTGCGTCGCTTCAAGAAAGGCGACGAACTGGAAGCCGTGGTTCTGGCCATCGACGTCGAGCGCGAGCGTGTTTCGCTGGGCGTGAAGCAGCTGGAAGGCGACCCGTTCAACACCTACTCGTCGCTGAACGACAAGGGTTCGCTGGTCACCGGCACCGTGAAATCGGTTGAGCCAAAAGGCGCCGTGATCTCGCTGTCCGAAGAAGTCGAAGGCTACCTGCGCGCGTCGGAAATCTCGCGCGACCGCGTGGAAGATGCTGGCACCCACCTGAAGGTCGGCGATAGCGTCGAAGCCCTGGTGATCAACATCGACCGCAAGGCACGCAGCATCCAGCTGTCGATCAAGGCGAAAGACAATGTCGATACGCAAGAAGCGATGAGCAAGCTGTCGAACGACAACAGCGCAGCGTCGGGCACCACCAGCCTGGGCGCACTGCTGAAGGCCAAGTTCGACAACAAGAACTAAGCAAGAACTGAAAAGTTTTTGAACGGAGCTGCGCAGATGACCAAATCCGAGCTGATCAACCGACTGGCTGAGCGTTATTCCCAGCTGGTGGCCAAGGATGCGGAGTTTGCTGTCAAGACCATCCTCGATGCCATGACCAACGCCCTGGCGACCGGTCAGCGCATCGAGATCCGTGGTTTCGGCAGTTTCTCGCTGAACAGCCGTCCCCCGCGCATCGGACGCAATCCGAAGTCCGGCGACAAGGTGATGGTGCCCGAAAAACGGGTGCCGCACTTCAAGCCGGGCAAGCAGTTGCGCGAGCGGGTGGATGCGATGGTCGGGCAGCCGATCATCAACGATTGACTATCGAGCAGTCCAGAAACGGCATCCGCGAGGGTGCCGTTTTTTTTTGCCTCTTTCAAACAGGCAAGTCGGCCAGCGTCCCCGGCTGTTTTGAAATATCATGGCGAATATGCGACACTTCGCCCTCACACCATTCTCCAGCGGAACCTGCTGATGAAATTCGTCTCGACCATCGTCGGTATCGTCCTGTTCATTCTCTTCTTCGGTTTCGCCTTGAAGAACACCCAGGAAGTCGACCTCCATTTCTTCTTGCAGTACGAACTGCGCGGCCCGCTGGTGCTGATGCTGCTGGCCTTTTTCGTCGCCGGCGCCGCCCTCGGCATCCTGGCGCTGACGCCGACCGTGTTCCGCCAGCGCCGCGAGAAGTGGCTCAACAAGATCACCATCCAGTCGCTGCAAAGCGCCGCCGGCACCGGTACCGCGACGCCGCCGGCGCCGGACGCCGTGCCCCCAGTCGCACCCCGGCTGTAAACATCAATACAACAAGAACACCATGGAATTCGAACTCTGGATGCTGCTTGGCATCCCATTCTTCTTTGGCCTTGGCTGGCTTGCCGCCCGGGTCGACATCAATGAGCTGGTCTCCGAGTCGCGCACGCTGCCGCGCGGCTATTTCAAGGGCCTGAACCACCTGCTCAACGACCAGCCCGACAAGGCCATCGATTCCTTCATCGAGATCGTCAAGCTCGACCCCGAGTCGAGCGATATGCACTTCGCCCTAGGCAACCTGTTCCGCCGCCGCGGCGAAACCGAGCGCGCTATCCGCGTGCACCAGAACCTGCTGGCGCGGCCCGACCTGCCGAGCGAGCAGAAGGCCCACGCGCAATATGAACTGGGCATCGACTACCTGAAGGCCGGCCTGCTGGACCGCGCCGAGGAAAGCTTCAACCAGCTGGTCGACACCCCGTATGCGGTGCAGGCGCGCAGGTCGCTGCTCGAGATCTACCAGCGCGAGAAGGAGTGGAAGCGGGCGATCGTGGCCGCCGAAGGCTTGCAGGAATCCGGCGCCGGCGCGCGCCAGAAAGAGATCGCGCAGTTCTACTGCGAGCTGGCGGCCGACGCGCTGGTGCATATGTCGCCGAGCGACGCGATGCTGTTGCTCGACAAGGCGCTGGAAGCGAACCGCCACAGCGTGCGCGCGACCATCCTGCTCGGCGACGCGCTGCTGGCCCAGGGCGACGTCGAAGAGGCACTCAAGACCTGGCGCCGCGTCGAGCAGCAGAGCGTGCCGCACGTGGCCCTGGTGGCCGCGCGCCTGATGGATGGCTACCGCAAGGCCGGCCGGCCGCAGGAAGGCGTCAACCTGCTCAAGTCGTACCTGGCCGAAGCGTCCTCGATCGACCTGATCGAAGTGGTGTTCAAGGCCGTGATCGAACTCGACGGCGTGGATGCGGCCAAGGCGCTCGTGGTGGAAGAACTGCGCCGCAACCCGACCCTGCTGGGCCTCGACAAGCTGCTCGAAGCGCGCCTGATGGATGCGCCGGCAAATGTCTGGGAAGAGCTGTCGATGGTCAAGAACCTGGTGCAGCGCTACACGCAGAAGCTGGCGCGCTACCAGTGCAGCCACTGCGGCTTCAAGGCCCGCCAGTTCTACTGGCAATGCCCGGGGTGCAACCGTTGGGATTCCTACCCGCCGCGCCGCACCGAAGAACTGAACGTGATGAATTGAACCCGCCGTGACCACCCCTGCCATGCCTACCCCGAGCCGCCTGCTGGCGGCCGACGATTTCCGCCTGCCGGCGGCCCCGCAACTGTCCGCCGTGCGCCTGCTGGTGGTGGGTGACGTGATGCTCGACCGCTACTGGTTCGGCGAAGTCTCGCGCATCTCGCCCGAGGCGCCCGTGCCGGTGGTGCGCATCGAGAAGCGCGAGGAGCGCCTGGGCGGCGCCGCCAACGTGGCGCGCAATGCCGCAGCCCTCGGCGCCCACACGGGCTTGCTGGGCGTGGCCGGCGCCGACGAGGCGGGCGACCAGATGGAGCAATTGCTGCAGGATGCGGGCATCCACAGCTACCTGAAGCGCGACGACGCGATCTCGACCATCATCAAGCTGCGCGTGATCGGCCGTCAGCAGCAGATGGTGCGCATCGACTTCGAGGATGCGCCGACCGAAGACGTGCTGCGCGACAAACTGACCCAGTTCAAGGCTTTGCTGCCGGACTATGACGTGATCATCCTGTCCGACTACAACAAGGGTTCGCTGGTCAACGTCGCCGAGATGATCGCGCTGGCGCGGGCCGCGGGCAAGATCGTGCTGGTGGATCCGAAGGGCGACGATTTCACGCCGTATCGCGGCGCCAGCATCCTGACGCCAAACCGCTCCGAGCTGCAGCGCGTGGTGGGCGCCTGGAAGAGCGAGGAGCAATTGACCGCGAAAGCACAGCAGCTGCGCGAGGAGCTGGGCCTGGATGCACTGCTGCTGACCCGCTCCGAAGAAGGCATGAGCCTGTACACGCGCGACGAGGTGCTGCATGTGCACGCCAACGCGCGCGAGGTGTTCGACGTCTCGGGTGCGGGCGATACCGTGATCGCCACGCTGGCCACCATGCTCGGTACCGGCGCCGCCCTGGCCGAGGCGCTGGTCACCGCCAACCGCGCCGGCGGCATTGTGGTCGGCAAGCTGGGGACGGCGACCGTGACGCGCGAGGAGCTGTTTCCCGCTTGACCGCGCGCAAGGCCGGCTCGTCCACGACAGCCGGCGCGAACCGTAGGGCAGAGAAGCTGTCTGATGTGTTGGGCGGCGGCCGCCGTCCATCGCACTCAACCTACGGAGAAACTTCGATGATCAAGAAACTGATGCTTGCAGTCGCCGCCCTGGCTGTCACGAGCGGGATTGCCTTTGCCCAAGTCGACGTCAACAAGGCCGACGCCGCCGCACTCGACGGCGTGAAAGGCGTGGGCCCAAGCATGTCCAAGGCCATCCTCGACGAACGCGCCAAGGCCGAGTTCAAGGACTGGAGCGACCTGCAGGGCCGCGTCAAAGGCTTGGGCGACAAGAAGGCCGCCAAGCTGTCCGAGGCTGGGCTGGTCGTCAACGGCAAGGGCAAGCAGGGCGTCGCCGCCAAGCCGGCCGTCGCCAAGGGCGAGAAATCGGCAGCCAAGGCCGCCGAGCCGAAAGCGGCCATGTAAGTGTCTGGCCGGCGGCGCGGCCGCCGGCCAGACGTATTGACTGACATCCGGGCGTTCGCATGGCAAGATGTGCAAGGTACATTGCACATCAATATCAGAAAGGTCGTCATGCCCCACGCCCGTGTTTCTTCCGCCCTGTTGGCAGCCCTGCTGGCCGCCTCGGGCGGCGCCTTCGCCGCCACCCCGGCGCAGCCGAACATCACCGCCCAGCAAGCCCAGATCAACAAGATCCTGGGCGAGATCTCGCAACAGCGCATCGAAGGCCATATCCGCAAGCTGGTGAGCTTCGGCACCCGCCACACGATGTCCGAAACGGCCTCCGAGACCCGCGGCATCGGCGCGGCGCGGCGCTGGATCAAGGCCGAGCTTGAGCGCTGCGGCGCCGGCACGCCGCTGCAGGTGAGCTTCGACAGCCATGTGGCGCCGGTCTCGGCCCGCATCTCGAAGCCGACCGAGATCGTCAACGTGGTGGCGACGCTGCCGGGCACGCAGGCGGCATCGAAGGACCGCATGTACGTGGTCAGCGGCCACTACGACTCGCGCGCCTCGGACGTGATGGACGCCACCTCGGACGCGCCGGGCGCCAACGACGACGCCTCGGGCACGGCCGCCATCATGGAAATGGCCTGCGTGATGGCCAAGTACAAGTTCGACGCCACCCTCGTCTTCATGGCCGTCGCGGCCGAGGAGCAGGGCCTGATCGGCGCGCGCCACTGGGCGGTGCAGGCGCGCGAGAAGGGCTGGAACGTGGCCGGCATGTTCACCAACGACATCATCGGCAGCTCGCGCGGCGATGACGGCAAGGTCGACAACCAATCGGTGCGCCTGTTCGCCCAGAGCATCCCGGCGACCAAGGAAATGAGCGAGACGGTGCGCCAGCTGGTCGCCACTGGCGGCGAGAACGATTCGATCTCGCGCCAGCTCGCGCGCCACACCAAGGAGCAGGGCGAGCGCTACGTGAAGGGCTTCAAGGTGTCGGTGATCCAGCGCCACGACCGCTACCTGCGCGGCGGTGACCATATGCCTTTCCTGGAACAGGGCTACGCGGCGCTGCGCTTTACCGAACCGGCCGAGAACTTCGACCACCAGCACCAGGACCTGCGCACCGAGAACGGCCGCGTGTACGGCGACACGATCGACCACGTCGACTTTAACTATATCGCCAAGGTCACCAAGGTGAACGCCGCCGCCATGTCGACGCTGGCGCTGGCGCCCGGCGCGCCGCAGGACGTCAAGCTGCGCACCGCCGGCCTGACCAACGATTCGACGCTGGTCTGGAAAGCCAACCCGGAACCCGACCTGGCCGGCTACCGCTTGGTCTGGCGCGACACCACCAGCGCCAACTGGGAGCAGTCGAAATGGGTCGGCAACGTCCTCGAGGCCACCATCGACCTGTCGAAAGACAATGTATTCTTTGGCGTGCAGGCGGTCGACAAGGACGGCAACGTGAGCCCGGCGAGCTACCCGCTGCCGCTGCGCTGAGCCTCGATGTGCTTCGCCGGTCGCGTACGCGGCCGGCGTTGCGCATGCGGCGCGCCGGCGTCCTGCCGCGGCATTGGCGCCTCGCCTGACGCCGGTTTGCTTCTCAGATTAAAATAGCGCTTTGGTATCGCAAAGAATTGAGAAAGCAATGGCTTACAAGACCATCGAGGCCACGATCGGCAACACGCCCCTCGTGCAGCTGCAGCGCCTGCCGGGCCCGGAGATCGCGGCCCGCAACAACATCATCCTCGGCAAGCTGGAGGGGAACAACCCGGCCGGTTCGGTGAAGGACAGGGCTGCGATGTCGATGCTGCGCGGCGCCGAACAGCGCGGCCAGATCAAGCCGGGCGACACGCTGATCGAAGCGACCAGCGGCAATACCGGCATCGCGCTGGCGATGGCCGCCGCGATCCTCGGCTACAAGATGATTCTCCTGATGCCCGACAACCTGTCGGTCGAACGCCGCCAGAGCATGGCCGCCTACGGCGCGCAGATCATCCTGACCCCGAAATCGGGCGGCATGGAATACGCGCGCGACATGGCCGACCAGATGCAGAAGGACGGCCAGGGCATCATCCTCGACCAGTTCGCCAACTTCGACAATCCGCGCGCGCACTACGAGACCACCGGGCCCGAGATCTGGCGCGACACCGAAGGCCGCGTCACCCACTTCGTCAGCGCCATGGGCACCACCGGCACCATCATGGGCGTGTCGCGCTACCTGAAGGAACAGAACGACGCCATCCGCATCATCGGCGCCCAGCCCGAAGAAGGCTCGTCGATCCCGGGCATTCGCAAGTGGCCCGAAGCCTACCTGCCGAAGATCTACGACAAGGCGCGCGTCGACCAGGTCGAGAACGTCAGCCAGGCATCCGCCGAGCAGATGGCGCGCCGCATGGCGGCCGAAGAAGGCCTGTTCTGCGGCATCTCCGCTGCAGGCGCCTGCGAAGTGGCCCTGCGCATCGCCCAGTCCGTCGAGAACGCGACCATCGTGTTCGTCGTCTGCGACCGGGGCGACCGCTACCTGTCGACCGGGGTGTTCCCGGCCTGACCCGTCACCCGATCTGGTCCGGCAACAAGCCGGCGGCCGTCGATCGGCGCTGGCGAGACGTGCGCGCAGCCTAGGGAAGCACTGATTTATTCTGAGGGTTGGGATTGGCCAGCAAAAAAGGTGGCCTGCAAGGCGCGAAATCGCAGCAATAGCTAGCTATTGCAAGATTTTGCAACGCCGCAGGACGCCTATTTTTGCGGCCAAGTCCGCCCTCGTGAATAAATCAGTGCTTCCCTAGGTACTCGACCAGAACGACAGGTGAGTTTTGGCAAACAGAACCGGAGGGGCGGCTGGCCGAGGCGATGCAGGGCGGCGAGTGCGCCGCGGTGCGAGCACGGCAAGCAGGAGCCAGCGCGGGCAGCGCGCCGGTGCTGGCAGCCAACAACACATGTATTTCTGGGCAAATACTTAGACCGCGGCGACGCCGCCATCGACGAACAGTTCGTGTCCGGCGACGAAGCTGCTTTCGTTTGATGCCAGGAACAGGACTGCACGCGCCACCTCGTCCGGTTCCGCCAGCCGCCCCAGCGGAACGCTGTGGTTGAGCGCCTCTTCGACTCCCGGCTGCGCGTCCAGGTAGTTGCGAATCAGGCGTGTTTCCGTACCGCCAGGCGAGACCACGTTCACGCGGATGCCTCGCTCCTTGAGGTCGGTCGTCCAGCTGCGCGCGAACGAGCGCACCGCCGCCTTGCTGGCGTTATACAGAGACTGGCCTGGCAGCCCCTTGCTGCCGGCGATGGAGCCGTTGAGGACGATAGTACTTCCGGCTGTCATCAGCGGTAGTGCCTTCTGCACCGTGAACACCATCCCTTTCACATTGACGTCGAAGATCGCGTCGACATGCGTATCGTCGATCGCATCGAGCGGAACCACCGCGTACACGCCCGCATTGGCGAACACGACATCGACTTTCTGGTGGTGGCGTCGGATCCGTTCGTACAGCCGGGTGACGTCGGCGGCGCTGGAGACGTCGCCTTGCACGCCCACTGCCCCGTGGCCGATCTCTTCCACGGCCTCGGCGAGCAGTTGCGGGCGGCGTCCCGTGATGTACACGTGCGCGCCCTCAAGGGCAAACAGTTTCGCCGTCGCGAGGCCGATGCCGTCGCTGCCCCCGGTGATTACCACAACCTTGTTCTCGAAGCGTTTCATCATCTCTAGATCCTTTGCTGGTAAGTGGAGTGTTGCTCCACTTATGATATGGTGGTAACCTCCACTTGACAAGTGAAAGAGGAAATCATTGAGTGACGAACCGGGCCTGCGGGCTGATGCGCAGAAAAACCGCGAGCTGATCCTTTCTGCCGCCGAGGAACTTTTTCTGGAAAAAGGCGCAACTGTTCCGCTGGAAGAGGTCGCCAAACGTGCAGGTGTCGGTATCGGTACGCTGTATCGCCGTTTTCCCACGCGCGAGTCGCTGCTGGCCGCTACCAGCAACCAGCGTTTCATGGCGCTGGCCGCGACCAGTCGTGCGCGCGACCCTGACCTTGGGCCAAACGACGCGCTACGGGCGTTTCTCGAGGAGCTGGCGGCCAACACCAGCGTTTACCGGAGTCTGGCTGCGTCGATCGGGACGATTCTCCAGTGCGGCACGCCGGGATGCAACGCGATCACCGCGGAAGGACGCCGCCTGCTGCAGCGTGGACAACACGAGGGCGCCATCCGCCGCGACGTCACTTTCGACGACATCATCTACGTGATCACTGCCATTGCCATCGCCATCGAACATGACCGTTCGTCGACAGAGCGTATCGGCCATCTGGTGGACTTGTTCCTGAATGGCGTCGGCGTGCAAGGTGTGAACTAGCAGGCAGTCGCGCGGGATCGAATGTAATCGCCGCCAGCCGTTCATGGCGGACGAGTCACTGACGGTGAACAATTGCTGCGTATCGCATGCGAAGCCATCCACAGTCAACGATAACAGCGCCAATAAAAAAGGCCGCCCGGGTTTCGGGCGGCCTTTTCAGTTATCAGTCCCTGGGACTGCATAGATCCTTCAGCCGGCGGGTCGCCGGCATCTTGCGATCGTCCGCCAATGCGGCGGCTCGTACACCCGCGCGGGCGTACGCGCTACTTGTCAGGCGGCGCGCCAGGCGTCCGCCTTGTCCGTTCAGAAGCACCGGAAGCGTGGACGCCAGGAAGGCGTCCGCGACCTCTCAGTCCTTCATCGCTGGCGCGACGCCTTCTTTTGGCTTGAACTGCTTGTCGCTGATGCGGAACTTCGCGCGGCGATCGCCCATGAGGTAGCGCAGGTCGCGGATCGACAGGTCGCTCACTTCATGCATGCGGATCAGGAGCGATGCGCCGACCGGCAGGCGGTGGTGGCGAATCTTCGAGATCACCGGCGGTGCGACTTCGAGTGCACGCGACAGGGCCGCGTCGTTCTTCAGGCGCAGGTTCTCGATCAGGGTGTCGAGCAGGCGGTTCGGGTTGTACTGCAGCAGTTCGTCACCTTCCGAATCGCTGTTCATATCAATGCCGACTTGGTTAGTCATGGTTCAAATTCCTATCTGGGGTTGGAACGGAGTCGCTGGCGGCGTGGAGTCCGGAAGTTTAATTTCGTAATTTTCTATTCAATTGTACAACTATTTTTATTCCGATACTTATGAGCAAGTAGGAACATTTTTCGCACATCGGATTTCGTTGTCTAGATGCAACAATAGCCGTATTGCAATTCTCGCACAAACTCACGGGAAAAAACTATTGTTTTTTAATTAAGCAATAGTGTACGGGCATCCAGCATATGATGCCGCACAGTACATTTCTTGCTGACGAAAAGGAAACAAAACGGGGGGTATATGAAAAGACATGCAATATATACCACTAACATGCTTGAATAACACGGGGATACCCCAGGGGGTATGTAGGACAGTGCCTACGAACAACAAAAGAGATGGACGGGAAACGTGTTACAAAGGATTACAAAGTTTCCCGTCTAGAAAGTGTCAGCCGGGCCGTGCGGCGCGCACTGCGCGCCCCAGATCGACCACCGACATGGCATAGAAGTAACTGCGATTATATTTGGTGATAGCAAAGAAATTATCGTTCGCCACCCAGTATTCCGTTGGTTCCGCGCCATTCTGCAGGTCGATCAAGCCATACAGGCGTTCCGCCGGCAAGGCCGAGCCGGTCACGACGCCCGCGTCGCGCAGTTCCTCGGGCCGCAACGTCGCGCTCAGGCCGCGATCGAGCAGCGCTTCCCACGACCGCGCCGGCGATACGTCGGCGGCAAACGCGGTCGGGCCGCGGTGTTCGGCATTCCAGCCATGCTGCACCAGGAAATTGGCGACGCTGCCGATGGCGTCGGTCGCCGAGCCGCGCAGGTCGACCCGGCCGTCGTTGTCGAAGTCCACGCCATATTTGAGGATATTACTTGGCATGAATTGCGGCAGGCCGACCGCGCCCGCGAACGAACCCAGCAGGGAGAATGGATCGTAGCCGCGCTCGCGCGCCAGTACCAGCGTATTGGCGAGTTCTTCGCGGAAGAAAGCCTGGCGCGCGATCTGGTTCGGCGTTTCGGGATAGGCGAAGGCAAGCGTGGTGAGCGTATCGAGCACACGGAAGCGGCCCGTGTCGCGGCCATAGATGGTCTCGATGCCGATGATGCCGACGATGATCTCGGCCGGCACGCCATAGGCGGCCTCGGCGCGCGCCAGGGCGTCGGCATTCTCGTTCCAGAAGCGCACGCCGGCGCGGATGCGGATCGGCTCGATGAAGCGCGCGCTGTAGGCCTGCCAGTTCTTCGGCTTGCCGGGTGGGGCCGGCTTGACCAGCTGGACGGCGGAATCGATGTAGCGGACCTGGCCGAACAGGTCCTGCAGGGCGCTGCGGTCGAAGCCGTGCTGAGCGATCATCTCTTCGACGAACTCGCGCACGGGCTGCCATTCGAGGAAGTTGACGTGCTCGGCGTCGGCGCTGGCCGTGGATGCCGTGGCCGTGGCCGCCACCGCAGCCACGGCGGGCGCGGCCTTGGCCGCAGCGCGCCTGGCCTTGGCCTGCTTGGCCTTGGCCGTGGACCTGGCCTTCGACTGGGAGGTGGCGTCTTTGGTGGCGGCGAAGACATCGCCATGCGCGCCGGCGACAAGCGCGAGCGCGGCAAACAGGGAAACAATCGATTTCATCTGACTTGCGACAATAAGCTTTTCAAGGTGGATTTCAAGCGCGGATCGGCTGCAGGCGGCGCATAGCGCCAGGCGCTGTAACGACGCAGGAACTCCATCGCTGCGTCACGTGACTGCGGCGCTAGTGCTGCGGCGCCGGCGACCCGCGCCGCGTAGGCGCTCGGTCCCTCATCGTGTGCACGCGCCAGGCCAGCCTGGCCGAGACGCTTACACAGGGTCGAGTATAGAGCATCGATCGGGTGGATTTCCTTGCGGCGGCGGAAAAATCTCGCCAACAGCACCAGCAAACAAATCCCCGTCAGCAAGCCGATGAAAGGCCAGCCGAACAGCTTGTCGCGCAGGCCGCGCAGCACGTCGCTCTGGCGCTCCGGCGTGTAGTTCAGCACCCACTGGTTCCAGCCGTTATTGAGCGCGCTGGCGGTGTTGCGCAGCTGGAGCAGCCAGGGATTGCCCTCGCGCTGGAACGGGTTCATGCCGCGCAGCGCCTCGATGCCGAACGGCGCCGGGCGCGGCACCGAGGCATCCAGGCCGCGCCGCACGCGCTCCGGCGCCACCGCCGCGGTCGGATCCACCCGGATCCAGCCGCGCCCGGCGAGCCAGACCTCGGCCCAGGCATGGGCGTCGGACTGGCGCACCGTCATGTAGCCGTCGAGCGGATTGATTTCGCCGCCCTGGTAGCCGGTAACCACCCGCGCCGGCACGCCGGCCGCGCGCATCAGGAACACGAAGGCGCCGGCGTAATGCTCGCAAAAGCCCGAGCGCGTCGCATACAGGAACTCGTCCACCGTGTGGCGGCCCAGCAGGGGCGGGGCCAGCGTGTATTCGAAGCGCTGCGCGCGAAACTGCGCCAGCACGGCCTGCACGCGCGCGTCGGGCTCGCTCAAGCGGCGCAGGGCGCGGCCGGCGGCCAGCGCGCGCGGATTGAAGCCATATGGCAGCAGCAGCCAGCGGCCGGCGTCGTCCAGCACCGCGCCGCCCTGCAGCGCATAGCCGGTGTACGACGTGGCGCGATAGCGCACCCGCTGGCCGACCGGCGTATCGCTGGTCAGTTCGAACTGCGGCGAGATGCGCAGCGCGTGGCCCGGCACCTTGGGCAATTCGCCCGGCATCTCGAGCGCGAACACCCAGCGCGATTGCGAGGGCTCGAGCGTGACTTCGTAGTCGGTGGCATTGCCGCCCACCGCCAGGTGCAGGTCGCGCCCCGACGCCTGGCTGGCGCCGCGGGTCCAGGTCAGGCCGTCGAAGAAGTCGAGCACCGGACCGCGCCAGTACAACTGCTGCCGGTCGGGAGGACGGCCGAAGAAGCGCGCCCGGAACGCGGTCTCCTCGGACAGGGCCAGGTTCGACATCTGGCCGGGCGACATCTGGTCGGACAGCCCGGAGCTGGCGCCCCCCGGCCCGCCCGGCATGCTCCACAGGGGACCGTGGATGCGCGGGAACACGACGAACATCACAACCGCGAGCGGGAGCGCGAAGGCGAGCGTGCGGCCCGCCATCGCCAGGCGCGTACGCAGGGACGGCACCACGCCGGTGAACTGGAACGACAACTGGGTGGCCAGCAGCATGAAGACCGACGCCAGGGTCAGGAGCGCGGTGCCGATCCCCTGCGCATAGAAGAAGTTGGTCAGCGCCAGGAAGAAGCACAGGAACACCACCACGAACAGGTCGCGCCGCGCATGCATCTCGAGCATCTTGAAGGCCACCAGCAGCACCAGCATCGCGACCCCGGCGTCCTTGCCGAGCAGCGTCTCGTAGTTGAACTGCACCCCGGCCATCGCCGCCACCGCGACCGGCAGCAGCACCCAGGCCTTCGGCATGCGCCTGCCGCGCAGGGTGATGACGGCGCGCCAGGCCAGCGTGGCGCCGCACAGCAGCGACACCCACAGCGGCAGGTGGGCCGTGTGCGGCGCCAGCACCAGCACGGCGCTAGCCAGCAGCAGCAATGTGTCGGCCTTGTCGCGCGTGAGCGGCGTATCGAACAGTTTCATGGCGCGTCCTTCAGGCCGTGCAGCGCCAGCGCGCGCAGGCAGGCGGCCTGGTGGGCCGCGCCGCTGGCCGGGGCGAGCTGCATGGCGCCGAGCCGGAAGGCATAGGGCAGGGCGCGGCTCTCGGCTTCCAGCACCCAGCGCGTCATGCGCGACAGGCGCACCTCGACATCGAGCGACGTTGGCAAGGCGTCGAAGTCGAGCACCAGCTCTTCGCCGCCGCCGCCTTCGAAGTGCTTGCTGACCAGGGCGCCGCCGATGTCCGGGTCGAGCCGGGCGATCTGGCGCCAGGCCATCTGGCGCGGCGAGTCGCCGGCCTGGTAGTTGCGCACGCCCGCGAAGTCGTCGCTGCCGGCCGCGCGCAGGCTGCTGCCGCTGCCACCGGCCAGCGGCAGCGCCGGTGCGCCGTCCTCGGGCCGCGGATACACCAGCGCGCGCGCGGCCGGACGCCAGTAGCTCCAGGCGACGAACAGGCCGAGCGGGAAGCGGGTCGAGAGCTTCACGCGGCCCGGCTCGAGCCAGCCGCGCGTGGCGGTCGGCACCGCGAGGGTGAGCGTGGCGTGCACGCCGGGGGCGATGTCGGCCACGTGGCGCGGTTCGCGCATGTCGGCGAAATCGGCCCGTACGGCGTAGCGCGCCAGGCGCGTGCGGTTGGCGACCTGCAGTTCGAACTGGACTTCCTCGCCCGCGAACACGGGCGCGACGCGGCCCTGCCGCAGGCGCAGCTGGGCCAGGTTACGGTAGGTGTGGACCATGTCGACCATTGCGCACGACAGCGCCAGGAAGGTCAGCCCGAAGCCCAGGCCCAGCATGTAGTTGATCGAGCCGACCAGCAGCACCGCCAGCAGCAGGGCGAAGCCGAGGCCGGCGCGGGTCGGCACGATGAACACGCGGCGCTGGCTGATCACCACCTCGCCGTCGTCGAGCGTGCCGGCGCGCGGCAGCCAGTGGCCGGTGGCGCGCCGCAGCCATCCTCGCACGCCGCGCGCCATCAGACCGGAACCGCCTTCTGCAGTTGCAGCACCAGGTCGCGGCTGGCCAGCGCGGTGCCGTGGGCGGCGCGCAGCGGACGCAGGCGGTGCGCGCATACGGGCACCAGCACCGCCTGGATGTCCTCGGGGATCACGTGGTCGCGCCCTTCCAGCGCGGCCCAGGCGCGGCCCGCCTGCAGCAGCGCGATCGCGGCGCGCGGCGACAGGCCTTCGGCGAACAGGCCGTTCTGGCGCGATGCCTGGGCCAGCGCCTGCACGTAGGTGATCAGGGAGTGCGAGGCGTGGATCTCGCGCAGCGCGCGCTGGGCGCTGGCCAGTTCCTCGGCCAGCATGGCCGGCTGCAGCGTCTTGAGCATGCCGCGCCGGTCCTCGCCCATCAGCAGGGCGCGTTCGGCGGCGGCGTCCGGATAGCCCAGGCTCAGGCACATCAGGAAGCGGTCGAGCTGCGATTCGGGCAGCGGGAACACGCCGACCTGGTTGGCCGGGTTCTGGGTCGCGATCACGAAGAACGGCTCGGGCAGCGAACGGGTGACGCCGTCGGCCGAGACCTGGCGCTCTTCCATCGCTTCCAGCAGGCCCGACTGGGTCTTGGGCGTGGCGCGGTTGATCTCGTCGGCCAGCAGCACCTGGGTGAAGATGGGGCCGGGGTGGAACACGAACTCGTTCTTCTCGCGCTCGTAGATCGAGATGCCGGCGACATCGGCCGGCAGCAGGTCGCTGGTGAACTGGACGCGGTTGAAACGCAGGCCGAGCGAGATCGCCAGCGCATGCGCCAGCGTGGTCTTGCCGACGCCCGGCAGGTCGTCCAGCAGCAGGTGGCCGCCGGCCAGCAGGCAGGTCAGGGCAAGGCGCACCTGCTGGTCCTTGCCGACCACGACTTCATTGACCTGGCGTGCGACGGCGTGCAGTTTGTTGAACATCGATGGCTTCCGTAAATGGGGTGGACCTGTTTCGGGCGGCGTGGGTGCATCGGGTGCGCCCGCCGTGGTAGATTAGCACCATTGGTTAGCGTCATGCCCGACAGCAACAAACCGTCCCATGGATTCTATGCGAGAACGGCGGCGCAGGGTATGAATGGATGAGCATTGCGGAGACTTGAGCATCATGAGCACAGCGATTTACAGCCACCCCGACTGCCTGCGGCACGAGATGGGCAGCTGGCACCCCGAATCCCCGGCGCGCCTGCGGGCGATCGACGACCAGCTGATCCTGGCGCGCCTGGACGGGCTGATCGAGCAGCGCAGCGCGCCGCTGGCCGCGCTGGACCAGGTGCTGCGCAACCACACGCCAGGCGCGCTGGCGTTGGTGCGCGACCACGTGCCGGCCACGCCTGGCGACTACTACCCGCTCGACGGCGACACCTCGCTCTGTCACTACAGCTACCAGGCGGCGCTGCGCGCGGCCGGCGCGGCGGTGGCCGCGACCGACGACGTGATCGCCGGCACGGTCTCGAACGCCTTCTGCTCGGTGCGTCCGCCCGGCCACCACGCCACCCCGACCGAGCCGATGGGCTTCTGCCTCTTCAACAACGTCGCGATCGCCGCGCGCCACGCGCTCGACGCGCACGGGCTGGAGCGGGTGGCGATCGTCGACTTCGACGTCCACCACGGCAACGGCACCGCCGACGCCTTCCGCGACGACCCGCGGGTGCTGATGGCCAGCTTCTTCCAGCATCCGTTCTACCCGTTCAGCGAGGTCGAGCCGATCACGGCCACCTGCGTGAACGTGCCGGTGCCCGAGCGCTGCGAGGGCGATACGATCCGCCAGCTGGTGCAGGAGCAATGGCTGCCGGCGCTGCACGCCTTCAAGCCGCAGATGATCTTCGTCTCGGCCGGCTTCGACGGCCACCGCGACGACGACATGGGCGGCATCGGCCTGGTGGAAGCCGACTATGCCTGGATCACGCGCCAGATCATGGCCGTGGCCGACCAGCACGCCGGCGGGCGCGTGGTGAGCTGCCTGGAAGGCGGCTACGACCTGTCGGCGCTGGGCCGCAGCGTGGTGGCGCACCTGAAGGTGATGGCCGACCTCGAGTAATACCGCCGCCGTCTGCACAAAGGCGGGAACCCAATGCACGCTCCTCACCACTAACGCATACCGGCGGCGACCAGCCGGTGCCGCGTGGAGGAGACAACCATGAACAAGAAACACAGCCTGTGTGCACTGTGCCTGCTGGCGCTTGCGGGCATCGCCAACGCCGCCAACTACACCCTCTGGATCAACGGCCGCAACAGCGGCGGCACGCCCGGCAACTACGGCGACTTCCGCTACTGGGGCCCGGCCTCCACCCCCGCCGGCGTCAACAAGCAGGCGGTCAACTGGGACGGCCGCAGCAGCGTCGCGTCGCAGAGCGGCCGCGTGCGCGACGCACTCGATTGCTTCTGCACCGGCCAGAACTGGTGCTATATCGCGGCCTACAGCGCCGGCGAACTGCTGTTCGGCTACACGCTGGCCAATTTCGGCGGCAGCACGCGCGCCATCAGGCACACCAGCGCCAACGCGGCCGGCGTGTGCGGCGATGCGGGCGGCGTGCAGACCGGCTGGAACATCAAGTGGGTGCGCACCGCGGCCGGGGCGGCGGGCGGGTCCGAGCTTGCCAACGCCGGCGCCTGGGCCACCTCAGAGCCGCTGGTGCAAGACCTCAAGGTCAGCACCGCGCGCGCCATGTACAACCACCACAACACCCGCAATATCTGGTTCTACCGCTACGCCGGGGCGCGCGGCACCGTGTATTCCTTCCTGCTGCCGGGGCAGGACGACGAAGTGGTGGCCTACCACAGCAGCGGCGGCGCTGCCGGCAGCGCCGGGCGCTCGCTGTGCAATCCCGGCGACTGGTTCTGCGACGACCTGACCTATGGCAGCGCGCGCAACCAGGGCGGCAGCGTCAAGTGGAGCTGGCATGCGGTCGCCTTCCGCGACGACGGCGAAGACATCGGCCACTACGGCGACGCGAACTGGCAGGGCATCGTCGGCGTCGTGCGCGAGGCCGTGGCCGTCACCGCCAACTAGGCGCGGCGATGCGGGCCGCACGCTGGACCTGGCCGGGCGCGCTGGGCGTAGCGCTGGTGCTGGCCTTGGTGCTGGGCCTGGTCATGATGCGCGAGGATGAACCGGTGGCGGCGCACGCCGCGCGGGCGCCGCCGTCCGCCCCGCGTCCGCCCGCGCCCATGCCGATGGCCGCCCCGCCGGACGATCGCGCCGCGCGCCGCGGCCGGCTGCTCGAGCAGGTGCGCCTGCTGGATCACACCTATTGCAGCTACCTGCTGCACAGCCGCTACCCGCACGCGTCGCGTCCGGCCGGGCACCATCCCGACCAGCTGTATCCGAACCGGCCGGTGCGCGAGGCGAATCCGATGCGCACCGAGGGCGGCGACAGCGACCCCGCGGTCAGCCTGCAGACGTCGCAATCGCGCGTCTACCTGGCGGCGGGCGAGTCAGTGCGGTTTTCGCTGCGTGCGGCCGATGCGCAGGGACAGCCGCTGGCGCTGGTGGTCACGCGCGCGCTGGCCCAGGGCATGACGTATGGCGCCAGTCGTCCCGCGCCGCGCGTGACGCTCGCCTTCAGTAACGATGACGATGACGATGACGATGGCAAGGGCGCCTGGAACGGCGTGCTGACGCCGTCCGGCACGCCATTGGCCGGCTTCCACGGCACCATCCGCCTCGAGGTGCGCTACAGCGCGGCCGGCCGCCAGGGTATCGTGCTGTTCGACGTGATCCATTCGCCCATCCTGCCGGCGACCTGGGCCGGGGCGCCGCGCGAAGCGGTCGGCGCCGACGCGCTGCAGTTCGCGCTGCCGCTCAGCGTGAGGATGGCCGGGCGCTATATCGTCAGCGGCCGCATCGACGACGCGACCGGGCGGCCGTTCGCGCTGGCGACCTTCAACGAGGTGCTGGGGGAAGGGGCGCAGCAGGTGCGCCTGGACGTGCACGGCAAGCTGCTGCACGACGGCGCGCCGCGCCTGCCGCTGCGCTTGCGCGACGTGGAAGGCTATCTGTTGCGCGAGGACGCCGACCCCGACCGCCTGCTGCTGCCGCGCCTGGAGGGCGAGGTATTCGCCAGCGCGACCCGTCGCCTGGACGGCGTGCCAGACACCGAATGGCAATCCGAGGAGCGCAGCCGCTACCTGGCCGAGTACGCCAAAGACCGCAACGCCGCGCGCGCACGCCTGGCGGCGTCCGACCCGGCTGCGCCGCTGCCGCCGGCCGACTGCGCCCAGCCTGCTGCGGATCAGTAGGGCAGCAGCGGCAACTGCTCGACCAGCGCCGACACCACGATGGCGCAGCACAGCATCAGCACGCCGTACCAGCGCACCAGCGACCGTTTCACTTTTCCCCGTACGCCCATCGGTTTCTCCCCGTGCAGACCAGGGGCGAGTGTGCGCTTCGAATATGTCAACAGTGTTGCAACAGCTCAACGGCGAGGGTGCGGTCAAGGCCGGATGTGGCGGCGAAGCGACGTAAGGGGTCGCCACCAGCGTAAAATAGCGCCTTGAACGAAAGAATAAGAGAGCAATAGCATGTCGATACAATGGTTCCCGGGCCACATGAATGCGGCCAAGCGGGAAGCGGCCGAGCAGATGGAGAACATCGATCTGGTGATCGAGGTCCTCGACGCGCGCCTGCCCGAGGCGAGCTGCAACCCGCTGGT
>Ga0265780_10004366_pt1 | contig 18219 bp, 14 predicted proteins | sample P1T30metagenome_FD_192432 | JGI IMG/M metagenome (GOLD analysis project Ga0265780, IMG submission 192432) | Plant litter microbial communities from East Loma Ridge, Irvine, California - P1 T30 | ecosystem: Environmental > Terrestrial > Plant litter > Unclassified | place: USA: California...
AAAAACACTGCTCGTGTTCACGTTAACACCCCCCGGCCCCCTCTCCTTTTCGGAGAGGGGGCCGGGGGGTGAGGCGCCACGCTAGAGCAGCTTTATCAGCAATCTTATAATGGCCATTCTTTCCCAAACCGAAGCGCAGGACATTCTGAAAAAAGTCCTCAGCTTCAGCACCGCCGACGAGTGCGATGCCACGCTCACGGGCAGCGTGGAGGGCAACGTGCGCTCGGCGCGCAACTCCATCAGCACGGCCGGGGCCGTGGACAACGTGTCGCTGGGCGTGACCTCGTATTTCGGGAAGCGCTCGGGCACTGCCACTTGCAACCAGTTTGACGAGGCTACGCTGCGCCGCTGCGTGCAGCGGGCCGAAGAAATTGCCCGCCTCGCCCCAGAGAGCCCCGAGTACATGCCGCTGCTGGGCGCGCAGACGTATTTGAGCTCGCCGCAGTCGTATGCGGCCAGCACGGCGGGCATCACGCCCGATTACCGCGCCACCCAAATGGCGGCCAGCATGCAGTATTGCGACAGCAAAAAGCTGAGTTCGGCGGGCTTCCTCAACGACTCGGCCAGCTTCATAGCCAAGCGCAACTCGAAGGGCCTGGAGGCCTACCAGCGCCTTACTAACCTCGATTTCAGCATCACCGTCCGCACGCCCGATGGGCAGGGCTCGGGCTACGCGGCCACCGATTTCACTGATATCTCAAAGTTCGACGCGGCCAAACTCACGGCCACGGCGGCGGGCAAAGCTGCTTCGTCGGTGGGCGCCAAGGCCATCGAGCCGGGCAAATACACCGTTATTCTGGAGCCCAATGCGTTGGTTTCGGGCACCGACGCTTCGCTGCTGGGCGCGCTGATGAGCTCGTTCGACGCCCGCTCGGCCGACGAGGGGCGCAGCTTTTTGAGCAAAAAAGGCGGCGGCAATCGCAAAGGCGAAAAGATGTTCGACGAGCGCGTGACCATCTACTCCGACCCCACCAACGCGGAGGTGCCCAACCTCACGTTCTCGGGCGACGGCCGGCCGCAACAGCGCACGACCTGGATTGAGAAGGGCGTGGTAAAAAACCTGTATTCGTCGCGTTTTTGGGCCCAAAAAAGCGGGGTACCCAGCCTGCCCAACCCTGGCGGCTTTATCATGGAAGGCGGCACTCAAAGCACCGCCGACCTCATCAAGGGCACGGCCAAAGGCATTTTGGTCACACGCCTGTGGTACATCCGCGCCGTAGACCCGCAAACGCTGCTCTACACCGGCCTGACCCGCGACGGAACGTTCTACATCGAGAACGGTGCTATCAAGTTCCCGGTCAAGAACTTCCGCTTCAACGAAAGCCCGATTATCATGCTCAACAACCTGGAGGCCATCGGCCGCCCGGTGCGCCTGAACGGTAATTTGGTGCCGCCGCTGAAGATTCGCGACTTCACGTTCACTAGCCTTTCGGACGCGGTATAGTGTAGCGCGAACTTTCCAGTTCGCGCACGAGCGAAGCGAGTATCAACGTTTGGGTGCTTCCCAATGCAAGATACTCGCTCCGCTCGTGCGCGAACTGGAAAGTTCGCGCTACCTACTTCCCGCCAAACTGAATGGCCGCGTACACCTGAAACACGCGGTTTTTCAGACGTGGGTCGTTGATACCAGTCAGGTTTTTGGCGTCGTTAATGTCGTTGATGCCCGCCACGTAGCGCCCGCCCAACGAGAGCGAACCGAACTTGAGGCCCGCGCCAGCCGCTAGGCTGAAATCGGCCCGCTTGTACTGGTCGGTAGCTTCTTGGTCAACTTGGCCGTAGCCAGCCGAGCCGTTGGTGTTGGTAACCTGCACCTGACCGTTTTGGTTGGCGCTCACGAGGTAGCCAAACTGCGGCCCGGCTTCCACGAAAATGGGACCGACCGTAACCTTGGCCAACACTGGTACCGTGAAGTAGTGCAGCTTGGTTTTGTAGTCGGTAAAGGCCCCTTTTAGGTCGCTGCCTTGCACCGAGTACTGCAATTCGGGCTGAATGGCAATCGGCCCCAGCAGGTTCCACTGGTACAGAATACCGACGTGGTAGAAGGTTTTGTAGCTGGCATCTTCGCCCGAGCGGCCTTGCAGCTCGGCAAAGTTGAGGCCGCCTTTCACCCCAAATTGGGCGTGCGCTTTGGGGGCTGCGGCGAGGGTCAGTAATGCGATAGTGGGGAGTGCTAAAGCTTTCATAAACTGCATAATTTAAAAGTAAACGGCCCGCTTATTGGCTGGTCGCCGTGGTGCCAACGCGCCGCGCCGCCAGCTAGTATGGCCGGCATTTTAACTCCCTTGGCGCGCGGAGGTTGCGGTGGCGCTTAGCCAGTGCGGCGCTTTAAAAAACCCGCCTCCCACGCAACTACAAGGCCCTAAGTCGTTTCATTTACCCGTTCGGCGCGCTTTTTTGGGCCGATTTTACGCTGCTCATGCCCGCTGCTCCCTTCACGTTTGTGCGCCTCAGCTACCACTCCGGCGACTGGGATGCCGTAGACGAGCGCATGCCCGCCAACCTGCTGCACTCCTTGGTGCAGTACACCACGGTGCCCGTCAACCCCAAGGAAAAAGTGGTGGCCCTCGATAGCCCCGAGCTGTTCAGCTATCCATTTTGCTACCTCAGCGGGCACCGGCTGGTGCAGTTTTCGGCCCAGGAAAAGAAAAACTTCACCCAGTATGTGCGCAACGGCGGCTTCGTGTTTGTGGACGACTGCAACCACGACATCGACGGCCTGTTTGCCCGCTCCTTCGAGGAGCAGATGCGGGCCTGTTTCGGGGCCACCGCCCTGAAGAAAATCCCCAAAACTCACCCCATCTACAGCCAGTTTTTCAAGTTCAAAGATGGCCCGCCCAACACCGGCTTCGAGCTCAATGGCTGGGGCGACGACCTGGTGCACGACTACCTAAAAGGCGTCGAAATCAACGGTCGCCTGGGCGTGCTCTATTCCAACAAAGACTACGGCTGCGAGTGGGACTACGACTTTAGAAATAAGCGCTTTCTGGCCGAAGACAACACCAAGTTTGGGGTCAACATTCTGCTGTATGCCTTGAGTTGATTCGTCATGCAGAGCGCAGCGAAGCATCTCGCGTGGCGCAGTAATTACCAACGTCAGCAATGAAGCGAGCGAGATGCTTCGCTGCGCTCTGCATGACAAACGTTTATTATGACCGAACAAGACGTTAAAACGCTCCTCGCCAAATTACCGCTGCTGAAGGCCGAAATTGGCAAAGTCATCGTGGGGCAGGAGGCTGTGCTCGATGAGGTGCTAGTGGCGCTGCTGGCCGGCGGGCACGCGCTGCTAGAAGGTGTGCCCGGCTTGGCCAAAACCCTGCTGGTGCGCACCCTGGCGCAGGCTACGGATTTGCCGTTTCGGCGCATTCAGTTCACGCCTGACCTCATGCCGACCGACATTTTGGGCACCGAGGTTTTGGAGGAAGACCACGGCACCGGGCGGCGCACGTTCAAGTTCAACCCCGGCCCCATTTTCGCCAGCCTTGTGCTGGCCGACGAGATAAACCGCACGCCGCCCAAAACCCAGGCCGCCCTGCTGGAAGCCATGCAGGAAGGCCACGTGACCTACGCCGGCCAAGAGCACGCGCTGCCCAAGCCGTTCTTTTTGCTGGCCACCCAAAACCCTATTGAGCAGAGCGGTACCTACCCGCTGCCCGAGGCGCAGCTCGACCGATTTTTGCTGTATGTGCGCATCGGCTACCCCACCGAGCAGGAGGAGATGGCCGTGCTGAGCGGCACCACGGGCACCGCCCGCGCCGAGGTGCGCCCGCAGCTGGCCGGCGACGACATTCGACAATTGCAGCAGCTGGTGCGGCAAGTCAGCCTCAGCCCCGAGCTGCTGGGCTTCGTGAACCGGCTGGTGCGGGCCACCCGGCCGGCGACCTCCACCGTGAAATTTATTCAGGACTACGGGCGCTGGGGCGCGGGGCCGCGCGCGGGGCAAGCGCTCATTCTGTGCGCTAAAGCAAGGGCGCTGCTGCAAGGCCGGTTTGCGGCCACGCTGGCCGATATTCAGGCGCTGGCCCCGCCGGTGCTGCGCCACCGGGTGCTGCTGAATTTCAATGCGGAGGCCGAAAATATTACGCCCGATGATGCCGTAGCGGCGTTGCTGAAGGCGGTGCCTATTTAGCGGGCCACCGGGGCCAATCGCAGCTTACTCATACCCTCTTTCCTTACCCTGTTTCCAGATGAAAAGCTTACTCTGCGGCGCGCTGCTGCTCGCCGCGTTTTCGGGCAAGGCCCAGGCCGTGCGCTACTCCACGCAGGGCCATTTGGCCATTGAAAGCCAGCCGGCCCTGGGCTACGAGCGCCCCGAATACCTGGGCATGGGCGACGCGGTAAAGGTGCTGGATAAACCGGCCGCCGCCATTCCCAAGAGCATTTCGGCCAATATGCGCCAGCATTTTGTGTACGTTAGCTACCCGGCCTACCGGGGGCAGCCGGCCGGCGAGGGCTGGGTGCTGCGCCGGGGCTTGGTGAGCACGGCCGATAGCTTAATGCTCGATATTCCGGCCACGGCGGCCCAGACTATTACCACCACCAAGGTGGTGACAACGCGGCGGTACGTACCGGTGCAGCAAGCCAGCAGCGCCCCCAAAGCTGGTGCGAAAGCCAGCAAAACCACGCCCAAGCCCGTGCGCCCCTAAATGCCGCTGCTCACCCCCGAACTCCTGTTTGCCCTGCGCAACCTGCCACTGGCCGCTCGGCAGGCGGCAGAGGGCTTTTTGGCGGGCGCGCACGCCAGTCGGCGGCACGGCGCGGGCATGGAGTTTAGCCAGTACCGCCCCTACCAGCCCGGCGACGACCTGCGCCGCCTCGACTGGCGGCTGGCCGCCCGCTCGGACCGGTACTACCTGCGCGAGTCGGAAGTCGATACTAGCCTCACCGTCAACCTCGTGCTCGACGCCAGTGCCAGCATGAACCACCGCGACGACAACGGCCTCACCAAGCTCGACTATGCCCGGCTGCTGCTGGCCTCGCTGGCTTACCTGGCCCAAAAGCAGGGCGACGCCGTGGGCCTGAGCATCCTGAGCCCAGCGGGCTTACAGCACATACCCGCCCGCGCCGATGCCCGCCAGCTGCCTCGCCTCTACCACGCCCTCGAAGCCGTGGCCGCCACCGGCACCTTCCCCGAAGCCGCTATTTTGGCCCCGCTCACGGCCCGCCGCCAGCGGGCGCTGACGGTATGCGTAAGCGACTTGTATGAAGAAACCAACGAAATAACCCGCCTACTCGGCCGCCTGCGCGCCACCAGCGGCGACGTGCTGCTGCTGCACCTGGCGGCCGGCAATGAGCTGAATTTTAGCTACAAAGGCCCCGTGACGTTCCGCGACCTCGAAACCGGCCAAACCGTGCAGGTCGATGCCGACCAGCAGCGGGGTTCTTACCAGACGCAGCTGCAAGCCTGGCTGCGCGACACCGCCCAGCAGGCCCGCCGCCAGGGGCTCGACTACCATTTAGTAAACACCGCCGAGCCGCTGGATGGCGCGTTGCGCGAGTTTTTAAAACGCCGACAAACTATGGGGTAATCATTGAAAACGTCTGTCATTGCTCCGTTGTGCTCGCAATGACAACCACTAGACATAACCCATAAATACCAGGAAAATACCCTTTGCTCACCTTCACTAATCCATCTGCGCTGCTCGCCTTATTGGGCCTTTTGGTGCCGCTGGCCATCCACCTCTGGAACCGCCGGCCGGGGCGCGAGGTGGCGGTGGGCAGCTTGCGCTGGCTTGCAGCCGGGGCCAATCGCCGCCTGCGCAACCTGCGCCTGGAGCAGCTGTGGCTGCTACTGCTGCGGGCCGCGCTACTGGCCGTGCTGGCGGGCGCAGTGGCCGGCCCCGCGTGGCGGCAGCCGCAGCCGGCTGGGCGCGGGCAGGTACTAATTAGCCCCGAGTTGGCGGGCCAAAACGTGCTAGCGGCCGTGCGGCCCCGCCTCGATTCACTACGGCGGCGCGGCTACGCCTTGCGCTGGCTGCGCCAAGGCTTGCCGCTGGTGTCGGCCGCATCTTGGCGGGCCGATTCGCTAGGGCAGCCGATGGCCGATAATGTTGGGGCATCCGACGCGGCTCTTTACTGGCCGCGCATCCAGTTGGCGGCCGACACGTTTACCGGGCAGCCGCTGTACGTGCTGACTTCGGCCCGAATGGCGACCATGCAGGGCACCCACCGCCCGCTGCCGCCCAATGTCACCTGGCAAACCCTACCGCTACCCGCTGAAACTACGTGGCTGCAAGCCGCTGCGGGCACGGCCGACAGCCTGTCGCTACTAGTGGGCCGCAGCACCGAGCGGCAGACCACATTCAATACGACGCGGGTAGCGCGGCCCCAAATGGGCCAAATCGTGACGGTGCCTGGCTCGTCATCATTGCGCTATAAGTTGAATAATAGCAGTCTACAGCCCCTCGCTGTGCCTGCCGACTCAGGCCAAGCGCAGCCAGCCGTGCCCGTGCAACGGGCCGCGCTGCGCGTGTGGGTGTATGCCCCCCCCGCCTACGCCGCCGAGGCGCGCTACCTGCGAGCGGCGCTGCGGGCGGCAAGTGCAGGCCTGCCCGGCGCGCTGGCCCTCACGGTTGCCGCTACGCTGCCCAGCTCGCCTGCTGGTGCCGACTGGCTATTTTGGCTGCCCGTTGCGCCAGTACCCGCCGCTTGGCGTGCGCAGGTGCCCCGCGGCTTACACCTCTGGCAAGCCCCAGCCAGCCCCGGCACGCCCGATACCACGCTGCTCGTGGCGCCTGGGCTGGCCGCCGAACTGCCCGCCACCAACTGGCTACGGGCGCCCTTAGCCACCCCTATCGGAATGGAAGCACTGTGGACCGACGCGCAAGGCCGGCCCGTACTTACGCGCCAAGCGCTCGGGCAGGGGGCTATTTATCAAGCTGCTACCCGATTAAATCCTACCTGGAGCACACTGGCCGACAATCCAGCCTTGCCGGCGCTGCTGCTTGATATCCTACAGCCCACCCCAGCTGGGGCTGCGCTGGCCCGTATTCAGGCCCACGACCAGCGCCGCCTCGATGCGGGGCAGTTGCCAGCCCCAAAGCGCGGGGCCACGAGCCTAGTCATTCCGCCCGCTTTTCGGCTCCTCGATTTACGTCCCTGGCTGGTGCTGCTAGCCGGGCTGCTACTGGCATTAGAGCGCTGGCTGGCTAGCCGGCGCGGGGCTTCTCCTTCACTTTCGCCGGCCTGATGCAGACCCTCTCTATCTCTGAGCAAACCACCTTGCCAGCCGCCCGGCAGCAGGTGCAACAAGTGGCCCGCAGCTACGCCAGGCGCTACACAGCGGCCGTGCTGCTCCCAACGCTAGCAGCTGGCATACTGCTGCTGACCCTAGCGCACACCTGGCCCGCGGCTAGCCTGCTCTGGGCGGCAATGGCAATTGGGTCGCTCCTGGTGGCCCTGTGGCAGCTGCGGCCCGCGTGGCGCATTACCCCCGCGGCGGCAACTCGCCTACTCGACCGCCACTACCCGCCGCTCGAAGACAGCGCGGGCTTATTGATGCAAGACCCCACCACGCTGCCGCTGCTGGGTCAATTACAGCAGGAGCGGGTGGCCCGGCAGTTGGCCGAACTCATGGCCAATGGCCCAGCACTGCTGCCAGTGCAGTTCAAAAAGCCCTTGCTGCTTAGCGGCATTTTATTACTAGTAGCGCTGATTGTCTGGCTTTTGCCTCATCCGCCAAAAGCAGCCCAGCCCGCCGACGTAGCGGTGCATTTCACTCCCGACCAACCCCGCAAAACCACCGGCCCTACGCCGGCTCGCATTGAGCAGGTGCGGCTGCTGGTGACGCCCCCGGCCTATACGCGGCGGCCAGCATTTGCGCCGGCGCAGGCGTCGTTTCGGTGTCCGCAAGGCGCGCGGGTGCGCTGGGAAGTGCGGGTGAGTGGCGCCAGCCAAGCGGGGCCGACGCTGGAAATCGGCCCCAAAAAGCTTGCCTTGCGGCCGGTGGCGGGGCGGGCCGGCACCTTTGCTACCGACTTGGTTTTGGAGGCCTCGACGCTGTACCGGCTGCGCTACGTGGGGCAGGTGTCTGATTATTACGCCATTGAGGTGCGGCCCGATGAGGTGCCAGTGGTCCGCGTGCAGTCGCCCAAGCCCTACACGCTCATCGCGGCCGTGGGCACCCGGCCCGAGGTGCCCGTGCGCGCCACCCTGCGCGACGACTACGGCTTGACCCGCGCCGAGCTGGTCGTGACCGTGGCCCAGGGCCAGGGCGAAGCCGTAAAATTCAAGGAAATCCGCCGCGACCTGAGCGCCAGCCTCAGCGGTCAGCCCGCCCAAAACAGCATCAGCCAGCTGCTCAACCTGCCCAAGCTGGGCCTGACGTTTGGCGACGAGCTGTACTTCTACATTCAGGCCCACGACAACCACGGCCAGAGCGCCCGCTCCGACACCTACCTGGTGCAGTGGCAGGACACGGCCGCCGCCACCAGCGCCCTCGATATGGGCATGGGCGTAAATACCGCACCGGCTTACTTTCGTAGTGAGCGCCAGATAATTATTGACACCGAAAAGCTCATCGCGGAGCAGAAAAAGCTCACCCCTTCTGAGCTTGCCAACCGAGCCAATGCGCTGGGCTTCGACCAGCAAAGCCTGCGCCTGCGCTACGGCAAGTTTTTGGGCGAAGAAAACGAAAAAGGAATGGGTGCCAGCGCCCCGCCCATGCCCATTGCTGAAGACGAGGACGCCCCCGCCGCCCACCCCACCGGGACTGAAACCCACGAGGAGCACGACGAGCATGACCACGCCGCCGCGCCCCAAAAGGCCGGCACCCTGTCTTCCATAACGGCCGAAACCGACGCTCTAATGGACCCCTATATCCACAAGCACGACGATGCCGAAACCGCCGACTTCCTAGAGCCCGCCGTGAAGGCCAAGCTGCATGCGGTGCTCGACGAGATGTGGGCCGCCGAGCTACGCCTGCGCACAGGCCAGCTCGCAGCGGCCCGCCCCTACGAGTACCGCGCCCTGCGCCTGCTCAAGGAAGTGCAGCAGCAAACCCGCGCCTACGTGCGCAAGGCAGGCTTCACGCCCCCGCCCCTGCCCGAAGCTACCCTGCGCCTAACCGGCGAACTAAAAGGCGCCGCTGCCCCACGGACACAGGCCACGGTGCCCGCGCCCGCCGCCCAACCGGCCGTGCGGGCGGCCCTGCGCTGGCTGGCCGCCGCCTCGGCCGGTCAGTCTGGCAGGCCCGCCGATGCCGCCGCGCTAGAGCAGGCCGGCCAGGCGCTGGCCCAGGCTGCGCTACAGAAACCAGGTGCTTATCTACCGGCTTTACGCGCCCTGCGCACCCTCGCCACCGATGCCCGCGCCGGCCGCCAGCCGTGCGCCAGCTGCCTGCCTGTGGCCGAGCGCGCCCTCACCGACTTACTGCCCTCGCCCATACCAGCAAGCGCCCGCGCCGCCGCACCCGACCGCTTGGCTCGGCACTATTTTGAGGAGTTAAGCCACTAGTGTTTCTTGCTTTTATAGTCTTAAAAATCGATTGTCATTGCAAGCGCAGCGAAGCAATCGCACCTATTGAGCGCGGCCGTTCTGGTGCGATTGCTTCGCTGCGCTCGCAATGAAGGGTTACACTTTTCGTAAATTTTACTTTAATTATCTGTTAGTTAAGTGTCTATTAATACGCTCCTTCACTATACACTATTAGCCAGCTGCCTGCTGCTGGGCGCAGGGCTGCTGCTCGCCGCTTGGCGGCGACCCGACCACCGCCGGCGGGTGCCCCGGCTGCTGGCCAGCGCCCTACTACCGGTGGCACTGTGGCTGGCCGCTTACCCACCGCAACGGGCCGTGCCGCTTACCGCAGCGGCGGGCATTTTGCTCACCGAAGGCTACCAGCCCGACACCCTGCGCCAGTTGCGTAGGCAGCTCGGCGCGGGCACCCCCGTGTGGAGCTACGGCGTGCCCGCGCCCACCGGCGCCCGGCCGCTGAGCAACTTGCTAGCTCTGGCCGAGCAGCGGCCGGCGCTGCGTCGGCTGCACCTGCTGGGGCGCGGCGTGCCAGTGGCCGACTTGCCGGCCCTGGGTCAAATGCAGTTGCAAGCACACGCCGCACCCGCGTTCGGCGGCTTCCAGGAAGCGCAATGGAACGCGACATTACGGCTGGGTCAGCCGCTAACTGTGGCGGGCATGGTCGCCTTGTCGGCCGGGTGGGCCCCGGCCTGGGTGAGCCTGCGGGCGGGTGGCGCGGGGCGCGATTCGGTGCGGCTGCCCGCAGCGGGCGGGGCTTTCCGGCTGCGCTATGTGCCCAAGTTGGCCGGGCGGCTCCAGCCCGAGTTGGTGCTGCGGCAGGCGGGCCGCGTGGTCGCCACCGAGCCCGTGCCGGCAGAAGTTACGCCCACCGAATTACCAGCCGTGTTGCTCCTGGCCGCTGTGCCTTCGTTTGAATTTAAATTCCTGAAAAACAGCCTCGCCGCGCAAGGTCGCGCCGTAGCCTTGCGCACCACCGTGAGCCGCGGCTTGGTGCAAACCGAGTTTCTCAACCAGCCCACCCGGCCGCTCGACCACCTCACGCCCGCACTCCTAAACCAGTACCAATTGGTTGTAGCTGACGCCGCCACGCTAGCCACCCTGCCCGCCTCCGAAAGCCAAGCTCTGCGCGCAGCCACCCAAGCCGGCCACCTAGGCCTGGTAGTTTTGGCCGAGGCCGCGCCCCTACCCGCCGCCACCCCCGCCCGCGCCGACTTCGGCGTGCTGGCGCAGCCGACTACCGGCGCGGCCGCTGGCCCGCAACTGTTGGCCTGGCCCGGTGCCCCGGCTGGCTTGCGTGCCCCGCTCCCGGCCCGGCTGCAGCCCAGCGCCGCCTTGCAGCCATTGGCAACTGGCCCCGGGGCCGTGCTGGCCGCTGCCAGCCGCCGCGTGGGTTTGGGTATAGTAGTGGTATCAACGGTGGCCGAAACCTTTCGCTGGGCGCTGGGCGGACAGCCGGCCGCCTACGCCGCTTTTTGGAGCCGGCTCCTGGATGCGGCCACGCCCACGCCCGCAGCGGTGGCTACTTGGCAGCTGGCCAGCCGCTGGCCGCGCCCGCAGTATCCGCTGGAGCTACGCCTCGCGGGGGCTTTGCCGCCGGCCACGGCGCTGCCCACCGTGCGCCCGTTGTCGGGTGGGCCAGCCGCGGCGCTGGCCCTCGCCCAAGATACCCGCCTACCCGAATGGAGCACCGCGCAGTACTGGCCCAGCACGGCTGGCTGGCACGAGGTGCGCGGGCCGGGCAGGGTGCGCCACGCCTTTTTTGTATTCGATTCGGCCGCCTGGCGCGGCCCTGAGTTGGCCGAGCGAGCGCGGGCCCTGGCGCAGCGGCCGGCTACTACCGGGCTTGGTAGCGCGGTGGGCAGCGTGCGGGTACCGTGGCCGGCCGGCTGGTTTTTTGGCCTGTTCTTGTTGGCGGCGGGCTTCTTGTGGTTAGAAGAGAAGCTATAGCCAGCGGTGTTTTAGGCTGATTTTGGCTTATACAGTCGGCGTAGAGACGCATACTTGCGTCTTGTCGTTTAGCAGCCCACCCAACATGAGACGCAAGTATGCGTCTCTACGTCAGTCATATTACAGAATGGCGACCTTGTTAAAAAGCACTGAACACGAAGTGACTGCTGCGTTCAGCATATTTTTTTAGGCCCCACGCAACCGGTAGCGTTACTTGCCGGTCAAGCCCCCGAATGCCGCTGCTATCGGGCTGGCTGCGGACTTGGTTTCTATGGCTGCTACTGCTAGTGCTGTTTCCGATGCGTTGCTGGCGGCTTGCCGCCGGGGCGAGGAAGCGGCGCAGTTTCGGCTCTATAATCTGCTATCGTACCAGCTCATGGGCGTGTGCCTGCGCTACTGCCCCAGCCGGGCCGAGGCGGAGGACGCCCTGCAAAACACGTTCATCAAGCTCTTTACCCGCCTCGACCAGTACCGGGGCGATGGCCCGTTTGAGGCCTGGGCGCGGCGCGTGGCCGTGCACACCTCCCTGCACGCCGTGGAGCAGCACCGCCTACGCCACCCCGCCAGCGCCGCGGCCGCCGACCCCGACGACCACGCCCCCGACTTGCCCAGCGACGAGCCATCGGCCCTCGAAACACTGGCTGCCGACGACCTGCTGCGCTGCCTGGCCACGCTGCCACCTGGCTACCGCACCGTACTCAATCTCTACGCCGTCGAAGGCTATTCGCACCCCGAAATCGCCGAGCTGTTGGGCATTTCGGAAGGCACCAGCAAGTCGCAGCTCTCCCGCGCCCGGCAGCTCTTGGCCCAGCGGCTGCGCCTCCACAACTATGCCCCCTGCCCCTCATGAAACCCGGCTCTCCCCCTCCACCCCCGCCCGACGATGAGGCCGCCGACCCGCTGCTGACCGCACTGCGGGAGCGCCTGGGCGACTATGGCCAAGCCCCGCCGCCGGGAGCCTGGGCGACCATTCGGCGGCAGGTGGCCCCAGCGCCTTTGCCCCGGCCGTGGTGGCGCCGACGGCCCCCACTGGTGCTGCTCGGGCTGCTAATTTGCTGCTTGGTGCCGGGCAGGCTGGGCGAGTATGTGGCCTGGCAGCGGGCGGGGCTGCCAGCGGATGGGGGACAGCCGCAGCTTGCTAAGCACTCTACTAGCTCGCCTACTTCTATGGCGGATGCGCGGAATGGGCGAGTAGGACGCCGCGCTGCGTCTTCAGCAGCGGTTGATGAACCAGCTACAGCTACTACACCAGATTTAGCTGCTTCGAGCCCGGCTACTTCCTTGGTAAAAACCCCGGTCGGGGCTACTTCTTCGTTAGCGCAAACTTCTAGCAATAAGAATACTAAAAAACCACAGGCACTAAAGGATGCCCGCTTTATAATAGCGGCGGCCAGCCATTCGACTGAAACGCTAGCCAGCACCCGGCGCACTGGCCGGCCAACTGGCCACGCCCAAGTGGCTACTCAGGCCGCTGCTCGCAGTCAAAACAACACCACGAAAGCAGCTGCCAACGCAGCTATACACAACTCAAGGGCGGCCCGTGACAGCGCAGTTGATATAGCCAGTGCGTCGCCTGAGGCGGCCCGCGGGCCACGAAGCGTGCGCCACCGCAAGCCGCATTTTGGGACCGAAACCACGTTGGAGGCCACCGATTCACTGGCGGCGGCCGCGCCCACGGAAGCAGCGGCTCCGCTGGCAGCTTTTTTAGCTAGCGGCATTTTTCCGTTTGGGCCGGTTGATTCGCTGGCATGGAAGCAATCGGGTTTGTTGCTACCAGCGGTAGCCCCGCTGGCTACGCTGGTGGCCCGGCCCGATTCGGCCCCGGCTGCGCCGCTGGTACGGCGCTGGGCGCTGCTGGTGCTGGCGGGCCCCACGGTTAGCTACCGCACGCTGGGGCCGGCCCCCACGCTGGCCGCCGGCCACCCCGATTTTGCCCGACTCGAACGGCCGGCGCTGGGGCTGGGCGCGCAGGTGCAGGTGCGGCGCGTGCTTTCGGGCCGCTGGGCACTGGCCGTGGGCCTGGGCTACCATGAGTACGCCACGCGCCTAGCGCTCAATCTCAGAGATACGCTCAGCCTGCATCAGCGTGATACGTACCGCCTACTCACGGTGCCGGTGCAGTTCAGCTATGCCTTGGGAGTACCCAAAAGCCGGCTTAGCAAGGCCCTGCTACTGGGTGCCGAGCCAGGCTGGTACCTGGGTGGCCGCAGCACCGAAGGCAGCGGCTGCGGCTGCGAGCAACAGAGTTATAGCTCGGCCGCCGGCAGCCCCTACCGCTCGCTCACGGTGGCCTTTAGCCTGGGGCTCGACCTGCGCTACCGCCTGGGCGGCGCCGGCGCCCGCTGGCAGTGGCTGGTGCAGCCCACCGGGCGCTACGTGGCTACGCCCTTCGTGCGCCGCGACGCGGTGGGCTTCACGCAGCGCCAGCCCTTTAGCCTGGGCTTACTCACTGGTTTTTCCTGGGACGTGCGCTAAGCTTAGCGGTAGGCCGGCCGGCTGCTTCTACTTGGTGCCACTGCCTTTTTCTCCTTTTTTCCTGACTTTTTATGAATCGTATATGTTGCTTACTCGGCTTGGCCGGGCTGCTGCTGGCCGCCAGCTGCCGCAAAGACGACGTAGTGGACTGCGCGCCTGTCACCTCCAACTTGTCGCTCGAAGACTTCACGCGGCGCAACGGAGTGCCCGTGCAGACTTTTTCGCTGGCGCTGGGCTCCACGGCACAGGTCGTGCAGACTTTTACCACCAGCAGCGGAGCCCGCGTTGCCTTCCCCTCCGTCGGCTTTTTGCTACCCAACGGCACGGCCGCCACGGGCACGGCCCAGGTGCGTATCCGCGAAATATATTCGGTACCCGATATGGTAATGAGCAATATGCCAACCCAGCTGCTCGGTACCCGCCAACTGCTGATTTCGGGGGGCGAGTTCAGCATTCAGGTTTGGCAGAATGGTACTCGACTGCGGCTGGCTGCCGGTCCGGCCCGCGTGGTAGTAAACTCGCCGGTGCCCACCGGCGCGAGCACCGGCCAGCAGTCGCTGTGGCAGCAGCAGGCTACACTCGTGCCCGATTCGGCAGGCTGGACGACCCCACCGTCGCCGCCTGCGCCAAGTGGTAATGATACTATCCGTATCGTTGGCACGCCCCCGGTTTACCAAACCTCCATTCCGCTGGATTCAGTTAGCTGGTGGAATATTGACCGACTGTGGTCGCTCTACCAAACAGCGCCCGTGGGTACTGTTACGGTACAGGTGCCCGCCATTCCTAATAGTAGTAGCTCGACCCAAGTTTTCCTGCGGGTAGTGGGGCTCAACGGCCTGGCCCGCCTCTACCCCAGCAACGCGGCCCGCACCAGCTGGTCGGCTTCGATGCCAACCGGGGCCAGTATGAAAGTAGCCGTCCTGCAATCCATTGGTGGCCAGCTCTATTTTGGCACCCAAAGCATCACCACCCAAAACGGCTTAGTTGTGGCGCCCACCCTCACCGCCGTAAGCGAGGCCGATGCCGTAGCGCTCATCCGACAACTCTAACCCATTGGGCTATGAAAGCAAACGAGCACCTGGGTCGCCCCAGGTGCTCGTGTTGTTGTGCCAAAATCGCGGCGCTAGTACGCCCGCGCAAACCAGGCGCGGCGCTGGCTCGGCTTACCCGTCACGATGCAGACGCCGTCCTCGTCGGCCTCATTGAGGGGCAGGCAGCGCACGGTGGCTTTGGTTTGCTCTTTGATGAGTTCCTCGGTTTCGGAGGTGCCATCGTAGTGGGCCACTACAAAGCCGCCTTTGCCATCGAGCACTTCTTTAAACTCGTCGTAGGTTTCGACGCGGGTGGTGTGAGTGGCCTGGTAGGCCTTGGCCCGCTCGTAGATGGTGAACTGAATATCATTCAGCAGCTTATCTACGCTGTCCACCACGTCGGCGAGCGGCAGTTGTAGCTTTTGCTTGGTATCGCGGCGGGCGGCTTCTACGGTGCCGGCGTCGAGGTCGCGAGCGCCGATGGCCAGGCGCACGGGCACGCCCTTCATCTCCCACTCGGCAAACTTGAAGCCGGGGCGCTCGGTGTCGCGGGCATCCAGCTTCACCGAAATACCGCGCGCAATCAGGCCCTGCTGAATGGGCCGGATGCGTTCGATGAGCGCGTCCAACTCGCCGGTCTTGTAAATCGGAATAATGACGACCTGAATCGGGGCCAATTTGGGCGGTAGCACCAAGCCCTCATCGTCGGAGTGGGCCATGATGAGCGCGCCCATCAGGCGGGTGCTCACGCCCCAGCTCGTGCCCCACACGTGCTCGCGCACGCCGTCTTTGTTGGCAAACTGCACGTCGAACGCCTTGGCAAAATTCTGCCCCAAAAAGTGGCTGGTACCGGCTTGCAGCGCCTTGCCATCCTGCATCAGGGCCTCGATGCAGTACGTGTCCACGGCCCCGGCGAAGCGCTCGTTGGGGGTTTTCACGCCTTTCACCACCGGCAGCGCCAGGTGTTCTTCGGCAAACTCGGCGTACACGTCGAGCATCTGGCGGGTTTCGGCCACGGCTTCGGTGCTGGTGGCGTGGGCGGTGTGGCCTTCCTGCCACAAAAACTCGGCGGTGCGCAGGAATAGGCGCGTGCGCATTTCCCAGCGTACCACGTTGGCCCACTGGTTGATAAGCAGCGGCAGGTCGCGGTAGCTCTGAATCCAGCCTTTGTAGGTGCTCCAGATGATGGCCTCTGAGGTGGGGCGCACGATGAGCTCTTCCTCCAGCTTGGCGTTGGGGTCTACGCGCAGCTTGCCGGGGCGGTCGGGGTCGGTTTGGAGGCGGTAGTGGGTTACCACGGCGCACTCTTTAGCGAAGCCTTCGGCGTTGGTTTCCTCGGCCTCAAACAGGCTTTTGGGCACGAACAGCGGGAAGTAGGCATTTTCATGGCCCGTGCGCTTGAACATGTCGTCGAGCTGGCGCTGCATTTTCTCCCAAATGGCGTAGCCATAGGGCTTGATAACCATGCAGCCGCGCACGGCGGAGTTTTCGGCGAGGCCGGCGCGCTTCACCAGTTCGTTGTACCAGGCCGAATAATCTTCCTGGCGGGTAGGCAACTTTTTACTCATATCAGGCATCTAGCGCCCAGCTGGTCGAGGCGGGCGCTAGCCCGGTCGAAACTGGTACAGGTTTTGTGTCAGTAGCTTTGAAATAAAGGCACCGTTTTGGGGCGAAATTACGTTACTAGTAGCGAGCGCCCGCCGGATTCTTTCTTTGCTTTGTATCTTGTTCGGCCTGTTTACGTTAGCAGGCTCCACGTACTACCTCTGCACGCGCGCGACGTTTTTTTACTATCCCCACTCAGCCCCTCGGCTGGTTTCGCCTTTTTTCCGTCATGAAAACCTTAATCAACACTGCGCTACCAGCGTTGGCGTTGCTCGCTTTGGGCGGGTGCGCTACCACCGGGGCCATCTCCAGCACGGAGCCCGACGACGTGTACTTCTCGTCGAAAGACCGGGTTACCTACGCGGCGCCGGCCGCCAGCACTAACACTGGCTACCAGTCGAGCGGCTACCAGCCCAACGGCTACGGCTCGGCCAGCACCCAAACGCAAACCCCGGCCACTGAGGATGCCAACCCTGACTACCAGGGCGGCAACACCCAGCAGGGCACCAGCACCGACTACTACGACGACAATTATACCAGCTACAACTCGGTGCAGCCCAGCGGCTTTGGCCAGCCCTATACCGGGCCGGGCGTGAGCACTTACAACTACACCCCGAGCTGGTCGGTGGCCCCGGCAGCTTATGCCTCGCCCTTCGGCTACGGCGCTGGCTTGAGCATGGGGTATGGCTACGGCGGCTTTGGCGGCTACAGCCCCTTTGGTTATGGCTATGGATACCCGGCTTACGCTGGCTTTTATGACCCCTTCTACTCACCGTTTTACTCGCCCTTTGGCTTCGGCTCGGGCCTGAGCATCGGGTTTGGCTATGGCTTTGGTGGCTTTGGGTATCCCTACGGCGGCTTTGGCTCGCCCTATCGTTTCGGCGGCTATGGCTACCCCGGCTACGCCTATGGCGGGGGCTACGGTGGTGGCTATGGCTACGGCGGCGATTATGGCTATGGCCGTGGTGGCGCCCGCAACTATGTGTATAAGCAAGGCATCATGAATGGCAGCTACAGCAACGGCTACGACCCCGGTGCCGTGAAAGTAGGCCGCCGCAACAGCCGCTACGCCGATGCTGCCGGCTCGGCTGGTATGGCCGCCCCCGGTGGCACTGGCGGCGCTCCTGGCGCGGGCCAGATGAGCAACCGCCGCGCCGCTGCCGGTGCCAATTCGGGCTTCGACCGCATGGCTGCCCCTGGCGGCAATGCTCCCATTGTTAATGGAATGACCACTAACGGTGGCATGACTACTAATGGTCAACCCGCTAGTAGCCAAGGTCGTCGCTTTGACCAGAACACGATGAACGCCAACTCGCCGGGCACTGCCAACGGGGCATATAACCAGCCACGTATGGCCGATGCTGCCAACCCAGGCGCGCCCCAGCCGCAGCGCCGCGGTGGCTTCTTCCGCGAGGTGTTTGCTAACCCCAACCCGGCGGGCCAGCCGCAAGGCCAGAATAACGGCTACGCGCAGCCGCAGCGCCGCGTTGACCAGCAGCGGGCTTTCTCGCAGCCGCAGCCACAGCAACGCAACTTCGACCAGCAGCGTAGCTTCTCGCAGCCGCGGATGGAGCAGCGCAGTTTCTCGCCCGCCCCGGCCCCGTCGTTTGGGGGTGGCGGCGGCGGTGGTGGCAGCTTCGGCGGCGGTGGGGGTGGCCGCCGCGGCCGCTAAGCAGCCTGGGTTTCTGGTATT
>Ga0265780_10004367_pt1 | contig 18217 bp, 10 predicted proteins | sample P1T30metagenome_FD_192432 | JGI IMG/M metagenome (GOLD analysis project Ga0265780, IMG submission 192432) | Plant litter microbial communities from East Loma Ridge, Irvine, California - P1 T30 | ecosystem: Environmental > Terrestrial > Plant litter > Unclassified | place: USA: California...
GGGCAGGAGCCTACTTTATGCAGAAAACATCATACAACAATCATTACTATCTATTATTACTGGTTTGCATTATCATGCTTTTTCTTCCGGCACACAGGTATGCATCTGTAGACGCTAAGCAAAATCCATTGATAAGAAAATTCACTATGCCTGCCTGGTGCTCATGGGTTATGATTGTACAGATATTTATAGTTTATTTTTTTGCCACGCTGGCTAAGTTTTATCCTGGCTGGCTTAACGGTACTTTTGTACACAATCTGCTGGACTATTCGGTAACGCATGAGGCGCTTAACAAAATAATGACCCACAAAGCCTTTTACCTGTTTATTACCTATGCAGGTATGGCGTTTGATTTGTTTGTTGTACCACTAATGCTGTTTAAGCGCACAAGGACTATTGCCTTTATAGCGTCGATTATTTTTCACATCTTCAATTCCATCACCCTCCAGATAGGTATCTTCCCATTTTTTGCGCTGAGTTTCGCGGTATTCTTTTATCCGCCCGACACTATCAGGAAAATCTTCCTTAAAAAGAAACCTGCTGTAGAAAATACGGGAGAACTTACTAGCGAAGGGAGGGCAGTCTTTTGGTATTTCTTTATTCCGTATCTGTTAATTCAGGTGTTGCTTCCGCTAAGGCATTATGCCATTAAGGGAGATGTATTACTAACAGAAGAAGGCCACCGCATGAGCTGGAGGATGATGCTTCGCTCCCGATCCGGCTATACCAACTTTAAAATAGTAGACAAAAAAACCGGGCTCCCTTTGTTTTATAACCTTAGGGAAGAGCTAACCGCTAAGCAGGTAAGCAGCATGGAAACCAAACCCGATATGATTTGGCAGACTGCGCAGCATATTAAAGAGCATTTTAAAAAACAGGGCAAAGACGCGGCTGTATATGCCGATACCAAAGTTTCTATAAACGGCGGACCTTATGAAAGGCTTATTGACGAAAATACAGATCTTGCCACAGCAGAATGGGATTATTTTTTTCATTGCAACTGGGTATTATTGCCTTAAAATAAAGTATCTGTAACAGATTAAATAAATACTACATTTAATCATACTTGTTTTATTAAAATTTTACTAATCCTCATCCGTATATCCCGTATTATCGCTAAATTCGGGTATAAATACATCAATATATACACAGTTCATTTTGATGTGTTTTCAACAATATATTGTTACACAATTTATTAACTGAATATAAACACAAAAAACAAAGACTATGAACGTTCAAAGAGTAATAATAAACGGCTTCATTATTTACATAGGTATGGCTTTATTTTTCCTGCTGATGGAACTATTAGGCTGGTCAGACCAGGTATACCTAAGACTGGTAAACTTTATCTTTGTAATATATGGGGTAAACAAAACAATTAAATCTAACTATGAAGACCATACCAATGGTTACTTTGCCAACCTTATGGCAGGTATATTTACAGCACTTGTAAGCCTTGCTCTTGGTATTTTTAGCTTTATTGGCTATATAGAATACAAAGGAGGCAACGAATACCTTAATAATTTTAAAGACGCTTATATTTTTGGTGGTGGCGAACCGTCTTTATACCAATTTTGTATTGGTTTAGTGGTAGAAGGTGTTGCTGCATCGGTAATTGTATCGTTCACATTGATGCAATACTGGAAGGATAAAGTGGAAAAAATCAACAAGGTAGACGACGGCGCGCACAATCAGCATTAATCTTTGCCACAGATATTGTAATAGATAACAGGAATTTGCTACTTTTGAACCAATATTAATTTACTGTTATGACTACAAAAAGGCACGACTGGACAAAAGAAGAAATTATAGCCTTATATAATAAACCGATGATGGACCTTCTATACGAAGCGGCATCGGTACACAGGGTAAACCATGACCCTAACGTGGTGCAGGTTTCCACACTACTTTCTATTAAAACAGGCGGCTGTCCTGAAGATTGCGGATACTGCCCACAGGCAGCCCGTTACCACACAGGCGTAGAAGGCAACGACCTAATGAGCGTATCTCAGGTAAAAGCCCAGGCTTTGCGTGCAAAATCCAGCGGATCATCGCGTGTTTGTATGGGTGCTGCATGGAGAAACGTAAAGGACGGACCGGAGTTTGACCAGGTACTGGAAATGGTGAGAACCATTAACAAACTGGATATGGAAGTATGCTGTACACTGGGTATGATTACCGAGAACCAGGCAAAACGCCTTGCAGAGGCAGGTTTGTATGCGTACAACCACAACCTTGATACATCTGAAGAATACTATAAAGAAGTTATTTCTACACGTGGTTTTGAAGACCGTCTTCAGACAATTGAGAACGTAAGGAAAACAAACGTTACAGTTTGCAGCGGCGGTATTATAGGTATGGGAGAAAGCATTGCAGACAGGGCAGGAATGCTAGTTGCTCTTGCATCGCTTAACCCTCAGCCGGAATCGGTGCCTATTAATGCACTTGTTGCTGTAGAAGGTACGCCAATGGAAGACGAAAAACCTGTTGAGATATGGGAAATGATACGTATGGTTGCTACCACCCGTATTGTTATGCCGGACACTCAGGTAAGGCTTTCGGCAGGACGCACACAAATGAGCCGTGAAGGCCAGGCAATGTGTTTCTTTGCAGGTGCTAACTCTATTTTTGCAGGAGATAAGCTGCTTACAACCCCTAACCCGGATGTAAACGAAGACATGAAAATGTTTGATATGCTTGGACTTATTCCGCAAAAACCATTTACAAAAGTATCGCAGCCTAAAACGGTTGAAGCAGAAGATTCTGAATACGCTCCACTTGGCGAAAAACCAAGATGGTCGCGCCCGGGACATAAGATTGACAGAAATCTTGAAGCTTCCGGTAAAAAAGCATAATCGTACTTATATAGTAAAACGAGGCTTTTCTCTACAAGGAGAAAAGCCTTTTTTATTTGCAATATACTTTTGTTTATATTTGGCAAACCATAACATAAAGCTAACGTGAAAGCACACATACATAACAGGATAATTACAGCAGTATACCTACTGCTGCTTTGCCTTTTTGTAAATGTGCAGGCTAACGCATCTACCCCAAAACAATGTGAAATTTTAATCCAGAAAGGCATTGATGCCATGTGGAAAAAAGAACACGTAAAATCGTTAGAGCTGCTTACCCAGGCAAAATCTATTGCCGAAAAAAACCGCTGGTACAAACAGGAGTTTTTAGCTACTAACAATATTGGTGCTAATTATTATGAAATGCTGGATTATGGCGAAGCACTTAACTACTATCTTGAAAGCTACAATATTGCCGTTAAGCATTTAGAGCCTACGTACGAAATGGTGGTGCTTAACAATATTGCCATATTATACTCGCGCGAAAAGAATTATGAAAAGTCCGGCGAGTATTTTAAAAAAGCATATAACATAGCTAAAGAAAACAAAGACAAGCTAAAAATAGGTTTGTATGCCATGAACCTTGGCAGCATGGCAAATGAAACTGGCGACGCCGCTACTGCAAAAAAATACATATTGGAGTCGCTGCCCTACCTAAAGGCAGATGACAACTTATATACTTTAGGCCTAATTACGCTTGCCCAGAATGATTTACTAACCGGCAATGCAACGCAGGCAAGAGAAAAAGCACAACAACTATATAAAAGCGCAAAAGACCTGGGTTTTAATAACATTGGCACCCAACTCTCCCTTATAATTATAGAAGCATCTATTAAAGAAGGGGATTTTGACACAGCAGAAGCAGATGCAAAAAAGCTTCTTGCGAAAAACGACAACCTGGACACACGACGATCATGCTTTGATTTGTTATCTAAACTGTATACTAAAAAAGGCGATCTCAATCTTGCATTGAATTATAAGGATTCTATTCTTAAAACAGAGGAGCAGCTTAACGATATTAAGAACGGAAGGCTTTTTGAAAACAACAGGGTGAAATTTGAAATTCAGGATTACCAGAACCAGATTGCCATAAACGAAGCGAAACTGACTAGCGAGCGACGATTGTTTTACTCTGTACTGGCATTTGTAGTTGCATTGGTAATTATGATCGTTTTATTTTTCAGGAATCTTTCTGCAAAGCATAAACAAAAAAAACTGATTGCCGAACGCAATGAGAGGGTACTTGCCCTTGAGCTTGAAAAAGAAAAGACAGACAACCTGCTCCTTGAAAAACAAATAAGCGAGAAAGAAACCAGCGCCCTGTTAGAACAGGAACGCCTTAAGAATGAGCTTGAGGTCCGCAACAGGAAACTTTCGGCAAAAGCCCTATACCTTTCGGGCAGGAATCAGCTTATTGAAGAGGTTATAGCATCGCTTACACAAATTCCTGAACTTTCTAAAAACCTGTCGTTATCAGGACACATAAAAACCCTTAAAGGCCATCTTAAAACGGATGATGAATGGGACAGCTTTATAACCCATTTTGAAGAGGTAAACCACGGTTTTATCAATCAGCTAAAAATACTGCATCCATCGCTGACAGCAAACGATATCCGTTTCATTTCTTACATCTACATGAACCTTAGCACTAAAGAAATTGCCGCTATGTTAAACATTACTGCAGAGGCCTGCCGTAAAAGAAAAGAACGTATAGCCGCAAAGATGAACTTGCAGGAGAATATATCGTTATACGACTACCTTTCAACAATTTAACGGAAAATGTCGCTCTTTTTAGGGATGCATGTCACACTATTTCCTTCTGTATATTTTTATGCCTGTTAAATTTTTCTGAAAATTTAGGCTTGCATAAACTATACAAACTAATACTATGAAAAAAATTACGCTAACTTTTCTTTTTTCATTGTGCTGCCTTTTTGGCTATGCACAGTTGCAGGAAGAGACATTTGAAGGTGCCGCCTTTCCTCCCGCAGGCTGGGGAGTATATGATAATGGCATAGGTACCTTTTACTCCTGGCAAAAATCTGCTTTGGGCAATATAGAAGCGCAGCCGCCTTATCAGGGTGTGGCAGCTGCCTACATTGAGAGAGAAAATGTAACCACAGGAATACCGGAGGACTGGCTTGTTACCAAACAATTTACAGTACCTCTTAACGGAAGGCTTACCTTTTATTCCAGGTTAAGTATAGTACTTGACCAGGGAGGCATTTACCAGGTAAAAATTTCTACTTCTGCCAATCAGGCTGCACTTGCAGATTATACATTAATGCAGGAGTGGACAGAATCGCAGCTTAACGGCTTGCAGCAAGGTGACTATGTAAAGAAAGAGCTGAACTTTGCTCCGGAATTTTACGGACAGCAGGTTTACCTTGCCTTTATTATGAAAGCCGATTTTAAAGACAGATGGCTTATTGATAATGTAAGCGTTACCGAAAACTGCCCTAATCCGGCAAATCTTACAGCTACAAACTTTACAACCACATCGGCAGAACTTAACTGGGATAACCCAAGTGGCGCTACGAAATGGGAAATTGAAATTGTACCTGCAGAAGGTGCAGCTACGGGAGTTGGCCAGGTTTATAATGGTACATTACCATACATACCTACATTGCTTGAAGGAAAAAAATACAGGTACTATGTTAAAGCAATTTGCCCATTAGGGGGACAAAGCGAATGGATTGGCCCTAAAGCTTTCAGCACAAACCGCAAAGGAGATTTATGCAACGAGCCTATTGTTGTAAACAGCCTGCCTTTTAGTAAAACTGACGATACAGAACTTGCAGCAAATTACTATTCCGGGAGCCCGGGTACAGACTGTGGTACTGTAGAATGGGGACAGTACATTGAAGGTAACGATGTTATTTATAAATATACACCCGCACAAAACGAAACAATTACAATTAGAGCATCAGGATTATTAAATGATAATGCCGCTATGTTTGTATACACTTCGTGCGAGAACATAGGCACAAGCTGTTTTGCTGCCGATTTTAATGAATATTCTACCGAAAACCTGAGTATATCCTTTTTAGATGTTACGGCGGGTACTACTTATTATATTTTGTTTTCAACATCATTTGGTACAACACCTTATTTCTTTACCATTCAGAAAGAATATTGTGCAGTACCTGCACAACTAAAAGTAACAGGCATTACTACCGGAAGTGCAAATTTTACATGGACCGAAACCGGTACGGCAACAGCATGGGAATATGCAATGGTAGCAGGCGGAACAGGATTACCACAGGGTTCAGGAACTGCTACAACAACTATGACATATAATCCTACAGGATTGCCTGCAGGAACAAAATATGAATTTTATGTTCGCTCAAACTGTGGTGACGGAACATACAGCAGCTGGGCAGGGCCAACTAGGTTTAATACCCAGTGTAACCCGCTTTCAACGCCATTTCAGGAAACGTTTAATTCAGATTCGAATTCACAATATTGCTGGACTGTTGCCGATTTAAACGATGATGGCAGGATGTGGAACCTGGACAATACAAACAAACCGAATGAAGGCGATCAGGGTGCATCTTTCTTTACTGACTTTAGTGCAGATAATGATGATATGCTAATTTCTCCGGCACTAACCATGCAACCTAACTTTAGGCTAAGATACAGGTATAGTGTAGAGCCATTTAGTGCAACACACTTTAAAGTACTATTATCTACAACCGGTACAAGCCTTGCAGATTTTACTACAGAACTTTTACCATTGGTTGAATACGAAAACGGAGACTATAAAACCAAGATATTAGACCTTACTGCCTATGCCGGGCAAACCATTCATTTAGCATGGTATGTAACGCCGGGCAACCCTAGCAGTAACACGGTATATCTTGACGATGTAATAGTAGAGCCTTGGCCTGCCTGTGCAGAACCACTGGAACCTACATCTAACAGTATAACGGCAACAACTGCACAATTAATATGGACTGTGGGACATAACGAAACTGCGTGGGAAATTGGTTTGAAAGACCTGTCTCAGGGTACGCTTCCTCCTGCACTTGGCGATGTAATTACACCGGTTTCAACAAATCCATTTACAGCGCAGAATTTATTGCCTAATACAACCTACACCTATTATGTAAGAGCGGTATGCGGAACAAACAGTGTTAGCGATTGGGTAGGCCCCTATAGGTTTACCACAGCATGTGTGCCACTGCCTATACCATTTTTTGAAGGCTTTAATTCAGATTCACAAACAGAAAACTGCTGGAGCATAATAAATGCCAACAACGACTGGTCGCAATGGAATCTTAACAGTACATACCCACAACCATTTGAAGGTAACGAGGCGGCAACTATTTTTGCCGGCCTAAACACAATTAATGACTGGCTGGTTTCACCTGCCCTTATCCTTACAGGTAATGACAGGTTAAAATACCACTACGCAGTAGGCGAAGGGGGAGGAAAATTCAGGGTAATGCTTTCTACAACAGGAAAGGATACTGATGATTTTACTATCGAGCTTGTTCCTACTACAGTGTATGATAATACAGGCGGCAACGGAGGTTTTTTAAAACAAATTGTTTCTTTAGCGGGCTACACCGGGCCGGTATATATAGCGTTTCATGCTAATCCGCCTTCAGGAGGATATGCCAATATAAACATAGATAATTTTATTGTAGAGCCTGTTCCTGCATGCCCTGAGCCGATAAACCTTGTGGCGGGAATCCCTACACAAACATCTACACAAATAAGCTGGACAGCAGGTGGTACAGAAACACAATGGGAAATTTATGTACAGGAACCGGGATCTGGAATACCAACAGGCGCAGGTATACCTGCTACAAGCCCATATACCATTACTACGCAAACCAATGGGCAGCCACTTACAGCAGGTTCTACCTATGAAGTTTATGTAAGGGCGGTTTGCGCACCGGGCACACAAAGCACCTGGAGCGACAAGCTTACATTTACAACCATGATAAGCAATGACGAATGTGCCAATGCTATTAATGTTCCTGTAAACACAGGTTCAGAATGTATCGTGCAGCGCTGGGGTACAACAATAGGCGCAACAGTATCGCCTGAAGAACAATGTGACCCATCGTCTGTTTACCAGGATGTATGGTTTGAATTTGTGGCACAAGCCGAAGTTCATACGCTTAGCTTTAATAACCTGCCGCAATCAGAACTTTTGGAATTTGCTATTTATGAAGGCGACTGCGGAACATTAACGCCGCTTGTATGTCCGGGCAGTACAAGTGCTACACCGGTAACTGTACTAAGAAACCTTACCATTGGGCAAACCTATAAGATAAGGGTACTTAAATGGGACTTTATGCAAGGCGTTAATTTTAGCATTTGTATAAAAACACCAACTACACCAATTGCAGTAAGTACAACGCAGTATACCCCAGAGGAACTGATTAAAGAACTGCTTATAGGATCTGAATGTGCACAGATAAGCAACATTACATATTCTACAGGAACTAATTTTGATGGCCCTAACGGAATAGGGTCTTTCACTAAGAACGGATCAACTTTCCCATTTGAAGCGGGTATAATATTAAGCTCAGGAAATGTGCTTGATGCACCTGGGCCAAACCAGGATTTATTAAGTGGAAAAGGAACAGATTGGGCTGGAGATCCTGAACTGGAGCAGATAATCGAAGCAGGCACAGGTATCCCTATGGATTCTCATAACGCATCTATCATCGAATTCGATTTTATTCCGCTAATTGATACCATGTCTTTTGATTTCATATTTGCATCAGAAGAATACGGCCTTCAGCAATGTGTGTATTCAGATTCATTTGCTTTTATCTTAACCGATGCGCAAAACAACAAGCAAAACCTTGCTGTTCTTCCTAATACACAAATTCCGGTTTCGGTAATTACCATAAGGGATGAAGCATACAATGATTATTGCGACTCTCAGAACCCTGAATATTTTGATGTTTACAACGGAGAAATTAATGGCTTGAACTTTGGAGACAGCTCGGCTACAAATTACAACGGGCAAACTGTTTTACTTCAGGCAAAAGCTACAGTTGTACCGGGTAACGCATACCATATTAAAATGGTTATTGCAGATAAAGGAGATGATGTCCTGGATTCTTCGGTATTTCTTGGTGCAGGTAGTTTTGATATTGGCCAGCTGGATCTTGGTACAGACTTATTACTGGCAACCAATACAGCGCTATGCCCTAAAACCACAAAAACCCTTGAAAGCCACCTTGATGCCGAAGCATTTATTATTAAATGGCTTAAAGACGATGTAGAGATTACGGGCGAAACAGGATCTGCACTGGTAGTTACAGAACCGGGCGTTTATACTATAGATGCACAGTTTATAGGTTCATTATGTAATGTTAACGATAGCATTACCATTGAGTATTATCCTGATGTGGATGCAGCTACTAACGCTCCTGAAAATCTTATAGCATGTAACGATAGCGGCAAGGCTACTTTTAACCTTGAACCTACTACTGACGCTATACTTAGTACTGTTGATGCTACTCAATACACTGTAACATACCATACCAGCGAGGCAAATGCACAGTCTGGCGATGGAGCTATTGCACTTTCATACGAAAACATTGAAAGCCCACAAACTATTTATGCAAGAATTGTACAAACAGGCAACCCTTGTTATGCAATTAAAACATTTACCCTTACGGTAGATGCTTTACCTGAATTTAGTTTTGCTGATGACTTTAGCGTGTGCCAGGGCACAAGTGCAGCTGTAGAAGTATTTGCTGTTAACTTTGACGGTACTACTGCGGGTTATATATGGACTAAAGATGGCATTACGCTTCCAGACATTACAAGTAAAATTCAGATAACCGAAACCGGATTATATGAAGTTACGGTAACTAACGGGGTGTGTTCATCTACAGACAGTGTTAGGGTAACAGTATTGCCTGCACCTATTGCAGATGCTCCTCAGAATGTTGAAGCGTGCGACAGTTATAAACTTCCTGCATTAAATGCCGGCAACAGGTACTTTACTGCTACAGGAGGACCTAATGGTACGGGTATAGAAATTTTAACGGGTACAGATATTAAAACCACGCAGACAATTTATGTATATGCGTTAAGCAACACTACACCTGCATGTAGCGCAGAAAATAGTTTTGAGGTAAAAATAAACCCTACACCTCAGTTCAATCTTGGCGGCCCATATAGTGTATGTCTTCCTGAAAGTGCTGTTGTTACGGTAAACCCTTCTAACTTCGATGTTAACGATGCAACCTATGAGTGGACTGTAAACGATATTCTATCTACAGAAAACAGAAGTAAAATTACAGCTACCGAATTTGGAAAGTATGAAGTTAAAGTAACCATAGGTGACTGTTTTTCAATACTGTCTGTACAGGTTACTCTAAACACAGATGGTGTAGCATTATCTATTACCGATGATTGCGAAACAGGTGCTTACACAGTTGAAGTATCTGATAAAGACGGTTCATTTAATATTGATGGTGCCACCTTTACATGGACAGGGCCTGAAAACTTTACAGCTACAAGCCGGGTAATAGCACCGGAACTAACAGGTATTTATACTGTTAGGGTAGTAACGGCAGACGGATGTATTGGCGAAGATTCTTATCCTGTAACAAGCACAACCTGCGATATACCAAGAGGAGTTTCTCCTAATGGGGATGAAAAAAATGACAACTTTAACCTTAGTTCGCTGGATGTAAAAAAACTGGGAATATTCAACCGTTACGGCCAGGAAGTATATACTAAAAACAATTATACTAACGAATGGCATGGCCAGGGAAGCAATGGCGACAATTTGCCTACCGGTACTTATTTCTATATGATAGAGCGTACGAACGGTGAATCTAAAACCGGATGGGTGTACCTTAACAGGGAGGAATAATTTAATTTTTAATTAACACGATTAAACCTTTTATATTTAATCAAGTCTAACATAATGTTGCTGTTACCTATAATTTTGGGTAGCAGCAGCATTTTTTTATAAATTGTTTTATATTGCTAAACTAAAAACTAACTAAATACAAAACTACACAATGAAGAAACTTTACCTTGCGGCATTACTGGCTCTTGCCGGCCTTACAGATGCTACTGCACAGCAGGATCCTCATTACACACAGTACATGTATAACATGAACGTGATTAACCCTGCATATGCAGGTAGTAAAGAGAACTTATCTTTCGGGTTATTATACCGTAAGCAATGGGTTGACATTGAAGATGCACCTACAACCATGACTTTTGCAGGGAGCAGCCCTGTAGGGAAAAATGTAGGTTTAGGACTGTCTGTTATCAATGATAAGATAGGCCCTGTAGAAGAGACAAATGCTTATGCAGATTTCTCGTATACGCTTAACCTTGGCGGCGAACACCGTTTGGCTTTAGGATTAAAAGCGGGAGCTACATTCCACAAAGTAGGATTATTTACAGACATTGGCCAGAACAATGTACCTGATAAAAATGACCCTGCATTTAGCGAAGATATCAGCAGGACGTATTTTAACGTTGGTGCGGGTTTCTTTTACTACACCCAGAAATACTATTTAGCATTATCTGTACCGAATATGCTTAAGAGTAAACACCTTGACTATGCACCATCAGGAAGAGTAGACGAATCGCCACGAGCTGCAAAATACGGGTCTGAAACATCACATTACTTCTTAACGGGTGGTTATGTATTCCAGCTGAATGATAACTTAAAAATGAAGCCATCGTTTATGATCAAGTCGGCATTTGATGTATCGCCATCAATTGACGGATCATTAAACTTTATGTTCTTTGAGCGTTTTGAGATAGGAGCAACATACAGGTTAGACGACAGTTTTGGCGGAATGGTAAACTTTGCTATTACTCCAAGCTTAAGGATTGGTTATGCATACGACCATATCGTATCAGACCTGAAAGTAACAACACCTGCATCACACGAGGTAATATTACTGTTTGATCTAAACTTCCCTAAAAAAGTATCACGTTCACCACGTTATTTCTAAACCTAAAAGCGACTTAAGAAAATGAAGAATTTATACATTACCCTGGGTCTGGTTTTAGCTACAATGGCAGTATCAGCGCAGACAAAAGAAACGGAAAGAGCAGATAAGCTTTATGCAAAACTTGATTACATAGATGCAGCGAAAGCGTATCAGAAACTTGAACCGTCACCTTATATTTATAAGCAAATAGCGGAGAGCTATTATAACATATTCAGCTCGAAAGAAGCTGTAGAATGGTATGCTAAAGCAACTGCTACACAGCAGGATGCGGAAACATACTACCACTATGCACAAATGCTTAAGGCAGAAGGCAAGTATGAGGATGCAAATGCACAGATGAAAAAATTTGCAAGCCTTGCACCATCAGACCAAAGAGCGGTACTGTTTAACCAGGACCCAAACTATCTTCCTAAGCTAAAAAGCCAGACAAAACTGTTTGATGAAAAAGTACTTGACATCAACGATGACAAATACGGATCATTCGGTGGAGTTCTTGCTAACGATAACAGCTTTTACTTTTCAAGTACAAGAAACACTGCAAGGAAAAAATACGGAACAAACGAAGAGCCTTTCCTTGATATTTATACATCAACGTATAATGCAAACGGAACTTTCAGTGAGCCTGTACCGGTATCAGAAGTTAACACTAAATGGCACGATGGCCCTGTAGCTATCAGCGCAGATGGTAAAACAATGTACTTTAACAGCGAAAGCTTTAATGAGAAAAAACAGTTTGAGAAAGATAAAGAAATGAACCTTAAATTAGGGCAGGTATTTCTTTACAGCGCAGTAAAAGAAGGCGACAAATGGGGCGAGGCAACTTTACTTCCATTTAACAGCAAAGAATGGTCTACGCAAAATCCATCTGTAAGTAAAGACGGTAAAACACTTTATTTCTCTTCAGACAGAACAGGAACAATGGGCGGCCAGGATATCTGGAAAGTTGAGGTAAAAGGTAACAACAGCTACGGCGAGCCTGTAAACTTAGGTCCAAAAGTAAATACAGAAGGTAAAGAAAGTTTCCCATTCATTACAGATGATAACAAACTTTACTTTTCTTCAGACAGGCCAAAAGGCTTTGGAGGACTTGATGTGTTTGTTATAGACCTTAACAAAGGTACAGATGCTACAAACGTAGGCGCACCGGTAAACACACCAAAAGACGACTTCGCATTTAGCTTTAATACAAGTAAAAACATTGGTTTCTTTTCAAGTAACCGTACAGGTGTAGATAAGCTTTATCTTGCAACTCCGGTATGTAGTGTAGAAGCAATTGTACTTGTAAGAGACAGAAAAACTGGTAAAGTACTTGGTAATGCTAAAGTTGCCATACTTGACGACAGAAACAACGTAATTGAAACAAGAACTGCAGGAGCTGACGGTAAAGTAGATTACAGTATTGACTGTAACAGGGCTTATACAGTGCAGGCATCAATGGAAGGTTATGCTAACGGAAGTTTCCCTGTAGCTAAAACTAACGGTGGTGTTGTAAATGTAGCAGCAGATCTTGACCCGATCGAAACAATCGTAACTCCAACAGATGTTGTACTTAATAATATCTATTTTGAGTTTGATAAGAGCAATGTAACCAAAGAAGGTGCTTTTGAACTTGACAAACTTGTTGAGGCAATGAAAGCTAACCCTACAATGGTTATCATGGCAAAATCGCATACAGATAACAGAGGTTCTGATAAATATAACATGAACTTATCTAACCGTAGGGCTAAATCAACAGTTCAGTACGTTATCTCTAAAGGTATTGCTAAAGAGCGTATCTCAGGACAAGGTTATGGTGAGAGCCAGCCTAAAGTTAACTGTGGAGCAGATTGTACAGAAGAACAGCATGCACAAAACAGAAGAAGTGAGTTTGTTATTGTTAAGAAATAATCTTAGCAGGGTATAACAACCTTTCATCCATCTATACTAAACTCCCGCCACATGGCGGGAGTTTTTTGTTTATAAAAGTTGCTGTGTATTGTTTTGATGGTTGTTAACAAGCTCTAGTTAGCCTTGGCTTCCAGCCCTGATAGAACAGGCATGCCCCAACGTGCCCCTTAGTAAGGAGGGATATAGGTCATAGCAAGACGTTGCCGCCTGAAAAGCACTTAGATGGCTGCTGGTTAAATAAAAAACCTCCGGTTAGGGAGGTTTACTGTATTATAGGTTATCGCTTTGAAACCACTCTGCAAAAGAGGTTTCTGTTTCTTGCAGTCTTAAGGAGTGCAGCAATATGTTCTTGGGTAGTCGTCGTTTAATTTTATGAGCAAAATCTATCACCATGTTTTCGCTTGTTGGCTGGTAATCTACCAGTATAACATGATGGTCGCGTGCTTTAAGCTCTTTTGCCAGTTCTATGTGTGGTGTGTTCTGGTTGAATACTGTAGCGTGGTCAAACACATCTACAATATCTTCGGTTACAATTTTTTTAAGGTCGCCAAAATCAATTACCATTCCGTACTTAACATTAGTTGCATCAGTTATAGGAGAGCCTATAACAGTTACCGAAAGTTTATAGCTGTGGCCGTGTACATTTTTGCATTTTCCGTCGTAGCCGTAAAGGGCATGTCCGGTTTCGAAAGTAAACTGTTTGGTAATCCTGATATTGCTCATTGTAATGGTATTTGGGCGCAAATTTACTAAATAATATGCCTCGTTGTAATTTATTATAAAGCTATTGGTTTTCAAAGTATCTTTGGCTGTTTTTATTTGCAACACTATGGACGAATTACAACTGAATCCGCTATATGAAAAGGTTATTGATGACCTTATGGACAAGCAGTACAGTATTGTTGACGATTTTTTTTCTAAAGAACAGGTGCTTGCCCTTCGCGCCAGCCTTCTTGAGAAACATGAGGAAGACAGCTTTAAAAAATCGGCCATTGGCAACCAGGCTAACGAAAAAATTATTGATGCCGTTAGGGGCGATTTTATCCTGTGGCTGAACGCAGAGAAAGCCAACGCTGCTGAACTTGAGTTTTTTACGAAACTCGACGATTTTAAAGATTATCTTAACCGTACCTGTTTTATGGGTATTAATGAAAATGAATTTCATTATGCACTATATCCGCAGGGTACATTTTACAAACGCCACTTAGATACTTTTCAGAATGACAGCCGAAGAAAATTATCTATCGTATGTTATCTTAATGATGAAGACTGGCTGCCTGAATATGGTGGTGAACTTACTATATATACTAATGAAAACGGAACCGAAAAGGCAATAGATATTTATCCTGTACAAGGTAGGATGGTAGTATTTGAAAGCCAGGTACTGGAGCATGAGGTTAAACCTGTGCAAAGGGAGCGCCTAAGCATTACGGGATGGTTAAAAACCAGAGGTTAGTTATTTTTTAAACTGCCCCAGTGCATTTTTAGTAAAGTCTGAAAGTACAAGCCTGCCGGAAATTTTTGCTCTTTCAGCTAGAAGTTTATCCCAGTTTTCGGTGCCTTCCCATAATACTTTTTTCATGTCTGCCAATGCTTCAGGGTTGTAGCCTTCCAGTTTTTGGGTGAAAATTTCAAGTTCTTTATCCAGTTCCTGTACATTTTCAAACACTTTAGCATAAAGCCCTTTTTCCTTTGCCCAGTAAGCATTTTTCCATTCGTGTGCAGCAAGTGTCATTTCAGATAATGCTGCGATACCCATTTTACGCTCTACTGCAGGGGCTATTACAAACGGACCGATACCGATAGTAAATTCTGATAACTTTATAGCACTGTCCTCTGTTGCCAGAGCATAATCGCAGGCAGCTGCAAGGCCTACACCGCCACCCACTGCTTTACCATGAATACGGCCTACAATGAGCTTAGAACAGTTGCGCATTGCATTAATTACATTAGCAAAGCCCGAAAAGAAAACTGCACCTTCTTCAAGGTTGGATACAGCCAGCAGCTCATCAAATGATGCGCCGGCGCAGAAAGCACCTTCGCCTTCGCTTTTTAAAACGATAAGATTCACATCGGCATTATTGCTAAGCATGTTCATTTCGTCAGTAAGACGCTGAAGCAGCTCTCCAGGAAAAGAATTACTTGCAGGATGACCAAATTCTACTGTTGCTATTTTGTTGTTTATTTTAGTATATAATGAGCCATTAGGCCTGGTAGTTGTTATCATGGAAATTTTTTTTAGGGTAAAATTAATGAAATGCTATAAATCACACTACATTTTTTGAAAGTTTGCATTTTGAAATTTGTTAATTGGATAGTAATTACATTATATTTGCTTCGACTTAATGGGGATGTAGCTCAGTTGGCTAGAGCGCTTGCATGGCATGCAAGAGGTCGTGGGTTCGACTCCCATCTTCTCCACTTTAAAAGCCCGCAAATGCGGGCTTTTAATTTTTGTGATTTGTTGATAAATTGTTTGGTAGTATTATTCCTATTTTTATTTATTTAAGTATATTTAAATACATAATTATCACGGGATTGTGCAAGATTGAAATCTTAATAAACCAATTATAATCAACAAGAATCTTATGAAAAAAAATCTACTTTTTATGCTGGTCTTACTAATTAGTATGTATGCCGGCGCTCAGGAACTTTGTGGTACTCCAAGTCCAAGAATTATAAGAGAACCAATACTACAAAGAAATTCTCTGGTTACAGCCCAGGAGTCAGTATGTATAAATGTATTCTTTCATATTGTTAGAGATAACAACGGGGCAGGAGGTATCAACCCTAATCAATTGCAGAATATAATGAATAAATTAAGTGACTATTATACTCCATTCAATATACATTTTGTGAATCTTGGATATGATTATATAAATAATTCCAATTACCAGCAAATTGACAGTAATACAGAGGCTTCTACTTTATCAGGTGTTAATAATTTTTCAAATATGATTAATTATTATATTGTCGACTCGTTGTGGAATGTAGGGGGAGGATATGTTACCGGTACTGCAGTAAGTATTCCGTCAAATAGACTTGTTATACGAAAAGATAATGTTCTTTCCACTACATCGTCTCACGAAGTAGGTCATTGTCTTAATCTGTTACACACGCACGAAACAGCTTATGGAACAGAGGCTATAAATGGTTCTAACTGTTCTACGGCTGGTGACCAGGTTTGTGATACCCCTGCCGATAACATGACTGGCGCAACATCAGGATATAATCCGGATCAAACTAATCTTATGTCTTATTATAGTGTAAGAAATCATTTTACTCCCGGGCAAAATTTAAGAATGAAAACGGCAATGACTAATAGTACATTGTTGTCAAAACTTATAAATACAAGCTGCAGTGCTCCTGCTTTAGCAGGGCCTTCCAATATTTGTTCTACTACCGAGGCAACATTTACGCTAACAGGATGGAATGGAATTGTAAGTTGGGCAGTTTCGCCGAATTTACAAATATTGTCTTCAACTACAACTAGTATAACAGTTAAGGCAAACAATAATTTCATTAATGAGGATGCTTATGTGCAGGCAGTTTTACCATATAAAACCATAACTCAAAATTTTTATATAGGTATGCCTTATACAGCTATGAATTTGTATTGCCCTAATTATTTTGATTCCTATTGCGATCTGAATTCAGGAGGAGCTTATTTTGGTGCAGGACAAACAATCAGTTTAAGCATCGTAGGTAAAGGTACTACAGGAAATGGTATAGGAAGTGCTGACTGGGAATGGCAAAAAGTAAGCGGCGATTTTAAATTTGTTACATACGGTCCATTAGGTAATGGTGTGCCTCAAAATAACGGAGATAAAAGTATTGGCAGTTTTGCCAACATACAAATAAATTCACTAAGTAGTAGTATATCTTTTCAAACAAAGGCTAGAAACTCATGTGGATGGGGATATTCAAAATTTTATTATTATAGCTCGTATTTAAGGCAGTCTTATTCTATATACCCTAATCCTGTTACTGAGACTTTGATTGTAGAAAAAGATGGTAGTGAGTCAAATGAATATGTAACAAATAGCGCAAAGTCGAATATTCCTTCAGGTTATTTTGAACTGTATGATTTTAATTCGGTTTTGGTTGCTAAAGGCAGTCTTGACAATACAACAAAAATTGATGTCTCTAAATTTAAACAAGGTATATATATATTAAATTTAGTAGCAGGGGGTGAAACTACAACTCATAAAATTGTTATTAATTAATAATGTGTTAAGGCTTACATTAGTGATATTTAAGCATTATACATAATGAAAGTTTATCTTTCAAATAAATTCTTAAAAAGCTTTGGTATATACCAAAGCTTTTTTTATATGGGTTATAACTCTACATGGCTTTGGCAAAAACAGGGAGCGATATGATTTAGATGCTCTGATAATTGCTGTATCTGAATTGGCAAAGCATTTTTTTAAATAAATATGTACACTGTATACAGGAGGTAATGTTAGACTCTCATTTCTCAATATTAAGGGAATAATACTACTGGAAGCA
>Ga0265780_10004368_pt1 | contig 18214 bp, 23 predicted proteins | sample P1T30metagenome_FD_192432 | JGI IMG/M metagenome (GOLD analysis project Ga0265780, IMG submission 192432) | Plant litter microbial communities from East Loma Ridge, Irvine, California - P1 T30 | ecosystem: Environmental > Terrestrial > Plant litter > Unclassified | place: USA: California...
GAGTGAAGTTTGATGGTGTCATGGTGGTGAATGTTAAGAGTAGAGAGGTAATGACCAGCTTATCTCGAGTTGCTCTTAAACCTTGATAGCTAACAGAGCAGTTAGGAAGAAGTGCAAGAGCCTTATGGTTGAACGAGCTGTACATTGTAAAGTCTCAACGTCGGCACATCGCCCTTTACGTTGTGTCGATACAATGTGCACCAACGTCCCGAGAATGACATGTCTTGCGAGACCTGGACGTGCGCTCACAACAATCACTGTACTGGCTCCGACTGTGGGCATCTTTTCGACCGCGAAATTAATCACGGAAGCTTTGCAGCGATGCGTGTCGTCGCTGCTAGGCCGCGGATAAGGTCCCTTGATTTTGGCCTGGTGCACTCGCGTAGCATTGTTTGCCGTAACCTACACAGCCGATCCACGCCACCCAACATCATTTGGTCGCTCTCATCGCCTAACGGTGGTGAGTAGCCCTGTTCCTATGGAGGACTTGCCGATTTGCGCGTGTTGCCCCTGCCGTTTCCACGTTGTGGCGAGCGATGAGGGTGGCGCCTTTCCCGTGTCTTACATTAGAGTCTGAAACCTGGTGTTGATCTTAAAAGTCAATATAAAACCCCGTAAATCATGAGAATCGCATCCTTGAGGAGCTGAAATGCGCAGGTGAAGGACGTAGGGCTTTCTTGTCTGCTAGCTCGCGAGCCCAAGGCAGCAGATTCTGTGGCTTTCATCGAAGTACTCAGCACAGCCATTGCAACCTCCAGACTGATCGCCTTTTTCCATTGCCTTCGGAATGAATGAAACAACCGGCGCTGGCCGATGACCTTCCAAAAGAAGTCTGGCGGAGCCCACCGCCATCGGACTGGGTAAGCCGCTCTCAAAACGCCTTGTCGCCCTCTTAGGGCTGCATGGTAATCGGCCTGGCCATAGGTAGGAAACCGCAAGCCATAAGGCTCTTCACCAGGGTCGGTTTTCGTTTCTTACGCGACGGCGGTGCGGCGTTGCTGTTAACCTCGAAGTCCCTCATATTGCTGCCTGGTAATGGCGTGGCGACAGGCCGATGGGGCGCATTCGAAAGAGCCATAGCTTCACCATACCCTATGCCGGATGCATACAAGTGATCGGTACATTGACAGTCATTTCCAAGTGGAAGGCAAATATCCAAGAAGCGGACGTAGGGATGGGGATTGTCTCGCGGAAAGGAGCGGATTACCAACTCGCGCTAACCCAACCAAGGACATCCGACATTCATCCCCACTTTGCCAGAACACTGTTCAAGCCTTGTCTCAATTCATGCCACTGCTATCAGCCTGCCATCAGCGTATAGTCGATGCGATTATTCACCCAGCATCTGAAGGCTCTGCAAAATTTCCGGACTCGCAGGTCGGACTTGCTCGCTCTTCATCCCTGTAGCTGCACTGCAGATGCAGACGTGGTGCACGGTATTGCATCGTACGCCTGCGCTTAACCAGCAGCCCGGCCAAGTTCACCAAAGGCCCGGTTTGTGGATGTGCTACGGCCGTGCTTCCGATCACGACGCAATGTAGGTGTAAGCTCTTTGGCACTCGTAAGCCAATCTGCGCAGGTGACTCAGTGCGGGGCTTTTAGTCAATGTCCCTGGAGCAAGCATGTTCTGACGTTTTTCGAGAACGCGGCAGTTTGCGGATCTCCATCGTCGTTCCACACCAGCTACTCCAGGTTTCCCCACTCTCACCCAGAACTCACAAAAGTTCTTTTGTGATTCGAATCGGACTTCGTGGTGATGACACCCACTCGGCAGCCACATCCACATTCTCAGCCTCGTCAGCTTTACAGCTACGTGGCTCAGCCGTCGCTCTATTCTGACCACTACCCGGACCATAAAAATACTCCGGAGGGCTTAATTTCAATTGCTTTAACGCGCTCTAGTCACCGCAGTTTAAACACTAACAACGACGCTGTGAAGGGTGTTGTATTGGTGCAAACGAAGACGAAAGCCCAGCGAGTCTCCATCAAATTCATTGGTCGCACAACATGTCGCGTCCTGAACGAGAGAAGCCCTGGAAGCCATCATGTTGCAACAGCGGATTTATTTCGTCATGAAAGAACTCTTTCTCCACGAGCTACACCCAGTGCGAATTGCCCGCCAGGACGCGTAGAATATCCTTTCGAATTCCGATTCCCAGAAGCTGTTGAGCTCGATCCACGCTTACAGAACGACGCGCCTTTCAAGCCGCATGACTCGTTCGAGCACGAAAAAGGGCACCAACTGCCTCCGTCCTTATGGTGGAACGAATATACTGCCCGAAACGAATATTTTCTCGAAGCAGATTTCGTTAATGCTCAACGATCTTTCACGCTGAACCCTATCGTAATTCACCAGCTTCGGTTCACTCCCTCGGAGCCAGAATTAAGCATCTCGGCTCCAGCTGCATTACTGCCTGTCCCACCAATTCGATTTGAACGTCGATCTCGGCCTCCAACGCCAGAGCCAGGTCAAGAGCGACGAGGACCTCTGATGAGGCTTAAAAACAGCCTAAAGAGCGAGAAGAACGAGGAAGCCTCATCAACATCATTGATTGTCCTCAGTGCGCCACCGCGTTATCGTGTAGGCGCTACTACGGCGCTCAGGATCTCGCTCCAGGCCACGGTGAGCGATGGCCTCACACAGCCAGCACCCGTCTATCTCCGTGGTATCCGCGCCCAGGTGTTTCTACACATAAAATATCGCATCCCTCTATCGTCTGCCCAAAACCAAGAGATACGGAAAGCCAGCACAGAGAAGTTTGATCTCTTCAACCGACGGTACAGCAAGCCAGGCTTAGAGATCACTGAAAGCACAGTTGTCGAAGATTTTGTCATTAATAACATCGTACCACCGACGTTCAAGACATATGGGCTATCTATACAGTATGAAGTACGTTATGATCTGTTGCTAGAATGTGCGGGGAAGGAATCAGAGCATGAGGTTGAAGTAAAGGATGTCATAATTGAACCGATGACTCGTGAAGGCGGACATCTGGGTCCGCCAATCGACCCTCCACCACGAGGTTCGATTGATAGCACAATTCCCACAATGTATGGACACCTGCGACCCAGAGCTGTCAGCGTCTGGAGGCCCGAGTCGCCGCCGCCATCGTATACACAATAGGCTAAAAATCGAGACGATATATGCACAACTCAGTCCTGCTCCACCTGCGAATCTTCTACGCAGTTGGTATGACAGATAACTAGAGCTTTCGTCATGATGCTTGAAGATCAAAAAGAGGGCAAAATCATACAAAAAACATACAACAGCGGGGATTCGCCAGTGGTCACCCACCTGACTACTGATCCGCCTCTGTCTCGTAGTCTGACACCACATGAGATGGTAAATTATACGCTTTCGGGAACTAGATTACTGCTTTTAGCAGAAATGCTGCTGTTTTAGTTGATGACCGATTTTCGATCATCGCTGCTGCCTGCAGCGCTCGCTCGCTCCCTCCGCCATCAACAATCGGCTCAAAGCTGCGTCGAGGCATAGGTGAATTCGGGATTCTATCACATAGAGCGTGTAGCCGCCACAACATTGGCTGGCTCCTACACAGTAAGCTCTGCGTGTGATCAGGCAAGCCTGGGGCGTCGTTGTTCGGGGACAGTTCGGCAGATGTTCGGGAATAGGCCGGCACCACGCTGCTCGGGCAGCTTGGAGATGATTGTTAGATGGGTGTCAGCGATATCACAGCACACAATATCAGTGGATGGAGGATTAGTTGGTGAATACCGGTGTCAACAAATTTCCCATTGTTTGCTGCCACATCTCTACAGTCTGACAAGCAAGGTTATGTATGTTGATTCGTATAAATGTATAAACGAGTGTAATCTTGCCCCCCTTTGCAAGCGTTGACCACGTGTACTACCACATTGAAAGACTTCCGACTAATGCCAGCTACATTCTACTTGCATACGTCCGTGAAAGCTCATGGCTACCTCAGAGTACCAGTAATGTTCGAAAACAATAATTCGGAACAAGTGACCCACCTAGCGGCTTGGGACGTGCCCTTGATGAGTGGCGTCAGTATGACCACCTCCACCACAGATGCAAGCATACTTGGCATATAGCGTTGAAGAGAAGAACCAAGCTGCCTCTCGAGAGGTCATAAACTTTGGTACCTTCAAATCTTAATTAGTGTGCATAAAACCAGGGAGCGTGTGTTGGATGAGCATACATGGTCAGGATGGAAATTGATGTTGGCCCTTACTTCAGTAATCTCTACATGGCCCGAAAAATTATCCCCCGGGTACCAACAGATGCCGGAAAGGCCAAGCGCATCCTTCTCTCGGAGAAGTTCATTGAAGGAGTTGATGAATGCGCTGTATTTGGGATTGTCTGGTGTACAGTCATATTCATTCGGGTCATCGTCCTGAGAGTAGTGGAACTCATAGGGGAGGCAATTGTTGTCTTCCGAAATGAACCAGCTGATTGGTTACGTTTTATCAAGCATTGACTCCCAAGGAACTGACGTTCCAGCATACTCAACAAGTCGCTCATTCGAGCTCATGTTGAAGTGGCAATGGTTCAGTTCGACACCGAAGACACGCTCTGTTTCGTACTTTTCGAGTACGGGGTACTCGCGTCGGCGGCAAGCAGCGATGGTTGCATATACATACTGCAGGTATTCCGTTCCTCCGAGGCGAGTGGTACGTTGAATTGGCTAGGAATCTAATGCAAGAACCTACTTGAGATCCTGAGAAGCGCTTGGTATGGCCTTCCCCTCATTTCGGCGGCAAGTTGTATTCCCTCTCAGCTACCCACCTCTACCCGGCTGCTCTTGCAGTACTTGACGATCCAAGGATGCCTTTCAACGTCTTCCAAGGCGATGCGCTTCTCGGGGTCGAGTACAAGAAGCTGTAAGCTGTTAGCTATCATATCTGAGCTCAAGTACAGGGAACTCACCTTCTTGATTAAGTCTTTTGCGTCAGAACTAATGAAGCTCGGTACCGTATACTCCCCCTTTACAATCCTTCTCTTTGTCATGACCTGGGAATCCTCGAACGGCGCCACTCCAACCAGAAATTCGTACATCAACACACCCAAGCTCCATAGATCCACCTTGTCGGTATATGAATCATCGTAGGTACTCAACATCTCTGGCGGTAGATAGTCGAGGGTACCGCACATGGTGGTACGACGATTGGTAGGCGCGTGAACTGACCAGCCGAAGTCACTGATCTTGATCTCACCGTACACACCAACGAGAATATTCTCAGGCTTGATATCTCTATGGATGCTGCGAGAGTTGAAGATACACCGTCAGTTTATGTCTCATATGCACTTCGTACACGCACACTTACATATGCTTCCTGTGAAGGTACTTCAGGGCCGAAGCCATTTGGGCGATATACTGTGCGGCCTTTGCTTCAGAAAAGCGCTCTGCGCGGCAAAGGTGTTTGTACAACTCTCCCTGTCCAGCAAATTCGAGGATGAGAAATATCCGTTTCGCATCGTGGAAGTGTCCAAATAAGCGCAGGATATTTGGGTGTGCAAGATGGGACTGAATTTCAATCTCACGGCGCACTTGCTTCTCAACTCTGCCTTGCTGGATTTCTGACTTGTGTAAAACCTTAAGAGCACAGACAAAGCCTGAGGCCCTCTCCTTAGCAAGATAAACGCGTCCAAATTTGCCTTTTCCGAGGGCCTTGCCGATATCAAACATGCTTAGGTGCCATGTCTTGGGCGTTGCAGGCACTGATGCGACTTCAGTAATCGCACCGCGATGAGTTGCGTTGGGCTCAGATGACTGGGTGGTAGTCGATGTGAGAGGAAATTTGGTTGTCTTTGCGGCGTTTTTGGTCGCGTTCGTTGTTGCGAATTTGTGTAGTGGGGTTTGATAGGGTAGTCGTATGTGGTTTGCAGTCGAAGTTGTGGAGGAAGGGTCGGTAGTGGACGGGCCAATCGCGGCTATATTTGTCGACACAGACGCCATGGAGCTATCAACATGGAGCTACGTCGTTGAGGCGTGTTGCATACCTTTGATTTGTGATAGGTAGTTGTAGAGGATGTCTTTTCGTTCTTCTCGTCGACAACGGTGACGCGCTTAAACGCAGCCTCAAGATCGACAACATCCATTATGATGTTTTGCTGCACTGTTGAAAGAGAGGAGGTGATGAGAGGCAAGGTGGGGAGATTAAAGAGAGTTGCGGTAGTCGAAGGTGAGGTGAAGTGATGTAACAAAAGGCGAGGTTGCGGCTGACTGGTGTTTTGGACCGACGTCCCGCGTCACACCCGTTGCTAAGGAAACCAAGGCGGTGTGCCCGATCTGACACTCACCAATCTGCGCCCACAACCGAGCTGAACCGTGATCAAGCACCTTGCCTTCGCCTGTATGTATCCCGATAGCTCCAAAGACGCAAATCACTTTACATCGAATGGCTGTAGCAGGTATGAACGTGCATTTGTGAAGAACCTAGGTGAGCGATACTTGTGAGTGGATACAACCATTGGTAGGAGATTCCATTACCACTGATTGTACAATGCGCCTCTACTCATGTATAATAGTGCATCATCCAAGATGATGCCGTCAACAAAGCGAGTGCGCTTGCCCAGATGTGTTCGATATACAGTTGCGCTGTGGCCACGATTGTAGCTTTAAGTGGAGACTCCGCTGATGCTGGTCTACCGGGCATTCCACCTACAGCTCGCAACACCAATGCGACCCTCGTCACTCCTGGACTACACATGGTGGAACGATCATCCTTGGAGCAAATGCTGAGGAATCATACTATGATTACGTGGACGCAGACTGTGTCTAAAACACACGTGCATGGACATTGCAAGAACGACTATTGTCCAACCGGAGCATATACTTCCTCGGCGAACAGGTGTACTTTCATTGCAAGAAGCATCTCATGTGTGAAGATAGATATGTGAGCGATGATACTGACTTCTATACCCTGGAGATTATGCGCACGTCAAGCGCAGGATTGAAAACAAAAACGACTCGAGTCGGCACATATAGTCCACTTGATGAGTTCCGTTGGTACGAGAAAATCGTTGTAGAATATACGGCAACGAGAATGGGATTTCCCGACGATATCATCAACGCTTTCACCGGCATCCAAACAGAGCTCGGCCGCATGTTTGACTGGTCTTTCGTCGCCGGGCTTCCGAGCTCGCTTCTAGATGTTGCATTGCTCTGGACACCAGTTACCACAATAGAGCGAAGGATAACAGCCTCTCAACAACCAAGCTGGAGTTGGTCGGGCTGGATTGGGCGAGTTCGATACGCAGACCTGGTGCGCCCAGGACACCGTCCAATAAGCTCATTATTCAAACCACTGGGAACGCGCAATCTAGACACACCTGGAACAATTGTTTTCGAATCCATAATCGTCTCTCTAAGCAATTTCGAACTGGTCAAGGCTCCAAAGGGACTTTTGGACCCCTTTGAGAGTAGCCTTATCACCGAAGACTCATACTACGTCATCGACAGCAAAAGGCGGCGCTGTGGTATAATCATAGGCCTCTCTGAAAACGACAGGCTTGGCAGTAGAGTCGAGGACTTTGCGGTCATTGCGCTATCTTCATGGAAGTCGAACAATAGCCTCACGAAACACGGGCCTCTCATTGCGCATCTTTCGGACGATGGAAATCGCTCGGACGAGGGACTCGACGATCAAGCCTTTCGTGACGCAGAGTGATGTACTTATAAGGTCTTGCTCGTTCGCTCAGTGGGCGCGGCATATGAGAGGGTTGCAGTGCGTCAGACGCATGTTGACGCGTGGTCTGAGATAGGTGAGACGTGGGCAAAATTCGCAGTACATTAATTTTACGCCGATGTATTTGCAATTCGCGTTACTCAATTTCTAACCTCTTCAACAAATGCTGCAGAGTAAGGAGTGTATCGCCATCACTAAGGAATTCTAAAAAGGCTACCTGCAGGACAAGCATAGGGCCTCTCTATACTAAACTTCATATAATTGCGTGATTTATGCAGTATTGAGGAATTGAAAGAATACAGTAAAGCTCACTATGTACAATCGGATACCCACCTCGAGGCCGTACTGAGGGCCCAGTGGCTGAAACGATGGTACTCTTAGGTTCATTCGACTGAAAGAAAGTTCTTCAAACTATCAGCATACCAATATCAGGATGCCTATGTCCCACTGAGGATACGCCCTTACCCAGAGCGTTACCTTCGTAAGTAATTTACTCTAAGGTGGACAGTAGCGTAGCTAACCTAGGCCTATGGTAGCCGTACTACGGCCTGTTGCACGCGCTGGAGGGAAGCTACTGCATTCCAGCTGCAGCATTAATCCGCGCGCAGTTGTAAGTCTCAGTATGGCGACGAACCCGAGTTATTTTGAGCTTCAAACAATCTAATTGAAAAGTTCGCATGCACATTGCCATAGCAGACTAATTAGGTATTTAGAGCGATGATCGTGACGTCTGACACGCATACACCCTGGGATTTACAAGATTGGTTCCCCGCAAGACTTGGCTGCAGAAAGGCTGAACTTTTCCCAGCAGAGCTCGGGATGTGTATTGTAAATTCGTGCCTACCCACCTATGGTATTATGGTACATATTCAGGTAGGTAGTCGCGCTAGCTCCAACACCGATATTTCGTGATCCTCAATGCAAGAGCCCACAAAAGCATTGTGGGTCATGAACCTTTGCGGAAACATCATCACAGATTTAACCTATCGCAGAAGATGCCGTGTCAGCTTTCGGGTTGAGCTGCGTCGGGCACGGTGGCGTTTGGTGAGGACTGGTGATTGGCGGCCTCTTACGTCATTATCGATCCTGTGAACCATTGAGGATTGTATCCAATCGTTCAAGAAGCACAAAATTCTCAAAATAGTTGGATCAGGCACATTTTATCAGAACTGTGCAGATTACGCCCCTCAACCCATTGCACTACGAGAAAGGCTAACTCATCCGCTTGCAATGCATCGCTTCAGCCATTCGACCCATTCCTTCTCAGAGCTGTAGAGGCACTCCACTATGTATGTGCCCCCTATCGTTAGCCTCGGCCTTATCGCTCTGTGATCTGTCAACTCATGGAGCGGCATTGCCCTTCGTCCCTTGACTACTTATGGCATGTGGTCATCTCATGCGCATAAAACCTGACGTATCTCTTCAGGGATAAAACCGTGTCTGCAATGCAGTTTTCGCCTGATGAGACCACGGCTGGCCATCAAAATTCGGAAAAGTCGCCTGTACGAACATCTAACACCGGGAGCAGTCACGAGGAACACACACCCACACATAGCCCTGATCGCGTGCAGCACCTTGAAGTACCGAGTCCTACCTTCACTTCGCATCACAAATCATCAAAAGCAAGGCATTTTCGGCCGCGGCAATCGCGTAAGAGACAAATTTCATGTTGTAAAACTTAAGACTCACAAAGCCCCCTCTGACTACTTCGTCAAGTCACTCCGCGGCAATACATCCAATCAATCAACACTCACTCATCTCGCCTTTGACTAGCTCTTCATTTCCGGGCAACAACTATGTTGATCTTGCCAACTGGCTTTCCCAGGATGCATACACCCCTGCAAGTCCACACCATGATACCCATATCTTAGTCGTACTTCATGATTTATCTAGTAATGCCAGCGATCCTCAGTGTTTTACGGAAAACGATCTGGAAGCTTTCAGATTAGTACAACCACCCGGTCGGGGGAAAAGTCAGCTACTCTTTGTACGAGGATTTCTGTCACCTGCGTGGCTGTCAACTATTGGAAGCAAGTATATGCTTGACCCTGAGTTCATTCTCCGACATCTCGATTTTTTCGCTAGCTCCGTTCAACGACATGGCTATGGTCTCCCGTCTTTGGTCAGTACGACCAGCAATATCATCAGGCTTTGTACGAGCACGATCGTCCATAGAGATGAGCGCTCCCGTTTGAATAATCCAGAAAAGCTGATCAGATGCCGACGAGAGCAACGAGAGGAGATGTCGGGGTATAGGAGGAAACTAAGAAACCAAGCAAAGTGCGGAGATTCGCTGGTTCGAGAATTTTCAACCATTGACGATACTCATTCTCTGGTCGAGCAGTGGATGAGTCTATGTGTCGCCAAGAGCGTTGAAGGCTGGTTAGGTTAGTGAATGATCACGATTCCATAGTCGCTTTACTTTCAGCTGATGACCCCCCAACAGGAGTTGTTTGGATGGATCAGGGAAAAGACCTTGCTGTGTCTCCTCGAGGTCCATGGATATCACATCTGCAAGCGAATGGTTTCGCTTTCCCAGTCATACAGCACCACCCCAAAATGACTGTTCGGAATACTGTCAATATTGCACCTATCGGCATGAGCAAGGACGCTTTATCGTCTCAGTCGCGCTTATCGATCTCGAGTCGAGATGGAGAATACCCCCAAAGCGGGAGTCTCTTGCCTCTAGAACATCAATCTCTACTCGCTCTTGTTGATCTCGGACGAAGATGTGTGATGGATCCCAAGCTGGCTTTCATCCCTACATTTGTTCATGCCGCATTTTCCCAAGTGCATCTATCCAATCTGGTCGAGGCACAAATCAGCAATGAGGTGGATGCGCTAGCAGTTGATGCACCACACGGATCGATTGAAAACTTGCAATACTTGTCCAACATCCTCGAAAGGCATTCTAGTCATATCAATGACGCTATGAAAGCCCTCTCAAATTTGTTCGAACATCAATCTGACCAAGGAGAGAGTTCACGACGATTTGCCGAAGCTCTGAAATCCAAGATCTACCCAGGTCTTGAGATAGGTGCAGAAGGATCGGTGCCCATACATACCTCTGGCCAAGGCACATATAGCTCACCCGGACTGAAAGAAGATTATCGCGAGCTCCTGTCACGTTCGGTCATGCTTATAGACCGCTGCTCGATGGGCATTCAAACCATGATGAATAAGGCCATGGTGTTAGAGTCGCACAAGGCTATCGAGCAAGCCGAAGATTTGAAGAAGCTCACACTTTTGGCGTCATTTTTCATTCCATTGAGCTTTGTATCCAGTGTGTTTGGCATGAACTTTCGGATTATGGGTCAAGGCTCATTGGCTCTATGGTGGTTCTTCGCTGTTGCAGTTCCGATTACTTTACTCTCTCAGATGTGGTATATATGGGACTCGCGGAAGTTCAAGACTTGGCGGAAGAAGGGATTCTTGAGGAAGCGCCATCTTCCCTAGTGAATGAACAGCACGAGGTTATTGTTACATAGAACGCTCCGTTGGATAGCATATATCAACAAGCATCGTCGAACCACGCACTCCTGCAAATACGCACAGGTAAAGCTGGTTCTCCTACTCCTAGCTTTTAAATATAGTCAAGATGATTTCAACATGGAGCCTGAATGTGTAGAGAGCTCTTGTTGGCAGTTATACTTAGCTACATTCGCTTCCCAACCTTGGAACTGGGCTCCATTACTTCAAAGTCTGTGAACTCCTTCGCTGTGACAGTCTCGACTGTAATTTTCGTGTGACATCCGAACGCGTGATGCAATCGACAACCGACGGACGTGCGCAACTGGTCAGCCGCATAACTTGGGGGGTTCACGCCTACCCCGCTGCTTACGCCTATCTTAGTTCTCGGACCAGCCTCCACATTTCCCATGCCACTATCCGCCCGCAAGTTTCTCCTCAGTATTCTTTCACGCGATAGTTCACTCCGTGTTCTAGCGCGTGTGTCGGCGTCCTTTCTGTCATTCATGATGGCGCCACACAGGCTGGGAAAGCTTCGAGAGGTTGCGAGTCACGAGGGAGCGCGCGACTGCGATATTGAGTAGACAATCGACCAAGGACTTGCTTTCCATCTGACTAACTGAATTCGCTAGTATCGTTCTCGTCCCAGGAATCGGCACGTCTTCGGTGGATACATGGCCATTCACGTCAAGGGCATGGTTGAGGAATGTTATGCCCAACGAGAAGTGCAGGGCGCGCGTGCTCGCTTTCGAATACTCCTGCCCCGTTGACGAAAACTTCTCCTGGGAAGAACTGTTGATGCAAGGCTACCAACTGCTGCAAGAGCTTGCTAATGCACGCTCGACATTAGACTCTGGTGAGGTATGTTCGAACAAAATGGATGCTTAACCTATAGAGATGTACTAACATGTCTTTAGGGCTTGGTTCGACCGATTCTCTTTGTATGTCACAGCATCGGTGGGGTGATATTGAAGCAAGCCCTATGTATCGCCAACGAACAACTGCACCATTACGAATTCCTCGTTAATGCGGTCGCATCCATCGTCTTCCTGAGCACACCCCATTCGCCCTCTTTCAAGGAAGATACCTTGAGTCATTTCATGTCAGTGCTGAAAGCGACCACGCGGAAGTCAATCAAGATACCCAACGCCCGAATTGAACGAGAGAGTGATATTCTCCAAGGGTTGACAAACCGATTTGAAGGCATTTTCTTTCGCACACCAGTACTATCAGTGTATGAGACTATCGACACAAGGATCAACGATAGAGTGTTCCGAACTCGGATGCAAAAGGTAACAATACATGGAAACCCTCGCTTTGGTACTGTAGTTGACATGTCACTCTCAGCTTGTTGATAAGTCGACTTGCACGACTCACGCGCCAATGGAGAAGACGTTAGGAATAGGTCTAGATCACATGCATATGTGCCACTTCGATCAAAGCAAAGGACCGGAAAGCTCAGAACTGACAGCTTTCATCACGAATGCATTGGACAATGCTACCGAGCTCATTACATCCCGACTCAAGGCCTGTGAGACGATGACAGTCCCTCCAGACAATTTGCATAGGCTGATTAATATGCTTAAAGTGGAATTCACCTACGCAACCATGAGTTCATACTCACCAACCGCAAGTGAGGTGGCGGTAAAAGGTATTTTTCAAACGGTTGCTTCATTTAATGGCCTTGCTTACCTTTTTGTGAAGCATTCGAGCTACCTGTTCACTCCACAGTACATGCCTCCAATGGGTCCTCTACTGCAGGATATGAAGTGGTTCCCAACACGACTACCGCCGAATTGTCCCGACCCCAACTACGATTACCATGTGTGCTCTTAGAGACATACACGCCAAACCCTACTTTCGTGGGCGTGATGACATTATTGACGTGATAGGACGAGAACTGCTCCCACCAAAGACTAAACTTGTTTCTTCACAGAACACGGGCTTACGACAATTTGCACTCTGTGCGATGGGTGGCATGGGCAAGACCGAGATTGCGCAAGAGTTTGCAATCCGCTACCGAGATCAGTTTGATGCTATCTTTTGGGTCCAAGCTGACGAGATCGCTAAGATAAATCGAAGTTATCAACGCATATCCACTGAGCTTGGTTTGGAGGAATCCTCAGAGAGTCGCAGTGAAGTAGTCAGCAGAGATCTAGTCAAAGGATGGCTGTCGAATCCATGGAGAGACAACACCGCAGGAGAGAGTTTCAATCCTTCCTCTGAAGTCAATTGGCTTATCATTTTTGATAACGCTGACGATCCCATGATCTTGACCGATTATTGGCCTCAAGGTAGTGGTGCTGTATTGATTACCAGCCGCGATCCTCTCACCAAAACTCTCTTCTCTGCGCGTACTTCTGGCATCGATCTAGGGCCTTTGTCTGACGAAGCCGGAGCATCTTTGTTCCTTCTACTAACTGAAGCAGATGCTGAAGAAGACGGGGAGAAGATGGCGACACGTAACACGCAGCTACTGGGAGGCGTCCCTCTAGCCATCTCACAGATGGCTGGTATCATACGACGACAAGACCTCAGCTTGTACGAGTTCCATGACTTGTACACCGACGCAGCAGAACATCTTGATCTTTATGACACCAGAACTGGCGACGAGTCTACTAGAGGCTATGCTCACAGCATTTCCACAGTATGGGCCATCGAAAAGTTGAACCCTGTCTCAAGAAAGCTTCTGGAACTAATCACATTCTTGGATGCAGATCACATACAGGAGCATCTCTTAATCGAGGCTTCAGTCCTGATCTTTGCAACAGAAATCAAGTTCAAGAAGAGCCTCTATCGAGATACGCGCACTGAACTCATACAGTCGTCTCTTGTCAAAAGGAATAAACAAAAGAAAGAGTTGTCCGTACATCGACTGGTTCAAGACGCAGTACGAGCGAAGATGAGCACCGATTCGGCAAAGGATATGTTTGGGATCGTCGTACGGCTACTCTGGGTCAACTGGCCATCAGGCATGCCTAAGCCTTCCAGGCCGCCTCAATATGCTCAGCCCAAGATATCTGACAGTCGGAGCAAGATATCTCGTTGGCCTATTTGTGGACAACTGTACCCCCACGTCCTCAGGGTTCACCATCTGTTCACAGCTGTTCCGGAACCTTCAATTTTGGCGAAGCTAGAGTTCTCTGCCGTGCTGTGTGATGCAGGACTGTCAGTGTCAATCTTTTCGATGTCAGTGAAATTCAGCTGACAGATGTAGTTATCAGATGGAGCGTGGCCGAACGCGTGGCTTCGACAACTTCTTCGATACCGCTATAGCGGTGTGCGAGCCACTGGTTCATCCTGATAGAGATTGCCTACTCGGCAACATCTACCACATTCTCGGTCAGGTCAACTACCACAACAATAATGTTGATGAAAGCCGAGATTGTATGGAGAAGTCTCTAGAGCTTCAACGTAAAGTCTGCGAAGAAGATGGTATCGTGGATGAACGATTAGCTATGGCCTACGCTGAGAGAGGCCTTACGAAGATGCAAGACGGTCTCTACGAAGAGGGCATCGCTGATTATGAGAAAGACAGAGAGATTCGCGAAAGTCTCGGCACCTATGCACCAACCTCGAAAGAAGGAAATCTCGCATCAGCATATATGGCTTTGGGTAAATTGGAGAGGGCAGACCACATACTCACCGAAGCGATCACAAGACGCATAGAGTTGTACGGCGAAAAAGACAAAGAGTCATTCAGGTACTTCGAATTTTGTAGAATCTCGAGAATCGATTCCTTCGCTATGTTGCTAAACACTAACGAGCGAACAATAGGGCCGGCTGGTTGGCATACACGCTTGGTAGACTACGGAATGTACAGGGTCGACACGACGAAAGTCTAGCAGCCCACAATGAGGCACTGTCCTGTTTCCGCGACACGATTGGAGACGCTCACCCAAGAGCGGCACTGGTGAGACACAAGATAGCGGAGCACTACGATCGCCTCGGTCAACACGAAAACGCAATGTATGCACACCTCGCGTCGTCAGATTTGCTTTTTGTACAGCCAGCTGACCGTCCACCTAAAACAATAGCAACGTCATCGACGAAGCTCTCAAAATATGGAGCCAGAACCTTGACACATACAAGGCTGAGCTTGCTCGCACTACTTACCTCAAAGCGAAGGTTCTGGAAACGTTGCAAAAGAGCCAGAAAGCTGCCGTGGCTCTGAAAGTGGCATGCCGGATGCGACAAGAGCTGACCAAGGATAAACGAAGCCCATCATCGCTCGTGACAGAAGATTTCGAGAAGCTGGTTGTTTTCTGGAAGCGATGAGATTTTGAGCATGTCTCAACATCCACTTGTGCAGTTCGGGCAGTAACACTAGACCTAAGTATATATTCAATGCGTACATGACCGTCAGAAGGTATTTTAATCGTGTCGTTAATTACATGGGCCTCGCAAAACTGTTTAGAGGTCATGGCTTGCTTATCCTTTCAAATAACTTGGATACTCGCGATAGGATCAAACCCAAATAAGAGGGTTTTTCGGATGATGGCCTTGCAATACGACTTTGCTATCATGCGTCATCTGTGTGAGTGAACCCACCTGTCCAAAGAGGGGCGCTGCAGAGTGAAACTTACCGGTACTTAGGGACTTCGGGAATCTGGCGTTCTTACCTGCCACACCATTTCCTTCTCTTGTGCTGCGGCTCGTTTTTGCGCGAATACTACTTCTAGCTGGCCACCATGCACGACAATCGCGACGCCCCATTGAACTCAGTCAGATCCGGTAGAGAGCTTGCTTCAGGTTTTGTATGATGATACCAATTATGCCGTGCGACAAGTCCTTAGGCGTGACTCCGTACGCATAGTCGCCGCTATGTACTCTTTCTTTTTACTTGGTCTTTCATTTGACGCATTGCTGTAATTCCATCTGTGGCCTCTTCGGGATTGGAGCCTTGATCAAAGGACTGGGAACTGGTGTCTTCTGCCTCGCGATGATCCTGTTCACTATCTTTGCACTTTGCTTCTGGACACTCGTCGTGGCTCAGAAGCAGTCAGCGGGCCTGCAATCTTACACAAGATCTACCACACGCAGCAGAAGGATTTCTGGCCCAGGGCAAGATCACCAGTAAACGACACAAGTATATAAACCCCAGGATATTTGCAGTCTAATGCCCCATATCGTTAAGCCGAATTGCATTCAATCTTTATCAACAACATGTGCTTGCTTCAGATCGCACCTCCTGGATGCGAAGTGAGAAATGAATTTTTACTACAGAATCTATCATACTTTGGTCGTTGTAGCAGGTTGAGTGCAGTGGTGTACTTTAGTAGCAGACAGCTCGAAAGGCTAAAGTCAAGCCTCAAGAGACTAAACCTGAGGAGGTCAAAATTTATGGGCAGACCACCCTAGAGTGGCGATCATACTGTCTGATATGCATACAAGAAGCGAATGTTTGAAGGACTAGGTTGCATGAAGTCTGGGCTCCTCCAAGCTTAGCAGTAGGTGTAGCACTCAGTCGTGCAAAGATCTCGTAGCGACAATTACGCATGAGATATTGATTGATTGAGCGTTAGCCTGCGAGCTATGTCCAATCACCACATTACATATTCGAAACATGCAGTGAGCATCTCAAATACCCGGTGAAGCGACAACCCTGACCGCCATTTTTTCGCCGGATGTAGACGTCAATTACGCTGCCAAGTCGCGTACAGTGTACCAGCCCCGTATGTCTCTCTATCCCCGCCCCTTACTTGACATCGTGAGCGAATCATTTCGTACTATTCACCGGGGAACTGCTGCACGAGTTGCTTCATTTCTGCAATCAGACTAGACTTGTAAGCGAGGGCATCGAGATAAGACTAATTAGATTACTCACTCGAGCCGATATTTCTCGTTTTTGGGATGCAGGGTGGAGTCAATGATGATGTTGCGCCTATCGGTAGTCATTTCAGTAAGATTGCATGTAGAACAACGCGATCGTACTTACAGCGCATACAACGAATGCCGAGCCTCCCGGTCTTCAAAAAGCGCATCTTTTTGTATATGCTTGCAATAAGACTCTAGGCAATCTCGACTGCAGTCATTGTTAAGTGGTCGAAGGGTACTCAGCTCATTTGTAGACTGATTCAGTGAGAGCATGCCACTTCCTTTGTAGCTTACTGACATTCATGGTGCCCATAGTAGGTAGATGAGTCGAAAACAAGGGGTTTGCCGGTGGCCAGATCAGTGGCAATGTTACCAGTCCAAAGATCACCATGAAGAAGGCTTGGCTTGATAGCTCGGCCTTCTGTTTCCAGTGGACGGAGGAGCCTTGGGATGATGTTCGACACCGGAACCACTGAAAGGCTCTGTAATTCCTCATTCGGCCCTAGAACGTCGAGTCCCATTTGTATCACCGATTTGATTCCATTCGTGAAGAATTCTTCCCATGACTTTGTCCACTGGTTGTCTTGAGGGAGATTGCCGTTGTAAGTGGTGACATGAGATCCAAACATGCCATTGGGAGATCTGCTTTGGTTGTGCAGCTTCGCAATTTCTCGCCCGAAATCAACGGCAGATGGAGGACCACTCTTTAGGCTGTGGAAGTCCAACAAAAGGAAGTGCCGATCGCGATCCTCGCGACAAGTACCCCAGGAGATTGGACGGGGAGCAAACTCTGGAGAAATCTTGCGTATTTCACACAAGGAGTCGAACTCTCCATTCATCATTCCACGTCCACGATCTCCTGTGGCCATCTGGTCGTTGGTCAGAAAGTTTTTCAAGTCCAACCTTTGCTTGACCTACTTTGAGAAACCATCAGATGATTTTCGAGTCAAGCTGGAATTCAATGTAGCCAGTATGATTCCACTTACTCATGCCATGCTTCTTAGCTGTAACGATTTCGGCTCCGTGTGGAAGTGCTTCGCAAAATTTCAGTATCACTTGGACTAACATTTCGAACAAACGTAAGTTGAAAACTCACCAGAAACAATCTCAGGATCCAACAGGATCTCTTCTGCAGACTCTACATGTCCTCCAATGCCTTCTTGTATCTCAGCATTTTCTTGAAGGCCTTCTGGGAACTTTTCTACGGGAGCTCTCATTTCTCTCCTTGCCCTGTTTAATGTCAGTTTGGATCTTTTGG
>Ga0265780_10004369_pt1 | contig 18207 bp, 17 predicted proteins | sample P1T30metagenome_FD_192432 | JGI IMG/M metagenome (GOLD analysis project Ga0265780, IMG submission 192432) | Plant litter microbial communities from East Loma Ridge, Irvine, California - P1 T30 | ecosystem: Environmental > Terrestrial > Plant litter > Unclassified | place: USA: California...
CGGTGCGTGGAGCCTGAGAGAGGACACCGCGCGCACCGACTTCCTGACGTCGGCCGGACTCGCGGAGGTCGGCGTCCGTCGCGTGCTGGAGGTCCCGGGAGGCGAGCGCGAGGAGTTCCTGCTGACGGGCGTCATCCAGCCCGACGCCCGGCCGGCGCCGGGTCAGCACGACCACCCGCACCCGCACTGACGCCTCGGCGGAGCACCTCAGCGGCAGGGTCAGCGGGCAGGGTCAGCGGCGCCCGTCGCGCTCGAGGCGCACGGCCCGGCGCAGCGCCTCGCGCGCCCGACGGCGGTCTCCCGCGGCGTCGTAGGCCCACCCGAGCCGGTACCAGGCCCGCCAGCTCTCGGGTTCGGCCACGACGGCGTCGCGCGCCGGCTCGAACCGCTCCCCCGCGACCGCGCGGTCGATGCGCCCGCCGGGGCTGCGCGGCAGGTCGTCGACCTCGAGGGCGTCCTCGCCGGCGAGCACACCGGTGAGACGGTCGACGGCGCGCGCCTGGCCGACCTCGCGGACGAGGAACCAGAGGGTCAGGACGGGGATGATCAGGACGGCGGCGCCCAGGGCGACGCCGATCGCCTCGCCGGAGCGCAGGAGCAGCACGCCCCGCTCCCCGACGGCCACGACGTAGAGCCCGAGCAGAGCGATCAGGGCGAGGGCCGCCCAGAGCGAGCGGCGCGCGAGCGAGGGCCTCACAGGTCGAGGTAGGTCTCGAGGCCGACGTGCACGCCCGGGTGGGCGGCGACCTCGCGGACGGCGAGCAGCACGCCGGGCATGAAGCTCGCCCGGTCGAAGGAGTCGGTGCGGATGGTGAGCAGCTCCCCGGGGTTGGACAGGAAGATCTGCTCGTGCGCCACGAGGCCCTCGAGTCGCAGGGAGTGGACGTTGACGCCGTCGACGTCCGCGCCCCTGGCCCCCGGGAGCGAGGTGGCCGTGGCGTCGGGCATCGGACCGAGACCCGCCTCGGTGCGGGCCGCGGCGATGCCGTGCGCGGTGTGGACGGCCGTCCCGGAGGGGGCGTCCAGCTTGCGCGGGTGGTGCATCTCGACGACCTCGGCGGAGGCGAAGTACCGGGCGGCGACCGCCGCGAAGCGCATCGCGAGCACCGCGGACAGGGCGAAGTTCGGAGCGATCAGCACGCCGACGTCGGGCCGCGTGGAGGCGTGGGCCCGGATGCGGTCCAGCGCGGCCGCGTCCCAGCCCGTGGTGCCGACGACGGCGTGGACACCGGCGTCGAGCAGCGCGTGCACGTTCGCCTCGGTGACCTCGGGGACGGTGAAGTCGATCGCGACGTCGGCCACGCCGGCGAGGGTCGCGACGTCGTCGCCCTCCCCCAGCTCGGCGACCAGCTCGAGCCCGTCCGCGGCACGCACCGCCGCCGTCGTCGTGCTGCCCATCCGACCCGCCGCGCCGAGCACGGCCACAGTGATGCTCACGTGTTCAACCCTACGTGCCCGGGGCCACGCTCAGCCTCGACCGAGGCTGGCCCCGCCGTTGACCTGCAGGATCTGACCCGTGGTCCAGGCGGCGCCGGGGCCGGCGAGGTAGGCGGCGGCGTCGGCCACCTCGGACGGGAGTCCGGCGCGGCCCAGGAGCGTGGGCCGCACGCGCTGGTCGACGGCGGCGTCGGTGAGCCGCCCCTCCCAGAAGCCCGTGTCGGGCACGAAGCCGGGGGCGAGCGCGTTGACCGTGATCCCGTCGGGCCCCAGCTCGGCGGCGAGGCCGAGCGTGAGGGAGGAGATCGCACCCTTCATCGCCCCGTAGGTGCCGCCGCCACGCACCCCGGCGATGGAGCTCATGGTGATGACACGGGCTCCGGGGCGCCGCAGGTGCGGGCGGAACGCCTCGATCGTCAGCACCGCGGTGAGGACGTTGAGCGTGAACAGGTCGGTCGTCAGACGCGCGGTCTCGGCGAGGTCGGCGCCGGCGCGCGTGGTGCCGCCACCGGCGTTGGCGACCAGCACGTCGACCGGTCCCCGCGCCGCGACGGCGGCGGCCAGCGCCTCGACCTGGTCCGCCTCCGCGAGGTCGCACGCGTGCGTGGTGACGGCCGTGCGGCCGAGCGACGCGTTGATCCGGTCCGCCGTCGCCGCCAGCACGTCGGGGCGACGGCCCGTGATCACGACGTCGTCACCGTCGGTGGCGAACCGCTCGGCGATCGCCGCCCCGAGACCCGTGCCGCCGCCGGTCACGACGGCGCGGCGAGGACCGACCTGGTGGCCACGGGGCTCGGTCATGTCGTCTCCGGTCTCAGGCGGTGCGGGCGAGCAGCTCACCCGCGAGGTCGTGCGTGAACGGTCCGACGACCACCAGCGAACGCGGGCTCGTGAGCAGGTCGGCGGCGAGGTCCTGCACGTCGGCCGCGGTCACGGCCCGCAGCGCCTCGAGCGTCTCCTCGAGCGTCCAGAGCTCGCCGAGCGAGATCTCCGAGCGCGTCAGGCGCGCCATCCGCGACCCGGTGTCCTCCAGCCCGAGGACGAGCGAACCCGACAGCTGCCCGACGGCGCGGCGCAGCTCGTCCGCGGTGACGGGCGTGTCCGCGAGGGCGCGCCACTGCTCGTCCATCACGGTGACGACCTCGGACACCTTGCCGGGTGTGCACCCGGCGTAGAGGCCGAACAGCCCGGCCTCGGTGTAGCCCGAGGAGAAGGAGTAGGTGGAGTAGGCCAGACCGCGCCGCTCGCGGATCTCCTGGAACAGGCGGGAGGACATCCCGCCCCCGAGGACCGCGTTCAGCACGGACATCGCGAACCGGCGCGGATCTCCCGCGGGGAGCGCGCGTCCGCCCAGCAGGATGTTGGCCTGCTCGGTGGGCCGGTTCACGGTGCTCGCGGATCCCGGCGCCTCCGGGATCGTCTCGCCGGTGCGACGTGCAACCGGTCGGGAGTCGGGGTCGAGGTCCCAGCCGCCGAGCGCAGCGCCCGCGAGCACCAGCTCGCACAGCTCGGCGTGGTCGACACCCCCGGCGGCCGTGACGACCAGCTCGGAGGGGCCGTAGGTGCGGCGGTAGTGCGCCAGAACCGCCTCGCGCGGCACCGAGCGGATGGTCTCGGGCGTGCCGCCGATCGGGCGGCCGAGCGCGTGCGAACCGAAGACGGCACCGGTGAAGGTCTCGTGGGCGACATCGGCCGGATCGTCCTCGGTCATGGCGATCTCCTCGAGGATCACGCCGCGCTCGAGCTCGAACGCCTCCGGCTCGAGCGTGGCCGAGGTGACCATGTCGAGCAGGACGTCGACGGCCATCGCGCGATCGGCGTCGAGCACGCGCGCGAAGTAGGAGGTGCTCTCCTTGCCGGTGGCCGCGTTCGCCTCGCCGCCGACCTCGTCGAAGGCCTCGGCGATCTCGAGCGCGTCGCGCCGCGGGGTGCCCTTGAAGAGCAGGTGCTCGAGGAAGTGGGTGGAGCCGTGGTGGCCGTCGTGCTCGTCGCGCGAGCCGACGGCCACCGTCGCGGACACCGAGACCGAGCGCTGACCGGGCATCGCCTCGGTCAGCACCCTGATCCCGCCGGGGAGGACGGTGCGCTGCAGCCGTCCTCCCCCCTCGACCGCGTGGTCGAACGTGCCGACCCCGGAACCCGGTCCGTCCAGCTCCAGGGGTCGGGGCATCCTCAGGCCTCGACGCTCGCGGCGTCGGAACCCTCGGCAGCGTCAGCCTCGTCGCCCTCGATGACCGCGTGCAGCGACAGCTTGCCGCGCGGGTCGATCTCGGCGAGCTCGACCTGGACCTTCTGGCCGATGCCGAGCACGTCCTCGACGTTCTCCACGCGCTTGCCACCGACGAGGCGACGGATCTGGCTGATGTGCAGCAGACCGTCCTTGCCGGGCGAGAGCGAGATGAACGCGCCGAACGTGGTCGTCTTCACCACGGTGCCGACGAAGCGCTCGCCGATCTCGGGCATGTGCGGGTTCGCGATCGCGTTGATCGCCGCCCGCGCGGCCTCGGCGGACGGCCCGTCCGTCGCGCCGATGAACACGGTGCCGTCATCCTCGATGGAGATGTCGGCGCCGGTGTCCGCCTGGATCTGGTTGATCATCTTGCCCTTCGGCCCGATGACCTCGCCGATCTTGTCGACGGGGACCTGGACCGTGATCACGCGGGGCGCGGTCGGGGCCATCTCGTCAGGCGTGTCGATGGCCTCGGCCATGACGTCGAGGATCGCGAGGCGAGCCTCCTTCGCCTGGGAGAGCGCACCGGCGAGCACCGAGGCGGGGATGCCGTCGAGCTTGGTGTCCAGCTGGATGGCCGTGACGAACTCGCGCGTGCCGGCGACCTTGAAGTCCATGTCGCCGAACGCGTCCTCGGCGCCCAGGATGTCGGTGAGCGCCGCGTAGCGCGTCTCGCCGTCGATGGTCTCCGACACCAGGCCCATCGCGATGCCGGCGACCGCGGCGCGCAGCGGCACACCCGCGTTCAGCAGCGAGAGGGTCGAGGCGCAGACGGAGCCCATGGACGTGGAGCCGTTGGAGCTCAGCGCCTCGGACACCTGACGGATCGCGTAGGGGAACTCCTCACGCGCCGGCAGGACCGGGACGATGGCGCGCTCGGCGAGCGCTCCGTGGCCGATCTCGCGACGCTTGGGGCTGCCGACGCGGCCCGTCTCACCCGTGGAGTAGGGCGGGAAGTTGTAGTTGTGCATGTACCGCTTGCGCGTGACGGGCGACAGCGTGTCGAGCTGCTGCTCCATCTTCAGCATGTTCAGCGTGGTGACACCCATGATCTGGGTCTCGCCGCGCTCGAAGATGGCCGAACCGTGGACGCGGGGCAGGACCTCGACCTCGGCGGACAGCGGACGGATGTCGCGCAGGCCGCGGCCGTCGATGCGGAAGGAGTCCGTGAGGATCCGACGGCGGATGGCAGCCTTCGTGAGGGAGCGGTACGCGGCGTGCAGCTCCTTCTCGCGACCGTCGAAACCGGCCTGGAGGGCGCCGACGGCCGCATCGCGAACCTCGTCGAGACGCGACTCGCGGGTCTGCTTGTCGGCGATCTGGAGGGCCTGCTCGAGGTCCGCGCCGGCCTGGGAGGACATCGCGTCGAACGCGTCGGCCTCGTAGTCGGGGAACAGCGGGAAGGAGCGGATCTCCTTGGCGGCCTGGCCGGCCAGGGAGAGCTGCGCCTCGGCGAGCGCGCGGATGAACGGCTTGGCGGCCTCGAGGCCCGCGGCCACGACGTCCTCGGTCGGAGCCTGCTGGCCCTGGCCGTGGATGAGGTCCCACGCGGCCTCGTAGGCCTCGGCCTCGATCATGGCGATCGCGACGTCGGGGCCGTCGGGCCCGTCGACGACGCGGCCGGCGACGACCATCTCGAAGACGGCCTTGGCCGACTCGCTGTAGCGCGGGAATGCGACCCACTGGCCGTCGATCAGGGAGACGCGCACGGCGCCGACCGGACCGGAGAACGGCAGACCGGAGATCTGGGTGGACGCCGACGCGGCGTTGATCGCGAGCACGTCGTAGGTGTCGTCCGGGTGGATCGCGAGGACGGTCTCGACGACCTGGACCTCGTTGCGCAGACCCTTGACGAACAGGGGGCGCAGCGGGCGGTCGATGAGGCGGCAGGCGAGGATCGCCTCGGTCGAGGGGCGGCCCTCGCGGCGGAAGAACGAACCGGGGATCTTGCCGGCCGCGTACTGGCGCTCCTCGACGTCCACCGTGAGGGGGAAGAAGTCGAAGCCCTCGCGCGGGTGCTTGCCGGCCGTCGTGGTCGAGAGCACGACGGTGTCCTCGTCCAGGGTGGCCAGGACGGCGCCGCCGGCCTGCTTGGCCAGACGGCCGGTCTCGAAGCGGATGGTGCGGGTGCCGAAGCGACCGTTGTCGATCGTTGCCTCGGCGAACGTGATCTCGGGACCCTCCACGGGTGCCCTCCTTCGTGGTTCGCGCGCCGACCGGCGCCCGTCTTCGATCGAGGCCCTCGCTCTGCGGCCGGGGCCGGGAGACGGGAGCCACTACCGAGGACCGACGGCGGTGCCGACGCTTGCGGGTGGATTGGTGCGGGTGGTGCTGGTCGAGCCTGTGGTGCTGGTGGTGCATGCACGACCGGCCCGGACCCGTCGGGGTCCGGGCCGGAGCGGCGTGTGCTAGCGGCGCAGACCGAGGCGGGCGATCAGCGAGCGGTAGCGCTCGATGTCGACCTTCTGCAGGTAGCCCAGGAGGCGGCGACGCTGGCCGACCAGGAGCATCAGGCCCCGGCGGCTGTGGTGGTCGTGCTTGTGGAGCTTGAGGTGCTCCGTGAGGTCCTTGATGCGCTGCGTGAGCATCGCGATCTGGACCTCGGGCGAACCGGTGTCACCCTCGGTGGTGGCGTACTCGGCGATGATCTGCTGCTTGACGGCGGCATCGAGAGGCATGGTTCTCCTGTGGTGTCGTTGCGCGGCGCACCGGGGCTGGTTCACCCGGGCAGAGAGGTCCGCGGCCGTTCTGACGGCGTGCCGATCCTACACCAGGCGCTCAGGCCCCCGGCACCCCGAGGACCTCCAGCGCCTGCGCGCAGTCGGTGTGCATCTGGGCCACGAGCGCCTCGACGCCCTCGTACCGCAGCGTCGGCCGCAGGCGCTGCACGAACTCCACCACGACCTCCTCGCCGTACAGGTCGAGGTCTGTCCGACCGATCACGTGGGCCTCGACCTGACGCGTCTCGCCGTCGAACGTCGGGTTGGACCCCACCGAGATCGCGGCGGGCAGCCGCTCGCTCGACTCGCCGGTCCCGCCCGCCGCCGATCCGGCGCCGGCACCGCGCACCAGCCACCCGGCGTAGATCCCGTCGGCGGGGACCGCGCCGGACGAGGCGGGGTCGAGGTTCGCCGTCGGGAAGCCGAGGAGTCGTCCGCGCGCCTCGCCGTGCACCACGGCGCCGCGCATCGCGTGCCGACGGCCGAGGACGTCGGCCAGCTCCCCCATCCGGCCCGCCGCGAGCAGCTCGCGCGCCCACGTGGAGGACCAGCGCCGCTCGTCGTCGGAGGCGACGTCGGCGAGCACCTCCACCTCGAAGCCGTAGCGCCGTCCCAGCTCGGCCATGGTGGTGCGGTCGCCCGCGTTGCCAGCACCGAAGCGGACGTCGTGGCCCACGACGACCAGCACGGGGCGAAGGGTGTCCACGAGGTAGCGGCGCACGAACTGCTCGGGGCCCTGCGAGGCGAAGTCGGGGGTGTAGGCGACCAGGAGCACGGCGTCGAGGCCGGCCTGCGCGACGAGGTCGAGCTTGTCGCCCAGGCCCGTGAGCTGCTCGGGCACGGCCTCGGGCCGGTGGACGCTGGAGGGGTGCGGGTCGAACGTCATGGCGACGGCGATGGCGCCCCGCTCCCGCGCCTGGTCCACCACGTGCCGCAGCACCTGCGCGTGACCTCGGTGGACGCCGTCGAAGTTGCCGATCGTGACCACGCTCGGACCCGTGCCGGCGGGCACGCGCCCCAGACCTTCCCAGACCTCCACGCCACACTCCTGTTCCGGCCCGCCGGAGTGGCGAGCAGTGATCTAGCCTGCCACCTCGCCGGGGTCGCGCGATCCACGCACGACGCCGCGCACCAGGTCGGCGAGGGCGGCAGGCGCCCGCACCGGCACCATGTGACCGACACCGGGCACGACGGCGAGCCGCGCACGCGGGATCGCGTCGACGATGAGCGCGGTGTGCTCGGGCCGGATGGCGTCCCGCTCCCCCACCACGACCAGGACCGGCTGCTCCAACCTCCCGAGCGTGTCGGGGTCGATGCGGGGCTCGTGCACCATGAGTCGCAGGCGCTCCGCCAGCGGCTCCAGTCCGGGCGCGATGCGCGAGCCGAGCTGCGTGACGGCGTGCGCGACGTCGGTCGTCAGCTTCGACATCGGCTTCAGCCCGTCCGGGAACAGGTTGGCGCCGACGAGGACGAGCGGGCCGACGGCGCCCGGGTGCCGCAGCGCGAGCTCGAGGGCGATGTTCCCGCCGTCGCTGAAACCGACCACGACCGGCTGTTCGAGGCCCAGCAGCGCGAGGGTCGCCGCGACGTCGTCGGCCATCGACGCGATCGTCAGTCCGCGCTCGCCCCGTGGGGAGAGGCCGTGACCGCGCGAGTCCAGCCCCACCAGGGTCAACGTGCCGGCCAGGTGCGGCACGAGGGCGTCGAAGACGCGGTGGCTCTCGGAGTTGCCGTGCAGCAGCACGACGGGCCGTCCGCGTCCGACCGCCACGGCCCACAGGGGGCCGACGAGTGCGCCGGGGTGGCGGATGGCGTGGAGGTCGGGGTCGGTCACCGCCCCAGTGTGGACCTCAGCCGTCGAGACCCGGCAGGTCCGAGGTCAGCGCGGGGCGAGGACGATGACGGGCCGCGCCCGCACGACGCCGTCGCGCCGCTCGTCCCCCAGGACGGCGACGAGCACGCCCTCGGGGTCGACGGCGGCCACCGGGCCCTCGTCGTCCGAGGCGTCGATGCGCTGGCCGTAGCCGAGCGCAGCGGCCTCCGCGGCGTCGACCCGGCGCACCGGCATCACGGCGCCCGCGGCGTCGGCCGGGCCGATCAGGGCGATGGTCCCGGCCTCGCTCGCGGCCGCCAGGGTGTCCAGGTCGGCCGCCCGGTCGAGGTCGAAGCCGCCCACGCGGGTGCGGCGCAGCGCCGTGAGGTGTCCCCCTGTGCCCAGCGCGGCGCCGAGATCGCGCGCGATGGCGCGGATGTAGGTGCCCGAGGAGCAGGTGACGCGGACGTCGACGTCGAGCACGGGTGTGTCGTCCTCGGCCCGCCCAGGCCGCGCGTCCGTGACGACGAGCTCGCTCACGGTCACCGGCCGCGCCGGCAGCGCCACGTCCTCGCCAGAACGCACCCGGGCGTAGGACCGCTGGCCGTCGACCTTGATCGCGCTCACGGAGCTGGGCACCTGGAGGATGTCGCCCGTGAGCGGGAGCAGCGCCTCGCGCACCGCCGTCTCGGTGACCCCGGAGGCGCCGGCCGCGGAGGTCACGTCGCCCTCGGCGTCGTCGGTCACGGTGTCCTGCCCGAGGCGGATCGTGCCGAGATAGGTCTTGTCGGCCCCCACCACGTAGGTGAGCAGCCGTGTGCTGCGCCCGACGCCGAGCACGAGCACGCCCGTGGCCATGGGGTCGAGCGTGCCGGCGTGGCCCACCTTGCGGGTGCGCAGCAGCCGGCGCATGCGGGCGACGACGTCGTGCGACGTCCAGCCCGCCGGCTTGTCGACGACGACGAGGCCGTCCGGGGCATCCCCGAACGGCCTCGTCTGCGACTGCTGGTTCAGGAGGTCGCCTCGGCCGAGTCGCCCGAATCGCTCGGAACCGACGCGTCGTCCTGCTCGTCGTTCGCCTCGCCGGCACCGATCACGACCGGCTTGCGGTACGGATCGGCGTCGCCGGCGTACGCCGCGGCGGCGGCCAGGGCCGCCACCTCGGCGTCACGCTCGCGGGCGACGCGGAGCGCCTCGGCGATGTCGGTCGCGGTCTGCGGCGTGCGGTCGAGCTGGAAGATCAGCGACGGGGTGAACTTCACCCCGGTGCGCCGACCCACCTCGGTCCGCAGCAGACCCTTGGCCGACTCGAGCGCCGCCGTCGTCGAGGCGACGTCGTCGTCCGTGCCGAGGACCGTGTAGAACACGGTCGCCTGCTGGAGGTCGCCGGTCACCTTGACGTCCGTCACCGTGACGAAGCCGAGCCGCGGATCCTTGATCCGCTGCTCCAGCATCACGGCGACGATCTCCTTGATGGCCTCGCCGAGCCGGATGGCGCGAGAGTTGTCGCTCACGCCGTGCGCTCCTTCTCGCGGGTCTCGAACGTCTCGATCACGTCACCGTCGCGGATGTCGTTGAACGAGCCCAGTCCGATACCGCACTCGAAGCCCTCGCGGACCTCCGTGGCGTCGTCCTTCTCGCGGCGCAGCGACTCGATCTTCAGGTTGTCCCCGATCACGACGCCGTTGCGCAGCACGCGTGCCGAGCTGTTGCGACGGATGAGGCCCGAACGGACCAGCGAACCGGCGATGTTGCCGAACTTGGAGCTGCGGAAGATCTGACGGATCTCCGCGGTCCCGAGCTGGACCTCCTCGTAGATCGGCTTGAGCATGCCCTTGAGCGAGCTCTCGACGTCGTCGATGGCGGCGTAGATGACCGAGTAGTACCGGATGTCGACACCCTCGCGGTCGGCCAGCTCGGACACCCGGACGTCCGGACGCACGTTGAAGCCGATGATGACCGCGTTGTCGACGGTCGCGAGGTTGACGTCGTTCTGCGTGATCGCACCGACACCGCGGTGGATGATCCGCAGGTCGACCTCGTCGCCCACGTCGATCTTGAGCAGCGCGTCCTCGAGCGCCTCCACGGCACCGGACACGTCGCCCTTGAGGACGAGGTTGAGCGTGGAGACCTTGCCCTGCTCGAGAGCGAGGGTGAAGTCCTCGAGGCTCATGCGCTTGCGACGCTTGGCCAGGTTGGCCGCGCGGTCGGCAGCGTCACGCTTGTCGGCGATCTGGCGGGCCGTGCGATCGTCGGGCGCGACGATGAACGTGTCACCGGCGCGCGGGACCGAGGTCAGACCGAGCACCTGCACCGGACGGGACGGGCCCGCCTCCGTGAGGTTGTCGCCGTGGTCGTCGAACATGGCGCGGACGCGGCCGTAGGCCTTGCCCGCCACGATCGAGTCGCCCACGCGCAGCGTGCCGGACTGGACCAGGACGGTGGCCACGGAACCGCGACCCTTGTCCAGGTTCGCCTCGATGGCCACACCGCGCGCGTCCTTGTCGGGATTGGCGCGCAGGTCCAACGACGCGTCGGCCGTCAGGAGCACGGCCTCGAGCAGCTCGTCGATGCCCGTGCGGTTCTTGGCGGACACGTTGACGAACATGGTCTCGCCGCCGTAGGCCTCGGCCACGAGGTTGTACTCGGTCAGCTGCTGCATGACCTTGTCGGGGTTCGCCCCCTCCTTGTCGACCTTGTTGACCGCGACGACGATCGGCACACCGGCGGCCTGGGCGTGGTTGAGCGCCTCGATCGTCTGGGGCATGACGCCGTCGTCGGCCGCGACCACGAGGATCGCGATGTCGGTGACGTCGGCACCACGGGCACGCATGGCGGTGAACGCCTCGTGACCGGGGGTGTCGATGAAGGTGATGGCCCGCTCGGACTCCTCGTGCTCCACCGAGACCTGGTAGGCACCGATGTGCTGCGTGATGCCGCCGGCCTCGCCCGCCACCACGTCCGTGGAGCGGATGGCGTCGAGAAGCTTCGTCTTACCGTGGTCGACGTGACCCATGACGGTCACGACCGGCGGACGCGCCGCCAGGTCGTCGTCGCCCTCGGCCTCGAGCTCGGCGTCCAGGTCGATGTCGAAGCTGCCGAAGAGCTCGCGCTCCTCGTCCTCCGGGGAGACGACCTCGATGACGTAGCCGAGCTCGGCGCCGAGCGCCTCGAACGTGTTCTCGTCGAGCGCCTGCGTGACCGTGGCCATCTCACCGAGGTGGAACAGCACCGTCACGAGGCTCGCGGGGTTGGCGTCGATGCGGTCGGCGAAGTCCGCGAGGCTCGCGCCCCGACGGATGCGCACGACCGTGCTGCCGTCACCGCGGGGAACCTGCACCCCGCCGATCGACGGCGCCGACATCTGCTCGAACTCCTGGCGCTTCGCCCGACGCGACTTGCGTGCACGGACCGGACGGCCACCGGCGCGACCGAACGCACCCTGCGTACCACCGCGGCCACCGGCACCGGGACGGCCACCGCCGCCACCGGGACGACCGCCGCCGGCACCCGGAGCACCACCGGGAGCGCCGCCGAAGCCGGGGCGTCCGCCACCGGCGCCGGGACGGCCACCGGGGCCACCGCGACCGGCACCTGCACCACCGCGAGCGGGGGCGCCGGGACGACCGACGGAGCTGCGCGCCGGCATGGCGCCGGGCGAGGGGCGGGGACCACCGGGACGGGGGCCACCGGCACCCGGACCGCCGGTACCACCGGGACGGGGACCTGCGGCGCCGGTCGGGGCGCCTGCCCCCTGTGCGGGACGCGGGCCGCCGGGGCCGCCCGAACCGCCGGGACGGGGCATGCCCTGCGACGGCGCGAACGGGTTGTTGCCCGGACGTGCGGCGCCGCCGGAGCGACCCGGACGGGGCATGCCCTGCGACGGCGCGAACGGGTTGTTGCCGGGGCGCGCGCTGCTGGTGCGCGGACCGGGGGTGGCGCCGGGCGCCGCGGGCGCCGACGCGGCGGGCGCCACGGGAGCGGCCGGGGCGGCGGGCGCGGGGGCCGCCGGACGCGGCGCACCCGGACGGGCCGACGCCGGAGCCGGGCTCGCGGCGGCGGGCGCGGCCGGGGCCTGGCTCGGTGCGGCGGACTGCGGCGCGCTGGGCGCAGCGGGAGCCTGGGCAGCGGGGGCGGCGGGTGCCGACGGCGCGGGTGCCGACGGCGCCGGTGCCGGTGCCGAGGGCGCCGGCGTCGCGGCGGCGGGCTTCGGGGCCGGCTTGTCGGCGGGCTTCTCAGCGGCGGGCGCGGTCGGGAACTTCTCCCTCACCCGACGCTCGACGGGGGACTCGATGGTCGAGGACGCCGACTTGACGTACTCCCCCATCGACTTCAGCTGGTCGAGCAGATCCTTGCTGCTCATCCCGAGGTCTCGTGCAAGTTCGTGCACGCGGGTCTTGGCCACAACTCTCCTTCTCCGGGTCCACCCGGGAAGGGAGGACCTCGTCTACTGGTTCGAGCTCATTGCTGAGTGCTCATCGGGGGCCCATCGGCGTCTCATCCCGCTCTCGCTCGTGAACTGCTGCTCGATCACTCCGGGCGGATGGCCGCTCGGAGTGCTGCCTCGACCTGCGAGGCGTCCGCGCCCTGCAGTCGCAGGGCACGGGGTACGGCGTGGCGCGCCAGCGCCCGGTCCAGGCAGCTGTGCCGCTCGTGCAGCCACGCTCCCCTGCCCGGGGCGTCACCGCGTCGGTCGAGCACCACCTGGGTGGTGCCCGGGACGGCGACGACGCGCACCAGGCTGGACCTCGAGGCCGTCGTCCGACAACCCACGCACGTGCGGACCGGACCCGATCCGGGGCTCGACGCAGCGGCGTCGGTCTCGGGTGTCGGGGCTGGTTCGCGTCCTGGACGCGGTCGTCGGGTCGTCGACCCGCCCATCAGTCTACCCCTGACCGCGCTCGTCGCCCACCGGCCCGCGGCCCGGGGTGTCGCTGCCAGAGACTGCCGACGGCGCGCCGGAGGCGGTCTCTCCGCCCTCGTCCAGCGGTGCGGCGTCGGACCGGATGTCGATCCGCCAGCCGGTCAGACGCGCGGCCAGCCGGGCGTTCTGGCCCTCCTTGCCGATGGCGAGGGAGAGCTGGTAGTCGGGGACGACCACGCGGGCGGCGCGGGCAGCCTCGTCGACGACGGTGACGCTGGTCACGCGCGCCGGGGAGAGGGAGGCGCCGACGAACTTGGCGGGGTCGGGGAAGAAGTCGACGATGTCGATCTTCTCGCCGCGCAGCTCGGCCATGACGGCGCGGACACGCTGTCCCATCGGGCCGATGCAGGCGCCCTTGGCACCCATGCCCGCGACGTGCGACTCGACCGCGACCTTGCTGCGGTGGCCGGCCTCGCGAGCCAGGGCGACGATCTCGACGCTGCCGTCGGCGACCTCGGGGACCTCGTGCTCGAACAGACGGCGCACGAAGTTGGGGTGGGTGCGCGAGAGCGTGATGGAGGGGCCGCGCGGGCCGCGGGCGACCTCGGTCACGTACGCCTTGATGCGCTCACCGTGCGCGAGCACCTCGCCGGGGACCTGCTCGTGCGGGGGCAGCACGGCCTCGACACCGCCACCCAGGTCGACCAGGACGACGCCGCCGCGGCCGCCCTGCTGCACGACGCCCGAGATGAGCTGGAGCTGGGAACCCCGGTAGGCGCCGAGCACCTGCTCGTCCTCGGCGTCGCGCAGGCGCTGCACGATGACGCTGCGCGCGGTCGCCGTGGCGACGCGACCGAAGCCGTCGGGGGTGTCCTCGTAGGTGTGCGTGGCGACGTCGTCGCCCTCCCCGGTCGTCTCGGTCACGAACACGCTGACGTGCCCGGTCGACCGGTCGATCTCGACGCGCGCGCGATCCTTCGCGTCCGGCGTCTTCTCGTACGCGGTGAGCAGCGCCTGCTCGATCGCCGAGACGAGCACGTCGAAGCCGATCTCGCGCTCGCGCTCGATGAGCCGCAGAGCGGCCATGTCGATGTCCATCAGTTCTCCTCCAGGCGTCGCATCTCGACCTCGACCGTGGCCGAGGCGATCTGCGGGTAGGTCAGTGTCTCGGGGGTGCGGTCGGGGGCGCCGTCGCGGGAGACGGTGACTCCCTCGTCGTCGGCGGAGCGCACGCGGCCCAGGAGGGTGCCGCCGTCGGTCAGCGTGAGGCGCACGAGGCGTCGCTCGGCTCGTCGGAAGTGGCGGGGCTCCGTCAGGGGGCGGGACACGCCGGGCGAGGACACCTCGAGCGTGTACGCACCGTCGACGACGTCGCCCGCGTCCAGGGCGTCGGAGATCTCGCGCGTCACCTCGCCCAGGAGGTCCGAGCCCAGGGATCCGGGGCCGTCGGCGAGGTCGAGCACCACCACCACGGTCCGCAGGCGTCCACGGGTGCGCAGCTGGGCACCCTCCACGACCAGGTCGTGGCTGCTCGCCAGCGGTTCGACGACCGCGCGCAGTCGTCGGTCAAGCTCCTGGGCCACGTGACGCCTCCCGTGTGTAGTTGTGTGCGCTCTGCGCGGCGCGTACCCACGCACCGCAGCCGGACAAGACTACCGTTGCCCCGTGCCCTCCTCCGCCTCCGCCCTCGCCCGCACGCCCGGAAGCGGGCGGCGCGACGGCGTCGCTCCCCGGCGCGCGAGCCTCGCCCTGGCGGCGGCGGTCGCCCTGCTCGTCGGCGTGACGAGCGGGTGCGGCGTCCGCCTGGAGCAGCCCGAACCGCCGCCCGTCACCGCCGACGCCGCCGAGACCGCTCGCGCGGACGCCGTGGCCGACGCCGAGGCGATCGCGACCGCCGCGACGGCCGCGCAGTCCGACCCCGCCGCCGCGCCGGCGCTCGACCGACTGGCCCAGATCACCGCCGCCAGCACGGCGCACGCGCAGGACCTCGGCGGGGAGTGGGCGGGGACGGCCGCCGCCGACGACGCCACCACGACCCCCGCGGACACCCCCACCACGACGACGCCCGTGACGGACCTCGCCGGGACGGTGGCGCTGCTGGTGACCGGGTACGACGACGCGCGCGCGGGCCTCGAGCAGGTGTCGGGCGACACCGCCACCGTCCTGACGTCGGTCGCGCTGTGGCGTGCGCTCGCCGCGCACGAGGTGGTCGCGACGACCGGCGTCGTCCCGGCGGCGCCGCTGCCGACCGGCGGGACGGACACCAACGCGCTCCGGCTGGCGTCGTTCCGCGACGTCGACTCCCTCGTGCGTGGTCTGGACGCCGCCGCCTACGCCTACGAGGTGCTCGCCGCGCGCGACGGTGACGACGCCCGTCAGTCCGACTGGAACCGCCGCGCCTCGACGTTGCGTCGCACCGGCGACCTGCTGGCCGCCCGGGCCGGGGCGAGCGGTGGCGAGGCCGACCCGCGGGACGCCATCTACGACGTCGGACCGCTCCTGGACGGCGATCCGGTGGCCTCCGCCGTCGCGTTGGAGACCGAGGTCGCCTCGCTGTGGGTCACGAGCGACCTCCCGGCCGCCTCGCGCACCGTCGGTCTCGACGCGGCGCTGGAGGCGCTGCTGCGCGCCCGCGCGCTCGGCGCCACCGGCCCGCTCGACTCCCCCGGCGTGATCCTTCCGGGACTCCCCGGACCCGCGACGTCGACCGACCCGGCCACGCCGGACTCGGCCGGCTGATCAGAGCGGCGCGTCCGTCGGACCGCCCACGCCGCGCAGCCGGTCCCAGACGGCTGCCGGGACCAGGGCGAGGAGCTCGCTCCCCTGCGCCAGCACGGCGTCGACCTCCGCGGGGTCGTGACGCCCGGAGCGGAACAGCAGCAGCGAGTCCCCCTCGAACCGCAGCGCGCGGTCCGGGGCGGCGAGCAGCCGACGGCAGAACGCCTCGTTCAGCACGTCGTGGGCGAGGTCGGTGGAGTCGGTCCTGATGTGGAACGCATCGTCGAACGGCGGGAAACCGATGTGGTAGTCGGTGCCGAAGGCGTCGGAGAAGAATCGCCCGAACGCCGACTGGGGCCGCACCTGGAGCATCGGGGTACGCACGCCCAGGTGCAGCGAGACCACGGAGAACTGGTGAGTCGTGCTGCTCTTGCCGTTGCTGGTGACGTAGGAGTAGTCGAACGCGACGAACGGCCAGCCCCGGTGCGTGCCCTCGAGCACCTGCGTGGCCCGGCGCCGCCGCCCCCGCTGGAACGGCTCGCCCCCGAAGCGGTCCTCCAGTCCGGTGCCGTCGGGGTGGAAGAGGAAACCGCGCGCGGCCGCGTAGGCCACCAGGGCCTGGGTCCGCTCCCTGTTGCGCTTCGCCTGGAAGAACCCGGCGACGACGACGATCACCATCACCACGCCGAAGATGACGAAGAAGGAGGAGAACGAGGAGGATGAGGACATGGCCACGACCCTAGGCCGCACCCGCCGCGCGGTGGGGAACTGGCCCGACGTCAGACGGGCGCGTCGGTCGGGCCGCCGCGCAGCCGCGTCCACACGTGGGGCGGGACGAGTCCGAGCAGGTGCGTCGCCTGCGCCAGGACGCCGTCGACCTCGGCGGCGACGTGCCGGCCGGGTCGGACGACCAGGAGCGAGTCGCCGCTGAAGCGCCAGGCGCGCTCCCTGGTCGCGAGCAGCATCTCCACGACGGGCGGCTGCAGGACGTCCAGGGCGAACTCGGGAGCGTCGGTCCGCACGTCGAAGGCGTCGTCGAACGGGGGGTGCCCGATGCGGAAGTCGGATCCGAAGGAGTCCGCGAAGAACCGGCCGAACGCGGACTGCGGTCGGACCTGCAGCAGCGGCGCCTGCGCCCCGAGGTGCAGCGAGACGACCGAGAACCAGCTCGTGGAGTCCTGGTTGTCCGAGCCGCTGCTCGTGACGTAGGAGTAGTCGAACGCGATGAACGGCCAGCCCTGGTGCGTGCCCTCGAGGACCTGGGACGCGGCGCGGCGGCGTCCCCGCCCGAAGGGGTGCCCCGTAAAACGCGTCTCGAGGCCGCTCCCGTCGGGGTGGAAGCGCCAGCCGCGCGCCGCGGCGAGACCGGCGAGCTCGCCGATGCGCGCGCGGTTGCGGCGCGCCCCCACCACGACGAGCACGATCACCAGGGCGATGATGCCGACCGTCGCGAGCACGACCAGCAGCAGGAGCAGCACGCTCACGATCATCGATCCGTCCCCCCTCGTCGTTGCGGCCTCAGCGTAGCGAGGCCACGACCTCGGCCACGTGGGACGCCGCACCCTCGACGCCGACCTCCTCGGTGACGCCCGCGGCGCGGCGACGCACCTCGACGACGCCGTCGGCCAGGCCCCGCCCGACCACGACCACGACCGGTACGCCGAGCAGCTCGGCGTCGGCGAACTTCACTCCGGGCGAGACCTTGCGGCGGTCGTCGATCAGCACCTCGAGACCGCGCTCCTGCGCCTGCCGCGCGATCTCCTCGGCCGCGGCGAACACGGCGTCGTCCTTGCCCGTGGCGATGACGTGCACGTGCGCGGGGGCGACGGCGACGGGCCAGGTGAGGCCGCGCTCGTCGTGGTAGTTCTCGGCCAGGGCCGCCACGGCGCGCGAGACACCGACGCCGTAGGAGCCCATGTGCACGACGCGCGACTTGCCGTTCTGGTCGAGCACCGTGAGGCCGAGGGCCTGGGAGTACTTGGTGCCGAGGTCGAACACGTGGCCCATCTCGATGCCGCGCGCGAGCTCGAGCGGGCCGGAACCGTCGGGCGCCGGGTCGCCGGCGCGCACCTCGGCGGCCTCGATGGTGCCGTCGGCGGTGAAGTCACGCCCCGCGACGAGCTCGAACACGTGGCGGCCGGGCTCGTCCGCCCCGGTGATCCAGCGGGTCCCGGGCACGACGCGAGGGTCGAGCAGGTAGCGCACGGCGCCGGACACGACGCGACCGTCGGGCGCGAGCTCGCGTGCGCCGCCGGCGTTGGGGCCGAGCGCGCGCGGGCCGATGTAACCCTTGACGAGCTCGGGGTGGGCGGCGAAGTCCGCGTCGCCGGCGGCCTCCACGGCCGCGGGCTCGACTGCGGCCTCGAGACGCTTGAGGTCGACCTCGCGGTCGCCGGGCAGGCCGATGACGACGACCTCGCGCTCG
>Ga0265780_10004370_pt1 | contig 18206 bp, 18 predicted proteins | sample P1T30metagenome_FD_192432 | JGI IMG/M metagenome (GOLD analysis project Ga0265780, IMG submission 192432) | Plant litter microbial communities from East Loma Ridge, Irvine, California - P1 T30 | ecosystem: Environmental > Terrestrial > Plant litter > Unclassified | place: USA: California...
TCTCTTCATGACCTCGACTTTCTCTCGTTTCAAGGTTTTAGATATTCTAAGTGATCAACTTCGAGCGAAAGTGTACTGGGGGCATCCCATGGCCTGAAGTTTTACACAGTACTATTAGATTTCGATGCCGAAGCTGAGGTGTTATGCATAGCTTCAGGCTACTATATTGACTACCTGTCATTACACCCTGGTCGTTTTCTCCCGTTGTTGACAACATGCAATAGTGCTCGCGTTACAGGACATGCTTTGGGAACTTCTAGTTGATAATATCGCATTATCTCAGAACAACAGGCAATCATATTCGAAGAGTTGGATGCTCTTGACAGCACAAGTAGCAAAGAGATTCAACTGCGAATTGTAGATCTTGGGCCCCGCCGCTTGCGTAGTTCGGACGTATACATTCTTTGTTGCGATTGCCGAACAACCTTCATCTCGACCCAGCCCGACATACCTGGGCTCCGTCGTGGTAGAAGAGTTTTGTCACCTACGCGTATCAGTTTGAGGCTTGACGACAGTGTGACTGTATTATTTACCTTCTACTAACCACCGAGAACACAGCAGATTGAAGCGTAGCAGGTTCCGCACTTCGTGCCTGTATTTAAATATCAGGCCCATAGCCATGAGCAGGATGGCGGCACAGGCAAAAGCGGCGTCCTTCGACCATGAGTTGTTGCTGCTGGCGGTCGAATAGGATTGAGTCTCTTAGAGAATGTAAGTTTACGCCAGCTTAGTAGGACCTATGATAGTGCCTGATAGAAAGAGAAGATGAACTTCGCTTACCAGTTGATTTCATGATAAAAACGTCAGTGGAGTGCGAACCTGAAACCAAACAGTACGGCTTTTAGAAGGGTCCTTGAGGAATGGGCAGGACGTATTATGACAAGAGGTGCGAAAGAAGCTTGTATTCCGTACACGATAATTTCAAAAACTGATGATGACAGGAACGGTCTTTTAGGTGCTGGTTGGTCATTATATCTTTTCAAGTCAGAGGGCCATTTCAGGCGGAGGTTCGGTGTTAATCTTGTATCATCCATCGCAGAAGCTCACATCATCAATCGGGGCTCGTTAGGATTACATTAGTGGAGTCGCAAGGATGCAGGTGCTCGCGTCCATACCCTGAACAAGACTCCAGGTAGCACCTACGAAGCATCTAGGGCGGTGCTTAACCGCAGCGTAACGATTCGAGCTGCGACCCTCGCCATCTAGTATGCATGTTTCTGTCGGCATGCTGACCACTACGATGCGCACTCCACTAAAGAAAACGTAAACATGCAGCCTGTATACATTCAAAGATTTCGAACAGAATCAGATGGATTATCTTGGAGCTGCGTATACATTCATTCGGGCATAGATTTCCCCCGCTGTTTAGCGACCCCATAAGGAGAATCTGCATCACAGCGGGGCCCGGGAGATGTGGACCGTAATATCCCGCAAGACTGATGTTCTTCGACTCCGCGCTAACCGAGACTAGCGCCTCGTTCTTCACACCGCGCACAAACGGCAGGAAATATATTGCACGCGCTCTGACACACTTCCATCAACAGCAGGTTTGGTGGTGTAGTTGGTTATCACGTTCGCCTCACAAGTCAAAGACTGCGCGCGCGAAAGGTCCCGAGTTCGAGCCTCGGCTAAATCAATCTCGTTGTTGTTTTTTTGCCATTTTCTTTCTACCTACAGTAGTAGAAGACTTCTTTTTGGACATTGAAAATGAGGTTGCCAGGATCATGAGCGTGTTGTGAATCTGTTTTGCAGCATAGATACAGTCTTCTTTGGTGCGAAGTGTATGAATGATGTCGTGCCAAAGATGTTCAGATTATGAGACAAGTGTGTTCTTGATGAAAGATGCCAGAACCGAAACCATTTTAAAGCACTCAACACTCCAAGTCTTGTACCCTGATCGCGAAGTTCTATCAGCATCCCATCCACGGCACAAGCGTACATTCCCTGCTCCAAATCTCAGCAATCAATCCACACATTGTGCAATTACACAACAAATACATACGGTTGATCAAAACACACGTCCCACCCCCTCTCCCTCTTCTCCCAATACCGCCTCAACACTGCCAAACTCTTCAACGGCCCGCTAGTTCCCAGCAATCGCGCCAGCTCCTCCAGCCTCGCAGCGATCCAATATCGCGTGTTTGCGTTGCGATACCCCGCTTCCACGCCGGCGATTGTCAGCGGCCATAAGACGAAGCACGTGAGGCGGGGTGTCTTGAGCGCTTGTCGTAGGTCGGCGAGGAGACGGGCGCCGTGGACAGAGCGCATGGCGTTCATTTCGAGGCTGGAGGGGAGGATGGTGAGGGATTGAAGGGCCATGGTGCAATACAGCGCGGCGGCGGATTGGTAGATGCGGCCGATGAGCAGCCATTCGTCAAAGTGCGGACCAGGCTGGGCCCAGTCTTCTGGGCGGAAGGATTCGATGAGGGAGAGTAGGTCATGGGCAGTGAGGCAGTGGGATGCGTCGGGGAAGAAGGACGAGGTCTCGGCGCGGAGGTGACTGATGCGGATGATGCTGAGGTAGAGGGTGGGTGGGCAGAGGGTGTATGGGAAGAGGATGGAGTAGATTGATTCGATGTCGGAGAGGTCTTGTGCGTGGCTGCCGTTTAGAGGAATTTGGTCCCAGGAGGGGGAACACGTGTTTCCCAGTGTGACGATCCTGGAATTGCAGTCAGCATCGATGACGATTTTTGCAGCGGTGTTTTACGCACAGCATGAATATGGCCACAGTGGGCGCGAGATATGGAGACTGTTTCATTAGGCTTCGCAGTCCTCCGCGGAGATGGATGAGTTGGTTTAGTCCGCTTGCGTGGCTGCGCCAGTTTGCGATGGGCGGGTTCTGAAGCTACAGAGCATATCTTTATCAGCGCAACGAATTAACCTCCGATATGTTACTCACCTCCATGGCCAAGAACATGAGAATACTTGATATAGCTAGGTCACTGCATCTCGTCTTGTCCTTTCCGACATACTGACTGAGCGACCGAATTGCAGCACCTCGATGTTGATATATCTTTGATCTAGTTGAGATAGTTACATCCTTGTTGGCCCCGACCGGCAGGGTATGAATGAAATGATTAAGCGACAAGCACACCACAGTATGGTGTATCGCAGGGGGAAGCATATGCAGTGCGCCCAGCGGAAATTGTATCAGGGCGGGATTGGGAGCGAGCTCTCCTGATGCCTTGACTGTTGGATGTATTCTCGTGTTGTCTATTACGTTGGTAGGCTAGTAAGCAGTTGAACTGATCATTAGAGTGGAAGACCTACAATAATTGACAGCTTGGACAACCACATTAGCATCGGTTAGGAGGTAGTTGTAGTCCGGTATGTCGAATGACTCCATGATACGAAGAATACGTTCGAGGCGTTTAAGCGGCTGTGGCTCGGCACTCATCATGTGTGCGGCTTCCTCACGTAGCCCATTCCGCACGATCCTCTCGAGCTGGCTTCTACCACCAATGGCAAAGATGGTATCGATGATACCACGGGATGATGCATCCATGAAGGCATCTTCTCTGGACACCTTCTCTTCGTGGGTTTCAGCGAGATAGCCCCACTTCTCTTCGACCGTTGATTTCCATGGCGCGAAGAACTGCTGCTTTGGTAGCGACTTGGCAACGACGTCGCTTGGCGGTGATTTGGATGGGGGAGATTGTTCCCCAGCGTCAGGTTCTGGCGAACTGCTTCTGGAAATTCCTCGGAGTGGTATTTTATATACTGTCGGTGCACTGTCATTCTTCCTTCTCCGTGATGTTACCTTTCCAGGCTGGACCCATTGCAATGGTTTCTGTTCTTCGTAGCCAAGACACTCTTTTCCGAGCTTCTGGCACTTCCCGCAGTGAGGTAGCGTACGGTCGCACACTAGCCGACGTTTGAGGCACCCCCAGCACTGTCGTGGTGCCTTGTTCTCACTCGTTTGAGTGGACGCCATGGTATATCAGCCAACTTGGGCAAGATTGAGCAAGAAGCGTGGAAATAGGCGGAACCGCGTGCGATCGGTTGTTTACGGCAGGACCCCGTTGAACAAAGTGAGGAGCCCTGCATCTTTATTTCCATTTGTGGCTTTAAGGTGTCCAGTCAGACTGAGTTGTACAGGATGCCGAGAGGCCGTGTGAGAGGTGGCGGAGTTCAGCCCTGCCAGATGTCTTGGCCATGGTTCTTTCCTGATTCGGCATCGATCGCATCCACGCTAAGCCCCACGCTCCAGATGTGCTCATCGGTTGCGAGCCAGACACGAAGTACGAGCGAAGCCATTGGATGACATCTGAAGCTGAAAGGTTTGTGTCACTCGGATGGAGCTCTCCCCTTGACCGGTGGCATAAGCCGCACAGCCAATCGTGGGTGGCGCCACGGGAGCTTCCCGATGTGAGTGCCATTGCGGTGAAGTATTCGGCGTAACAAGAAGTTATTATTCGTGTACTCTTTGTCGCGCATGTACAGCCTAACTCTGCCACGCGGACCGCACGGTCTCATCGACGCGGTTGTATGCGAAAGCCAGGACGGCGATGCCGAACGTGCTTCGAATTTGCCTCGATTGAGCTGTTGTACAACTTCATGCTGTGTAGTATACAGAGGGGAATTGATGCCTCTACTCGTCTGTCCTGAACGCCGATGCATGCCGCTGAACTCCGATATCGTCCGCTCGTTATGTGTACAGGGTGGTGACGACCTCATTCTTTCCTCAACCGGTCCAATTCCTTGTTCTCTGGATCCTCGTCTCCCTTGGTCTCTTTCACATCCTTCGTTGATCGGCCCGCATACAGCATATAGCCCTTTTCCTCGATTGTGCCCGCCTTTTCGTCCTCCATAGACCTTCCTTGCCCGAATGCGCCCGTCTCGAGCTGGCCTTGGACGGCGATGGGTCGGTTGCCACGGAACCGTTTGCGCATATCGATCATACCCTTCTTGCACTCTGCGTAGCCCTTCTGCAGCTGCTGGCATTGTGTTGGGAGGGTGTATTTGAGTGGTGGTCGCAGGCATTCGCCGGGGCTATTCCGCTCCACCATAATGCAGTCGCTGTTCTGCAGGCAAAATGCCAGCGCGGCTCCTACTACCAGTCAGTCTGGGCACGTGATCACAGATGTGTGACAGCATACGGATATCTTTACATGACTGAGGCATGTTGGTGTGATCAATGACCAACTGAGGAAGGCGCACTCGCTGGTGGATTGTGCTGGGCAAAAGTACATCGGCGCTTTTGGCACAAACCTCCGATCGCTAATGGCTGCTTGTAGCCTCCACGCTATCACATGCCAGGACGTCATGGCCCGTTTCTCCACACCCCCAAGCGCAAGCATCATGATTCGCATTCCTCCTGCTGTTGAGAATCTGCACTTCAACACTTTCCGGTGCGCATCTGTTGGGGAACATGGATAGCTGGACTGCATTATAACCTCGGCCCTGGTTCGACACTATCCTTCGTCCATCACACCTCTGAACTCCTTCACCGACACTCGAGCCACCATGGCGCTCCACATCCCCTTTCTCTCGCGCCTGCATATCCGCGAATATGTGGCACTGGTGTTATCCATCGTCCTTATCGGCCTCGAGTCCTTTATCGCCGTCATCACCCTCGCCCTGCCTACGCCTATCATCAACCTCTGCTACCGCCTCACGCGCCGCATATGGAACCAGCTATCGTCGCCATCCTCGAAGCGATCACGCCAACGCAAAAAGGGCGTATGGAGTGCCATTGCCAACGCCAGCGACTTCACCGAGTTGTGTGAGCTGTATGGCTACTATTGCGAAGAGCACATTGTGCAGACAGGCGATGGCTACCTCCTGGGCCTACACCGACTGGGATGGAGGTCAGGGGAAGAGGGAACACGAGTGAATAGTGGCCGAGAAGGAGGTGTCAAGAAGAAGGTCGTGTACCTGCATCACGGTCTGATGATGAACAGCGAAGTCTGGGTGTGTCTGACGGAACGCGAACGATGTCTGCCGTTCGAGCTGGTCGAGAAGGGCTACGATGTATGGCTCGGTAACAACCGCGGGAACAAATACTCCAAGAAAAGTGTACACACTGCACCCACATCGAGTGCCTTCTGGAACTTCAGCATGGACCAGTTCGCTTTCCACGATATCCCCGACTCGATCGCCTATATCCTCGAGACGACCCATCAGCCGTCCCTATCGTACATTGGCTTTTCCCAGGGCACTGCACAAGCATTTGCAACCCTGTCAATACACCCTACACTGAACGACAAGGTGGATGTCTTCATTGCACTGGCACCAGCAATGTCACCCAAGGGCGTGGCGTCTGGAACCGTCGACTCGTTTGTCAAGGCGTCGCCCGATATTCTTTACCTCGCATTCGGACGCAAGGCGATTCTACCATCCGCCACCATGTGGCAGTCGATCTTGTACCCACCCATATTCGTTCGCCTTATCGACACCTCGCTACGCTTTCTGTTTGGGTGGCATGCAACCAATATCTCGCCTCACCAAAAGCTTGCCGCGTACCCGCATCTCTACTCCTTCACGTCGACGAAGAGTGTCGTGCATTGGTTCCAGATCATCCGCAATGGCGTCTTCCAGATGTACGATGACGAAGCGCCCAATCCTGTCATGTCAAATCGTTCCAAGTACTACAAGGTCGCCAAGTTTCCTACAAAGAACATCAAGACGCCAATTGTGCTGGTCTACGGCGGCTCTGACAGTCTAGTCGACATCGATATAATGCTCAAGGAGCTACCTAGCCATACGGTCGCAAAGGAGATCCCGCATTACGAACATCTCGACTTCTTATGGGCACAGTCCGTCAACGAACTTGTTTTTCCACATGTGTTCGAGGCCCTGGAGCAACATGCAGGTACTGACCAGGCGAAGCGAGACCGATGGCGTTCGCCTGCATGCTTTCGTGGCCTTCTGCCTAGCTCAGAAGATACTTCCAGTCCCCAAGATGACGAGGGCGAAAGCTCTTCCAGCCCTGCTGCACTGCGCGTCAAGAAGGTATCACAGACAACAAAAAAAGCACCATACACCGATGGTGCTCTGGATGATGCGGCCAGTGTGCATACGCCCTCCCCGAGAACTTCGCGACTGCCACAGCTGAGGTCAGCAAACGCATCAGTTACCGATCCCAGGCGACAATCATCACAAAGTCCTGCGTGGCGCCCCAAGATCACCCTCCGCTCCCCCACGAACGCAAACCAGTCGCCAGCGCCATCGCTCGACGCATCTCAGCTCACGGCTCAAACCTCAACCTCACGTCCTGAGGGCTGGTGGTCTTCTGACGAAGTAGCCGGCACCGAACACTCGCAACCTTCGACCCCCAAGACGCCTGTCAATGACAAGAACAGAAGCCCTAGCAGAGCAAGCTTCGACAGTACACGCAGCTCCGGATCAAAGATCGGAACAGGCAGGTTTGGAGAAAAGGGCATTAGTCTAGGTGTCGCAAAAGCCATAAGCGGGCTGGTTGACGGCGAGGGACATGGAGAAGGAAGTGGTGTCACCAGTAGCGGCGAGAGATCGCTTGAAGCTAGTGCCGAAGAGAAGAAGAGGAAAAGAAAATTGTTGAAAAAGAAGGGGACGCCTGTAAATTAGTGGATCATTGTCACATAATTGACTTGTTGTACTGTCATTGGTCTGTATACGCGCGACTGTCTTGCTACTAAGAAGGGCGGTACCTTGAGGAAGCTGCGCCCGGCTCCTAGCCACAGCGTTCCCCACTCATGCAGCCCGCCTTGCATCCGCTTGTCCTCATTCGCCCTACGCCACCCACTACCCGTGACCACAGCGACTGCCTGGAGATGGCGGTATAGACAATGTTTGCCATAAAGATGAAGGTGGTCTCAGCCCAGGAGCTCTCCACCATTGCCTTGTCACTTCGCTCGGCATGGCCACCACACTCGACACCCGTCGCATACGACGATGCACTCCGGCTCAGCTGCGCGATTACTTCAAGGACATCCAGTTTCAGGTAGTAGAGGAACTTCGTACGCGTCAAATACTCAAAGCCATCGAATCTGGATCTGTTGCACCTTCTCCTACTTTTGCGACGTGGCTCGGCGTCACCAAATCACCGTCTGCTATTCAGTTGGGACTACAACAAACCTTCTCGATCCTTGTGAGAGAAAACTCCATCACACACCTCGGCAAAGCTTTCTGCTCGTCGCGATGGAAGGACTTGGCGAATCAGCTGGGTGGTGTACAGGGCTTACTGGCCCTGCTAAACGACTTCTCCGTTGCTGAGGTGCGCAATACTTGCAAAGCTCTCTCACGATGTGCGAGAGGAGAAGACATCGTGGAGAAGAGAAGCTTTATTACTGAACTGTTCATGGGCCTGCAACCGCATGTCTTTCCGAATGTTGCAGTGAAATCGACAGACGGTCGACCACTCGGGAAACACTATCAACGACTGATCCCAAGCTGCACAGAGGAGCTGGTAGGGAGAATCGTTTCTGGCGATCTGAAAGGACAGTGGAAGCCTGTCAGACACAAACACCTAGTGCAGTACCATCCCGACGTCGTGAGGAGGGAGCAACTTCAGGCGTTGAACGACAAGACAAAACCCGACATCGATCAAAATATATTCCCAGGCCTTCTTACCAACTACCCACAAGACTTGGGCATCGTGCAAGGCTTCTCTGCGTCCATGAATTTCGCTATGGATCTGCTTCGAAAATTGAGTGCTAGCGCAGAGAAGCTGCTCAGCGACGAGATCTTCATCAACGACTTAGTTCGACCTCTCCTGTCGCGCGCTCTCAAGAAGAAGCTTGAGGGGTCCACCGTCCGAGAAATCGTCGATCTCACTCTCCAGTACCTAGAGACGCATCCGTCCGCAGGCAAGGAGATTAGCATTAGCAAAGGCGACGTACGTTACCTGGTTGCTCAGTGCTGGGCACATCAGCCAGAAATGTTTGAGGCGCAGCTCAAGAAGCTGTGCTCAGATTCGGTGTATGGCACCTCGTCACATGATGACATTGACGACTGGAACGAATTTGTGGAAGGGATCCCACGGCACCGACGATATGCCCTGTTGCGACTGTGCTTTGCGGAGTCGACCGGACTAGATCTTGATAGCGAAGAGGATCTTAAGAGGGTCAAGGGAAGCCTTTATGACGAGTCGCTCAACACGCTTGGTCCCCGGGAAGCTCTGGATTTCTTTATACGACTACGCGCGGCAAGAGGAGACGAAGATCTCCTCACTATAACTGCCGGAAACACGATCACGGACATAGAACCGGCCTATAACGCACATGGATCAGATGCTGATTTGTATCATGTTGTCCTGCTGGTCCGTAACGGACACAACGAAGAAGCACGAAACCTGTCAACTACGCAACTCGAACTGCGCAAGAAGAAGGCAGAGAAAGCCTCGGCTGCTGAACAGCGTGCATTCTATGCCAAATCTGCCTTGTACTATGGTGTCGCCAGTGGTGATATTCAAGTGTACCAGTCCACGCTGGAATGGACGAGACGTTTTCTGCGCGATCCACAGGTACTTCCGTCGCTCTATCCACGGTATGGCCATCCAGACGAAGTAGTCACTCTTCTGTCCGGTATCCCTGCAGACCTTTCCAGCCTCACAAAGACTTTGGTACACACAAGGATATCCGCAGCCAACGCCACATTGCAGACCCTATTCGACACCGCTTGCCTAGCTATACGCGAACCGTCATTCCAGGCATACAACTGGAAGGGAACACTATCTTTGTTTCAGGAGGTTGTTTCAGAGCGAGTCAAGAAGTCAGAATCAGTGCGCAAATGCCTCTCGGCATCTGACGAAGAGATGTACGACATACTTTGGGCAGATACGCTGGAGATGCTGCTTGCTGTGGAGAAGAACGCGAACCGTCGCGAATCGGCTAGACTGGAGGCCAACAGTATATGTGGCCCACTGGGGTGGTCAAGTCATTGGAGCAATGTCTTTGAACCAGCGACTCAATCGAAGTATACTTACAGATTTTTCGACAACCTCGCCAAGGCTAGAGATGAGTACTGGAGGACGTTACGAGCAACTGTCCATCCTGCGACTCTCGCACTTCCAGACCCTCTGCCACGCGGCTTACCCGCCCAGTATCTCACGAATCCATGGATTCTCAGTACACCTGGTCTAGAAGATCTCGCGCCGTACATTGCATCTCGCGCAAAAGCCGTCGTGTTCCAAGATCCAGTTGCTGCTCTTGAGCTTATGGCCGACGACGAGGAATCCATGGAGGCCATGGGGATGTTCGTTGAGAGTTATCAACATGCATTACGAGTCTACGTTCCCAAGTCCTGTAGTAAGAATGAGCGTACCAAACGCATTCAAAAGGCATGGGCTCATGCGAGAGGACCCTTGAGCCAAGGTCGGATGGATGACGGAGAAGCAGTCTGGTGGTGGCGGGAGAAACCACCATTCGAGCTCCACAAGTACTGGCCGCCACATCAAGAGATGATGAAGCGGAAAGAAGTTGTCTGGCCGCTGATACCGGATGTCGAGGATCCTGAACATCCATGCGAGTGGAATCCTTTCGAAGCTGGGCGGCCAAGTCGACCTAAGCGCGATCTTGGAAAGCTGACTTATCTTGATCTTTCTGTTCTCATGATGGACAAAATTCCATCAATATCCCAGATATGGACGAGATCGACGCTTGATGTATATTCACCCACAGTCTCGGCACACGAGGAGGACAAGTCTCAGCTGTGGGACCCTTCGCGAAACATTGGCGAAGGAGGTGTGCTCTCAGCTCTACTCTATCTCGAGATGAAGCATGGAGCGCCCAATGGTCGCCTTCTGGAGAAGCCTTTCCCCTCTGCCGACGATGCACGCTACCCGAGTCTTTACCTCGACGATGGCTTTCAAGGCGACTCTCTGAACGCGCTCAATGCTGTGCGGCGCATAAGGGGACATATTGATGCGATTCCCCCTACTTTGATGCATGTGTCGGCAAAGAACATGATGAGCAACTTGTGGGCTCTAGACCGCGAAGAGCATGACGATCGCTCCATACAAGAGCTAGCTCTTACTCTGCTGATTCGTCTGAGCGAGAGCGACAAACCCTCTTTGGCTCAAAACTTGGCTCTGCAAACAATCATTGGCAGACCTAAAGCAAGCTCATGGCACCGTCAGCTGTTGAAGCTGAGTTACCTGCGCAAACTGTCGCACGCAGATGCGAAGACATTTTGCGAACGCTTTGCCGAGGCGGTGATTGAGAAGATTCCTAGCAAGAAAGAAAAGGAGGAAGATGTGACTGGCGAAGGAGAGAACGCGGACACCCCAGCCAAGTCATTCGTCAAAGTCACCACAATCAAGTCACTGGCACAGCTGCTCCTCCAAGCAGACTTTGTTGACGAAAAGTTTGCACTCTCGGTGCTTCTGAATCTTCTCGAACGAGCTTCTCATCGCGACGTGCGAGTCAACACAGCGCAAGCACTTCTTGGCATCTTTGAGACATGCTCCTCGGAGATGGCTGAGAAGATTCTGGTGGCCTTGGAGGGACTCGTACCCATTGCTGGTAATCTGAATGAAACTAAATTGGTGACAGAGGAAGAATGGGGTAACGCTGAAAAGACCTCGGACTTGCCCGGGTATCCAGGCATAGACGAAGATCTGGTTTTGTTCGAGCTCTTCTTCACGCACTTTTCCACTACACCACACACGTCAAAGAGACTCCCTCTTTTCATCGAGCATATACTACTCCCTACACTTGCTCATCGACAACAACAGATTGCGCGCTGGGTCGCGCTGTTTTTGAAGAAATATGGCGTCGAAGGAACTGGTGTTATAATGCCACGTGTACCTCAGCGTGCGAGTGTGATCCTTGGAAGCGAAGCTGCTTGTCACCTTCCACGAACCATTCTGGAAGACCTGGTGACCTACATCGAGTTTAACATCAGACTTCCCGAACCCATCGCGGCGCTGGATGATAGACTTCGCAGCGATTCTGCCATACAGAAGCGACCAGAAGTTCATACTTGGTTCGAGCTATTCGGCTCAGGCGCTGGTGCTCTTGCCACATTCGCGACTTTCGACATTCTCTCACTATTCGACAGGAGAGCAGAGCTCGAAAAAGACGTGGGGATTACGGCATCAGTCATTCAAGAACAATTTCTCAAAATCTTCAAGGCTGCAGTGTGGGCCGATGCACCGCTGCATCAACACTTGAACCAAATGCTACTTAGGCACCTGCTCAGAGGTACATATCTCAGTCGCCCTTGGTGGCCAACTTATGGCAAGTCTATCGTCTCTGAGATGATCGCATACGTCGATTCCATCCGCATCGGACCCTGGCTCACTGATCCCAATCGCAAGCCCGCACTCTTGCCCGATACCTTTCCATGGCAGCTATTAATGCTCGACCTGCCCTTCCCAACTAAAGACTCATCCGGCAAAGAGTACTGCAAGGACTTCGCGGACCAACTCTCCACCCTCATCGAGGACATCAGCGAGACGGCGTATCACGAGAATCTCCAACAAGTAAAAGAATTCCTCGAATTCGCCCCTCCAGATTCCAACAAGCGTGAGAGCGTGAAGAGACTTGGCCAGACGACCATCTATACCAGGAAGCGCAATGAGCGACATGACCAGTACGTGAGGAACCGCCTCGTTGTTGCGATGCAACTGGGGAGTCTGGATGAAGAGGGCAGCACGCTTGAGCAGATTCTGAAGGTCGAGGTTGCGAGGTATCTGATTGCGTCGGCGTACCCGGATTGGAAGGACGCTGTGGATAAGGCGTTGCAGGGTAGGGTGAGGGGGTGTGTGGAGGAGTGGAAACAAAGTGGGTGTGAGGAGATTAGAAGGATGGCGTATGCATTGAGTTGGGTTGGGAAGGAGGAGTGAGCTGTTAGCGGAGTGGGGTTGGATGGATACGGAGTGCTGAGTAAGAAGCTTGAGTATCGCGGTTGTGAGAGCAGTAATGTTTATGAACTGAACGACCAGGTAGTCTGTTTATTAGAATGAGGAATGGCTCGTTGAGTATTCCTTCTATTGTTTTGTGCCATCGTTTTGCTTATCGTTCTACGATCATGGGGACTGAATACAGTTGTTTGTGGAGACTTTGTGACATCAATATCTGTTTCGCGGGCGTCAAACTCTGGATCTAGTTGCCCAGGTGACGCTTGCTCCTTCTGCCGAGAACTGATCTTGAGCAGTCGCTAAGGTGCATGAGTTCAATCTTAGCCAAATCGATACTAGTTAGTGATAAAGGCGTTATTCAGATTGTCCATGATCATCTCCACACCCTTCACTTCCTCATCCTGGCTAGTGGGCATGCGCTTTCCGTACGCTAGAGCAAAGGTCAAGCTAGACGAATAACGGTGGTAGCGCTTAAAAAAGTCATGCCGTGTGAGGAATCCCGAAATGAGGCGTCTTACGCAAGACTAATTTGCAAATGATCATTTTTTGTGGGCATGGGGAGGAAGATAGACCCCCAACAACGGCTTGCTTCAAACTTAGCCGAAACGAACCATCGTGTACAGGCACATCATAATCTGCAGTAGCGTAGAACTTGCGTTCCGGTTGCCTTTTGTTGTCAGACGCAGGTCTGCACCCACTGCGCCAGCCATCCAAAAGGGTTATAATGATCAATCAACGATTGATCATGAAGTGCAGAATAGTATATATCATCACTCAGCCTGATACGTGTGTCGTATTGCTGTGATCCCCGGATGATGTTTACCGACGAATGTTTACTGATACCTGCTGACTCCGCTCCTTTGCGCCCGCGGAGGCAGAGGTCGTATGGTCTTTATCATGTTGTGCCTCCACCCCCCCACGTCTGCTTGATTTGAGAAGAGTGCCACTAGCGAAACGCCACACCAGGATTGCGCCTCTTTCCTGCATATCGGGTACGGTATCCTAGCCGCAAGCTATGAGAGTCGCTGAACAGAAGGCTTGTACCTTCCTAAGGTCCAAATGCAATCTACGAACCGCTCGATTGTTATCGTGGGGTCTCATCTATGAACGGATCATCTGCGCTGGCACGATTGAACCTGGTAGAACAGGTGTAGTATCAAGTGTGCCAAGGTCCGAGGCGTAGAAGACTGGTCCCTAAGCTTCACATCCGCCAGCAAGGCAGGGACTGAAGGTTCGGGCCGGCGATAACGGCGGCAACGAGCGTCTACATCGGCAAGCAAACTCCTTCCCCACATTCCGGTCAGGCCACCCACCAACACGCACCGCTTTCAGTTTAGCGTGCTGCATTGCAACCTCGAATCTACCCATGCTGATTGCTACTACACTGGAGCTATGCGCGCTTGCTCACCCTGCTCCCCGGTCATAGTACTGTGAAATTTGATCGCTGTACCAGCGCGCTACATCTGGCAATCGTTAATACCTGCCTCAACTCCACCCTATTTGTTCCGCAGCTCTGAAGCCGCCCGTACCGCGCGCTAATGTAGGAGGTTACTGCCCGCCCTAGGTACCTCGGTGATGGCGGACAGTGATGTTACCGATATTCATTTAGCCTATGTTCGCCAATGCGAGGAAGCTTCGAGTCCATGCAAGCCGATATCATTGCTGGTTCCGGATCTTGGTCAGGCAGCGTTTCCACATAAGAGGGGCAGAGTCTCATCCAGAGACAACAAGATCGAGAAGTACCTCATGCTTCATTACTCTCACACAACTTCCTGTGATAAGAATGGCTTCTCTCCTTTCACGGTTCGCTACACCTAGGCTCTTTGGGCTCTCAGGGATACGTTCTTCGAGACAAGTGTCAAAAACCCCATGTCGGTCCTTGACGATCCAACCCCCATTTCTGTCTGCTTCAATCCCTACCATTCTTTACTCTGGACGGCATCATGGCCTCAAAGACTCAACTGCGTCAAAATGGACCGAATTTAATGCGTTGGACAAACAACACAAACGAGATACGTCCTTCCGTTGCGAAGTGACTGTGGCATTCGGTAAATTTCTGCAAAAGGCTGAGCAACAATACTTTCTGAATCTACCGATCGCACACCAACGAATCTTGGGACTGGAAAACAAGCCACAGTGGGCCCCCCTTGCATGCTTCAGTACCCACTTTGAGATCATACTTGCCTTGAGCAACATGAAGCCAAGCGTTTTGTTCTGGGCAGAGGCGGATAGCGGGACTGAAAGAGCAGACGCTTCGCCAGTGTTCAACGACTACGTCGAGACGGTCGTTCAGCCACTTTTCAAGATCTTTGGCCTGGAGAAGTACGGGTATATCCTTCAGAAGATTTCACACGATGTCATTGTTAACGGACGTGAGAACTGGGGTGGTGCCTGGGTCTTAGTCGACACCAGATCTGCGCACTGGGACGTGGTCCGTCATGTTTACTTCAACGCCGAGGACGCAGAGCATCAGATTCCGATCACGGGAGAAGCACTTGGGTTGCCCGTTCTATCGGGCCTTCCGGGCTACGACATGCGCTATACCATCACCAACACAACAGCAACTCTGGAACTGAGTGAACTTGTGGATGAGGAAGTGGCGCCTGTGGTAGCGATGGACTACCGTGGCTCAAGCGACGCGATGCAAATTGACTGGTCGAGGAAGCACTTTTTGCTCTGTCAAGCAATAGCGGCGCTACACAACATACAGTTGAAGTTTGAATATCACCCATGGGAGTGAAATGACTGCAAGTAGGCGTGTCTCCAGGTAACGAGCAACATCCTACCTAGGTAGTTCAGAAATTCCATGCATTTTCTCCTCTGCAAATTCTATAGAAGCAAACGAAATGCTGTCAAAGCGTTTCCAAGAATTTGAGGAAAATCAAGAGTGTATCCCGAGGTGTTGCAGAGGCACGACCAGATTCCGCAATAATCATTGCTGCTTTACAGGAAGTTGTACGGATAAGAGTATGCGGCGATCTTGAAACCTGAATAGGTTCAACGTGTTCTTGATACATTCCCGGGTTGCGACAATCTATTGAGCCTAACCAAGATTGCCTTCGATTTGATGAGTAAATATAGATCATATGCAGAATGTGCAAATGATTGGCGCACTTGATGGCGCTCTGCCGCAGCGCGGCCAACGGGCCGTACTACGACTGCTATAGGCCTAGGTTAGCTACGCTACGGCCCCCCCCCACAGGGTGAATTATCTATCGATGTGACGCTCCGGGTAAGTGCTACGACCGTAGACCCGTAGTACTGCCAAGATCACGTGTTCTCATTGTAGGAGGCCTCTAGTTAGCTAGAGATTGTAGTGACGATTTGGGTGCGTGCAGGTAACGCGCTCAGCTACCCCTTTAGGGGCTTTTGGGGCCCTTAGGCGCGACGACGCGTTAGCCTGTCCTAACTTTAGAGCAAATTGCTAACAAAACTAGACTCCTTAGAGCTGCTTAACGCCTCTAAGCCCTGTCCCCAGCCTCTGCAATTTCCGACGATACCAAACGATCACCACTACGCCTACGAGACCCACCCATTCACTATCAGTTACCGATCGCTTATACAAGCTGTAACCCGTAACGGGCTCCTATGGTAGTACGGCCCGTTGGCCGCGCTGCTCTGCCGTTTGCGACCCAGTGACGTCAGTCCCTAATCGCTACCATTCGAATAACATCGTCATTAAGTATCCTAACATCGCAGAAAAGACGTATAATCAATTCTGTTTCTGGTAAAGAAGCTGTACAAATCCTCTCGCCACTGAAACGGCTCACTCCGCACACCTGGTAAGTTCAGTGGTCACTGTCGCCGCACATCCAGAAACGAGAAGCGAATAAGACCGATTCAACATTGTCTACATCCGGAACGTGTATTTTTATGGTCCTTGCAGTGATTGGCTTGAGTTTTCCGTGTACTATCTTGCACAATGGGACATCGGTTTCGTTCTTTGTTCACTTCCACGTCAGCCACACTTCTCCTCATAGCTAGATAGACAAAGACAAACTCGACGGAAACACGATGAAAGCCCCCAAAAGATGCAATGGTTTCTACAAATAATGCCTTGGGCTTGCCAGCCGCGTTCGCATGCTTCATCGACACACGGATCACCCGCAAGTCCAAAACTTCGTTCATTGCCTAGTTGTCATGGCTGCCCCTACCCGTCCTGCTGTCGTTCTCGATGACGATACCCGAACTGCTGCTTATCAAAGCCTTGACAATGTTGATGAAGCGCTTTACAACAGTTTCAGATTTGTGTACGAAAGAGCTGTTTTTCAGAGATTTGTCGCAATGCGCCTAGCTTCGATTGCGGATCAGCGTAGGTAAGCTTTCGAGCAAAGCTTGAAATGTGCTAACTTCTAAGTAGAGGGTGTTCCTTTTACTGATGGGAATGATATACAAGTAATGTGGCATGCAAAACCGAGGGGTTTCATGAAGAAGTGGAAGAGCAAGCCCAGGACGCATAGGCCAGTGACGAATGCGGAGCCGCCTGTAGCTCCAGCAGTCCCTCCTCCAGCAGTCCCTCCTCCAGCAGTCCCGCCTCCAGCAGTCCCGCCTCCAGCAGTCCCGCCTCACACGAATCCTCCAACGATTCAGGCACACGCGCCAACACATCAAGATCAAGCAAACGCAGCTGCGACACCTCAAGGCCCTGACAGTCCAGAGACTCTGGCTCTTGGGTCACCCTTATATGTCTTAGAAAACACTACACATTACCTCTCGCCAACCAGGGGCGAGCGCGACTTCGTTCAGATTGATCTGGGCGATAGAGGTTGGAAGTTTGTCACGGTCTTGTATCAGACGGAACTCAACAAAGACAAAGCAAGAGATAGACGATCACTACATCCACGCAAAAATGTACTTCTCTATGTCCGTAAAAATGAGTTTGGAATTATCGAAGAGGTGAGTGCCGAGTTCACTGCTAGCCGCGACTTCACTAATTGCAGGCCAGCGACTCGTCGTCAAACGTGTTGATGTTAGTGGTAGCGATGAAAGATCTTGGAAGCGCAACGAAATCAAGATAAATCGGATCTTGGCTCAAACCAGATGCAGTCACATTATCAAATATCTGGGTGATGGGTCGAGAATCACAGAAAAGAAGGTTTTGTCATGGTCCAACAGCACTGAAGAGCAACTTGACACCCAGGAAATATTACATTTATACCTTGAGTACGCGGAATGCGGAGACCTTGATGAAACGATAAAGGCACATGCCGCAAGGGGGGTGTAGGTGGAGCTCTTTCTCAGTATCGTTATCCCGCTAACCTTAACGTGAAGACCTATCCCTGAGCACTTTATCTGGTATTTCTTCAGCCAGATAGTCGAAGCTCTAACGGTATTCCAGCAAGGAATTTGCGAACACCCACATCCCGAAATCACGGGCCATGCCTTTCATGAGCCTGAATCACCGATAGACCCAGACAATTGG
>Ga0265780_10004371_pt1 | contig 18206 bp, 10 predicted proteins | sample P1T30metagenome_FD_192432 | JGI IMG/M metagenome (GOLD analysis project Ga0265780, IMG submission 192432) | Plant litter microbial communities from East Loma Ridge, Irvine, California - P1 T30 | ecosystem: Environmental > Terrestrial > Plant litter > Unclassified | place: USA: California...
TGCGCCGTATTATACGCAGTTCGGGCTGATGGAGGGCGACGTGTTCGTCGACATCCTCAAGGACCTGAAGCGCGAGGGGCTGACCGCCGAGGCGAGCGAATTCGAGCGGCGGATGAAAGGCCGCGCAGACTATTGGCGCACGCTCACCTTCCCGTTCGGGAGCGAAATGGCGTGGGATTCAACCGGTCAGCCCGAAGTCTACGCATGGATGCGCTATTTCGGATATCAGCCGCAGGCGGATGCGACGCGGCGCGTAATCCTCGGCTATGATCCGACGATCCCGAGCTGGGGCTATAACGGCAACGCGCGGCGCTATTGGGACTTCCTGTACGGCGGCAAATATCCGCGGATCGAACGGCAGATCCACCATTATGGCTCGGCGCTCAATGCGGTGCCGTTGTTCGATGCGTATCGCGCGGACCCTAAGGATCTGCGGCTCCTGCGCGTGGCGTATGGCGGGATGATGGGCGGGATCACCAACATCGACCGCGATGGCTTCTCCTCCGCCGCCTTCCACTCCGCGCCCGACATGATGAAGTGGGACCCGTATAGCGGGGATTACGGCATGGGGCTGTACGGCCATGCGATTGCGGCGGCGAGCTATCTGTTGCGCGACCCGACGTTCGGCTGGCTCGGGTTCGGCGGGAATGTGACCGAGCGCGGCGGGGCGGTGGCGATCGTCCCGCGCGACGGGGCGCGGAGCCGGGTGTTCGTGGCACCCGCCGGGGTGTGGATCACGCTGGAGGCGGGGAAGATCGCGCGCGCTTCTTACGCGCCTGCGACGGGGGCGGTGACGCTGACGCTCGATCCGGCGGTGGCGGGGACGCCGGTGGCGCGGGTGTTCGTCGAGACGACGGTTGCGGGCGCGCGGGGGTATGCGCCGGTTGGCGGGGTGGCGGAACGGGGTGGCTATACGATTCCGCTTGGCGCTGCGCCGGTGGAGGTGAGGCTCGCGCCGCGCTGAGCCTGTTTCGGCACAGCGCATCCTCTGTTCGCCCTGAGCGCAGTCGAAGGGCTCGCGTTGCGCAGGGGGCTTCGACTTCGCTCAGCCCGAACGGGGGTTGGGGGCCGTCACCGCGATGACGATGGCGTGGCATTCCACGCGGGCGTTTGCTCTTCCGCCAGGTTGCGCACGAAGAAATCGAACTGCCGCCGCGCGACATAATCGATCGGGCCGGTCGAGCGGCCGACGCTATGCTCGCCGCCCGGCACCACCAGCAGCTCGAAATCCTTGTCCGCCTTGATCAGAGCGTTCGCGACCTGCATCGTGGACGCGGGGTCGACGTTGCTGTCCTGCTCGCCGACGATCATCAGCAGTTTGCCGGTCAGTTGCGCGGCGTGATCGACGCCCGACGCAGCGGCATAGCTCGCGTCGACCGGCCAGCCGAGCCACTGTTCGTTCCAGCTGATCTTGTCCATCCGGTTGTCGTAGCAGCCCGCATAGGCGACCCCGGCCTTGTAGAATTCGCCGTGGAACAAGAGCGCGTTGAGCGTGCTTTGCCCGCCCGCCGAGGCACCGTAGATGCCGACCCGGCTGATGTCATAGGCGGGATCGCGCTTGGCCAGCGCCTTGTGCCACAAAATGCGATCGGAAAAGCCGCTGTCGGCGAGGTTCTTCCACTCGACGTCCTGGAACGCCTTGGAGCGGTTGGCCGTGCCCATCCCGTCGATCTGGACGACGATGAAGCCGAGATCGGCCTGCTCCTGCATCCCGATCACCTTGTCGCCGCCCGAATGGAAGCCGAACGGCCAATAGCCCTTGGGCACGAAACTGTCGTGCGGGCCGGCGTAGATGTTTTCGATCACCGGGTATTTCTTGGCGGGATCGTAGTCGCGCGGGCGCACGACCACGCCCCAGATGTCGGTGACGCCGTCGCGGCCTTTGGCGACAAATACCTCGGGCGGGCGGAAGCCGGCGGCGCGTAGCTGGGTGTCGTCGCCGCGGGTAATTGTCGCGATCACCGCGCCGTCGCTTGCGCGGTTGAGCGTGCTGATGTTGGGGAGATCGACCCGCGACCAGGTGTCGACATAGTGCGTCATGTCGGGCGAGAAGCGGACGTCGTGATCGGCCCTGGCGGGGGTGAGGGCGGTGAGGTGCTCGCCGTCGAAGTCGATCCGGTACGCGTGGCGGAAATAGGGGTCTTCGCCCGGCGTCATCCCGCTGGCGACGAACCAGATCTGGCGTCTGGCGTCGTCGACCTTGAGTACGTCGCGCACCACCCATGCACCGGTGGTGATGCGGTTGCGCACGCGCCCGTTGCGGCCGTCGATCAGGTAGAGGTGGTTCCAGCCGTCGCGTTCGGACGCCCAGATGATCTCGTCGCCCTTGCCGCCGACGTCGTAGGCGAAGCGGCGGTCGGCGTAGACGAAGGTCTTCGCGTCCTCGGTGACGGCGGCGTGCGGTGTGCCGGTCGCGGCATCGATCGCGATAATCCGCGCCTGGCTAAAGCCGCGGCGGACGTAATCGAAGGCTACGCTCTTGCCGTCGCTGCGCCAGCGCGGGGGGGAGAGTTGGTAGGGGTTGGGGAAGAGAGTGGGGTCGATCACGGTCTGTTTGCCGGTGGTTACGTCGAACAGCACGGGTTGTTCCTGGTCGATCGCGTCGCCGGGTTTGGGGTAGAGCTGGGTGCGGAGAGCTGGTTGGAGCTGGTTGGCGGGGGACGATTCTACGCGGAGGACGCGGCGCTGGTAGCCGGGGCGGACTCGGTAGATCAGGATGTGGCGGCTGTCGGGGGACCATCGGAGGGTTTCCGGGTCGTAGAAGTCTCCGGCGGAGCCGTCGGTGGTGAGGGGAGTGTCGGGGGAACGTGCAAGCCCCTCCCCTTTAGGGGAGGGGTTGGGGGTGGGGCGTGTCTCACCGAGAGGTCGGCTTGCTGGACTTCCCCACCCCAACCCCTCCCCTGAAGGGGAGGGGCTAAGAGCTGAAAGTTTCCGCAGCACCAGATTGTCGCCTTCTACGAACGCGCTGAAGCGTCCGTCAGGCGAGACCCGCGGCCTGTTCTCCGCCGGAACCGACAGATCGCGCACCACCCCGAACCCGCGCGGGCGCAGCGAAGAGGGGGCGTCGGCGGCGCAGCGGTAGGCGACGACGTCGCAATGCCACGGCCCGTCGTCGAGCGCGAAGCGGATCGTCCCCGCCTCCGCGCCATAGTCGAACTCCGCAAACGGCAGATGCAGCGGATCGAGCGTTTCCTTCCGCGCAGCCCCGAGCGCCGCTGCAAGCCGCACCGCATCGAACGACGGGCGCTTCGCCAAGGTCCGCGCATCCACCGTCTCGAACGCAAACCCGCCCGCGACCGTCTTGCGGTAGGAGAACGCCCGGCTGTCCGCCGTCCAGTGCGCCGGCCCCGCGACCTCGCGCGTCAGATCCTGCCACGCGCGGCGGAGCCCGATCGAGCGGCGGAACGCCGCCTCGTCCGGTCCCGCCAGCGCCGTACCCGGCACCGCAATCAGCAGCAGCGCCAGCACCGCGCGCGGCGCAATCACGCCCGAGCCCCGATCAGCGGCAGCATCGCAGGCGCGAGCCCGTCGCCGCGCGCCTCCAGCCGGATCGGTCCGCCGCGCGGCCCCGCCTGGATCAGCGCGGTGCACAGGCCGTTGAACGCCGACCGCTGCGGCGCATGATCGGGCTCGAGACTGCGCGGGTCGCCATTGCCGACGCCGAGCAGCCGCGCATCCCCCGACAGCGCGAAGTGGACCATGTTGGACGCGGTAGGAACCTCGCGCCGCTGCGCATCAAGCACCGCTGCACGCACCACCGCGACTTCGCCCGGCGCGAGGCGGCGGCGGTCGCTGCTCAGGCCGATCCGTGCCGCTGCACCCGTGGTCGTGCGCTCGGCGGTGAGGATCTGGCGACCGTCGCGAAAACCCCGCGCGGTGATCTTGCCGGGCGCATAGGGCACTTCCCATTCGAGATGGCGGTTGCGGACCACGGGCTTCCGCCCGAGGCTGCGCCCGTTGAGCAACAGCTCGACCTCAGCGCAATTGCTGTGGACCCATACCGACACCGGCTTGCCCTCGCGCCCCGGCCAGTTCCAGTGCGGGAACAGGTGGAGCACCGGCGCGCTGCCCCACCACGCGCGGTAATAATGATAATTGTCCTTGGGGAAGCCGCAGAGGTCCATCTGGCCGAAATTGGAGACATTCTCGGGCCAGCGTTCGAACGGGGTCGGCTCGCCGCGATAGTCGAACCCGGTCCAGACGAACCCGCCGCTCAGGAAGGCGCGCTCGTCATAGAAGCTCCACCATTTCTCCGCGGTGGTCGCCCAGCGCGGGTATTCCTTGTCGTAAGCGGGGACGAACCCTTCGGCGTCGTTGCGGGCATATTCGCCGCGCGTCATCACCGTGCTGCCGGTCTCGGTGCCGATCATCGGGACGGTGGGATGCGACGCGTGATAGCCGTCGATCGCGTCGAGATAGTAATTCGCGCCCATCACATCGAGCACGCGCGATGCGCCTTCGCCGAACTTGCCGTTGAACGCCTCGGTCACCAGCCGCGTCCCGTCGAGCTGGTAGATCCGGCGCTTCATCGTCTCGGCGATGCGTGCGCCGGTTTCGGTGCCGCGGTGGATTTCCTCGTTGCCGATGCTCCACAGGAAAATGCTCGGATGGTTGCGCCCGCGCCGCACCATCCGGTCGAGCTGGCTCATCGCTTCGGCGTTGCTCGACATCTGGCGGGTTTCCTCAAGCAAGAGGATCCCCATCCGGTCGCAGGCTGCGAGGATCGCGGGGGCGGCGGGGTGATGCGTCGAACGATAGGCGTTCGCGCCCATCGCCTTCAATTGCTCGAGCCGCCAGACGTGGAGGCTGTCGGGCACCGCGAAGCCGACCCCGGCGTGGTCCTGATGGTTGCACGTGCCCTTGATCTTGACCGGCTGGCCGTTGAGGAAAAAGCCCTTGTCCTGATCGAAGCGGAGCGTGCGGATGCCGAAGTGCGTCTGGTCGTTGTCGACTACCGCGTTGCCGACGAGGATTTCGGTGGTGAGGGTGTAGAGGTGCGGCGTTTCGAGCGACCACAACGCTGGCCGCGCGATCAGTGTCTGCTGGGTCGTCGTCAGTGTCGCCCATTCGGGGAGCGTGACGGGGTCCGACAGCAGGGTCGCGACCGCGCGTCCGGTGGCGTCCGACACGGTGGAGCGGACGTGCGCGGTGGTGGCGGGTCCGTCGTTGACAATCTCGGTCAGGATCTGCGTCGCCGCGCCATCCGTGCCCATGGTGGTGCGCACGGTCGCGCCATATTGGCGGACGTGGACGGGCGCGGTCCTGACCAGCCGGACCGCGCGGTAGAGCCCTGCGCCTTCATAGGACCACGCCTCGCCTAGGCTGACGTCGCAGCGCACGACCAGCACATTGTCCTCGCCGGGACGCGCGAAGTCGGTGATGTCGAGCTCGAACGGGGCGTAGCCGCTCTCGTTCGCGCCGACAAAGAAGCCGTTGAGGATCACGCGGCAATCGCGCGAGACGCCGTCGAACTGGAGCAGCAACCGCCGCCCGGCATCCGCCTTGGGCAGCGGGAGGACGATGCGATACCAGCCGACGCTGCTCGCGGGCCACATCCGGCCGAGCGGCTTGAACCCCTGGAACGATCCGGTCTTGTCCGCGTCGCTCCCGGTGGGGCCGAAGCGTTCGAACGGCAGGTCGACCGCCCAGTCGTGCGGGAGGGAGACGGTTTCCCAGTTCGCGGTGTCGAACTTGGCTTCGGCGACCGGCGTGCCTGCGTCCCCCGACTTGGCATAGGTGTCGTGTGAGCGGCCGAAGCCGAAGTCCTTCGCCGGGTCGGCGGCGTGGCCGAGGTGGAAGCGCCATCCTTCGTTGAGGGGGACGATCTCGCGCGGGCCGGTCGGCTGGGCGTCGGCGGTCGCGGCACCGGCGGTGTGGGGGAGCATCGCGGCAAGCGCGGTCGCCCCGCTCGTCTTCAACAGATCGCGGCGACCGAGCATGGGATGATCCTTTTGTTCGACTCATCGGCGGATGGGCCAGCTTTGTAAACGCTTGCGCCGTACCGTGTGCGCTTCCCCGGCGAAGGCCGGGGCCCAGTAGAGAGACAGAAGAGTGCAGGCGACTGTGCTTCGTTTCCTCGACCTTCGCTACTGGGCCCCGGCCTCCGCCGGGGAAGCAGTATTGGCAGGCGTAGCCTTGTCTTCTTTGCGCTTCCCCGACGCAGGCCGGGGCCTAGTAGAGAGACAGAAGATTGCAGGCGACTGCGCTCCATTGCCTCCACCTTCGCTCCTGGGCCCCGGCCTCCGCCGGGGAAGGGCTAGTAGTTGTTTAGAACGTCACCGTCGCGCCGACGAACAGATAGCGCCCGAGCGTATCGTACACGCCCGGATAGGTGTTGCCATTGCCGAACGCCGCCAGCGCGCCCGCGGCGATCGCGGGGGGATCCTTGTCGAGCAGGTTGTTGACGCCCGCGCGCAGCTGGAACGCCTTGTCGACCACGACCGTCACCGCGAGATCGAGATAGTCATACGCCGGGATCCGCGCGTTGATGACGCTCGGCGTGCCGGTGAGGAAGGCGTCGTCCGACAGCGACGACAGGCGAGTCCCCGCGAGATGACGCCAGGAGAGCGACAGCGAGGAACCCTGCTTCGTCGTCAGCGTCGTGCGCATCACGTGCCGCCAGGTCGGGTTGGGCTGGCCGCAGGTGTAGCCGTACAGGCCCTTGCAATCGTACGACCCCAGCCCCGGCAGCGGCTCCAGCGACTGGTCGAGCAGGCGCGTGCCGACGAAGTTCACGTTGATCTTGCCGAGGCCGCCCGCGCGCACCGTGTAATCGGCGGTGAGATCCAGCCCGGAGGTCTTGAGCGAACCCGTGTTGTAGGTCGTCGCGACGATATAGCCGTTACTGCCGAAGAGCGCGCCCGAGCGCGGATCGCGGCGGAACAGCCCGCAATAATAGGGATCGCCGGTCGCGACGCACTGGCTGATCACCAGGTTCGGGCTGATCGAGCTGATGTAATCCTTCACCTTGATGTTGAAATAATCGAGCGACAGCGTGAAGTTGTTGATCATCCGCGGGGTCAGCACGATCCCGGCGGTGTAGGTGTCCGCGGTCTCGGGCTTGACCGCGCTGTTGCCGCCATATTGCGACGAGCAGGTGTCCGACGGGCACTGGATGATGCTGCCATATTGTGCGGCGGTGACGCCGGTCAGCTGACACGCGGTGAGCGAGGCGGTTGGCGACGCGCCCGAGCACGGATCCTGTGCGGCGACGTTGCCGACGCTTTGCGACCCGAACAGTTCGGCGACGTTGGGCGCGCGGATCGCGCGGTTGTAGCTCAGCCGCAGCCGTGCATCGCGCACCGGTGCCCAGCTCGCCTCGCCCTTGTAGGTCCAGACGTTGTAGTTGGACTTGATCCCGGTCGACCCCTGTTCGTTGGTATAGGCCGAATAGCGCAGCGCGCCGTTGATCGTCAGTGCGTGGGCGAAGGGGATGTTCTGCAGGATCGGGATTTCGATTTCGCCGAACCCTTCGTTGACCGAGATCTTGCCGTCCGCGTTCATCGTCCCGCCCTGTTGCGCGATCGCGTCGGCGGTGAAGTTGAGCGTCTCGACACGATGTTCGGCGCCCAGCGCGATGTTGACACCGCGCGTCGCCCACGGGCTGGCGATCCCGAAGGTGCCGAGGTCGCCGGAGACGTTCGCGCTGAACACCGACAACAGGTTGCGCGACGCGGTGTTGCTTTCGGAGAAGAGATAGGTCGCTTGCGTCTGCGAGATGCTGTTGGGGCTGAACACGTTGATCGGGGTACAGGCGGGGTCGCTCCCGTCGATCACCGAGCGGCACGTCGCCACGCCGTTGACGCTGACCACGTCGAGCGCGCGTTGCGCCTTCACGTTGTCGATGTTGTTCATGTAGGTTTCGTCGAACCGCACCAGCGAGCGCAGATAGTTGACATCGTAGTTGAAGCCGTGGCCGAGATCGCCGCGGATGCCTGCGGTGTAGCGGAAATCCTCGTGCCGCAGATTGTCGCGGCGCGATTGCTCGTCGCCGAGGCGGTAGCCGATCAGCGTATCCTGCGTCGCCGCCGTCCCCGCCGCCGCGCCGCACAGCGATTGCTGCTGTGCCGCGCTCATCAGCGGGTTGTTGCACGGCACGGTGAAGCTGGTGCCGAGGAACAGCGCCGAGGGTGCGACCTGCGACAGCGTGCGGTCGTTCATGTACATGAAGCTGCCGTAGATTTCGGCGGCGGGTGCGATCTTGAACTTGGCGAACGCGCCTGCGGTATAGCGTTCGTCCGACCGCTGGATGTAGTTGGTCGGCGTGTAATTATACGCGTAGCTGTTGTCGTAGGGCACCCAGGTCCGCGATCCGTCGCGGTTGTTGGTCAGCGTCTTGCCCTGGTTGGGGCCGCCGAGCGGTGCGAACGTCCCGAAGGTCGTGTTGCTGGAGCCGCCGCAGGTGAGGGCGGTCCCGGCGGCATCCGCCTGGTTAAGCGCGCAGGCCGAGACGTCGCGGCTCGACTGGACGACCGGATCGGCATGGCGATAGCCGCCATAGACCGTGATGTTGCCGCGGCCATCGGCGAAGTTCTTGCCGAACGCGGCGTTGAGATCCTGCTTGCCGCCATCCGCGACGTTGCGATCGGCGTTGGTGTAACCCTGCTTGGAGATGAGCCCGCGGACATAGCTGTTGCCGTTGCTGTGCTGCGCCAGGCTGCTTTGCACGTCGAGCCGCAGCCCGTCGAAATGATCCTTGAGCACGAAGTTGACCACGCCCGACACCGCGTCCGACCCGTAGACCGCGGAGGCGCCGCCGGTCAGCACATCGACCCGGTCGACCAGCGTGGACGGGATCGCGTTGAGATCGACCGCTTGTTGCGGCATCAGGCGCTGCCCGTTGACGAGCACGAGCACGCGGTTCGAGCCCAGGTTGCGCAAGTTGATGTTGGACGTGCCGTCCGACCCGTTCGATACGCTGTCATTGGTGTCCGCGGTGAATTGCGGCAGGCGGTTGAGGACGTTCTCGACGTTGATCGCGCCCTGATACTTCAGTTCCTGGCTGCCGACCGAGGTGATCGGGCTGTTGCTCTCGAGGTCGGGGCGCTTGATGCGGGTGCCGGTGACGACGATCGAGTCCGACGACTCCTGGCTGGGTTGCGTGGTGGGGTCCGTACCCCCGATCACGGGCGCGTCCGACGGGGCGGTCTGCGCATGGGCCGCGGACGACAACAACATCGCGACAAACGCACTCGCACACGTGCGCCGCCCCACAGTTCCGATCTTGCTCGTCATCTTGCCCGTTTCCCTGCCCGTTGCTCTTGGGGCGCAATCCATCACCTCCGGCTTCGTATGTCAAATATATTATACGATATCTGATATTCGGATTGATCGATTGGTGCGGGATGTGGCGGCACGGCGACACAATGTGAACGCGGGAACACACCGCGCGCATGTTTGGAACGAGCGGGGCGTGTGGGCAGTGTTATGGGATCGTCGCGGACATTGCGGCGGTTTCACGCGGTGTCGGCAGCGTCACGGTCGATGGTCGTGCGTTCCGATCTGCCGGATGATCCTGAGCGTGCAATCCGCTTCGCGCCGCCACACCCGCAGCCCGCCACCGGAGGTTATGCCGGCCGCGTCCCCGGAACGCCAACGGACTGCGAATTTCGAATATTCAATGACATGGCCATCCACGATGTCGAAGCCATCGTTACCGACATCGACGGTTTCAAACGTCGCGCTGCGGCCACGCGCGATATAGGGCAGCAGGTGCGACCGGATTGCCGCGATCCCGACCTGGGGGGCGTCGGCATAAGGCAGGTAGACCGCGTCTTGCGCATATTGCGCGATCCGGGCGGGGGTGTGCTGCTGCACCGACTGCGCATTTGCCGCGTTGAGCACTGCAAGTTCTGCGGCGATCGCGGGATCGGCATCCCCGACGTGCCCGCCCGCGCTGTCCAGACCGGCGAACCAGTGCGACGACGGATGCTCAAGTGGCGCGACATATCCCCACACCTCGGCTGCCAATTTCACCCTTCCGTCAGGCTGGGGACGCCAGAGATGGACATATTTCCCGTCCAACGCCGACGGCGCGGCGCCGTCCGTCGCGCGATAGACCAGCTTGAACGTACCCCATTCAAGCCCGCCTCCGGCGAGCGGGAGGATGTCGACGGTAGTGAACGTCAAGGCGCTGACGGGCAATCGCGCGAACAGCGCCCGATAATAGGCTTCAGCCTGCTGCACCCCCCACAAGCGCGGCTGATGTTCGGGCATGACGACACTGTGGGGGGCATAATGCGCCATCAGCTCCGCGACATCCCCCCGGACCCGCGCGGCGGCAAGACTGGCATTCTGCTGCGTGATGGTTCGACGCAGCGACTCGTCGAGGGATTGGACAGGGGGTCTGGTGCAGCGTGCGGGTATTCCATTCGGCTGTTCCGAATGGGCGTACGTCGCGGCCAAGAGCAATAAGGCTGGAACGAACATGTCGCGCTCCAATCATCATGACCCTGGAAATATAACGCTATCGCCGATCTGCTACAATAAGCGCGTGTCTTTCCGGATGATTGGAAAGTGCTGTTAGCGTTGCTTGCGGAGTCAACGTCCATCTACGCACGGCAATGATGGTCGGCTGGTCCAGCATGATGTCGTCACCCCCCCGCACGGGCCATCACAGGTTTCCCGATATTACGCGGCGCCGCGAATACCGATTACGGCCGGCTCCGGGAGTTGCGTCGACTGCTCGCGCATCGTCATCAACAGCGCATCGATCGGCATCGGGCGGCCGAGCAGGAACCCCTGGGCATAGCGATACCCCGCAAGCGAGATCTCGATCAGCTGGCTCTCGGTCTCGATCCCCTCCATCGTGCAGTCGAGCGACAGCGATTGCGCGAGATTGCGGATCGCCGAGACCATGCTGCGGCCCGATCCGGTCGCCATGCTGTTGACGAAGGTGCGGTCGACCTTGAGGATGTCGAGCGGAAGTTCGTGTAACGAACACAGGCTCGAATAGCCCGTCCCGAAATCATCGAGCGCCGTACGGATTCCGAAGCTGCGCAACCGTTGCAGCGCTTCGCGTGCCGTCGCCATGTCGGTGACGAGCGACGTTTCGGTGACTTCGAACACGATCCGCCGCGGTTCGATGTTGGTCGCGACGATCATCCGGACGATCTCGCGCATCGTCGACGGGGACATGATGTCCTGCGCCGACAGGTTGAACGACAAAGCGATCGGATCGGGCAGTGCCGCCAGACCTTCCAGTGCGCGTTCGAACAGGATCAGCGTGACCTTGTTGATGATCCCCATGCGCTCGGCGGCCGCAATGAAGGTTGCGGGCGGAATTTCCCCGAGGACGGAAGATTTCCAGCGGGCCAGCGCCTCGACGCTGCTGATCGCCATCGTGCGCGTGTCGAAGATGGGCTGGTAATGCACCTCCAGTTCGCGCTCCAGGCACGCGACCTGCAATGCCGCCTCGACGCGCTGCTCGACCCGGATCAGCGCCTCCTGTTCGGGCGAGAAGACCGCACACCCGCCGCGGTGGTTCGCCTTCACATGGTACAGAGCGTAATCGGACCGGTCGAACAGCGCATGCGCGGTCGTGCCGGCGTCGGGATAGACCGCGATCCCCGCCGAGCAGCCGAGCGTCACTTCCAGCCCGTCGATCGCGACGGGCGCATGGATCGCCGCACATAGCGCCGCGATCGCGGGTTCCGCCTGTTCGGGCGGTCCGTCGAACAGCACGCCGAACTCGTCGCCGCCAAGCCGCGCGATCGTCACCGGGCCGCCTGCGCGCAACGACAGACGATGGCCGATCGCGTCGAGCAGGCGATCGCCATAGACATGCCCGTAGGTGTCGTTGATCGCCTTGAACCGGTCGAGATCGAGCACGCCGACGCAAAACGGCGGGCAAGCGCCCGATGCGTCCCCTTCCTGGCGCGCGGTCAGCATGGCTTCCAGCGCCGCGAAGAAATACCGGCGGTTGGGCAGGCCGGTCAGCGCGTCGGTGTGTGCGAGCTGCTGGTTCTCGTCGCTCAATCGCTGTGCCTGCTGTCGTTCGACGATCAGGTCGTTGCGCGAGGTGACGAGGCCGCGAAAGACCTTGTTCGCATCCTTGACGATGATCAGGAACACCGCCGTGACCAGACCGACGTTGATACCGACGGGTACGAAGACCGGGTTGCCGCTCGTCAGGCAAAAGGCGACCAGCGGGACGCTGACGAGAAAGCCGACCGACGTTGCTGCTCCGGGAAGGTGCGACAGGCAGAACAGGCAGCTCAATACCGTCGTCCCGATAAAGACGACGACATGGCCCTGTTCGTAGGGGCCGCCATAGCGTCCGAGGCAAAGCGCCCACGTCACGATCGCAACCGCCAGGAACGATCCGAGCCAGGTCGTTTGGCGGATGATGCGTCGCGCGCCGTCTTCGGTCAGCATGTCGGGCGTCGGCGGCAACAGCCAGCGGAACAGCCGCGACGCGATCAGCAGGATCAGCATCGCCGGGATCGCATGGGTCATCCAGCGCGGTGCGAGGTTCGTGTGCGTATAGGCAAGCGCGACCGCGTTGATCACCAGCAGCGCGTACATCCACGGCACCTGCCGACGGAAGTGCAACAGCGTTGCAACCACCAGCGATTGCTCGCGGGGTGGCATATGCGACTTGGAAAACGGCATTACACGATACCCCCCGATACGCATCCCGTTAAACGACCGGTACAAGACGCCCGGTTTTCACAGCGCTGGGCAGAGGACGCTGCCAAACGCTGCCGGCAATGGAGACTTCGGGTTCCAGAACGAAGCGGTCGGATACGACGACCGCAATCTATCCGCCGCGAAACCCTGAAACGATCGCACGAGTCTTCATTTGCATCTGCGCTGCTACTCAACGGATCACCGAAATCGGTCAGTAGATTTCGACGAAGGTGGAGGCCACTCACTGTATGGCGATATAAATGCAGCAACATCGCAAAGCTATAATACGATCGGTGTAGATCTACGCAGAATTACGTAACATTAGTGTGAAGAGGAAAGACGGTTAAGGCTGGTTGAAGCATAATGTTGCCCGTTCGCCACGAGCGTGAGTTGGCCCTTTTCGACCGATACCTCGCTGACCATAGCTTCCGCGGCGATCGTCACCGGAATATTTGACCCCGCGGCGTCGCTTGCCGACAAGGACAGGGTGTATGTTCCGGTTGCTGCGCGGGCGCCGTGGCTGTCCAGGCCGTTCCAGGTAAACTGACCGCTGGCCGGATCGACCGGCTGCGTGGCGATCGTATTGCCGTTGGCGTCGCTGATCGTCGCGACGAGCGAATGCGGCATGCGGTCGGCGGCAAAGCGCCAGCTCGCACCCCCCGTTGCGGTCAACCCGGCGATGCTGCTGTCGAAGCTCGCGACATGGCCGATCAGCGCGGCGGCGCTCGACAGGTCGTTCGACGACAGCTTGGCCAGAATGTCCTTGAGCGACTGGTTCTGCTGGATCGATTGCTCGACTTGCGAGAATTGCACGAGTTGCTGGGTATATTCGGACGTATCCATCGGTTTGAGCGGGTCCTGGTTCTGCATCTGCGTGGTCAGCAACTTGAGGAAGGTGGTCGAGTCGTTGGTCAGCTTCGTAAGCGCCGACGATGGTGCCGCGGCTTTCGTCGTGGCGGACAGGCCGCTGGCGGCGGCGGCGGTGGTCGTGGTCATGCAGTCGTCCTCAAGCTACGAGATTGATCCGGCCGCTGGCGAGCAGGGCCGCGCGGGCGGGGGTGGGTGCGGTTCGTGGGTCGTCCGCGTCGTCACCGGCGCGGCGCGACGGTGCCGCGAACGCCCAGCCGCGCTCGCCATTGCCGCTGCCAGCGTTGCCGCCGCCCGTGTTCCCGGTGCCGGCGGTGTTCGCGCCATTCCCCGGACCCGGTTGCGTGTCGAAGCGGAAGCTGGTGGCGTCGGCCTGTACGCCGGCTTGCGACAAGGTCTGCGCGAGCATCCCCGCGTCGCGCCGCAACAGGTCGAGCGCGGTCGCATGTTCCGCCGAAATCGTCGCGAGCATCTTGCCAGCCGAGTCGATCTGCAATCGCACTTCGACCCGGCCCAGTTCGACCGGATCGAGGCGGATCGTCAGCGTGCTGGCGCCATCGCGTGTGGCGTGGCGGGAGATGGCGACGCCGACGTCCCGTCCGATCGACGCCGCGCGCGCGGTGCCCGCTTCGATCGGACGGCGTGGCTGGGGCGGGGCGAGGGGGATCGCGTCTGGCTGCACCAATGACGGCTGGGCGGGGGGCGCGACGGGTACGGTTGCCGGGCCGTTTGCTGCGACAGGCGCTGCGGTTTGTGGCTCGGTCTTCGGCGACGGCGGCGTCGTGGCGTCGTGCGGCTTGTGCGGGAGCGGCGGGGATGCCGTGTCCATCGTGTCGAAATCTGTCGCCGTTTCGGCCGGGGTGGCTGCTTCGACGCGTGCTGGCGGTCGCGCCGATGGAACGCTGCCGACAGGGGCGCGCGCACTGCGGTTGTCCGGTGCGGGTTCGGGCACTGGGTCTTGCGTGGCGATCGCCTGCGGTGGCGTTTGCGCGAGCGGAACCGCTGGCGCCAGCGTCGGAGTCGGCATCGCTTCCGGTGGCGGCACGAGCGTCGGAGCCGCCATTGCTTCCGGCGGCATCATCATGGCTTCAGGCGGGGGCGCTGCTGCCGGGCAATCCTCGCAGTCGGGTGCGTCGGGACCGGTCGCTTCTGCCGGTGGTTCAATGCTGGCAACCGCCTTGTGCGCGGGAGCGGCCTTGTCCTGCCGAACTGGGCGAGCACCCGTCGCGCTGGTCGGCGACGTAGCGCTTTCGGGCGTGGCCGCGCCCACGCGGGCGATTCCGGTTGGGCTGACGATGGTCTTGCCGTTTGAGGTCGGAGCCTTGGGCGAAGCCGACGGCTGCGGAGCGGGCGCGATCGGCTGCGGCAACGGTTCACCGTCGCTGGCGGGCGCTGGATCGGGCTCCCCGGCAGGTGGTGTCGGCAAACCAACCGGCGCGCTTGTGGTCGGGGCGGTGGCGGTACCCGCGGCTGGAGGCATTCCCGCGGTCGCCAGCGTGGCCGCGAGGGTCAGCCCGCTCTCACGGCCAACCGCGTTTGCCAGGATCGGGGCAGCGCCCGGCACCGTGACGGCGCTTGCGGTCATGGCGTGCTGGAATCCGGTAGCGGACACCCAACCGTCGGTCGGGTCGGGCGGCGTGACGGCCAGCGTGACTGGCAGGATCGATACGGCGGCAACCGGCGGCACGCGCTTCTCCCATCAGCCAGGCGTTGCCCCATCATAGAGGGGGCGAGCGTGCCCCGGTCGCGTCAGTGCGTATCGGTGATCCGTAGCGATGGGGGGCGGCCCGCCTGCGCCACCATGCGGTCGGGCCGACATGGGAAGCGGTCACGAAACACCGCCTTGACGTCGGACACGCCGCCCTCGGCAAGCTGGGTCGCGGTCGATCCGCGTTTGTTGGCGATATCGCTGCGTGCGCCATGATCCGCGAGCAACCCGATCATCGCCCCCAGTTCGGGCTGCATCCCGCCGCCGAGCAGCAGGTGCAATGCGGTGTTCCCTTGCGCGTCGGCGACATTGGCGTCGGGCGCGAGGCTGAGTGCGAGCGCAAGCGCCGCCGCATTCCCGCCGCGCGCCGCGGCGAGGACGACAGTGGTGCCATCAGCGGCGACGAACGCCGGATTGGCACCGCCTGTCCGGAGCAATGCCATCGCCTCCGCATGACCGTTGGCGGCGGCGATCAGCAGCGGCGGGGTCGGCGGCACGGGCGGCGGGGGAACCCCGAAATTGGCCTCGGTCACCCAGGTGATCCGCGACGCGCCGGTCGTGGCGTTGGGATCGGCCCGTCTCGCCAGCAGCGCGGCGATCAGCGCGGTGTCGCCTGCGGCGGCGGCGCGGTGGAGCGGCTGGTAGCCCTCACGGTCGCGCTCAGCGACGTCGCCGCCGTGCGCGACCAGCACGACGGCGGCGGCATAATTCTTCTGGTAGGTGGCGAGCTGAAGCGCGCTGCTCTTTTCTGGTCCGCGGTAATCGGGGCGTGCGCCCGCCGCGAGCAGCTGCTCGGTCGCGGCGGCCCCGCCACCCTTGATCGCGAAGAACAGTGGCGGGAAACCGCCCTTCGAGACGCGGTTCACGTCCGCCCCCGCCTTGAGCAACATCGCGATCGCTTCGACGCGCGCGCCTGCCGCCGCCCACATCAGCGGCGTCTGCCCGCGCGAATCGACCGCATCCGCGACTGCTCCGTGCGCGAGCAGCCACGCCACCGCATCCGCCGGGCCAAAGCGGGCGCAGATCGCGAGCGGGGTGACGCCATCGGGGCGTGTCGTGCGGGCGTCGGCGCCTGCACGAAGCAAGGCGGTGACGATCGCGGGCTCCCCGAGTTCGCACGCGAGTCCGAGCGGGGAGACGCCATCGATGTCCGCAGTGTTGGGGCGCGCGCCGCCTGCGATCAACGCGGCGACCATCTCCGGATTCTGCGTGTCGACTGCCCAGCCGAGCGGGGTCGCCTGGAACGCCAGTCGTCGGTTGGGATCGGCATGGCGTGCGAGCGCGGTGCGCGCGGCGGCGACGTCGTTGGCGCGGATCGCGCGCGCGAGTGCGGCGTCAGCGTCGCTGGGCGCGGACTGCGCGGCGGCGCTGCCGCACGCGACCAGGCACAGTGCGACGATCGCGAGGCGGCGCACCCGCTTAGCCATGCGCGAGCGCCTTTAATGGCCCGCTGCTGTCCCCGAACGCCGTGACCGGCACGTCGAGGACATGGAGCGCGGCGAGCAACAGGTTGGACGCGCTGATGTTCTTGTCTGCGACCAGATGCCGGTTGCCCGGCACCAGTCCGCCCGCGACGATGATCGGCAAATCCATGAAGTCATGCTCGTTGGGATCACCGAACGCCGACCCGCGCAGCACCAGCGTGCGATCGAGCAGGGTGCCGTCGCCGTCCTGCACCACGCGCATCCGGCTGAGATAATAAGCGAAATATTCCATGTGATAGCGGTTGATCCGCGACAGCTTGGCGATCTTGTCGGGGTCGTGCCCGTGGTGGCTGAGCATGTGGTGCGAATCCGGCACGCCGATCTCGGGATAGGTGCGGTTGCTGAGTTCGCGCCCGATCATGAAGCTGCCGACGCGCGTGATGTCCGCCTGCATCGCGAGCACCTGCAGGTCGATCATCATCCGGACATGCGTGTCGAACGATTCCGGAATACCGGCCGGACGGTCCATCGTGTCGGCGGATGCGCGCGCGGGCGACTGCCCCGCCTGCTGGATCCGGCGTTCGATGTCGCGCGTGGCGTCGAGATATTCGGCGAGCTTGTGCCGGTCCTGCGCACCGAGGCGGTTGGACAGGCGCGCGGTATCGTCGCGGACGAAATCGAGCATGCTGGTCTGCCGCCGGAGGTGCGCGAGACGACTTTGCGGATCGAGCGCCTCGCCGTCGCCGAACAGCCGTTCGAACGCATCGCGCGGGTTGGCGGTGACGGGCATCGGCACCGTCGCGTTGCGCCAGGAAATGCCGTTGGTGTAGGCGCAGCTATAGTTGATGTCGCAACTGCCGAGCAAGCTCGGCTGGTCGATCCCGAGTTCAAGCGAACTGAGCTGAGTCGCGCTGCCGAGGTGGTTGGCATAGACCTGGTCCGCCGAAATGCCGCAGCGGATGTCGGTCCCTTCGGTCTGTTTGACATGCACCCCGGTCAGGAACGCGGGGCACGAGCGGCCATGTCCTGCGGGGCGGTCGCCCATCGCGGCGGCGCTGGGATGGCCGAGCCCGCTGACGACGGTGACATAGTCGCGGTGCGGCGCGAGCGGTTCGAGCGTGGCGGGCAACACCAGCGGCCGCGTGCCCGGCGTGAGCGGTGCGCCCGGTTGTGCCACGGGGGCGAACCCGTCCATCATCATCCCGTTGGGGGAGTAGAAGATCTGCAACCGCTTGGGGCGCGAAGCAATGTCGGCGGCGTCATCGCTTCCAGGAACGGCAAGGCGACGATCGTGCCGAGTCCGCGCAACATCGTGCGGCGGGCGAGCGGGGCGCGCAGGACGATCATGCCGGGTTCCTCATAACGGTGTCTTGCGCAGGCGGAACGGATCGCTCGCGACGATGCCCTGGACGATCGTCCGAATACGATAGTCGTCCGCCGCTGCCCCCCTTGCGACCTTGCGCACCGCGGGCATGTCGCGCTGCGTCAGCCCGCGGGCGAGCGCATAGGTCAGCAGCCGTTCGGTGAACGCGCTGGTGAATTCGTCCTTGCGATCGAGCAGGATCCGCTGAAGCCCC
>Ga0265780_10004372_pt1 | contig 18201 bp, 13 predicted proteins | sample P1T30metagenome_FD_192432 | JGI IMG/M metagenome (GOLD analysis project Ga0265780, IMG submission 192432) | Plant litter microbial communities from East Loma Ridge, Irvine, California - P1 T30 | ecosystem: Environmental > Terrestrial > Plant litter > Unclassified | place: USA: California...
CAGTTGTAGAAAAGAGATAGAGACTAAAAGACAGTACTCCAAGCTGTATTAACAATGCGAAAGCTTCCCAATCAATACAAGTCAATCTTCATTGACCTTTCGCGTGAGAACTGGATGTGACTGTTCACTATGGCGGGTTTCGTACCTCTCAAAGTCTTACATCCAAATCATCGTACGATGCAGAACTGTGGAGGTGGAGTGCCAATGGATTTGCTTTTGTTTCTAGTGCGGAAATGGCTCCGCTCACACATCGGTGAACCATGACGTTGGATGTGGGGTAGAACCACAATCATACCTACCTAGGTAGGTACCGTTGGAACAGCCCAACGTGGTACAAGACCAACAGGCCCGATAGGATCGTACCTAGGATAACTGCAGCCTTTCCGCGATGCCTGAAATACACGACCACGATGGCAAGCCCGTCCACCACCACATGGCACGTGTAAACGGCATCCGCCTCCACTACATCAAATCCGGATCCGGCCCACCCCTACTCCTCCTGCACGGCACACCCAAAACACACTACTACTGGTACCGCATCGCCCCCCTCCTAACCAAAAAGTTCACCATCATCGCCCCCGACCTCCGCGGCTTCGGCGCAACAGACAAGCCCCCCGCAAGCGAAGGCTACGATGGGCGCACCAACGCCAAAGACATGGCCGAACTCATGACGCAACTCGGGTACGAGAAATTCTCCGTCCACGGCGAAGACCGCGGCGCAACATATGCCTTCTGCCTCGCAGGCCTGTATCCCGAACGCGTAACCCACCTCTCCTTCTGCGAAATGCTACTTTCCTACGCCCTTACCAAACAAACGTTCTTCACGCGGAAAAATATCGCAGCGCAGTACAATCAGGCCGGTGTGTGGAACTGGCATATCCCTTTCTTTTGGCTGCCGCATGTGCCTGAGATGCTGATTCAGGGGAAGGAAGAAGAGTTCTGGACGCATTTTATGAAGGCTGAGTGTTATAATCCTAGTGCGCTGGATCAGGTGGCTGTGAATGAGTGGGTGGGGTGTTTGAAGGCGCCCGGGGGATTGAGGGGTGTGTTGGAGAGTTATAGGGCGCATTGGGTTAATGTGGATGTTGAGGAGGAGATTTTGACGGGGGGGAAGTTGAGGTGTTGTGTTATGACTGTTGGGGCGCCGGAGTAAGTTTGATAGCGAAGAATGTGCTGATGGGAGCTTGAGGCTAATGAGGTTTAGATTCTTTGGCCCGCTGGTTAAGGAGCAGATGGAGTCTGCGGCGGAGAAGGTGCATATTTCGGAGGTGTTTGAGGAGTGTGGGCATAGCTTGGCACTTGAGCAACCGGAGAAGCTTGCCAATCTTTTGAAGAAGTTCATTCTTTAGACTCAATACGCTGGATGCGTGATCTCAATATAAAGAAACTACCCATGTGAAGTCGATGCACCGGCAACAATCTCCCCACTCCTTTCTCTAGCAGCTAAATCCACAATCTGTGGTACGACATCTACCGTCGCCGTAATAAGCTGTCAAGCAGCTGCAGATATCGGGTGTAGCTTGTGTCTAGTGTTGATCAGAAATTGCATTAGGAGACTCCGCATTGTGGGTCACTTACATCGAGACATTGCTCGTACCAGAGTGCGCAGATGTAGCACCATAAGAGTGGTTTTCCGTCAGCGGCTTCGGCCGCGACGGCCGCGACGACTGCGGCGTCGATGGCAGTGACATCGGGGCGCAGGACCGATGATGTAGGGACTGCGATGGCAGTTGTGGCCATGAAGGCGGTGATGAGGGAGAGGAAGTGCATGGTTGGTGTCTATTACTGGAATAAGTTCTGGTAGTTATGTTCTTGGTTGAGCAGTGAGTTCTTCCCACCGGGTTTGATAAATCGTTTCCAAAAAGACGTAGTACAGGCTCTTTTTATAGTTGGGAGGCTCCCGATGCTGGCAGTGTCGCGTCAACTGCGGCGCGAGCGCCAGCACGGCGTGGTCCTTTGCCGAGGAGTGAAGGACGAAGTCGCGATTTAACCGCTGGTTGAGTGAATGTTGGTTGCGAAAGCAGTGAACCCCTTACTTATCATGAGGGGTAGCTGTCTTGATGCATATACCATGCCGATTGACGAGCCGATTGACGAGTGTATACGACGTGTCGTGATGAGATCGTAATCATCAGCAGGTGCGTGATACTAGATCTGTGCCCGATCTTCCATATTGAGTTCCGCCTCGTATGAGTTCCCGTCGCGGCCACATGTCGACAAGCTCATCGTTGTCATAGCTTGTTACTTCGGTAGAAACTTCAGCTCTTTTGATTTGTGATTACCCAACCAGAGGGTACAAGACCAGAATGTCCAATGAGGAATGATAGGATATGACATTGCCTATAGCTCACAATAGACCTTGGGAGTCAACGGTCTTCATCAGATCCTTGTACAGTCTCCCTCGGGCTTTCCTATGCAGGCGTAAGTATACCTAGGTATTATGAGCTGCTCTTTAGCAACCCCGCAACAGATAGCGGCTTCCTACCAACAGCACATGCAAGATAGCTAAGACTCCGCAACATCGTCTGTATAGTTGCGGCGTGGCACTGACGGCTCATGTCGATGACGTCGTGTCGCTGAACATGCCCACCAGCGATTGAACAGTCAGGGAAGCAAGGGCGTGAGTCACATCGGAGATGGTGTGCGGGACGTGAGACTCGGCTAGATCATGCGCCGGCCCGCTTTTGAGTCACACAGCAATCGAGATGGAGGACGATGCATCAGCAGGTGCGTGTTGAGACACGCGTGGACAATGAGGACGTCACGTGGACGCTTATCGATAGACTAGCGCCGGAACATTCTGACGCGGGCACCGCGAAACGTCACCTCACGACGCATGCCATGGTTGCCTTCATCCTCCTTGTCCCCAATCGCGATCTGCCCTCATGCCAACGACACCTGCTTCTTCTCCCGCTGGCAGTGTGCGCGTATGGTGTGAAACCCTGACCGGGTGGCACGCGCTTGTCCTGTTCCTGTTCCGCTAGCTACCAGCCCCATCGCCGGGAACGCACGATCGAGTCCTTTTCGCTTGCCGCTGACGCATCGGTCTTGTACACCTAGCTCATACGAGCGCATTCGGACAGAGATATATCGCTCGAGTGGTGGGAATCCGGTTCTTGCTGGTAAATGCCGCAGGATCGCTACGGGAGATCATGCTGAATGCATGCCGCGTCGGCGCTGAGATCGTCAAAGGGCTGGCCCCACCATCCTCAGTACACATTCGGCGATGGTGACTTTCCAGTCATGCTGGATAATCACAGCGTGGAGCGCACCTTGTTGGGCCGTCCATTCAGGTAGCATACAAGAGCGTGGAAGCCTCAAGGCAGAAAGGGCGGCTGTGCTATGCTCCTTCCGTACGCCTGCTATGTCCCGCTTCCCGATTGGCGCATCGCAATGGTCTGGCAGCACTTCATTCGAAGAAAAACCTGAACGTTATGATGCCTACTTTGACGTTAGGTCATCTACTTGGCGAGATTTCGCCTTAATGTAGGCTGCAAACATAACGCAGCATGCAGCGCATATCTCCGCATTCAATATAGAGTAGTAAAGAAAGCGTTCAACCCTGACGGCCTTCATTCCAGAATAGGCCAGCGGCATGCGGCACATCCTATCAGGCAGCTGCGATTTGGGATTCCGTCGATTTGCGTGGAACCGTGGAGTCATCAAGTGTGGTGGGGGAGTACATATAGAGTCCCGTTCCATGGTAAAGGCGGCTTAGCGAGTATACCTGCCCCTTGAATGCTTTGTGCAGCCGCCAGAACCCAAGCCATTCACGTGTGCACGCTAGCGTAGATCAGTCTTCGGAAGCCGCATAACAGCTCAACCTGCCGCACCGTCCTCGCTGATTCCAACCTCATCGCACTGCCACCACGCACATAAAGCCTGCTCAACTCCCGCGCTGTCGCGTCAAGCACGACTGCACCCCGCACCCCACACAAAGCAACAGTCGATCTGCTTCTTCCGCACGACATTGTCCCTCAACGACACACCCTGTGGTCGCGGCATTCTACCTGGTGAATCCTAGTGCTCCCGATTAGCGCATGCTTTCACCCCTGTCGTGCGTTGGCTGAACCCACCCCACATCGCGCCACCTGAAACAGGTACATCGTCAAAGGACATCACCAGTCACCGATCCGATTGCATCTTTCTCACACATACTTCAATCCACCGCGACAATTACTCAAAACCGTTGTAGCCGCCATGGCAAGATTTGACGACTTCCCAGCAGAGTTGCGCAACATGGTATACGACCAGCTTCTCCGCGATCGTCATACTCAGCAGCCAACTCACAACTCTCTTGCACTCTTCACCGTCTCACACCAGGTGCATCTAGAGTCTACTTCTTACTTCTACAAGAATAATCCCATCAGCACCGTCGCCCCGTCGTCGCCTATAAACGCTAGCGCCACCGTGCTTCCTCCTATCGCCGATAGGTACCTTCGATTCCTAAGTCGACTCAACGTATCTGCCACGATTGGGAGATCGAATCCGGAAAGAGAGCGCAAGATCGCTGATACCATAGCATCACTAGCTACTATCGGCGCAGCCTTCGAGGACCTGGAAATTTGCATTCAATCCTCCTTATCAAGGCTTACGAATTCACGCGTCGATGACTCCGTATTACACGCCAACCATCCCATCACGGTTTCATTGCGACGACTGCTCGATTCTGGAGTGGCAAAAGTTTTGCGCCTCGATCTCCACAAAGTCTGGTTTGCGCCCGGTATCGCCCAAGACCTTCACGTACGATACGGCACTCGACTCCAGTTCGTGGGTGGCAGCAATGCTATCATGGACCCACTCAGCATGGAAAGGTCTCTCATTGGCGTTTCTGCAAGCTCTCATCTGACCACCTTAGGTGTCGATGACGAAGTCATGGCCAACGCTTGCTTGGACGATGCTTACACTCCCCGCACGCCATCTTCTCTTCCTTCCTCGATTTGTTCACCATTCGAAGATCTGGACATGTTTTCGGTGACGTCGTTCGATCTCGACTCCGATACTACTGCCGACGACGAAGGGTCTATGGACTACGCGAATGAAGGTTCATTCTTCTCTGGCGCCGACATCGAAGAATGGGAGGCCTCGACACAGGCTGTCGAACAGGACGAACCGAAACACCAGTACGACATCGAAATCGAAATCGACGAAGACGACGATGAGGATGAAGAGATGGAAGACATTTCGCAAGACGATATGGAGGCGATCTTTGGCAATCTGGAGGAGACCGCTCATCACGTTGCCAATGATGCTGACATTTCATACATGACTAACTTTGCGCCTGAGCTGCTCTTGACTCGGCACAATCTTGGTCATCTGGAATGAGGCTTACGCGGTAATACTACTAGGTCTCGCGATATGGCATGTGTGGACTTCCCATGATGTCAGTGCGTGTTGTACAGCATCCATGATGAGGCATGATTGCAGCGAGCAATATCGTGCAATTTGTGATTATGGCACCTTTGCTTTTTTCGGCATTCGGCATACAGCGATATTCAGCATCGAAGCGTGCTCATCGCGTCTTACACAAGCGAGTGTTAGCATTTGTTAACGGCGTTTTCTTGGTTTTCCACATGTATCGGATACCCGTGCGTCGCTACCACCAGCGTTCAAACGTACTTCCACTTCATCACACGACGATAAGCTGGCACGAAAACCGCTGCGTCTCTTTAAATAAATTACGAATCGAAAACATATCTTCCATCCCATGTCCCACCGGCCAGTCGATGCCATCATACCTGAGTCATCGGGAATGACTCCCACAAACTTACATCCTCATTGCTAATCAGCTTCTCGCAGCACTAGTATTCTCCCTTCATCATCCCCACCGTAGCTCTCTGCGGTCAGCGATATGGGGAATGATCGATGCAGACTTCAGAAACCCCGCGTTCCCTATCTTCGTGATTCCCAGCACGACGACACCATGCCGCAGCCGGAGAACCCCTTCGCTCACTTCTTGCACTCCCAAGCACGCCGTAAATCCGAGTCCGCTGCAATCCCAATCTACGACCGTGATGTCAAGCGCGACACGGCGACAAGCTCCACGGCACGCAACCCCTTTGCGCCGCCGGTCCCACCAAAGGACGAGCCGCGTGAGAGCGCGTCTACTTCACCAGCGATAAGTGGGACAAGGAATACTCTGTCCGCTCTGGAGAAGGAGTGGATGCTGAACGACTGCATTCAACCGACCTTGGCACGTGAAGATAAGCTGAGGCAAGAATACTCACCGAAGAGTATGAGGGCGGTAGCCGAAAGCGAAAGTCGGGACGGAAGGTCACCCGCACGCCGGATACATCCAGCTTTAAGGTCGATCTCATCACCGCCACGAAGTTTTATAGCCCTCCGGGAGAGTGTACAAGATAGCGGGGTCGACGTGTTCAGTCCTGTAACCTCCAGCGAAGCAACATCGGAGGACGCCAACAGCGAAGTCAAGTCGAAGGCCACAAAGCGCGATACCGTCGCCGATCTCTTCAGCGAGATAATGGGAACCGGCAAAGCGCCACGAATACCTCGTCAGAGAGTGCTAGACGAGGTCTCTACACGTTCCGCCGTGCCACCTCCCCTGCGTATACCCAGCAAGCCCAAGCCGTCTCCTCGTGGTAGCGCCCTACCGCCGACGCACAAGTATAATAAGCTAGAGCTAGGCGGCCGTCCTTCACTCCAGATCGTAACGACTTTCGCCGAGCCCAGAACCGCACCAGAGCCGCTCACCAGTCGTCGCAGTTACACGAAGCGCATGAGTCACCAGCAGGGTCGTAAGGATAGACCAGCACGCGCGTCGATGATGCGATGGAGTCTCTTCCCGAAAGATGCGCAAGTAACACCGCCGCAAGTACCAGAACCACGGAATGAGACACCGTCCATACCCCGGAAGAGCAGCAAGAGAGGCAGGAGTATCACCTTGGAAGAGCCTTTGCTCCCAAAGAAGATACAAGTTCCTCTTGAAGAAAGTGTGCCACCGCCTCTCACCAAGCAACGGCGCGCGCAAACCTTTCCAGCGCAAAAGAGTAATCACAAACTGCGGAAGGATTCAGACATTCGTCTTTCACCTACCCTGCCCCAGCGCAGGAATACACATCACATCACCGTGAACAGGATGCGCGATCCAGACGAGGCCTTCGAGGAACTTATCGCGCTCCGCAGACGTGCGACCGTTGACGTCACGGATGGCGCACCTACCGTGCCTGCCAGGGCGGATAGCAAACCCCACGGTAGCGGCGGCGGTAGTGGAGGGAATTGTTTCGGCTTATACACCACAGCAAAAGGCCGCATCGATGATATCGTCGAAGTAGTGCGAAGCGTGAGAGAAAAGAATAGGGCGAGGAAGAAGCGGGAGAAGATGATGGCTGAGGTGCGGAGGAAGTATGAGGAGATGGCTAGTGCTACTAGTAATCAGACGGGTGGTGAGGGAGGGTATAAGTGGTTGTAATTGGAGATGTGATGGGGTTTACTATGTTGATGTATCTATACTATGTCTGAAGTTGGATGAAATTTACTCTCGCTCGTTAACCGTGATCCGCAACATCGACGACCCAGACGAAAAGATACTTTCACGAATGGGATAAATCACAAGTATAATATGTTGATCAATGGCCACACAAAATTCGCCGCCCTGCCTTCTCGCAGATCTTCAGCTGTAGGCGGGATGGTGGGCTGCCGGATAGGTCGTTCCCGCCCATCCGACGATTTAGCTGAGGAAGACTTGGCTTGTGCATGTGGTGTAAACGTTGCCGCGCAAGGGTTCAGAATCTGATTGAGTCTTGCTGAAAATTCTTCATAAGAGCGAGGCGTGTTCGAGGTGTTGCTGGTGGTGACATTGGTGTCTATCTGGCTGACATTGGGTTCTTCGTTCGGTGATGTCATAGTGCTGGTATGGAGTGGAAACGGCAAGAGACTGCTGATTGTAGGTGCGCCCGCGGGAATGTTTCTTTTCTAAATGTATGAATGGGAAGGATTGTTCAGAAGACTAAATACTTCACTCATCACTGTTTCGCTTGTGGTCAGTGATTGTTGTGCGCGACAATGTCTAGTGATGGAAGCAAACGATAGTCTAGTAATCGCATCTATTGTTCTGAACATGTCTCTGGTGTTGTCGCAGAAGCTACGTACACTACGAATACTTGTCTAAACCCGTTCGATACTTCTACCTACTATCTGAACTGGTATGATAGACTACAAGACTCACTCAACTCCGCCGCTAAAATCGCCGTCGCCCTGTTGTCCCTCATGCACCCGCCCGCGTATCTCATCATAGAGCAGCGTCAAGAATTTCTTCAATCGAGGGGTATTCTTCTACCGGCCTTCTATTTACTGCTTCTCCAAGCACCCAAGAACCCGAGGAGGGTGGAAGTGGTGAGCTAAATCTTCATATTGCTGACACGGCTACTCTTCTTTGGGACCGCGGGCCTTGATTTTGGCGATGAGCTGCCAGAACTACGTTGGCGTGAGGAAGATCTAGAGTGACTCTCTGAGCCATGGGCATAACCCTTATGGACCGATGACTCGATGACTGACGCCAAGAAGCCGATTGCGTACAATATGAGGTAGATGAAGTTGCCAAGGAAGGAGGGCTGCAACGAAGTGATTGCGGTACAGACCGAGACCGTGGTGAACGCGGCGGTGATGCGATGAGCACCGGAAATGTATAAGATGCCCTCGTAGAACGCGAGTATGACCCAGACTGCCATTGCGGTAAACATAATTATGCGTCGTGGTGTATGGGTATCTTTGCCAGGATTGTCGTCTTCTGGGGTCGGCATGCTTTCGCGCCGTCCCTCGCGATCGTGTCTGTCGTCGACTGGGGGGGCCTGGATCTCTTCATGCCCACTTGGTTGGCTGCTGGTGTCGATAGAAACAGACTTCGTCGGCGCGGAAGGCTGTGGCGGCAAAGCAGTGCCTGGATTTGACAACTGTTCGATCTGGTGGTGGCCTACTTCTGTCATTGTGTATGGTAGCTGTGACCTAGTTGTATGGCTTATGGTGTAGTGGGTCGATTAGGAAAGTGGTGGCGCAACCCGATATACATACTGAGCGGAGAGATAAATTTGCTTCGTCTCAGAACGCGCAAGAAAGCGGACGTAAGACGAAGTAAACTGTCAGCCAAACAACAATAATAACAAGACCTCTAGAAACAACCATGCTACAACAAAGATCAGTTCTCTGACGTCCATTCAAGCACTGCGCTAGGGTGGGTAAAACCCGAGTGGCAGATCAGGCATCCAGTTCCTGTAGACCTGAGTATCGGTTGGCGTTTGCATGCATACAATGCGGACCAGGCTACGCCGTATCAGGTCTACAAGACAACGTCACGAAGTCAGTTTTAAGTTAAGAACACCCGTGCAGCTAGTTACCGAGAGTCCGAGTTGTGTCGCGTACTCGAGGTTTGACAAGTCGACGACGCCGCACGGCAGGCTGACGACAAGAATGTAAGAAATAGACATCGGCCCCAGTGATGATCACTGATCAGGGCCAGTGATGATACCTAGGCTATCCATCGTAGCCCCATAGGTGTAGTAATCACCGAGCTTATTGCATTGACGCTGACAATGTCGAACGTTTGATTGCTCCACGGAGCTGCGGAACGCCCAGTCAGCAGCCGCATATTGTGGCACCGCCCAGGAAACACGGCGTTCGCTGCAGTGGACACAGGTTCGTTTCAGATAGCAACAGACAGCGGCGTCGGATGCGGGGTGGTTCTGCATCTTGGAAAGGAGGCGTTGGCTTATCGGGAACAGCGAAGATGTCAGGAGGCGGGATGGAGATGTCGAGTGGGGCGGGTAGTCCGGCGGGGAGATTGCCAGTTTCTGGTAGGCGTCGCCCCAATTTGGACCCTTTGCCACCATCTTCGCTCGTCCGGTCGCACTGGAAATGGCCTCGAGCCCAACACGTACAACAACAGCTGTTCCTCGGAAAATATCGACAGCTTCGACTTCGCCCATCTTGATGCGCTGTCAGCCACAGCGGCACATGACCGCCAACTGCACTGTGATGCCGTGCCAGCCGTTTACCAGCGCGGCAGGAACCGTGCATCAACACCCATTGGAAAGATTCACGGCTCAGCAGCGGGCCAGCATCTGATTCGCCCCAAGACGGGATCCAGAAGCCACTTTAGCACCGCCAGTGGATCCAGGTTCGGGGGCGTCTGGCTGCAGGGACACCGCAAAAGGCTGAAGGGCCTGCCAAGCGCAATCTCGCCGGCCCCCAGCGCCCCATGCCACCTCCTGCGCGTCTTGGCTGGTGCTGACGAGCTGGCGGGTCTGTCGTCTTTTAAAATGTGCTGATCCCCCGACGCCCTGCCACAGCACGCTGCACCCCCTATCGCCATCGTAACATCTCCGTCTGCACTCTCGCGTCGCTCGTTTGGATCTATCCTCGTTCCTGGATCTACGCCGCCCAAGATGATGCTACCGTCGACTGGAGGTCGGAGCCCGTTGCTCGCGCTCTCGGTGAGCGCTGGCTGTGTCCTGGTATTCATCTTCGCCTTCATGGCTTGGCAGAGTCCACCCCGGGTGACTTTCCCACATGGCCAGTCTAACTTGTACGTGCTGTCAATTCATGGTTCTTGGGATGGAAGGGCCATGGCCTAATCAATGCTTTTCCGGCGGAAGCTAACAGACCCTACAGAGCTGCAGCCAGCGCGCAGACCGATTCGACCATTGGCGATGTCATTAAGCTACTGTACCAGAACCTGAAGGTGTCACCGACTGAGCCTTTTATTCGCGAACCAAATGGCAGCCACATCACATTGCCACCGAACCCGCGCTACAAGAAGAACCTAGGCAGCGACGTCCTGATTCTGGATCTGGAGACCCGTCCTCTCAAGTCTACTGAGGAGTACGAACGGGGCGAATACGACTGGCGCAACATCAACCACGTTTCCGGCGGTATCTTCAACCACTACACGTATGCGCTTGTCCACGGCTACGACTACAAGTTCGTCCAAGCCCGCGAATTCGAAGACCGACACGCTACCTGGATCAAGCCCTCTGCACTTGCAAACCACATCAAGGACTACAAGTTCATCATCTTCCTCGACGCCGATGCTGCTTTCCGCTTCCTGCACGTCCCTGTCGAATGGATGCTCAACCACTGGGACGTAAAGCCGCACCACTCCTTCGTCATGGCCAAAGACCCTTGGAGCGCAAAAGAGCCCCAGTACAACTCCGACCGCTTCAACCGCACCTACACCAATACCGGCTTCATGATTGTCCAGAACAACGAGCAAACCCTGCCCATTCTCAAGGCATGGCACGAGTGCCCCGACGACACCCGCTACGCAAACTGCTCGCAATGGAAGCAACCCCGCTTCCACGAGCAATCCGCTTTCGGCGAGTACATCCGCTACGACTACGAGCAATACATCAAGGAGCTTGAGTGTGGAGAGGCCAATGGCTTCCCCGGTGTCGAAGTCAGCAACTGCCAGGGCAAGCTCATCCGCCACTACTGGTTCGAGAAGAGCAACGTCAAGATGGACTTCCGCGAGAACATCATGAACGCACTCACGCTCCCGATACAAAAGATCTTCGCGCAGAACACGAGTGGCGTCGTATACCAGCAGGAAGAGAATGTCATACTACAATAGCAACGGCTTGCTCTACTGGCAAAGCAAAGATAATACGTTTACGAAGAAAGAGGAAAGGGCTTATCGCATAGCATAGCGTTGCATTACCAAGGCGTTTTCCAGATATGGGATGGGCAATCATTTGTTATCATGTTTTCGGTTTTGGTTCGGTTCGGGCTGGGTGGTTTTCGCCCCGATTCATTTTACCGTCGCACTTTCGATCTGGGTCTTCCGACGCGATGATACCCCAATACGAGTCTCCAGTTCACACAATCAATATTATTCACACAAGACTGATATCCCGTCATTGCGCCAGATTACTTTGCCTTGTTTCGAGTTGCTGCGCTTGGCTTCCGACGCTGTGACACCCGGGGCCAGTGTCACCTGCCGAACGAGGTATACTCCCCCCAGCCGATCCTACAGCTTACCACGATTGAGACGCCCGTAAAGCGCATCACCAACGGCACGCCTGAGAGCTACAAAACAGGATCTCTTGCCCAGCCCAGCCGCTTATCACCGCCACTTGACCCTAGCCACGCGACTGCATATCTGCCAAGGCGCTAGAACCTCCTTAGCGCCGATGATCGGCGGTCAGCCACGTCCTCGAAATTGGGTTCGGCTGGCAGGGCGGCGTCCTATGTAGGTTGGCCGACCGGAGTTGCGACGGCGCTGTTCAGGCGGTCTGTCTGCGGAGACTACTCGCTCTGCTTTGGGATGGACAATGGCGAGCTTTCGCGACAAGTGTCCCGAAATAGGCTGAATGCGCTTGTCGATCTACACGAAGCGCTTCGGATTGCGCCGGACGCTGGAATTGGCAGGTTTGGTCGGCGTACCCGGTCCCGGTGCTAGCAGGTTCTGACACGACGCTACTTGGCCTTTGGACGATGCTTCTTTTGGAGATGTAGCCTTAGAGTGGAGGCTAGGGTCTTTCCTGCGTAAGATGGTCGTCTGAATGATGGCTTACTGAAGGCGGCATATACACTCTCAATCACATACCGGACGACAAGCAGTACATGCCGCCAAACTTCAGTATCCGTCGCATCTCGTCTTCGTTTCAAGCATGAAGCTCAGCATCTACACACGAGAGAAACTCGCCATCTACTCACGCTTGCCAGAAGCTATTAGTGCTCCATGTACCCCGAGTTGCATCGGTCCTTGTCGTTTCCGAAGTTCACCTTCAACACGAGAGAAAGTCGTCACCTAATTACGCATGCCAGAAGCTGTTAGTAGCCCGTCTACCCCGAGTTGCCTCGGTCCTTATTTTCTCCCCATCTCACCATGTTCTCGTGTCAGCCTCGAGCGCTTGCCCTCGTACCAAACTCGGTGTACATGTGAAGCCGAAGTATCACCAGCGGGGTTCTTGACGGCCTGAGTCTCAGTTCTCTCGGGATCTTTTTCTAGGAGCTTGAACACATCCATGGTTTGTACATACGAATATCATTTCGGTCGCCTCGATTGTAGAACGTTGGTCTGCGTTTACATCTGCTGTGGGGTGTCCAACATATGCCCTTAGAGTTCTCTTCTAAATCACTGGCTACAAGGTAGAAATATGTTGGAAGACCTACTCATATGCACAGCTAGTCAACACAGAACATCACTGGGACAAGGTGCTGAAACAAGCCGACGCTCTCAAAATTTAGGACCCAAGGCCTGTGTTGACGATTACACCCTTTAAGCCGTCACTTCGATGTTGTGCCGCTGAATTCTCTCAGACGGCTCGTTCTATGTAGTTTTGAGTGTTTCGAGACGACGCAGCGGAAGCTAAGCAACGCTCTTTACCCGGACGCCCATGTGCGGTGCCGCCAAGCACACGCACTATACTCCTGTGTTGGTGGCACGAACCAAGCGCGTAAGGGCATACACGATAACGACCATATATCTTGTATATTCCTATTCTTCTGCTTCGCTTTCCCGACCTTGCCCTTCCTAACAACGAGACCGCTATCGCATGATCATGCGGCGCCATGTCCAAAAAGTACCAACCTTACTGTGCCTCATACACGCATGTACTGGACTCCGAACGGAAGACCCACCGGCTACAGTACAATTTGACCTCGTTTTCCCCCCAAACTACTCCTTGATTGAACCCTACTACCCATCACCCGTCATCTTTGCGGTTCACAACTTCTCCGCCATTGGCCAGAACACTTTTTTCTGGAGCTGGAACATCACTGATGCGATTTACACCGTCAAGGGCTATGAATCAACCACCGTCATTGCCTCAGGTCAAAGCCGTCCCGATACCATCGGCGTAGAAATGTCACCTGATGTACTTCTCATAGTTGAGCCTGTTTCTCAGTTATGGAACAACACCATGGACCTTCTTCGTCTGAGCTACACATTTGGTCTAACGTACGCTTGTGGCAACACGACTGGACTCTCGACAACTGGTTCAAATGACACAGTGCAGTTTAAGGGAGAGAGTTTCTTTGCGTTATTACCAATCCACCAAGACGGAGACTATGGGCCCTTAGCGCTCGCGAGAAAGGGACGCTGCGGCAGACCGATCGGATCTATCGGAGTTCAGAAGCAGCCCTGGAGCAACTCGGAGCAAGGCTGTCAGGTTGTCAACCCTGGTATACAGCCCACGAAAACGTGTGCGCTACCCATCGATGCGAGAGTCACAAGATGGGCGGAGTCTGTGATGAATATAGCAGCGCAGTGTCCTAACCGGACTTGGCCCGATACTACTGGGCTGATGGGTAATTGCATGTCGAGAGCGTCTGGGAAGAACGATTTGGAAACCCGTGGTATGATTCTGTTCATATCTGCAGCCTTTCTCTTGATTGGAATTTACCCGTAATCTAAAACCAACACTGTTGTCTGGTAACAGCCAATCTGGTTGCAAGACATCGGCTGTGCGCCAATGGAAGGTTTGTGTTTGTTTTAGGGCTGTATCACGCGCCTGGGAAAGGAGAGAACCATCAATCATCAAAATACCCGTCGTCCCTCACATACCTTGAGAAAGGCACCACGTCTACACAAGGTGAAAACAACTCAAACTCTTCCACAAGTAAAATGCTCTCACGATCCTCCGACCCAGCCTACATGACCATCGCTTGCCCGCGCAGCACAGGGATCAGTCCCCGAAACAAGATACCAATTGGTATCGTCGACCCGGGTGCGCGTCCAGCGTGGACATTGTGGCACGAGAATCTGGACAATAACATCCCTTGTTGTATTCTTACCTATTTTTACCTCATCACGAGTGAAGAACTATTTGCGTGGGTCGGTATTAGTGTATGCGCTTTATGACTTGGAAGAGCTGATGAGATGAGAGAACCCCTCCCTTACCAGTGAATGCGGAAATTACCAAGTTGGCCATAGCTACTGCGTTGAAGTTGGTATCAAGCTGAGCTCTTCTGCGGGAGCTTCATCGGTGATGGTATCTCCAACTTCTTCAAGCTCCAAGTCGTCTTCTACGCCAGTATCCCGTCCTTCCACAACGTCGCTGGTTACCTCAACGTCCCCCATACCTTCTCCCACGCCGGCAGTGACCACACTGCCTACAATATCTCGCGCATCTTCTTCGACATCCTCTTACAATGGGATTGCTACAGTACGCCAAAGGTTAACGCGGGTACTGGAACCTCTTGTTCGGGCCTATGAACAGATGTCAACGCTTGCGTGTCTATTCTTGGACATAATCCCGCGCCTTCAACCCCGGGAAACGGTGTCCAGAGATTCAGCCTAGTTCTGGGAGTGCTTTGCATGAGCTTTCATATACGTAAGCATCCCGTAAATATGCCAATGGATTATCTCTTACACATGACTGTGTTTTGAAGACCTTGCAGCTTCGTGTACCATTACACATATGTACCCTCATCCGCATCCACGCCACCGAAAAGTTTTGCTGGTATGAGTGTGTGCCTCAACCATATTTCCGCTTCGTGGAAGAATGGTAGTCTGCATACTCAAACATTGAGGTCAGTACGAGCTAGAATAGACGTACCTAGGTAGTGGTGTGGTAATAGTAGTAGTAGTAGCTGCTATGAGCGTGGTGAGCAGCTCATCGAACTTCGTCGCGCTTGGCCGAGGAGTTCCACCCAAAGTATACGAAGTTAGCTATCTGATGGCGCAGCACGACGCCGTTCGCATTTGGGATGATGGGCCTGTGTGGGTGTAGCTGCTTCCCGACAAAGGTTCAAGTGTCGGGGTTCGCACTAGCTCTTACAAAGGTTAGCGGGCAGGTTTTGCCGAGGCCTGATCGCGCTGGGGTTTCACCCTCGAAACGCGTCACGTCTTCACTTAGGTGCATCCTCCCGCCGTTCCCCGCGCACTTGTAATCCGATATCCTTGCAGCATCTGTCGCAAGCAAGCAATGTCACAGGAATGTATCTTGCGCACTCGAGTGAATCCCAACATGAGCAGCATGAGCCCCACGAAGACTCTCCAGTCACGTTGCTCGAGCATCGTGACACCCATGACTACCCAGGTACCTAGGGGTTCCACGCCAGCGAAGCTGATATTCTATCCCCAACGCGTAGCTATGTTTAAACAAAGGCTGCAGCCTCATACCCAGTATGTTACAGCGCCCATGTAGTAACGCCCAAAGGTGGTTCTGACGCGTCTGGGTGCGGCTTGTTTTGCGCAATCGTTTCATCTCCGGCTTCACGATCAGGTTGCGTTTCAAGTTTCTACCCAAAAGTTCAAGACATTCTTATACAAAAACGAAACTGCACCCCATACTGTTCTTTTTGCTCCTGTATCTTTGCATTCCCTGAATACCGAATCCACTTGCAAACCACAGCCTATCATCATGAAGTCAGCTATTAGCCTGAGCTTGCTGGGAAGCGCGCTCGCACTGTCGAATGAGAAAGTCGGCTTTCTTGCACAACAGCCTCTCATACAAGATGCATGCCCATCAAATCACCTACTCGACAACGGCAAATGCCTACCGTTGGCATACGGCAACTCGCCAGCATCAGTAGCATTCCAGTCCAACACCACCGACCCCTCGCCTCACACAAACTCCCTAGAAGACGCCCGCGCGTTAGCTTCTCAAACGGAAAACTTCCCCTGGACATTCTGGCCAGAATGTTTCACCAACGAAAAAGTCGCCGAGCCCTACTGCGTCTTCAGCAAACAAGACTTCGCATCGGGAAGAGGCATCTTCATCGTCACCGCACGCACCTTCGCCTACGCCATGCTACAACATGACGCATTCAAGCGCCCAGAAACACTCGAGCGCATCAACCGCTACGAGAACCCACCATTCTACCAGCATGAATTCCCTGGAAAAGGAAGAGGCCTGGTCGCGAACAAGACCCTTCAGCGAGGCGACGAGATCTTCGCTTCCACACCCATTCTCATCACAGACCCCGATCTATACGACCTACCCGAATCCGAGCGCCTTGCGCTGCTGCATCGCGGTATCGACACGCTTCCGAAGTCAACGCAGTCATTGTTTTGGGAGCTCATGGGTCACACGCCCGATGCCGATGCGATAGATGATCGCATTACCACGAATAACTTCGAAGTCGCTATCGATGGCATCTCGCAATCTGCGCTCTTCCCTGAGATCGCTATGCTGAACCACGACTGCCGACCAAATGCCGCGTATTTCTTCGATGAAAAGACGCTGACGCACTATGTCCACGCCATCCGACCCATTTATCCCGGCGAGGAAATAACGATCACATACATCAACAACGAGCTACCGCGCGCACGACGTATGCGTGGTTTGGAAAAGAACTGGGGGTTCAAGTGTTCTTGCTCCACATGCACGGCACATGCGTCTTTAGTCTCGGAATCGGATTCGAGGCTCGAGCAGATTGCGACTATCCAGCAGGACGTTCTCAGTGACTGGACGGAATCTTCTGCCGCTACACCAGCAACGGCAGAGCTTCTCATCAGTTTGTACCAGCAAGAGCGTCTCGATGCTAGTCTCGCAACAGCGTACCAGCATGCTGCGGAGACATACAGTAGTTTTGGGATGAAATGGGAGGCAGTGCGGTATGCGCGGTTGAGTGTAGAGATGAGCATGCTAGACAAAGGCTGGAACGACAAAGACACTGCAGTGATGCAAAAAATGGTTGCCGACCCGACAATGACATGGAGCTGGAAGAAGAGAGTCGGGGCAAAGAGCGGATGTGGCTGTGGAAAGTCTCATTGAAGTATAGCAGGAAGAGAAATAGTGGTATGATAAGATACAGTCTAATTAAATATAGATGAAGACATGTACAGCATTCAATGTTCTACAAAGAAGGGGAAAAGATGCAAAATGCGAAAAGACTAATTCTGCTCGATCAGTGCACCACGAACGCGGGTGTTGTACACGTTGTTGCACTTGGTGCTCGCGTCCGCCGCGGAGATCTCGCCCTTCTCTCCAGCGCAGTTACCGCTCGACTTTCTCTTACCCGCGTCGCAGAGCGCAACACCAGCAGCAGGAACGGAGCCCTTGAGCAGATCAGGCGACTCGATGATAGTCGCAGCCATACCACCAACGAGATGGAAATCGATGTGGCAATGGAAGAACCACACACCGGGGTTGTCAGCCTTGAAGCGGATAACTGCGTAGCCGAAAGCCGGGACGACGAAACCATCGCGCTTGAGGGGTACGCGGGGAAGCGAGCTCTCATCGCCGTTCCAGACTCCGAGACCTGTGGCGACGACTTGGAAGACGTGGCCGTGGAGATGCA
>Ga0265780_10004373_pt1 | contig 18200 bp, 14 predicted proteins | sample P1T30metagenome_FD_192432 | JGI IMG/M metagenome (GOLD analysis project Ga0265780, IMG submission 192432) | Plant litter microbial communities from East Loma Ridge, Irvine, California - P1 T30 | ecosystem: Environmental > Terrestrial > Plant litter > Unclassified | place: USA: California...
AGGCCGGTAAATTTCGATGCGGTCGAGTGGGCGCAGGGGCGTATCGAGCGGCTTCTTCTTGCCATAAATCCCGACCGGATGCACCGCCAGGTCGATTTCCGGGATGTCCTGCAACAAGCCGCTGGCGGCGATCGCCTGTGCGATCGTCGTCCCGGGCGCCACGCGCACCGGACGCAGCACGGCGTGCTGGTCCACGGACCACGCCACGATCACGTCGAATGCAGTCACGCTTGTGGTCGCGGATGTGGTCAAATCAGGCATAGACGGTATCGGCGCGCTTGCAGAAGGAATCGACCATGCTGTTGGCGATCATGCCGAACACGGGGCCGATCAATTGCTCCAGGATGATGCTGGAAAATTCGTAATGCATGTCGAAGTCGATCTTGCATGCATCGGCGCGCAGGGACTTGAAACTCCAGACGGCGTCCAGCACCTTGAACGGGCCATCGACCAGGTGCATCTTCATCTGCACCGGGCGCACATTGTGGTTCTCGGTGGTGAAACTCTGTTTGACGCCATGGAAGTTGATGCCGATCTGGGCGACCAGCTTGTCGTCGGCGCGTTCGATGACTTTGACTGCATTACACCAGGGCAAAAACTTCGGGTAGTCCTCGACCTTGGCGACCAGATCGAACATTTGTTCTGCGCTATAGCCGAGTAAGACGGATTTGTGCACGACTGCCATTGTTGAACCGTTTGCTTGATTTGTTATGATGTGGATAGTTGTGTCACGTATCACTTTGCGAACGCGACAACAGTAGTTTAACCGACCGGCAGAATTTAGCGATTTTCATGAGCATTGTTGATAACAGAAAAGCCTTCCACGACTACTTCATCGAGGACCGCTACGAAGCGGGCGTCGTGCTCGAAGGGTGGGAAGTCAAGGCCATCCGCGAATCGCGGGTGCAGATCAAGGAGGCCTATGTCGTCGTGCGCGGCGACGAGCTGTTCCTGTTCGGCGCCCACGTCAGTTCGCTGCCGACCGCATCGTCTTTCACCCATCCGGAGGCGCTGCGCACGCGCAAACTGCTGCTGCACCGCGCCGAGATGGACAAGCTGATCGGCAAGGTCGAGCGCTCCGGCTTCACGCTGGTGCCGCTCAACCTGCACTTCAAGGGCGGCCGGGTGAAATGCGAAATCGGGCTGGCCAAGGGCAAAAAGCAGCACGACAAACGCTCGACCGAGAAAGACCGCGACGCCAAGCGTGAGGTCGATGCTGCAATGAAATCCAACCGCCGGTAGCCGGTCATTACTGGACCTGCCCTTCCCCCACTTCGACGGCGGCAGGCAGTTTCTCCCTGAACAGCGTGCTCACCTGCCAGCACGCAAAGCTCAACGCCAGCCCCACCGTCACGCCACACGCCAGTTTGAAGGCGCTGTCGAACAGCAGTGGCGCCACCAGTCCCGACACCAGCGCAAACGACATCATCTGGATGAACGCCATCATCGACGAGGCCAGGCCACGATTGTCGGGAAACAGGGCCAGCGCGCCCACCTGGATGGCCGGCATCGCAGCGGCCAGGCCAAAGGTATAGACCATCAGGGGCAGCACGGCCCAGGGAATGGCCGGCGTGAACAGCGCGGTGTAGCCGACATTGAGCACGCAAGCGACCGCCATCACGCCAAAGCCGATCCATTTCATCCGCACCGCCGCGACGGTGGCGGCACGCTTTCCACCCCACGCCGAGCCGATGACCATGCCGCTGATCAGGGGAATGAACATCCAGCCGAACGCGGTTTCCGGCAGGTGCAGGATCTGCATGACGAAATTGGCGGCCGAGCCGATGTACAGCGACAGGCCGCCGAAGGCCATGCCGACGGCCAGCGACAGCAGCAGGAAGCGCGGGTGGCTCAGTACTTTGAGATAGTTGCGCGCAATGTCGCCCGGGTGGAACGCCTGGCGCTTGTCGGCGGGCAGGCTTTCCGGCAGCAGCTTCCAGCACAGCAGCACCATCAGCGCGCCAAAGGCGGTCAGGAAGATGAACGTCGAGCGCCAGCCGAAGGCCACTTGCAGCCAGCCGCCGAGTACCGGAGCAATGGCTGGCGCAAGACCGAAGACCATCATGATGTGCGACATCATCTTTTGCGCCTGCGCACCGCTGAAACGGTCTTGCACGATGGCCTGGCCAACCACCGATCCCGCGCCCGCTGCCAGACCCTGCACTGCACGGCACGCCAGCAGCACGCCGAAGCTGGGCGCGAACGCCGCACCGGCCGAAGCCAGCGTATACACCGTCAGCGATACCAGGATTACGGGACGGCGCCCGAAGGAATCGGACAGCGTGCCGTAGAACAGCATCATGAAGGCAAAGGTGAACAGGAACACCGACAGGGTTTGCTGGACCGCAACCGGGCCAACGGCGAACTCGCGGCCAATATCGGGAATCGAAGGGAGATAGGTGTCAATGGCGAGGGCGCCGACCATGCCGAGGCAGGCCAAAATGACGGTGAGCAGTCTTTGCATCTGTTGCGCCTTTTAAATCAAAGTCCCGGCACAACGTCACAACGCACCATGCGCCCTCTCTGCGTCCGGCCGCCCATTTTACAGAATAGTGCCGGAGCGCATATTTACCGGCGCCATTTTTATGGGAAGCCCGGTTACTCCAGCCGCATGCCGAAACGCTCCGTGCGCGGCGCCCAGTTGCCCTGGTAGTCGGCCGAGACCAGCACGCGGACGGCGCGCCCCACCAGCAGGTGGCGCGGCACCAGGCCGATGTAGCGCGAGTCGGCGCTGTTGTCGCGGTTATCGCCGAGCATCATGAACTGGTCTTGCGGGATCGTGATGGGGGCGAAGTTGCTGCGTGCCTGCAACTGCGGCATCACCTGGATGCGGTGGCCGCGCCCATCGACGGTTTCATGCAGCCGGTACGCTTCGGCAAACCCGCCCGGCAGCGCTTCGCTGGCCGCGTCCAGCACCCTGTATTGCGCCGGCTTGCCATTGATGATCAACTGCTCGTTGCGCATTTCGACCACGTCGCCGGGCACAGCAACGATGCGCTTGATCAGGCGCGTGCCATCTTTGGGCGAGGCAAACGTGACGACGTCGCCGCGAACCGGATCGCCCAGGTGCGAGACGACGATATCGGTCAACGGCACCTTCAGGTCGTACGCCAGGCGGTTGACGAATACAACATCCCCTTCAAGCAAATTCGGATGCATCGACGATGAGGGAATGGGATTCCAGTCGGCCACGGCCGTGCGGAACACGCCAAACAGGCAGAGGAACAAAATAAAGCCCTTGTTGTTCCGAAATAGCTCGCGACCAGCATTGCGCATGACGAATTCCTTGTATTGGTTGTAATGACACCTTTATACGGAATTCGCGCAGGGCGAGGCTTAGGGCTGGCTTATCGCGGTCGCCTTGCGCTCTTCGGGCGACGCAGGCTGCACCAGGCGCCCACCGCCGCGACGCTGCCCAGCGCCAGTGCCGACAGCGCATCCCAGACGCCGTCGCCCACCAGCGCACTGACGAGGCCGACAAGGGTCAGCAGGCCCAGTGCCACCGGTGCGGTCCAGACCGGGCCAAAGCGCCGAATCATACGGCTTCCCCGATGCGCTGCTCGACCGGCCTGGCCACCGTTTCGCGGCCGCGCTTGAGCCAAAGGTAGAGGCCGGTAATCAATACGACGATGGTCGCAATGTCAAACAGCGTCCACAACAGTTTCAGCGCCTGGCCACCGTAGTCGCCGAAATGCAGCGGCTGCGACACCAGCAGCGCGCTCAGGTACCACGGCAGGTTGCCGCTGGCGCTCAAGGCGCCCGTCTGCGCATCGATCAGCACCGGCTTGTAGAGGCGTGACGTCAAGGCCTGGTCGCCATGCATGAACACGCCATAATGGTGTGGCGTGGCAAACGGCGTGCCGGGAAACGCCACGAAGCCGACCTGCATGCCCGGCGCCGCCTTTTCGGCTGTTGCGATGGCTTGTTGCATTGACGCGAGCTTCGTGACCGGCGGCAAGCCGGCATACGGCTTCGTCAATTCCGCGAGTTCCGTAGCTTGCCAGACCTTGAGCAGCAGGTCAGCCCAGGTATTGATCATGCCGGTCGCGCCCACCACCAGCGCCCAGACCAGCGTGACGATGCCGAGCAGGTTGTGCAGGTCGAGCCAGCGCACGCGCCGGCTGCGCTCGTGGCGCACGGTGCCGAATGAAAGCTTGCGCATGAACGGCGCGTACAGCACCACGCCGGACATCAGCGCCACGAGCAGCAGCAGCCCCATGAAACCGAGGAAAAGCTTGCCCCACAGGCCGGCATACAAATCGACGTGCAGATGGAACATCATGGACATGAACGGGCCGCCCTCGCGGGCCGGTTCGGCCAGCAGTTTGCCGGTACGCGCGTCGACCGCCAGCGGTTTGTAGTGTTCGTCGGTCGGATTGTCGCCCAGCGTCAGGTTCCAGACGGCCGGCTCGTCGATCTCCTGCGACATGTACATCATGATCTTGCCCGGGTAGGCGGCCATGCCGCTGGCGATGACCTGGTCGAGATCGGCGCGGGGCGTGCCGGGCGCCATCACGGGCACCTCGGTATCGTTGCCCAGGGCATGGACGATCTCGTGGTGATAGATCAGCGGCAAGCCGGTGACGCAAAGCAAGAGCATGAACACCGTGCTGACCAGGCTGCTCCATTTGTGTATCCAGGACCAGCGGCGAAGGTAGAGAGGCGTCATGACAGCGTGTTGGGGATTGCGAGGCTCCAGATAATAATGGTTCTCATTTACGGCGGCAAGCGATACCGCATATAATGCGAACCATTCTCATTCAAACAACTCGAACAATCCATGAACCCTGTCCTCTTTCCCCTGACTCCCGTCGCCCTCGCCGCCTTGCTGATGACGTCCGGCAGCGCGTTGGCCCAGACCACCGAGGCCGGCGACGCCGTGCCGACCGTGGTGGTGCGTGCCTCGGCCGACGCATCCGCGCAAGGCCTGCCCGCGGCCTATGCCGGCGGCCAGGTGGCGCGTGGCGGGCGCATCGGCTTGCTGGGGAACGTGGACATCATGGACACGCCGTTCAACACCACCAACTACACCCAGGCCGTCATCCAGGACCAGCAGGCGCGCAGCGTGGCCGATGTGGTGCAGAACGACCCGTCGGTGCGCGTGGCGCGCGGATTTGGCAACTACCAGGAGCTGTATGTGATCCGCGGCTTCGCGCTGGGCTCGGACGACGTCGCCTACAACGGCCTGTATGGCATGCTGCCGCGCCAGTTTGTCGCGTCCGAATTGCTGGAGCGCGTGGAAGTGCTGCGCGGCGCCAACGCCTTCATCAACGGTTCCGGTCCTGGCGGCGGCGGCATTGGCGGCGCCATCAACCTGTTGCCGAAACGCGCGGCCAATACGCCGCTGACGCAAGTCACGTTTGGCGTCGAATCCGGCGGACAAACCTATGTGGCGGCCGACGCCTCGCGCCGCTTCAGCGAAGGCGAGCGCCTCGGCGTCCGCGTCAACGCCGTGCACCGCGACGGCGATACGGCGGTGGACCGCGAATCGCGCCGCCTCGGCGTGCTGTCGGTGGGCATGGACTACCGCGGCGACAATTACCGCCTGTCGGCCGACGTCGGCTACCAGGACCACAAGCTGAACAACCCCCGTCCGAGCGTCACGCTGGGCGCCACCGTGCCGATGATCGCGCCGCCTTCGTCGAGCAGCAACTTTGCCCAGCCATGGACCGTTTCCACCGAGCGCGACACCTTCGGCACCGTGCGCGGCGAAGTCGACCTGGCCCGTGACGTGGTGGCGTGGGCGGCATTCGGCGCACGCACCGGCACCGAATTCAATGCCCTCGGTTCGCCCACGGTCAGCGACGCCAATGGCGACGCCAGCATCTACCGCTTCGACAATGTGCGCGACGACCTGGTGCGCACCGGCGAAATCGGCGTGCGCGGCACCGTGCAGACCGGCACGGTCAAGCAGACGCTCAGCGCCACCGCCTCCGGCTTCTCGCAGCATTCGAAGAACGCCTACGCCATCAGCAACTTCGCCGGGGTGGCGACCAACATCTACCGCCCGGTCGACTATCCATCGCCGGACACGAGCTTTTTCCCGAACGGAAACATGAACGATCCGCGCGTGACCGCGACGACCAACCTGTCGAGCTATGCCATTGCTGATACGCTGTCGATGCGGGGCGACACGGTGCTGGTGACGGTCGGCGTGCGCCACCAGCGCGTGCGCACGGGCAGCTTCGACTACAACACCGGTAACGCACTGGTGGGCGGCAGCTACGACGAAAGCGCGAACACGCCGATCGCCGGCGTCGTGTTCAAGCCCATGAAAGGTGTCTCGCTGTATGCCAACTACATCGAGGCACTGCAACAAGGCGCTACTGCTTCCGGCACCGCAAGCGATGGTTCCCCCCTCCTCAATGTGGGCCAGACCTTTGCGCCATACAAATCGCGTCAGAAAGAAATCGGCATCAAGTACGACAGCGGTAAATTCGGCATGAGCGCCGCCCTGTTCACGACCGGGCAGCCATCGGCCTACGTGGTCGACCGTGTGTTCGGCGTGTTCGGCGAGCAGCGCAACCGCGGCCTGGAGCTGTCGGTGTTCGGCACGCCCATGCGCGGCGTGCGTTTGCTGGGCGGCCTGACGCTGCTCGACACCGAGCAGGTCACGACGGCCGGCGGGCTCAACCAGGGCAAGGATGTGATCGGCACCCCGAAAACCCAGCTGAACCTGGGTGGCGAGTGGGATGTGTCGAACGTGGCTGGCCTGAACCTGAACGCGCGCGTGGTCTATACCGGCACCCAGTATGCCGATGGCGCCAACACGCAGGAACTGCCATCGTGGACGCGCCTCGACCTGGGCGTGAATTACGCCATGCGCATCGCGGAACACGACGTGACGTGGCGTGCGCGCGTCGATAACGTGACCGACAAGAACTACTGGGCATCAGCCGGCGGCTACCCTGGCGCGGGCTACCTCGTCCAGGCCGCGCCGCGGACATTCGTGGTGTCGGGCACGGTCAACTTCTAAGCTGGTCCACGCGGGCTCCACTGGCGCACCTGAGTGCGCCAGTGGCATGGCAGGGCCATGCCACTGGCGCTGCTTCCATGCTTACTTCTGCGCCTTGACGATCTGCATCGCGCTGGCGATCAGGCCGCTCATATCGCCTAAATTGGCCGGCACGATGATGGAATTGTTGGTCTTGGCGAGGTTGCCGAACGCATCGACGTATTCTTCGGCCACACGCAGGTTGACCGCTTCCTGTCCGCCCGGTTCGCGAATCGCCGCCCCCACCTTGCGCAGCGCGTCGGCGCTGGCTTCGGCCAGCGCGACGATGGCCGCCGCTTCGCCGTGGGCGCGGTTGATGGCGGCCTGCTGCTCGCCCTCGGAGCGCGCAATCGAGGCTTCGCGCTCGCCGCTGGCGATATTGATCTGTTCCTGGCGCCGGCCTTCCGATGCCGCAATCAGCGCGCGCTTTTCGCGCTCGGCCGTGATCTGCGCCTGCATCGCGTGCAGGATTTCCTTCGGCGGCGTCAGGTCCTTGATTTCATAGCGCAGCACTTTGACGCCCCAGTTCGCGGCCGACTCGTCGATCGCGTTGACAATGGCCGTGTTGATGTGGTCGCGCTCTTCAAACGTTTTGTCGAGTTCCATCTTGCCGATCACCGAACGCAAGGTGGTCTGCGCCAGCTGCGTAATTGCCTGGATGTAGTTCGACGAACCGTAAGACGCGCGCATCGGGTCGGTAATCTGGAAATACAGGATGCCGTCGACTTGCAGCTGCGTGTTGTCGCGCGTGATGCAGACCTGCGGCGGCACATCGAGCGGGATTTCCTTCAGGATGTGCTTGTAGGCGATGCGATCGATGAACGGCACGACGATGTTCAGGCCCGGCGCCAGCGTGGCGTGGTACTTCCCGAGGCGCTCGACGACCCAGGCATGCTGCTGCGGCACCACGTTGATCGTCTTGAAGACAAAGACCATGGCGATGACGAAAAAAATCAGTGCCACTGTTCCGAAAGAAAATTCCATGAGCGAACCTTTAAGTTGAAGACAAGAGGTACTGCGTTTTTCAGGCGTTGGCCACGATCAGGCGGCTGCCCTGCACTTCGACGATACGGAAGTCGCCCGCCTGCGGCTGCGCTCCGGGACCCAGTTCGACGTCCCACAAGGCACCGCGGTACATGACGCGGGCGTGGCCGGACTGCCAGCTGTCGACGGCGAGGCGCTGGCCGATGTTCAGGTTGACGTTCTGGTCGCGCGCCGCATCCATGCGCGGGCGCCGGCCGAAGCGGCTGCGGTGCAGTACCCCAGTGGCCAGGATGCCGACCACTGCCGCGGCAATCGTCTGCGCCGGCATGCCCGCGCCGAGCCACGCGGCCACTGCCCCAAATACCAGGCCGAGCGCCATCATCAATAAATAAAAGGTGCCGGTAAATAATTCGAGCACGACCAGCACGCCGGCTGCCGCCAGCCATACCATCCAGTCCGTCATGGTTGTCTCCTTGTCGATTCGTCCGTTTTTAAATACAAAAACCCCCGCCGCCAGGGAGGGCGACGAGGGTCATGTCAATTCGGCTTTGAAATTTTTAATGGTTATCTGGCAAAGATTCCTGATAGCGCGAGTCTCACCCTTTTTTTGCGCTGAGTCAATATCGGTGTGCGGTATCTGGAACCTTCGCCATGCACCTTAATTCGCCGCGAGCTTTTTCCAGGTATCGATCACAGAATCCGGGTTCAGCGACATCGATTCGATGCCCTGCTCCACCAGCCACTGGGCAAAGTCCGGATTATCGGAAGGACCCTGGCCGCAGATGCCGATGTACTTGCCCTGTTTCAGGCAGGCGTCGATGGCCAGTTTCAACAAGGCTTTCACGGCAGGGTCGCGCTCGTCGAAATCGGCGGCCAGCAAGGCCATGCCGGAATCGCGGTCCAGGCCCAGGGTGAGCTGGGTCAGGTCGTTCGAACCGATCGAGAAACCGTCGAAGTGCTGCAGGAACTGGTCGGCCAGGATGGCGTTCGACGGGACTTCGCACATCATGATCAGGCGCAGGCCATTCTCGCCGCGCTTGAGGCCATTTTTGCCGAGCAGGTCGACGACTTTCTCGGCCTGGCCCAGGGTGCGGACAAATGGCACCATGATTTCGACGTTGGTCAGCCCCATGTCGTTGCGCACGCGTTTCATCGCCTCGCATTCCATCTCGAAGGACTCGGCAAAGTCGGCCGAAAGGTAGCGCGCGGCGCCACGGAAGCCCAGCATCGGGTTTTCTTCGTCCGGCTCGTAACGCGAACCGCCGATGAGCTTCTTGTACTCGTTCGACTTGAAATCGGACAGGCGCACGATGACCGGCTTTGGCCAGAAGGCGGCGGCGATGGTGGCGATCCCTTCGGCCAGCTTGTCAACGTAAAACGCTCGTGGCGACGCATGGCCGCGCGCCACCGATTCCACGGCCTTCTTCAGGTCGGCATCGATGTTCGGGTACTCGAGGATGGCTTTCGGATGCACGCCGATATTGTTATTGATAATGAATTCCAGGCGCGCCAGGCCGACACCGCCGTTCGGCACCGACTGGAAGTCGAAGGCCAGTTGCGGATTGCCGACGTTGAGCATGATCTTGGTCTTGATCGCAGGCAGTTCGCCGCGCTCGACTTCCGACACTTCAGTTTCCAGCAGGCCGTCGTAAATCTTGCCTTCGTCGCCTTCGGCGCAGGACACGGTGACGAACGTGCCGTCTTTCAGCACCTCGGTTGCGTCGCCACAACCCACCACGGCCGGCACGCCCAGTTCACGGGCGATGATGGCCGCGTGGCAGGTGCGGCCACCACGGTTGGTGACGATGGCGGCAGCACGCTTCATCACCGGTTCCCAGTTCGGGTCGGTCATGTCGGCCACCAGCACGTCGCCGGGCTGGACGCGTTCCATCTGCGACGGGTCGCTGATGACGCGCACCGGGCCGGCGCCGATCTTCTGGCCGATCGCACGGCCCTGCACCAGCACGGTACCGGTGCCCTTCAGCTTGAAACGCTGCTGGGCGTCGGTCGATTTCTGCTGCGATTTCACCGTTTCAGGACGCGCCTGCAGGATGAACAGCTTGCCGTCGCGGCCATCCTTGCCCCACTCGATATCCATCGGACGGCCGTAGTGGTTCTCGATGATGACGGCGTATTTGGCCAGCTGCACCACCTCGGCGTCGGTCAGCGAATAGCGGTTGCGCATTTCGATAGGCACGTCGACGGTTTTCACCGAACGGCCGGCCTTGGCTTCGTTCGTGAACTCCATCTTGATCAGTTTCGAGCCGATGTTGCGGCGGATGACGGGCGACTTGCCCAGCTGCAGCATCGGCTTGTGGACGTAGAACTCGTCCGGATTGACGGCGCCCTGCACGACGGTTTCGCCCAGCCCGTAGCTCGAGGTAATGAACACCACGTCCTTGAAGCCGGATTCGGTGTCGATCGTAAACATGACGCCGGCGGCGCCCACGTCCGAACGCACCATGCGCTGCACGCCGGCCGACAGGGCCACTTCAGCGTGGGTGAAGCCTTTATGGACGCGGTAGGAGATCGCGCGGTCGTTGTACAGCGAGGCGAACACATGCTTCATCGCTTCGAGGACGTTGTCGATGCCGACCACGTTCAGGAAGGATTCCTGCTGGCCTGCGAAGGACGCATCCGGCAAATCTTCCGCGGTGGCCGACGAGCGCACGGCAAACGACATTTCCACTTCCGAGTCCGCGACCAGGCGGGCGTAGAAACTGCGGATGTCTTCTTCCAGTTGTGGCTGGAACGGGGTTTCGACGATCCACGAACGAATCTCGGCGCCGGCAGCGGCCAGCGAACGGACGTCGTCGATGTTCAGGCCGTCGAGGCGTGCGGCGATGCGGTCGCCCAGCGAGGCGCCGCCGTCGATGGCATGGTCGAGGAAGTCGCGGAAGGCCTTGGCGGTGGTGGCGAAGCCGGTCGGCACCGAAACACCGGCGCCGGCCAGCTGGCTGATCATTTCACCGAGCGACGCATTCTTGCCGCCGACCGATTCCACATCGCTCATGCGCAAATTTTCGAACGCCGCGACGTACGCGGTGTCGACGCCAGGTGAACGCAATGCTCCATTGGACAGGTTAGTCATGGTAGTACCCTTACTTGAGATAGAAATCGGTACTCCGGTAGTGATGCGCGCGACGGGCAGTTGCCGGTATTCTTGTTATTCTTGGCGTCGTACAGCACAATGCAAAACCGTTGCCGAGCATTCTACCGCGAGCGCCGCCGAAACAGAGCGCGCTTCGAGGCAATATTGCTAATTTAGCATTACGAATACAACACCGATGACCACAGACCCCCGCGCCACCCTGCCCCCTGCCGTTCGCACCGTGTTTTTCGTCTCCGACGGCACCGGCATCACGGCCGAGACGTTCGGCCACGCCGTGCTGAGCCAGTTCGAGATGCGCTTTCGCCAGATCCGCATTCCCTTCATCGACACGCTCGACAAGGCGCGCGATGCGGCGCGCCGCATCAACGAGGTCTACGCCAGCTCGGGCCAGCGGCCGATCGTGTTCTCGACGCTGGTCAAGCATGATCTGTCGGGGGTGATCCGGGCGTCGAACAGCATGCATATGGATCTGTTCCAGACGTTCGTGGCCCCCCTGGAAATGGAACTGGGCGTGAAATCGACGCACACGATCGGGCGCATCCACAACGTGGTCGACAGCGAGGAATACAAGAACCGCATCGAAGCGATCAATTTTTCGCTGGCGCACGACGATGGGCAGTCGCACAAGAACCTGGCCGAGGCGGACGTCATCCTGGTCGGCGTCTCGCGCTCCGGCAAGACCCCGACCAGCCTGTACCTCGCCATGCAGTACGGCATCAAGGCCGCCAACTATCCACTGATTCCGGAAGACTTCGAGCGCGGAAAGCTACCCTCCTCGCTGCCGCCGTTCAAGGCCAAGCTGTTCGGCCTGACGATCACGCCGGAACGCCTGTCCGAAATCCGCCACGAGCGCCGCGCCGGCAGCAAATACGCGTCCATCGAAAACTGCCGGTACGAAGTCAACGAAGCCGAACTGATGATGAAACGCGAAGGCATCCGCTCGCTTTCTTCGACCACCAAATCCATCGAAGAAATCTCGACAACGATCCTCCAGGAAATCAAACCCGACCGCCGCGAGTATTAATCCGGAACAATTGCAAAACAATTAGGGTCAGAGTCGATTAATTGAGCAATTTCCCAAAGTTGCCAATCAATTGACACTGACCCTGCTTTATTGCATGGCCCAGCTCGCCAAACATAAACAGGGTCAGTGTCGAATTAAAAGTAATTCTGAAAAGTTGCTCAATAATTCGACTCTGACCCTGATTTGCTATTCATCATACGTGCATAGCCGGCGGCAATCCCTCCGGCGCCTACCTGTCGCGGATCAATGACGCCTTATAAAACGCTACCTCGCGAATTAAAACGCGCGTTAAAAGATTCTACTTTTCAATCCTTCGCTTCATTGATTTTCACTCGACAATAGACAAGCGGAAAAGCTGACCAAAAACAAATGCAAAACAATGAGGGTCAGAGTCGAATTATTGAGCAACTATCGAAGTTGCCGATTTAATCGACTCTGACCCTGATTATTCTTCAATCATGAGCTCGCTTGAAAGGAGCGGGGTCAGAGTCGAATTAAAAGCAATTCTGGAAAATTTCCCAATAATTCGACTCTGACCCCGATTCGATTCTAGACAATCCGGCGGACGGATTCGCGGACCACGAGACTGAGCTTGGGGACGTCGATGGCGATGGGTTGCTGGTGGATCATCGAGAGGATGGCCTGGCCGAGGCAGCGGCCGACATCGAACAAGGGCTGGCGGACGGTCGTCAACGGCGGTGTCGTGCACATCGAGCTGTGCAGGTCGTCGAAGCCGATGATCGAAATGTCTTCGGGGACCCGGATCCCGCGCCGGTACAGCGCCAGCCTGGCGCCATAGGCGGTCAGATCATTGCCGGCGAAGATTGCCGAGAAGCGCGCGCCCGACTCGAGCAGGCGATCGACCGCAAGCAGGCCGCCCGACTCGAGGAAGTCGCCTTCGGTAACCAGGCGCGGGTCCTGGGCGATCTTGTGTCTGGCCAGCGTATCGCGGTAGCCGGCCAGGCGCGCCAGCGCATCGGCGTGATCGGACGGGCCCGCGATGAAAGCGATATGGCGATGGCCCTGCACCACCAGGTATTCGACGGCCTCACAGGCGGCGCGGTAATTGTCGAGACAAAAACCGTAGGCCTCCGCGCTCGACAAGGTGCGCCCGAACGCGACAATCGGCAGGCGTTGCGCCAGCGCCAGGATCTGTTCGTCCGTCAGCTTGCCGGACAGGATGACGATGCCATCGACCCGGCGCGCAATCAGCAGTTCGATGCGCGCCGCCTCTTCGTCCGCATGCCAGTGGCCCGAGACGATCAGCGGCGCATAGCCACTGCCCTGCAGCACATCGTCGACGCCGGCCATCGCTTCGGAAAAATAGCCCGATACAAGCGACTGGGTCAGGATGCCGATCGTGCGCGAACTGCCGGTTTTCAGGTTCTGCGCCAGCACGTTCGGCCTGTAGTTGAGCCGCTCGATGACGCTCTCGATGGCCTCGCGCTTGTCGGTGGACACCTTCGCCGTGCCGTTCAGGAAACGCGACACCGTTGCCGCCGAAACGCCCGCCTCACGCGCCACTTCGTGGACCGTGACCATCGCGGGATTCGGGGAAGCTTTTTTCATGCGTCAGGCGCCAGGGAGAGAGTGAACGGCATCGGCCGCAACGCGCCAGAGTATAACAGGAAACCGATTTCATAACGGCCGCCTGATGAGATTTCGGCAACATTTCCGCGCCTCACACCACTTGTCTCCACCTTCCTCCCGACATATGCACGCCACGACGGGCGCATCCCTCTTGCAAAAATAGTGTTTGACATTGGTTTCGAAACAACGATAGTATGAAATCGATTTCACAACGATGGAATCGCGTTGGTACGCCGTGAAGGCGGCGGCGCAGCGACTGCAAGCACCGCGATTGCAATCAACACCACAATAATTTTGGAGACAGCATGAAAACTTCCGCCCCACTGGGCCGGCGCGTCCGTACGCCCGTCCAGATCGCCATCCTCACTTTGCTCGCCGGCATGCAATCCGCCTTCGCGCAGACCACCCCATCCGACACCGCGGTCGCCGTCAAGCCCGCTGCAGAAACGTCGGGCCAGTCGTCCGGCCAGCCAAGCAGCAATTCCGTCGCGCCTGAAATCCAGCGCCAGGTCGCCGCCCAGAACAACGAGCCGAACGGCCCGATGACCGAAGTCATCGTCACCGCGACCAAGCGCGCCACGCCGCTGCAAAAGACCCCGGTCGCGATCACCGCCCTGTCGGCCGCGAACCTGGAGGACAACCACGTGCAGACGCTGCTCGACGTGGTCAACCTGGTGCCGGGCTTCCAGGCCACCGGCCAGGGCGACCATGGCGTCACCACGATGACCCTGCGCGGCATCGGCAACGACAGCGCCAAGACCGAATACGCCGATCCGGAAGTCGCGACCTTCGTCGACGGCATCTACTCGCCGCGTCCGGAAGGCGCCACCAGCCTGCTGTTCGACCTCGACGCCATCGAAGTCCTGCGCGGCCCGCAAGGCACGCTGTGGGGCCGCAACTCGTCGGTCGGCGCAGTCAACATCCAGACCGCGAAGCCTGTGCTCAAGCAGCAAAGCGGCAGCGTGGAAGCCGGCATCGGCGACTACCGCCGCATGGGTGCGCGCGGCGCGATCAACGTCCCGCTGGGCGACACGGCGGCGCTGCGCATCGCCGTGATCCACGAGCAGCACGACGGTTACGTCGACTACCAGAAACTGCCGATTCCTTCGCAAGCGAGCCAGCGCGCCGCCTTCCTCGCCGGCGGCGGCAATCCGGCCGCTTTCCAGCCGATCAATCCAAACCTGTTCGTCACCGGCGGCCCGAAATACAATGCCCAGGACCAGAGCGCGGTGCGCCTGTCCCTGTTGTGGCAGCCGACGCCGGCGCTGAAATGGAACCTGGCGTATGAACGCTTCGCCGACCGGGGCACCCCGTCGATGAACCTGCTGCAAAATCCGCGTCCCGGCACCGACCGCTGGTCGGCGCTGATCGACATCGCCCCCTCTCTCGAGCGCGACACCGACACCTTCCGTTCGCGCATCGAGTACGCGCTAAACGACAGCATGGCGCTGACCTACATCGCCGGCTATTCGAAATTCGACGGCTCCTCGGCCTTCGACCAGGACGGCGGCGTGGCCATCCCGACCAGCTTCAACACCGGCGCCACCTACCAGGGCAACAACACGGTCGGCTCGAAATACAAGAACTACAGTCATGAACTCGAACTGCAATCGACCGGCACCCGCACCGTCGACTGGCAGGTCGGCCTGTACTACGGCGCCGAAGACAACAGCATCCGGTTCGACATCCCGGTCTTCAACGGCACCCAGCAAGGCAGCGTGTCGTGGCAGGGTTCCTTCATCCAGCCGAAGGAGACCGTGGAATCGAGCGCAGCGTTCGGCCAGGCGACCTGGAACGTCGGCAGCGCCCTGCACCTGACCGGCGGCGTGCGCTACACCCACGACAAGCGCACCAACGAAGGCGGCAACGGCTACACCTGGAACTACGACCCGACCGTGCCGCAGGTGCCGCTGTCCGGATCGATCGACCCGACCGTCGCCGGCCAGGGCTACAACCCGGGCGTGCCGTCCAACGAGGGCCGCTACAGTGGCAGCAAGGTCACCGGCCTGCTGCGCGCCGCCTACGAAATCGACCGCAACAACATGGTCTACGCCAGCGTATCGACCGGCTACAAATCGGGTGGCCTGCAGGACGGCGGCAAGACCTACGGCGCCGAGACCTTGACCAACTACGAAATCGGCAGCAAGAGTAGCTTCCTGAATGGGGCCCTGACGATCAACAACGCCCTGTTCTACGAGAAGTTCAAGGACTTCCAGTTCAGCGCACCGGTCACCAATCCTGACGGCACCCGCGGCCTGGCCACGAACAACGCCGAAGGCGCCAAGATCTACGGCCTCGAGTCGGAAATCAATGCCCGCCTGTCCGCCGACGACCGCCTGCAGCTGGCGCTGTCGTGGACCCCGCATGCGCAGCTGGGACGCCTGATCGGCGGCTCGAACGACTACATCCTGCCTGCCTGCGCCGTCCCGGGCATCAGCACCTGCCTCGACGTGACCGGCAACACCATGCCGCACACGCCGAAGTTCTCGGCGCAGGCGCAGTACCGCCATGTGTTCCGCTTCGGCGACGGCGCCACGCTGGCGCCGCGCATCAGCGCGCACTACGAGACCGCGACCACGCTGTCGGTATTCGACCTGGGCGAGCCTGACCGCCAGAAGAGCTACACCCGCGCCGACGTCGGCCTGCGCTACACCAGCGGCACCAGCAAGTGGTGGGTCGATGGTTTCGTCCGCAACGTCAGCGACGCCACCATCAAGACCAGCGCCATGAACGCCTTCGGCCCATGGGTGGCGCAGTACGTGCCGCCACGTACCGTCGGCATCAACACCGGCGTCGACTTCTAAAGCCGCCTGCCCTTCCGGTGCGCCGGGAGGGCATTTTTTTCACCGAACCCGATTTCCGAACCAGCCATGCAGCGATCCATGAACGACTCCCTCCCCTTTCCGCCCGACTTCACCTGGGGCACGGCCACCAGCGCCTTCCAGATCGAAGGCGGCGCCAGTGCCGAGGGCAAGGGCCCCTCGATCTGGGATACCTTCTGTCACACGCCCGGCCGCATCATCGACGCCAGCACCGGCGACGTCGCCTGCGACCACTATCACCGCTTCCAGGAAGACGTCGACCTGATGGCGTCCCTCGGCGTGGACGCCTACCGCTTTTCGATGGCCTGGTCGCGCGTCCAGCCGGACGGCAAAGGCGCCTGGAATGAAGCCGGCTTCGCGTTTTACGACCGCCTCCTCCTCGCACTCGAAGCAAAAGGCATCAGCGCCCACCTGACGCTGTACCACTGGGACCTGCCGCAAGGCCTGCAGGATGACGGCGGCTGGCTGTCACGCGACACCGCTTACCGTTTTGCGGACTATGCGCGCGAAGTGGCGCGCCGCTTCGGCAACCGCCTCGCCACCATCGCCACCCACAACGAGCCTTGGTGCACGGCGAACCTCGGCTACGGCAATGCGCAATTCGCGCCCGGCGTGGCCGACAAGAAGAGCGCGATCCAGGTCTCGCACCACCTGCTGCTGTCGCACGGCCTGGCCATGACCGCCATGCGCGAGGTGGCGTCGAGCGCGCGCCTGGGCATCGTGCTGAACCAGTGGACGGCCGATGCCGCCACCGATTCGCAGGCCGACCGCGACCTCGCCGAATTCGAATACGCCCGTTCGGTCCAGTGGTTCATGGACCCGATCTTCAAGGGCAGCTATCCTGAGCTGGCCTTGCGCATGCATGGCCCCGATGCGCCGGTCGTGCAGCCCGGCGACATGGAAGCAATCCATCAAACCATCGACTTCCTCGGCGTGAACTACTACTTCCGCGCCTGGTGCAGCGCCGCCGTGCCGCCGCTGCCGGCACCCGCGGAATACGGCACCACCGACATGGGCTGGGAAATCTATCCGCAAGGCCTGAGCGAACTGCTGCTCAAGCTCAAAGCCGAATACCCGCTGCCACCGATTTATATTACCGAGAACGGCATGGCCAGCGCCGACCAGCCGGCCGACGGATGGGTCGACGACGGCAGCCGCATCGATTTTGTCCAGCGCCACCTCGATGCGCTGCACGCGGCGATGCAGCAGGGCGTGGACGTGCAAGGCTATTTCCTCTGGAGCCTGCTGGACAACTTCGAGTGGAATTCCGGCTACGCCAAGCGCTTCGGCATCGTCCATGTCGACTATGCCACCCAGGTGCGTACCCCGAAGGCCAGCGCCTTGTGGTACCGCGATTTTGTCGCGGCCCAGCGCATCGGCAAGGCTGCCTGAACATCATGAGAGACGGCATGAACGACGAGGCTTACCGCGACGGCCCGCGCCTGCTGGCGGACATTGGCGGCACCAATGCCCGCTTTGCGCTCGAAACGGCGCCCGGGCGCATCGAACACAGCGCCACGCTGGCCTGTGCCGACTACCCGCTGCTCTCCGACGCGGTCAGGGCCTACCTGGCCGCGCATGCGGGCAAAGCGGTGCGTCATGCCGTCATCGCCATCGCCAATCCGGTCGACGGCGACGTCGTGGCCATGACCAACCATCACTGGCGCTTTTCGA
>Ga0265780_10004374_pt1 | contig 18198 bp, 15 predicted proteins | sample P1T30metagenome_FD_192432 | JGI IMG/M metagenome (GOLD analysis project Ga0265780, IMG submission 192432) | Plant litter microbial communities from East Loma Ridge, Irvine, California - P1 T30 | ecosystem: Environmental > Terrestrial > Plant litter > Unclassified | place: USA: California...
CGAGTTGCGACGGACCGAGGTTGGCTGGGGAAGGCGTGGGAGTAGCCGATGCGCGCGACGCCTTCTCCAGACACGCCGGGGCCATGTTCAGACACGCCCATAACAGTGCTTCTGTGGAGAGACCATACTCAAGTACACGCTAGACAGATGACACACACTTGATCATCTTATGCAGTATATGTCAACTGCCAACAAGGTGCCCCAGAATCACTGTCTCGTGTCTCGGAGGTCCGAGCTGTCAGGCGGGGAGCTTCTCGAATTTGTTTCCAAACACCAAGATAGACTTCCCAAACAAGACTTGCCGCATCCTGATCGCAGCCTGGGTGAGCAGGCTCCATAAGACTATACATTCAGCCTGAGCCGTGAGCCACTTCCGCCCAACTACTTGCCTGTTCCTGCCATATCCAAAAGTTCACCTACTTGCGGCTGCCCCACTACCGCGATAGTTGACCGTCAACACTCACAGCATGAATACAGAGTTCAGCATTGAAGCGCCGGCGGAGGCGAATCCTCTGACTGAGAGCATCTTGTTCCACGTCCTGCGATCAGCGTCCTCAGCAGATCAAACCCAAGTCCAGACCGGCACCAAGCAACTCCAGCAATGGGAAAAGGCCGCGGGTTTCTATCCTCTGCTGCAGGTATGCATATCTTAGCCTACTGAATTACACCGGACTGACACTAGTAGACGGTATTCCTTAACCAATCTCTCCCCCTCGAAGTGCGCTACCTCGCCATCATCCAGCTCAAGAACGGCATCGACAAGTACTGGCGCAAGACTGCCACCAAGTACGCCTCCACATAAAGCCGCAGAGATGCATAGGCTTACGTGACTGCAGTGCTGTAAGCAAAGAAGACAAGGCTACCATACGGGCCCGTCTACTCGAAAGCGCCATCAACGAAGCCGACCATCGCCTGGCCCTACAGAATGCTCTCGTCGTCGCTAAGATCGTCCGTTTCGAGTTCCCAAATGACTGGTCAGTCCAACCCGACATAGACTTCCCTACTCTAACACTTTCTAGGCCAGATCTATTCCAACAACTACTCCACATCCTTCGCACCTCGACCGATCCGAACGCCTACCGCTTACAACTCCCTCGCGCCCTTCTCGTCTTGCTATACATCGTCAAGGAACTGTCAACTGGAAGACTTCTACGAACACGGCAGAGCTTACAGACTGTCGCGCCGGAGGTCTTCAACGTACTCGGTACCATCTATGTGAACAAGGTCCAAACATGGCAAGCCTTCTTTCGCGATGGCGGAGACGACGAAGGCGGTGCGCTTGAGAGCATCGACAACAGTCTGCTTGCTATCAAGACTATGCGGAGACTTATAATCGCCGGCTACGAGTTCCCAGGCAGAGATAAGGATGTGCAAGAATTCTGGACACTGACCCGTACTCATCTCGGAGAGTTCCTGCAATACGTGATACCGGAGAACTCACCGCTTGCAGGCGAAGTTCAAAAGAAGATAGGCAGGCACTTGATGCAGCTCTCAAAATTGCACCTCAACATGGCCACGACTCACCCAGCAGATTTCGTCCTTTTACCCAACTCGATAGAGCTTGCGCGCGACTACTGGAGCCTCATCTCACGACTAGGGGATCAATGGGGCTCAAAGTCTATTGAGGGCGCCAAAGTCGGTACTGATGGCGATGCCGAAGATGAAGCACCCATCCTCGAGCGTCTGGGTCTCAAAGGCTTGCTACTGATTCGTGCATGCGTGAAGATGGTCTTCTTCCCTACTCAGACTTTCCGCTTCAAGCACCAGCAGGAAAAGGATGAGAAAAATGCGGCCACGCACAAGGTCAAGACAGACCTACTCACTGACGACCTCGTTCGTGAAATGATCTCAGCACTTGTACAGCGCTTCTTCGTCTTCCGGCCCAGCGACCTTCGTATGTGGGAGGAAGAGCCCGACGAGTGGGAGAAGATGGAAGAGGGAGCAGAGGACTGGGAATTTGCGATCCGACCCTGTGCCGAGAAGCTGTTCCTAGACCTCGCAAAGAATTTCAAAAATTTGATCATTCAGCCTCTGCTCCAAGTCTTCTACACAGTCGCGAGTGAGTACTCACTTTAGGAGAAGATGACCCTCGCTAATGTTTCATAGCACCGGAAAACGAAGACATCCTCTTCAAGGATTCTGTTTACACCGCCGTTGGACTGGCAGCTGATATTCTGCACGATCAACTTGATTTCGACACCTTCCTTGAAAAGACGTTGGTTGTCGAGGCAGCGAAGCAGACACCGGGCTTCAACATCATTCGTCGCCGCATCGCCATTATCATCTCCCAGTGGATAACTATTAAGATGGCCAAGGAGAAGAAGCCTATCGTTTACCAGATCTTCCAACATCTTCTTGATAAGAGCGATCCCATGAACGATCAAGTGGTGCGAATAACTGCGGGAAGGAAATTCCATGCCGTCGCCGACGAGTGGGAGTTTCAGGCAGATGCATTCCTGCCGTACTCGCAGCTTATGCTCGATAGGTTGATGGCGCTGGTCCAAGAGGTGGAACTTCCAGAAACGAAGATGGCACTGCTAAACACCATTAGTCTTGTTGTATACAGGTTAGAGCATCACGTAAGTCAGAGACGGGAGCACTCAAAGTATCTGGACTGACAGGATGCAGATCACACCGTACGCCAACAGCATCATCGCACTCCTCCCACCGCTGTGGGAGCAGTCTGGCGAAGAGCATCTCATGAAGCAAGCCATTCTCACACTTTTGGCTCGTCTAACGAACGCTATGAAAGCCGAGTCACGTTCGTTCCACGTCTCCTTCTTACCCATCATCCAGAGTGCCATCGAGCCTGGTTCAGAAACCCAAGTCTACCTCCTTGAAGATGCACTCGATCTATGGGCATCTATCATCGCACAAACACCATCAGCACCAGAGCCTACACCTCCTGAGTTGCTCAACTTGCTCCAATACCTGCTACCTCTGTTCTCCATGGATAACGAGACCCTACGAAAAGCCATCGAGATTACAGAAGCCTATTTGCTCCTTGCGCCCTCCGCCGTCCTCGCAGACTCTTTCCGCCCCGCAATCCTCCAAGCCCTCGCCGAGCTTCTGGGCAACTTGAAGCCCGAAGCCAACGGCATAATGACACATCTCGTTACATGCATTATTCGAGGTGCGGAAGGTGTAGGTGGTGAGAACGCTGTCAAGGTTCTGACTAGTGATTTGATCTCTTCCGGATTTCTAGCAAAGGTTTTGGAGGGTCTTCACGGCGCATGGACACACCACCAGTCCCACGGCCCTTACCGCGAACTTCCTTCCCGCGCCGTGGATGGTGTCGTGGAAACTGATTACTTCACCGTGCTAGCACGTATCGGCATGGCTTCACCTTCTGTACTCCTCGAAGCCCTGTCCGCATTATCAAGTGAAGGCCTAGAGAAGACTTTAGACTGGTTGTTGGAAGAGTGGTTCGGCCATATCGAGAACATCGGCGATGCGCCAAATAAGAAGCTCATGTGTCTCGTTCTCACACGTTTCCTAGAAGGAGCGCAGCCTTGGATGTTGGGCAGGCTGCAATCGTTGATAGGGATCTGGACGGATGTACTCGGGGAATTGCTGGATGGCATGGATGACCGAAGTCAAGAGTGCGTACACCCTTCCGTTCACTGTTTTCGTACCCATACTGATGTCTCGTTCTAGTTCTCTCTTCTGGCCTCCAGAACCTTACCATCCTACCGAACCAGAGGCACCGGAGGATATCCGCAAACGCGAACTCATCTACACTGATCCTGTGCATCAGATCAATCTCGTTGCGTTCGTTAGGGAACATCTTCAACAGGTCATCCAACAAGTGGGTGGAGAACAAGCCTTCCAGGAAGAGTGGCTGAGCCGCGTGGATAAAGAGGTTCTCAAAGGGTTTGGGGAGTTGGGGATTATGTGAGGTAGGGGAATGGCTGTAGAGGATGGACAGGTCAAGAGGACACAAGATGAGCCTAGTCAAGGTTTTGAATATCTTTTCCAAGGAAAGGAGTGCAACAGTGACGAGCTAGTCGTGAGCAAAGATGGAGAGAATGGACGGTGAAACTAGTAGCTTTGCAAAGCCGTTTCCAAACTAGCATCTAACCCAGCATAAGTCTAGCTTTCTACTGCAAAACTGCTTTCCAATCTGACATATCCCACGCCATCTACCGATTCCGCAACAATCCAACACCATTTGCCCGCTTTCCTTATACCGAGTCCAACCATCTCTCTCGTTCCACAACAGTGCCCTCAGCATACAACTCTCTCCATCACCAATGCTCCACTTCAAAGAAGAGCTCCAGCCCCATCAACCAACAGCATGCCTCTCCTCCAGTCAGACAACACACTTCCATGTGCACGTACAGTTCCACGACACTGAGCATCTACCTCACTGTCGGTGGCCATTTCTTGGCAGTCTCATGCCATTCTCTTTGTATCCTGCCGATGGTGTTGGGGCAGGAGAGCGGAGCGTCGCTTTCCCATTGTGAGAAGGAGGATGGGCCAGCGTTTCTGTTCTGACACGTCAACAACCTGGTTACACTCTTGATGAGCTCGTGGTGTGAGTTGTGATGGGTAGAGAGTAACAACTCCATCGCTGACCACTCACGACAAATACCCATCTGCGCCTTCTGCTCGACGGAGGAACTCCCACATTGCTCGCACAACTGCGAGACCGCTGCCTTGAGTCTCGATGGTGCGTCCGCGTCCTCGGTCATTTAGATCGCTTGGGCTTCTCTTCGTCGTTTCGTCTTCGTCATTCTCGTCAAAGACGTACCGCTTGAAGGGCTTTTTGAGGTCGTCTTCTAGGTACACGCCATCGGAAGGGTCTGGGTAGATGTTGCGGTAGTCTATCGCGTTCTCTGCGAGAACTGGGTGAGAATGAGACGCCGATTTCCTGTTGTCATGGAAGGAAGTGGATGGAGATGAAGGCTTTGGTGCGCCCCACCATGCGCCGAATCGGCCGTCTTGGTCGCGCGTTCGGAGCGCAGCCTGGGCGTTGTGGACGACCCATGCGGTATATTCTCTGCAGCTGTTTGCGTGTAACATGGCTGATTCTTTAGGTGCTGCATGTGTTTTCCCTGGTCTAGCTGGTCGAGATGGAAGAGGTTCGCAGAAGGACGTTAGGTGGTGGAAGAAGATGCCTTTGAATGTTTGGCCGTCTTGACTGCAGCGACCAGAGGGGTCGCAGAACTCTGTTAGGATACCATTGGAACCCAGTCCCGCCCAGTCAGTGGGTAGTGCTTCCTTTCCGTCTTCTGGGCCATTGCTTCGATGAGGTTGAGACTTCTTCCAGCCTGTGGCACGTATGACGTTCCTGATGAGTTCATGGCCATCTTCCAAATATGAGGTCTTGCCGGTAGCTTCCCATAGCCCGCGAAGTCCAGATAGAAGGACACCTTGATTGTAGGTATACACCATTTCGTTCCGCTCGTCGCATGTCGTCTTGCTATGATTCGTGCGGTAACCCCCGATGTGGAAGCCGTCAACGTAAAGTCCCTGATCGTTCGTCATACCGATGTTCTTCAGCCATTCGTATGCATTCACTGCGTTCGCGAGGTAAACAGGATCGTAGCGTGCCCGGTGCCCCTCGTCGCAGTCATCAAATAACTGGTCTTGCTGTAGGCCAATCTTGTCGTGTTGCGAGAGAAACGGTGAACAATTATCGTCGCCCGGAAAGTGCAAGTACATGCTGATACTCGCCGAGATGAAGAGCTGGTTTGTGATGGCGTTCTTGTACGGCAACAGGCGCGGGTTCCAAGTCATGCCGCCGCCACAGAGCCTCCAATCCCATCCCTTCTCAGCCAATTCGTAGAAGACACGGGCTCGGTGGGCGAAAGCAGGGACAAATTGCCTGGCATGCCATTCCTTTGCCCCAACCTTGTCAGACGTGTAGTGTTCAGCAGAATGGCTCTCGACGAAACCGCTTGCTTCCAGCCAGCCCAATACCACCCACAGCATATCATCGAACGCCTGCATTCTTATTGCAAAATGATCCTCACCGAAGTAGTACGCGGTGGTCTGCGCAAAGTACTTGTTGATCTCATTTTCCACCATTTGTGCCTCGACGTCCATTTTCCGGCTCTTGTCAAATGTGCCTGGCATTGTGTAGGAGAGCGAGTGGGAGAGCGACGAGAGGGTAGCTGAGACGTAGGTCGACATGACGGCTGCTGTCCAGTCTATCGCTGTTGTGTATTTGCCGAGCCATACCGAGAAGTAATGGTCTTGCATTGTAGATAGAGCGGAGTGGAGATCGTGGAGGATGTTGGTCTCGGCGAGTGAGTAGCTGGCTGTGCTGGTCGGGAGTTCGTTCGATGATGTCTGGGACGAATCGGGGAAGGATGTAGATGAGACAGGCGATGTCAGCAAGCGGACAACATTCTGGTTCTCGGGCTCATAGACCGGTTGATCTGCTTCTGCGACATGTCAGTGAGAGGTCTTTGAGGAGGTAGTATCTCTCAGCCATACCTTGTGCAGTTGGTGATCTCGCATTGCTAGCGATTGAGCTGGTCGCAAACGCGAATTGAAGCAGTAAAAGCGATAAACATAGTCTCCAAAGCGACGCGACACGCAGCGATCCCATTGCGAAGCCTAGGATGCTGTGACCTTGGACTGGGTATTGCGCTGAATGACCTCGGGAGGACTTGGTGCTATGCGACGCGTAAGCAGTTCATGGAGCAGCTCTGCGCGCGAGCTACTATTAGAAATAATGCGGTATGCACATAGGATCGATAAGTATGACCATCAAAGGCTTCTTATCGGCTGCTGTGACGGTCATACTAGAGGAGGCATGTGCCGCAAGTGCATGAGGCGCATACGATCCGGGCCAAGTCCACCTTCCCGTGCCGGCTTGGACAGCTGCTCTTGCCTGAGAGCTCTGTCCCATGGCCTGTAGCAGCGGATGGGATATAAAATGGCGCGAGGCGTCTTGCAATAAGACCACAATGGTTAAGAAGACGTAAACACGATCAGATTGGTGCTTCCCCAGAGGCAACGCGTGATGGAGATGAGATGACGCCAAGCCTGAACCCTGGGATCGTGAAATCGCGTGTCTGCCCCGCTCCCGTTCGCGCGTGGTTTGCTCGCACGGACCGCACCTAGCACACCAGAGTAGCAAAGTGGTACAGCATCGCCCAGCCACTATTACATGTGCAAAAAAGGTGTTGAGCGCAGCAGGATTCGACTGAACCACACACGCAAAAAGAATGTTGAACAGAGTGGGATTCGAACCCACGCAGATTTCTCTACTAGCACCTGAAGCTAGCGCCTTAACCGCTCGGCCATCTGTCCTTTGATGAGCTTTTAGAGCAGTAAACACAATATAATGTGAGCACACCAGACATTGGCAAGCCAGGAGAGAAGTTGGCAGGATTTTGGTGGGTATGGACGGCCATGGCAGGGCAGCCGAACCGAATGACTGGCTCTTACAAGTGGGGCAAGCGAACTAATCGGACAAAGAGAAGTACCAAGCCGCGGGGGAAGAGAATGTCATATACTATGTAAGATTTGCGCATTTTTGGGACAAAATTGACATTAAACACCTTCCCTGCATACAACATCTGCCATCCAACAGAACATCGTCACATATGTATGGCACAACAGCAGGGGACTCAAGCAGCGTAACTCAACTAGGTGTTTAAGTTTGGGCTTCATCTCATGCCCATCTAACAAGTCCATCGATGTGTACCTGCAATGCAATGCTATCGCCGCACAACCCTGCCTTGATGCCAACATTGATGGCCAGCCCACTATCACGCACCAAAAACATATCATTTCGCGCGTCATTTCCTCGCAATGGGTCGTACACTTCGTCTGGTATCCTCCTTTTCACCGCTTGCGGCCAGGTACCGCTGGCCTGGCCGTCCTGCGAGGGGTCAAAGTCCGGAATGGCTTTACACCAGTAATGACACGTTGACCGGTTGAATCCGAACGCGATGGGGAAGCTTAGAGAATGCGCATACGCTGCTGATTGAACCCGGAGTAGAACAGCCCCCCAGAACTCCGTAACATTGTCTGGTATCCGTAGCTCGTGGGTGGTTTCGTCCCAGGAATTACGAGGCGTAACACTTATTATGCGAACTGTCGGCGTAGTGTGGCTAGAAACTCGACGTCGGATGTGAAAGCTTTTGAACTCGGTAGTCGTGAAATCAGGTGGTATGGACAGCTTCTGCCGTACATAAATGGTATGGAGCTTCCCAGTAGGCCAATCGTCGATGAAAGCCAGAGAGCCAGCATCAACACGCGCGCACTGCGTTCCACCATCCAGGCACTTCAGTGTGATGGCCAAGCGCTGGTTGAGCTGGTTGCTCGACCGTATCATGGCCAAGGCCCGGCTTTTGTCTTTGGGGTCAGGTAAGAACTCGAGCTGCACACGTAGACCAATAGGGGTAAGGCCTATGGGGAAAGTGGAAATGACATTTTCGCGCTCGATGGAACCGCAGTGTTGAAACTCTTCAGGATGGCGCGCAAGCAAACCCCGATACGTTGATCGCTCCGATGAAGTTGCGCACCAGGAGAATAGGGAGTAGTCGTCAGTAGTCCTTAGGATCTCCTCTTGTAAGCGAATAAAAGCCTTCGCACCTTCTCCATAAAGTAAGGGCATGTGAATGTCGAAGAGGCCGAGCAAGCAGTAGGCAACATCTTCGACACGAGTACTTTGCCGATGTGCTGCCCAAGACATCCTCTCCGCAACGGAGAACTCACTAATAGTACCTCTGTCGTCTAGTACACGAACTGGTATACCCGTGGCGTCAGACAGCTCCTCCAGAAACTCCACCTTCTCGCCCATCAAGGTCCAGTCCTGGAAGTAGAAGCGACATAGAACCGGTGCAATCAGTTCTTGTAGGGTCCAACCGCGACGTGTCCACCGAGAAGACTTCAGTGAATCTCTTGCAATTTCGGAAGCGGTTGTGTAGCCGTTTGGACGTGGTTTGGGAATGTCGCCTAGATAGACGATGCAGACCTCCGCATCTCGGTACCAGCGATACATGGAGTTGATGGCTTCTTGTAGCTCCGCACTTGATGTCTTGTCAATACAGCACGTGTCAACCCAAAGATAGTGACAGCCTTGGCCTTGCGCCTCCTCAGCTGCGTTCACAATCTTGCTGTAGCCAACGCGTGTCATAAGGTCTTTCTCCGATAAACCTCCCAGAGGCATCTCGGAACTACCTCTAATCATCATCTCCAATGCCAACATCAGTGTAGTTCGCGCATCCTGGTTGCCTGTTGATGCCGACGCTAAGTTGGTAGAAGCGGACAATGCTCGAGCTCTGCTAATCCAGACGTATTCCTGATAGTTGACTTCATCTCCGCCCCAGGTATGAGAAAGGATGGCGTATTTTGGGACAGAGTCATCATTGAACCATCTGAGCTCGAGTGTTCTGAGATCGATGAGTCGCATAACAGACGCTGAGCGACGTGTCGGCGTAGGTGATCATTGGCGTAGAGAGACCAAGCGGGGTGCCTGCCCCCGATGAGCCGAATCGTTTTGGGCTTTGCGCTAGACCCAATGGGCTGCCCCATACGAAGCTGCTCGTAACCTTAGACTCCTAGAGCGTTTCCTTGCGATGAAAGCCGGTACCATCATAGATTTGAACATGTACGACGCTCGGAGAACGATGCTTCCATAGCCGGAAATTGTAGCTAGGAATGTGTATCCTTATCGCAAGATCACGGTACGGCATCGGGGTTAACAGCGATTGGTGCATGTTAAAGTACGGAGTCCGACGATAGTCCTTGTCACTGCAGCCCTTGACATGGCGTCACGTATATTAAATAGCTGTCGTGACACCTTGCCGATGCTTGCACCAAATTACCATGACACCCTGACCCCAGCGCGAACACAAAGTCTGTCATCACAACAATGAATGCGAGCGGAAGGTCTGCAGCGAGTGTATTAGTTGCTAAGAGAAGGTGCTGGAGAAAGTAAAAAATGGCTAAGGATACAGATAAGGTAACACGCAGCAACCGTACGTAGGAGATCCACCAACTGCTATCCATATCATCTCCAATCATGTCTCCGGTGTCACAAATGTTGGGACGCGCATGGTCCCCGGGTACGTTGCCGATTTCATGGGCACCACACGCGACGCAAGCTGCGCCGACTCCGTGTACTCGTGCCGCTTCATAATAACCCCCCACACACACTCAGTATTCTCCATCAAGCATGATCTTCGAGGCGCTGCAAAGAAATCGATACATGCCAGATGTGCAGCTGCGCGCTATCAGACTCGGTCCGCGGCGTCTTCGTGCGAGAAACCGAATTTGCGGTCTACCCGGATGCAGTTGTCCTCGACGCTCGTGCGGTGGTCACGGTATGTGGGAGCAGTGGCAGAGCTCATATGATCTTTGTTCATGGTATCCGACCACGAGCTCATCTGAGAACTATTTCCACAGGCGGTGGAACTGTCCGTCAAAGTAGACGTTGCGGGCTTGCCATGGAGCTTGTTCTTGGTGGATCGTAGGCCTCTGGGAGTAGCGTTTTGATCGTGGGCAACACCCGCCCACATAGCCGAGAGGGGAAGGAAGATGCAGACGATTGTGAGAACGTGGGAGACAATCTCAGGGGGGATGCTCTCAACAAATTGGAGAGATGTGAAAATAGCTACACGTACGTTAGTAAATTTCAGTGTTCAGCGTGGCAAAGAGAGACGAACCTGGTATTGACATTGTCTGACAGCCCATGATGAAGACGATCTGCATCGGTCCAAATCTAGGCATGTTGAGACGCCGCCTCTGGAGGATGGCATGCCCCAATTTCCAGGTGAACACGCAACTGAATAACCAGATGGATATAGTTTGCATGATGTAGGTCATCCCGTTCAGTTCTGCCAGAGAATCGGGATCCACATTGTCCAATGCGTATTTGGTATTCAGGTAGACGAAAGCGAACTTGACTCCAAAAGCAGCGCAGGCCACTGTGGTGGTTGCACCCATGATGATGGTGCGATGTAGAGGTGGTGTAGTGACGCATACGATCCAGACTTGGAGACTGAGTGAAGCGTAGACTAGGATAGCGACGATAAGACTGAAAACGTTGATTAAGACGTAGATAGCCCAGTCCGCATTAGTCAGAGGTGGTGAATATGGGGTAACATCGCTGTAAGGGTCGTTCCAGGTGCTGCTAAGATACATGGCGAGAAGCAGGCAGCGGATGGTGTTGGTGAAGAGGGAAGCGGTGTTGAGGTAGAAGATGAAGGACTTCCGCTTCTCAGCCTTGGTCAAGAGGACGAGAACAACCAGAAGCATGATCGATACACCAAGACCTACCCCATTACTGGTAGCAAGGCGGGCGGTGTTCACGCTCCAATAGTTGACATCCGCCATGTTGACTGTGGTGACTGCCCATTTGGATTCGTCGCCCATCACAACCGGCACGATGAGGGTGAAGTTTTGGGTCCATGGCTCGAAGCCGGGCGGAACCTGGAAGTTGGACGGGAGGTCAACGGCGTGGAAGTCGTCAGGTCCCATAACGGCTCCTACTGCTAGCAGTCTTTGGAGGTTATAGAGATAGTGCTGTTTGGCCGTAGGTTCAGAGACGAACAGAGTCTGACGGAGTTGGGGCTCGAGGTGACAATTTGGAAGAATGATAGAAAGTACTGGAGGTTGAAGAAGGAATGAAGGAGTCCAGCAGCGACGAAAGTCGAAGCTGTGTCGTTTATATCAGCGTTATATAATAGCTAGATGGCAAGGTCTGTTCCGCGCTGCAGATTGGTGGCATGCAGGGTCATCGAGAAAGTGACGGGGAGTGATGGCTTTCGGATCCCGAGCGGATAATAGCAGCGGCAGCATGCGATTGTTTCGATATCCCCACTCACAACTATAGCTAGCCAAATCGAAGGCGAAGTTGAGGTCTTAGAGTTACTTGAAGCCCTTACTATTGTTCCATGGTCCCTTCACCTGCATGCGTCCGGATACTCGCCTCGATCTGTAAACGCTTGACCAATGCTCGCCGCTGGCACTCTTCTCCTGTCTTACAGTGAGTCGCAGAGTCGCTCATAGTGAGTTGGATAATTGCTAGATGCGCTGTTTGCAGTGTGCGATGGTTGTGATGAGATAGCGCGAATTCCTTACTATTGTTCCCCATCTTCGACTGTCTGAGCTTTGAGACTGTTGGGCGGCGGTGTTCGTGAGAACTGGGACCAACGGTAGTTGAGATGCACAGCTACCAAATTAAGTACACGAGTTACCGTTGTACAGGTATCGTCCTTCGAATCCATATCCTTGCTGTAACCAGAGGAGGTAGCGGCGTACGGCTGGCAGGCAGAACATTGAAAGGGAAGGTAAGCGTGAGCGTGAGTGGCGAATCAGTAGATAGCCCCACTTATTATGCGCGTCACCGCTAGCCCAGCTCCAGGGCTGCTCCTTCCGCAAACGTGACCACGCGTTAAATCCAACATTCGCGATCAAGCAACCGCCACGACGCGTCAACCGGCCCAGGATGTGGACATTGATCTCGTCACATACTACGGGAGCGCCGGGGTCCTCGGAGTACGCCCTGCCGGAAAAAGGAACAGTACACATCGTCAACAACGTACATCCTGGCGTGGTTCGCATTATAGCAGCGCCTACAATCATACCTGAGCTCGGTCGCATCGGTAGGTTCGCCGAAGAGGCTTGAGACATCCACTGACTATGGTAGATTCTGGGCCATGTGGCGTCAAACTGGAAGCCATTACAGCTTCATTAAGCATCTTGCCTGGCCAAGCACACGCCAACAGTCTATCATCGGCTAGATACGAGTTGCAACCACAGAGTGACGGACGCTCAGAAACAATATTCCTGCGTCATGGCGATCAGATCCATGTTCCAAACTCTCAATCTTACCTGACTTGTCAGTGGACAGACTCAGAGGTCCAGGTCAACTCATCGGCTGCTGACGCTATGAGAATCGCGGTGACACCTGAAGAAGCCCAGAGCGAGGGCGATGGTACGAAAGATCCCGCTGTCAATGTAGCAAAGTCACAACCTCGCGCAACCCCTCAGCTTTCGAATCAACGATCAACTACTGTGATCCAGGAGACCCCAACCGCTGCGCGTACAGGGAATGTTACAGATATTTACGAAGCAGACGTTCAGGAAGCAGAGGCCTTCTCGACCGCCCGTACTGGCGAGGCACAGGATCAGATGCAACCACAGCTGCCTCTGAATGCTAGAACATCTTCACCGCGAGTACACATACCATCGAGGTCAGCTAAGAAACGAACACGGTCCCTAGCCGATGAGGCGGACGCAGATGCATCCAAGTCTGACAACGGGGCATTTGCTGGGCCTAGCAAGCGCGCCAAAACAAGCGATAGCGACACAGAAGACAGTCGCCTGAGCAACGTCGACGTTGCTCAGCCCGAACAGTCCGCCCCACCACGATCGCAGAGGGGTTCGCAACGATCCATATCTACTAATACAGTTAGAGAGGACTACGATGGCCCGGTTTCCCGTGTAGCCTGCAGCAACTCCACCATTACGAAAGCAAGTGCGGCTGTCAAGTTCCTGAAGAAACAAGGTGGAGCGTTTGTAGAGAATCTGGCTGATGACTTCAATGTACTATGGTAAGTACTACACTGTCTTTGATGTTGTGTCACCATGCTAACCGATCAAAGCGTACGAGATGGTGATCTCCAAAAGACAACAAAAGTACTTTACGCAATCGCACGCGGCATTCCTATCGTTACAGACCAATGGCTATTGGAATCTGCATCAGCTAAGCGCCTGCTTGCCGTTTCCGCTTTCAAGCCATCCATACCTAAGCAAGAAGAGGAGTGGAAGATCAAGCTTGACGACATCCTCGAAAAGCCGCAAACTCCGTTCGCCAACTTCGCTGTTCACTTTACGAAAAGCCTCAAGACGAGATACGCATCTTCATTCTCTGACATTGAGGCTGTCTGCAAAGCCGCGGGCGCGACGAGCGTGACGACTGGTGCGACGAAGTTCAAGAAGACAGGAAATACCATTGCCCTCGCTGCAGACAAAGATGATGTGGAGGCACAAAAACTGATCAAAGAAGGAATAACATGCTACACAAAGGACTTCTTCACGTACAGTATCCTGCGGGGTGTTGTCGACCTCGAGAGCGACGAATTCAAGATCGAAGGAGCCGCAGCGGGCGAGACACCTTCAAAAGAGCAGAAGAAGAAGCGAGGCCGGAAGAGTAATTAGGCACGTACCAAGGAGGCCATGGCCAAGGACGGGTCTGGAATGATGATTTTCCTAACTACATGTTTTACTGCATAGCGGGCGGAGCATAGGCCTTTTCCGGCTCACACCAGGCGACGGATACGGAAGAAATTCGTTCATATCACATTATACCCACTTCCATGATCGTAACAGAGCAACCTAGTAGCAATACTATCAATCAAATTACAAGACAACGCTTATCACAGCATCACTGCCGTCGTATGCTCCGGTAAGCGAGCAAGACCCACATCATCCCCCACTATAACATACATATCCCCGATGCTGCCGATGTTTGCTCGCCTCAAGCACATTGGAAAGTGAAGTGCGAGGTTTGCCAGGCGATTAGTACGATGCAATCTTCAAAATCCTCCATCAAGAAGTGCAACAGCGCATTTCGATAATCCTCTGTGGCGCAATTGGCTAGCGCGTCTGACTGTTACTACACCAGTAGCTAGTTATCAGGAGGTTGGAAGTTCGAGCCTTCCCGGAGGAGGATTAATTTTTGCTGGGCGTTGGTGCTGACGTGTGAGAGTGCCCGAGGGGAGGATGGGGTTTGGAGCTTTTTTTTTTCTGGCTGAGGATGTGCGTGGCTGCGATGCTAGCGTGTAGCGGGGAAACACGAAGTATAGAGAACATCGTCACAATAACACAACGCGCAATTGTTTTTACTCGGTAGATATCCGTTACACTGTCTATCTAGAGATGCACAAACACAGGGAGTCACAGTTTTATCAATGCAGGTGCAGTAAGATTTATCAGTTTAGGACAAGTTGTACCGCTCAAGTTCATCGATTGCCAGACACTATGCGCATCTCCGATGTAATCTCGACTAGACCTTGACTAGGCCTAACTATGCCCTTCCTACCTTGAAGCTCAATATCTGCACCTTGTTAGCGACTCGTCTACTTGCACATTCATATCATACTCACATCATTCTTTCCCACAGCAACAACATCATCCTCCGCCACTCTCCTCCCACCCTCCGTCTCGACATACGCCATCGGCGCATCACCCATGACCTTCCTATACACATCACCGACCGTGCTACCCTTCTTAACAAGCACGCAATCTCTAAAGACAGCCGTCGAGCTCGCACTACCACTGGTATACGCGTGAATGTTGCGGACCGGGAAGACTGGAACCAGACCGAGGAGTTCTGCCGCTCGCGACAGGACTTGTACAACGCCTGTGCTGCCAAAGCGGTAAAGGACCATGTCTTTGAGGTTTTCGATTCGTGTTGTGAGCTTCTCGTCCAGCTCCTTTAATCCGCCTCCATCGGGGTCGCCCTGCTCAATCAGGTCTTCTCTTGTATCGACAAATTCGCTGCCCTCTGTGTATTTGATGAAGCCCTGTTTCGCTAGTTTCCGCAGAAAGACTTCAGATATCGCGCTGCAAAGCACTATGCTCTTGGCATCCACTTGTTTCGCAATCTTCGCAATGTTTTTGTCGGCGTCGGGATGATCGATCTTGTTGAGGGCGATGACGGTAGGGAACTTCTCGTCGGTGAAGGCGTTTACGACTCGTTCGATGGTTTCGTTTGACCAGTCTTGTAGTGGCTCCTTGAGGGCGAGGCGATCGAGACAGCGCGCAACGACGCTCGACGTGGATCCGTAACCTGAGAACTGGTTCTGTAGTGTTTCGACTGCCGTGGCTTTGATAGCGACATGTCTCCTCTTGATACTGCCCCATTTCTCCATCAGGTTGCCTTGTATCCATCGCACAATCTCGCTCCTCAGCCAGACAATGTCTTGACTTGGGTCGTAGCCTCTTGTCGCCTTGCCCTCCGCGTCGGTCGTCCCGCTCACGTCCACCACGTGGACAAGCGCATCTGCGTGTCGCAAGTCGTCTAAGAACCTGTTTCCTAGGCCTTTTCCCATGTGCGCGCCTGGTACAAGACCAGCGACATCGAGAAGTTCTATAGGAACCGATCGTCGTCCTTCGACACAACCGCCGTAGTTGGGTTTGCAGCGATCAGCGAGACCGAGGCGCGCGCATGGGCATTCGATCTGGAGGTAGCCGATGGCGCGCTGGGGGTCGATGGTGGTGAATCTGGTTGTAGCATTAGGAGCTGACGATACGAAGAATCGAGCGCGGTGTGCGCTGCGCAGTCGCATTCCATGGATCGGAGAGGGATGACTTACGGGAAGTTACCTACTCATAATCAGCCTACATAGCTCCCAGCGTATTCAGACATGTACGGACCGACTTTGGAGGTAGCATCTGTCAAGCTGCCATGAAATCCATCTTAGAAAGATCCACGAAAGAGGGGTGGAGGGGCATTGCGCACCTGTTCAGTGTAGTCGACTTGCCGGACGAAGGCTTGCCGACGAGGCCGATTAGCGGGTCGCGAGGCATGTCTAAGGAACGTGAAGAAGGAAGAACGGGGGTATCAAAGAAGGCTAGTCGAGTGCTGATGGTTGCAGTGCGAAAGCCAGCATTGTCAAATTCGCGACCGCCCTTATCGATAACGCACTGACATCACATAAGGCTGCAGCTCGCCATCACTCATGCGTTCATTCAGGCAGATAGGCAATGCTTATACTCAACTTCATACGACCCAGCACCCCTCACATTACGATATCTAGAAGATGTCTATCTTGCTACAACGCCCTAGAATGCTGTTCATATCAAAATTCAATATCCTCCCTCCTATCCAATAAACCAATCAATACACCTTGTTGAAAATATGCTCCAAAGAGAGACTTTTTCGGGGGTATAACGTCGCTGAATGGGAAAACATAAACATTCGCAACCACATCTGCACAAAAGTCCGGATCAGCCCCAACCCCGAAGCCGCCAGCGGGGTAGACCCCATATTAGATAGTAGAAACCTCATGAGATGCCCAGTAATCGTTAATCTATATTGAGAATATCTCTCGGTTTCGTAAGGTTATGTGTGCGTTTTCTGAAGCCTTGTTAGCTACTCATCGATATCAAGCTGGCCGGGATGCTCTGAACTTACGAGACTGGCAATAGCCGCCGCCGAAGCGAGGTCTGGTTTGCCTGACACACTGCGCTGTGCTGCGCGCGGCAGTCCACTTCCACCTGCGCCATTGAGTGGCGCTCCGTTTGCTGCACGCTTAGTACCTGCTGTTCCAGGTGCAAGTCCTTGCACGGTGGAGTGGCGTCTCGCGGGAGCAGATGTTTTCACAGGTGAGTTGCTGTTCGACACCTGACGTTGTCCGCTGGCTGCGGTCCCGTTTCTGAAGCTAGACACGGGAGGCTCGGGAAGAGGTCGGACACGTGGCTGTGCCGACTGTGGGGGCGGCATTCGCTTCGCAGGTGAAGACGTGCCGGACGGGGCGTTGAATGGCCGTCGTTGTTGATTGGTTTTGCGTACGCCAGTGATGAACTCATGCTGCATCGCTTCATCGGGCTTCATTCGACGTTCGGGATCCCAACGCAGACAGCGCGTGATGAAGTCAAGGAAGGCCTCATCGTCACACTTCAGGGCTTGTTGCAGTGTCTTCGAGCTGGGTCGTCGCCTGCGGCCCTTTGAGGAAACAGTGACCCTGGGCTTGCCAAGGGAGTCAAAGAATAGCTTCTTCCTGCTGCTCTTCTCGATGAGGTGCTTCTCTGGAGGTCCGAATATCTCCATGATGCAAGCAAGCTGCTCCTGTTCGTTCTCTCCAGGGAATATGGGGTAACCGGTGAGCAGCTCGGCAAGGATGCAACCCAAACTCCACATGTCTATCGGCAGACCGTAGCTCATGCCGAGGATGACCTCCGGCGATCGGTAGAATCGCGACTGAATGTAAGTATAGACCTTCTCGGTTTCGAAGCAACTGGATCCGAAATCGATGACCTTGATTTCCGAGTGAAGCGGATGCGCAAGCAAAATATTTTCCGGCTTCAAGTCACAATGGATGACTTTCTGGGTCTTCAAGAGGGTCAACGAAGCCAGCATCTGTTTGCAGAATCGACGGATTAGGCGTAGGGAGAAGCCCTTGAACTCGTGTGCCTTGATGAACTCGTACAGATTCATGCCAAGAAGCTCGGTCGAGATGCAAAGATGGCCACGGAAGTAGAAGCTCTGGGTGAAGTTGATCA
>Ga0265780_10004377_pt1 | contig 18194 bp, 15 predicted proteins | sample P1T30metagenome_FD_192432 | JGI IMG/M metagenome (GOLD analysis project Ga0265780, IMG submission 192432) | Plant litter microbial communities from East Loma Ridge, Irvine, California - P1 T30 | ecosystem: Environmental > Terrestrial > Plant litter > Unclassified | place: USA: California...
TCGGGGCCTATGACGGCTGGCTCGGCGTGCTCGACCCCGTGCTTGAACACCGGCACGACCGCCTGTTCCCGTCGCCACCGTTATGCCTGGCGGCGCTGGCCGGCTTCTTCATTGCCCACGCGCTGGTGCTGACCGGCTACGCGGAGCGGCGCCGCATCGCTTCCTATGACGGGTATTTCGAGACAGCCTGGAAACTGGGCGTGCAACTCGGCTTTTCGCTGATGTTCGTCGGCGCCACCTGGCTGGTGCTGAGCCTGGGCGCCCAGCTGTTCCTGCTGGTGAAACTGTCCCGGTTCAGCGAGGTGATCCACCAGTCCTGGTTCGTCATCCCCGTCACGGTGTTCGCCTTCAGCGCGGCCATGCACATTACCGATGTGCGCCCGGCGATCGTCCGCGGCATCCGCGGTTTGCTGCTCACGCTGATGGGATGGATCTTGCCGGTTGCCGCGTTGATCATCGCCGGCTTCCTCTTCAGCCTGCCGTTCACCGGCCTGGCGCCGCTGTGGGCGACGCGCTCGGCCGCGGCGCTGATGCTGGCCGGCGCCGCCATGCTGGTGGTGCTCATCAACGCAGCCTGGCAGAACGGCGCGGCGCTGGCCGGCGCCGCGGCGCCGCTACGCGCCAGCGCCAGGCTGGCCTGCGTGCTGCTGCTGCCGCTGGCGCTGCTGGCCTGTTACGCGCTGTACCTGCGGGTCGCCGAGCATGGCTGGACCCACGACCGCATCGTCGCCGCGGCTTGCCTGGCGGTCGCGTTCTGTTACGCCATTGGCTACCTGGTTTCAGCCGCCGACGCGCGGCTCGAGCGCGTCGCGCCGGTGAATATCGGGACGTCGTTTGTCGTCATCGCCACCCTGCTGGGGCTGTTTTCGCCGGTCGCGAACCCGCAAAGGATTGCGGTGGCGAGCCAGCTCGCGCGCCTCGATGCCGGCAAGGTCACGCCCGAGAAATTCGACTATGCCTACCTGCGCTTCGAGGGCGGGCGGTATGGCCACGAGGCGCTGGCGGCGCTGAACGGCCGCACCGGCCAGGATGCGCAGGCCGTCCGGCGCGGTGCTGCGCGGGCGCTGGCCATGACGAGCCGCTGGGAAGCGCAGGCAAAGGTCGCGGTGCATGACGTGGCGCGTGCCGACAATATCACGCTGTGGCCGCGCGGCGAAACACTGCCGCCGAGCTTCACGAGCGAGAACATTCCGGCGCCTGCAGGCAACCGCCGCCTGTCCGGCTGCCTGACCGGGGAGCGCGTGCGGTGCGACGCCTTCCTGCTCGACCTGCTGGGCGACGAGCGTCCCGAGATCGTGCTGGTCGGGCGGGAAGGCACCGAGGCGGCGCGCGTGATGCAGCAGGACGGCGCCGGCAAATGGGTGGACGCCGGCCGGCTGCCTTATGGCGTCGCCGGTTGCGCCAGCCTGCGGGACGCCATCATGGCGGGACAGGTGAAGCCCCTGGCGCCGTCCGGCAAGGATGTCGAGATCGGCGGAAAGCGCCTGCATGTCGATTACAGCGATGCGCCCGGCATCGTGCCTTGCGAACGCGCGACAGCGGCGCCGGCGAAATAAAGGGCGTCAGCCTCGGCTGGCAGGCTTGCCTGCCAGCTGCGTTGCCGCCATCACCCTGGCCGGCTTGAACGGCAGCTCGCGCAACCGTGCGCCGGTGGCGTCGGCAATCGCATTCGCAATCGCCGCGCATGTCGGCCCCTGGGTTGCCTCGCCGGTGCCGAGAAACGGCATGCCGGGACGGTCGATGACGTGCACGTGAACCGCGTCCGGCACTTGCGGGAAGCGCAGGATCGGGTAGCCGGCCCAGTCGTGGCTCTGGCTCTGGCCAGCCGCATCGAACAGCACTTCTTCGCACAAAGTCCAGCTGCACGACTGCACGATACCGCCTTCGATCTGGTTGCGGATGCCGTCCAGGCTGACGATTTCGCCGCTGTCGACCGCGGCGATGGCGCGCGTGATGCGCACGTAGCCGGTATCGCGGGCCACTTCCACTTCGAGCGCCACGGCAGCGTACGCCCCGAGGTTTTTATAGCGCGCAAAGGCGATGCCGCGCCCGCGCCCGGGCTGGCGCCGGTACTGGTCCCAGCCGAACTGGCGCGCGGCCATCGTGATGACGTCGCGCGCCCGCGAGTCGACCATATGGCGCAGGCGGAACACCACGGGGTCGATGCGCGCCGCCAGCGCCAGTTCGTCCATGAAGCTTTCGATCGAGAAGACATTGTGGTAAGCGCCGAGCGAGCGCAGCGCCGAACTGCGGAACGGCGCCTTGGCGATGAAATGATGCAACACCCGCGCGTTGGCCAGGGAATACAGGGGAATGGCGTTGCGGTCGCCGCCGCCTTCGGGCTGGGGAATCGGTTTTGCCGGCGGCGGCGTGAACGGCTGCGCCAGCAGGGTACCGGCCAGCAGGTTGCCGGCCGTGCCGGGACGGGAGTTATGGGTCGGACTCCAGACTTCATAGGCCCAGTCGACGATCTGGCCGCTGGCGTCGAGCGTGGCCTGCGCGCTGGACAACATAGGCGGGCCCATCGGCTCGTGACCATGCTCATCCTCGCGCATCCATTGCACGCGCACCGGCTTGCCGGGCAGGGCGCGGGCGAGCAGGGCGGCGTCCGCCGCGACATCGTCGGCGCCGTTGTGGCCGTAGCAGCCGGAGCCCTCGACGTGGATGCAGCGGATCAGCGCCTCGTCGACACCGAGCAGCTCGGCCAGCGCCTGGCGCAGCGGGAACACGCCCTGGCTGTGGGTCCAGACCGTGTACTTGCCGTCGACCAGCTGCGCCACAGCGCAGGACGGGCCGATGGAGCCGTGCAGCTGGAACGGCTTGCGGTAGCGCGCCCGGAACGTGCGCCCGCCCGCAGGCACGCTGCCCTTGTCGAGGATCGTCGTCGCGTCGGACACCATGTGTTCGACGTCGCCCCGCGCTTCCTGCGGCGCTGCCGGAGCGGCACCGGTCCAGTGCGTCCCCGCGGCCAGCACGGCCGCTGCACGCACGGCCTGGTATTCGCGCTGCGCGATGACGCCGATGAAGCGGCCGTCGCGCACGATCGTCAAGACGCCCGGCAGGGCCGCCGTCGCGGCCTGGTCCATGCTGGCGAATGCCGCGCCGGGCGGCGGGCGCACCACGCGCGCATGCACCATGCCGGGCAGGCGCAGGTCCTGGACGTAGGCCACGCCGCCCGTCACCTTGGCGGGAATGTCGACGCGCTGGAACGCGCGCCCGGACAGGAAATGCTGGCCCGGTTTCCGCACCACTGATTCCGCCGTGGCGGTACGATGCAGTTCCTGGCCGCGCACCAGTTCGCCGTACGCGAGGCTGGCGCCGCCCGGCCCGCTGATCACGCCGTCGTTGATTGCCAGTCGTCCCGGCGCCACGTTCAGGCGGGTTGCGGCCAGGCCCAGCAGGATTTCACGGACCTGCGCCGCCGCGTGGCGCACGGCGGTGCCGCTGTCCTGCATCGAATGGCTGCCCGCCGTAAAACCTTCGTTGGCCGTGCGCGCCGTGTCGGCGGTAACGAGCTGGATGCGCGCCGGCGCCACGACCAGTTCTTCGGCCGCCAGCTGGATGATGGCGGTCTTGATGCCCTGGCCCAGTTCGGCTTTGCCGGTCAGCACCGTGATCGATCCATCGGCGCCGATGCGGATCCAGCCGTCGAGCATCGGTTCCTTCTTGAGGCTGCCCGGCAGGTCCGGGCCGCCCCCGTCTTCGGCCAGCGACAGGCGCGGCAGCGTGAACGCCAGCGTCAGGGCGCCGCCGGCCTTGAGCAGCAGGCGCCGCGCCGGATTAAGCGGCGCGCTCATGCCTTGCCTGCCATCTTGTTCGATGCCTTGCGGACCGCGCGCAGGATGCGCATGTGCGTGCCGCAGCGGCACAGGTTGAGCGCCATGTGGCTGCGGATCTGCTCGTCGCTAGGCGCCGGGACCGCTTCCAGGAGCGCCTCGGCGCGCATGATCATGCCCGCGATGCAGTAGCCGCACTGCGCCGCCTGCTCGTCGATGAACGCCTGTTGCAGCACGCCAGGGCGCTGCACCGTTCCGAGGCCCTCCACGGTTTTCACCGGGCGCTTGCCCACGCTCGACACCGGCATCAGGCAGGACAGCACCGCGTCCGCGCCCACCATGACGGTGCACGCGCCGCACTGGCCGAGGCCGCAGCCGAACTTGGCGCCGTTCAGTTGCAGGTCGTCGCGCAGGACGTACAGCAGCGGCGTATCCGATTCGGCCACAACGGTGTGCTGGCTGCCGTTGACATTCAGGGCGTATTGATTCATTGGCGTGGTCATTTCGAAGCGGTGTCCTGGTTGGCGGCGGCGACCTGTTTTGCCAGGTCAGGCCATGGTGCCTGCTGCGCCGCGCTGTGACGCAGGTAAGCCGCCAGCGCGGTGATCTGTTCGGTGCTGAGGATGTTCGCGAAGCCCGGCATCCAGCGTCCCGGTTCGGCTGGACCAGGCGGTATGCCGTCCCGCACTATATGGATCAGACTGCGCGGATCGGGGTCGTAGACGGCAACCGCTGCCGGCAGCTGCAGCGCGCCGCCGGAGCTGCCCGTGCGGCCGCTGGCGTGGCAGCGCGCGCACGCGTCCTGGTACACCCTGGCGCCGAGTTGCAGCTGCTGCGCGGCGGGATTGTTTCCCGCCGGCGCCGGTTGCAGCACCACCGGATGCGCGGCCGCATCGCGTGCCCGTGCTTCGATCCGCGCATCCGGCTTGCCCATCAGTGTGACGATATAGGTGGCCAGCGCGCGCACGTCGGCCGGGTCGGCCTGGGCCAGGCTGGCCGTGACGGCCTGCATCGGCCCACCCGCCATGGCATGTTCGGCCGCGATGCCGGTGCGCAGGTAGTCGGTCAGGCTCTCCCGGGTCCACGCGATGGGCGACGGTGACTTCGCATTCAGTGCGGGCGCGTACCAGCCTTCGGCTTCGCCCCCGCCGAGGAACTGGCGCTGGTCGACCGCGCCCAGCGCATTGCGCGGCGAGTGGCAGGCGGCGCAGTGGCCCAGTGCGGCAGCGATGTACGCACCGCGGTTCCAGTCGGGCGGGCGCGCCGCGTCGGCGGGCGCGGCGTCATGGTCGAGGAACAGCAGCTTCCACCCGGCCAGCAAGGGACGCAAGCCAAGCGGAAACGTCAGGTCGTTGGCGCGGGCGGGAGCGCGCACGGGATCGCGCGTCATCATGAATGCGTACAGCGCGCGGACATCGTCGGGCGCGAGGCGCGTGTAGTGATCGTAGGGAAAGGCCGGGTAGAGATGGCTGCCGTCGCGCCCGACACCATCTTTCATGGCGCGCGCAAAGGCCTGCTCGGACCAGGCGCCGATGCCGGTATCGCGGTCGGGCGTGATGTTGGTGCTGTAGACGGTACCGAACGGCGTGGCGATGGCGAGGCCACCCGCGAAAGGCGCGCTCTGCTGCGTGGTGTGGCAATTGGCGCACAGCCCCAGCGTTGCCAGGTTGGCGCCGCGCCGGACCAGCGCAGGGTCGAACGCGGCTGGCCCGGCCTGTGCCAGGGGCGCGATGGCGGGGCGCCAAGTACAGGCAAGCAGCACCAGGACCAGCAAGACGAGTAGCGACAGGACCCGTGGAAGGGTGACGCGGCGGCGGGGGCGTGGTGCGTGGCGGGGCGGCGAATTCAAACGTGGCTTTCAGCGTTGTCCGGAAATTGAACGGCGATCCCCGAATAACACGTGTCGGCACAGCGCCAATTCAGGATGCATGACCGATATTAGCAATGCGGGTGCGGGGCTTCTGTGGGATAGCGTACGGAATCGAATCGTTCGCAAAAAGCGTTGTTGGCCCGGGCCGCGCGCGTCAATACAGCAATTGCGTTGTCAGGAGGGCGCGCGCATAATCGACGGCACGAAAAGCAAAGCGTCCGCTTTGAATGGCCGGATCACTCCTGCTGAAGTCTGCGGCTGAGGGCATTAATGTGGCATAAAAATGTTTGGCGTGAAATGCATTCCATTGCACCGTTACCCGAGTAAAACCAGGTAAATTTTTTCAGCAACCGTTAATGATATTGCGAGGTGGTAATTGCAGTATGTTATTCTGCGGCCGTTAATGCTGTTTGCATGTCTTTTTGGTGCGCGACGCGGACAACATGCGAAAGGCGCTGTCATCGCGTCCGGTCTTGCTGTTCCGGTTCCACGCACGAGGCGTGCCGATGAAACTGCTGCCGAATACCCGAATCGGGTATGATTTGCTCATCGCATACGCAATCACTGTTTATTCACCGACGTTTCTATCTCTCTGAAGGCTAATCATGCAAGACCTGTCGACGTATTCCCTTGCCAAATTGCGCGCACTCGAAGTTCAAGTAATCGATGAACTCAAAACGCGCCATTTCCTCAGTGTCAGCAAGGCACGCGAACAAATCCTTCACATTGCCCAAAGCGCCGGCATTTCCGTGAAAGATCTGATGGCCGGAAAATCCGCCCCACGCGCCAAATCGGCGCCTGCCGGCGCCAAGTTCCGCAATCCGGACGATGCATCGCAGGAGTGGAGCGGCCGTGGTCGCCAGCCGAACTGGATCAAGGCCTGGACCGCATCCGGTAAAAGCATCGAAGACACCAAGATCTGACGCGTTGGCCCGCCAGCGATTTTCCGGCGGGTTGGACAGCATGATTGCCGCTACCGCCGACGGGCGCGAGCGGCATTTTTTTCGCGCCGCTGGCGCGCTGGACGGCGCCAGTATCGCCGTAATGTCTCCGCAAACCTTGTTCAATGAACAGCCGGGCGCGTGCGTCGCTGTGCTAGAATCCTGCCCGTTGCCCGGATGGTGAAACTGGTAGACACCCGAGACTTAAAATCTCGTGCTCGTAAGGGCGTGCCGGTTCGATTCCGGCTCCGGGCACCACTCTTCATGCGGCTTTCTGCCGCGTAAATCGTCCCTTTGCCGCAACAGCGTGCTTGCGTGCGCCGCGCCGCTGGCGGTGCGGGGAAAGCAAGGACCTGTTTTGAACACTGCCAACATTACCATCAACGAGGAACTGCGTTCCTTCATCGATCCACTCGCCGACATTGAATACGCTGCGCTCGAACGCAGCCTGCGCCTCGAAGGATGCCGCGATGCCCTGGTGCTGTGGAACGATATCCTGATCGACGGCCATAACCGCTACGCCATTTGCCAGAAGCTCGGCATCCCGTTCAAGACCGTGCAGAACACGTCGTTCAGTTCGATCGAGGATGTGCAGTTGTGGGTCATCGAAAACAACCTGGCGCGCCGCAGCGTGTCGGACTTCCAGCGTGGCGTCCTGGCGCTGCGCAAGAAAGACATCGTCGCCGCCCGCAGCGCCCAGCGCGCGGGCGAACCGGACAAGGTCGGCGAGGAGCCTGACGCCGCTTCGCCACCGTGGAATACGCGCGAGGACGTCGCCAAGGCCGCGCGCGTGTCGAGCAATACCATCAGCCAGATCGAGCGCATCCAGCGCGCCGCCACGCCGCAGCTGGTGGACGCCGTCCGCGCCGGCACCATTTCCATCAACGCCGCGGCGAATGTCGCATCCTTGCCGGAAGAACAGCAACGCGCCGCGGTGGCGGGTGGGCGCAAGGAATTGCAGCAGGCCGCCAAGCAGGTGCGCGAGCAAAAGGCCGCAGCGCGGCCGAAGCGCGAGGTGCTGGCCGATGCCGACGTCGAAGATGCCGGCGATGACCTCGCCAAGCTGCGCGCCCAGATCGGGGCGCTGAAGGACCGTGTGGCCTCGCTGACCACCGAAAACACCGTCCTCAAGCAGCGTATCGGCCGGCTTGACGGCAGCCTCACCGACTGACTTTTTCTCCTGGAGCCACCGCATGCATCCTGTCCGCCTGATTGCCCCACTGTTGCTTGGCAGCGCCCTGTTCACCGCATCCGTTCCGGCACTGCACGCCGCGGCGGTGGATAAAGGAGAGCTGAAGCGCTGGCAGGCGCAGGCGCAGCGCGTCACCATCCTGCGCGACAAATGGGGCATTCCGCATGTATTCGGCAAGTCCGACGCCGACGCGGTATTCGGTTTGCTGTATGCGCAGGCCGAAGACGATTTCAACCGCGTCGAACTGAATTACATCAATGCGATGGGCCGCCTGGCCGAGGTGGAAGGCGAAAAGGAAGTCTGGCGCGACCTGCGCATGAAGCTGTATATCCAGCCGGCGGCGATGCAGGCGAAATATGCAGCCTCGCCGGCGTGGCTGCAAAAGCTCATGGTGGCGTTTGCCGATGGGCTCAATTTTTATCTGCAAACGCATCCTGGCGTGCACCCGAAACTGATCACCCGTTTCGAGCCGTGGATGGCCCTGGCATTCAGCGAAGGCAGCATCGGCGGCGATATCGAATCGATCGACCTGAAGGAACTCGCGGCGTTTTATGCCAGGCCAGCCCGGCCCTTGATCACGCCGCTGGCAGTGAGCAATATCGTCAAACCCGATCTGGACGCCGAACCGCGCGGCTCGAACGGTTTTGCCATCGCACCGAAACTGACGGCCTCCGGCCATGCGCTGTTATTGATCAATCCGCACACATCGTTTTATTTCCGCCCCGAAGTGCACATGGTCAGCGAAGAGGGCCTGAATGCCTACGGCGCCGTCACCTGGGGTCAGTTTTTCGTCTACCAGGGTTTCAACGAGCGCGCCGGCTGGATGCATACGTCGGGCGGCGGCGACGTCATCGACGAATATCTGGAAACCGTCATTGAACGCGGCGGGCAATTCTTTTACCAATATGGCGGAGAAACCCGGGCCCTGCGCGCGGTGCCGATCACCGTGCCCTATAAAACCGCGCAAGGCATGGCCAGCAAAACCGTCACCGCATATTTCAGCCACCACGGCCCGGTGGTACGTGCCGCCAATGGCAAATGGGTGTCGGTGCAATTGATGGACGAGCCGGTGAAGGCGCTGATGCAATCGTACGCGCGCACCAAGACGCACGATTACGCGGCATTTCGCACGGTAATGGAGCTGCGCACCAATTCCTCGAACAACACCGTGTATGCCGACCGCGACGGGAATATCGCTTATTTCCACGGTAATTTCATTCCGAAGCGCGAACCGCGCTTCGATTTCACGCATCCGGTCGACGGCAGCGATCCCGCCACCGACTGGCACGGCCTGCACGAGATTGCCGACACCATCACGCTGTTCAATCCCGCCAGCGGCTATATCTCGAACACGAACAACTGGCCGTTCAGCGGGTCCGGCGCCAGCAGTCCGCGCGTGGCCGATTACCCGAAATACATGTGGGCGCTGCCGGAAAATGCCCGTGGCGTCCACGCCGACCGCGTGCTGCGCGGACACACTGGCTGGACGCTGGAGAGCATGATCGCCGGGGCCTACGATTCCTATCTGACGGCGTTCGAGCCGCTGGTGCCGCAGGTGGTCAGCGCGTGGGAAGCCCTGCCGGCGTCCGATCCCCTGAAAGCGCAGCTGGCGGCCCAGGTGGCGGCGTTGCGCGGCTGGGACCTGCGCTCGTCGACCGCGTCGACGCAGACGTCGCTGGCCGTCTACTGGGCCCAGGACATGGTCGCGGCCAACAAGGACCGCGCCAAGGCGGCGGAGATCCCCTCCGTGGACTTCATCACGACGCGGCTCACGGGGCGCGAGCAGCTCGACGCGCTGGCGCGTGCAGTAGCCAGGCTCGACCAGGATTTCGGCACGTGGCAGACCCCGTGGGGCGAGATCAACCGCTTCCAGCGCCTGTCCGGCGCCGTCGACCAGCGGTACGACGACAGCAAGCCGAGCTATCCGGTGGGTTTCGCCTCAGCCAACTGGGGCTCGCTGGCCTCGTTCGGCATGGTGGGCAAGCAAACGACGAAACGGATCTACGGCGACCGCGGCAACAGTTTCGTCGCTGCCGTGGAGTTCGGCCCGCGCCTGCGCGCGAAGAGTATCCTGGCCGGCGGCGAAAGCGCCGATCCGCGCTCGCCGCATTTCGCCGACCAGGCGGCGATGTACAGCCGCGGCGAATTCAAGGACGTGCTGTTCTATCCAGAGGATATCGAAAAGAACCTCGAGCGCCGCTATCATCCGGGAAAGTAACACTGTCGATATGCAAAGTGAAAAAGAGAAGATGCTGGCGGGCGACTGGTTCACGCCGTCCGACCCGTCGGTACTGGCTGACCTGGCCGCGAGCAGCGCGTGGATGGCACGCTACCAGGCGGCGCTGGGCGCGCCTGAGTCGACCTGGGCGCTATTGCTGCGTGAACATATCGGGACAGTCGGCGAACACGTGATCGTGCGGCCGGCGTTCCATTGCGATTACGGCTACAACATCCACCTGGGCAATCGCGTATTCATCAATTTCAATTGCGTCATCCTGGACGGTGCACCGGTGACCATCGGCGACGATACCCGCATCGGCCCGGCCGTGCAGATTTATACGGCTATCCACCCGATGGATCCGGACATGCGCCGGCGCGGCCTTGAATCGAACCGTCCGGTAACCATTGGCAAGAATGTCTGGATCGGCGGTGGCGCCATCCTGTTGCCGGGCGTAACGATTGGCGACAACGCCGTCATCGGCGCCGGGTCGGTGGTCACCCGCGATGTGCCTGCCGACGGCGTGGCGATGGGCAATCCGGCGCGCCTGCGGCCTGGCGCTGCATAAAAGCCGCTTGTTATAATCTCGTCCCTTCACACCAGGTTGACTCTCCGTGGCAAAACTTTATTTCCGTTATTCGGCCATGAACGCCGGCAAATCGACAGCCTTGCTGCAGGTCGCGCACAACTATGAAGAGCAGGGCCAGAAGGTGCAGCTGTACACCGCCGCCATCGACGACCGCTACGGCGTAGGCCAGGTCACGTCGCGCCTGGGTCCGCACCGCCAGGTCGATGTATTCGACGGCGCCACCGACTTCCTGGCTGTGTTCGCCCCTGATGCGCCGAAAGTTGCCTGCGTGCTCGTCGACGAAGCCCAGTTCCTGACCACGCTGCAAGTGCAACAGCTGCACCAGTTGGCGCAGGTGCGGGGCATCCCGGTGATCTGCTACGGCCTGCGCAGCGATTTCCGCGGTGAACCGTTTCCGGGATCGGCCTTCCTGCTGGCACTGGCGGACGACATCGAAGAAATCAAGAACATCTGCAGCTGCGGCAAGAAGGCGACGATGAATATCCGCATCGACGAACACGGCAAGCGCATCAAGGAAGGCGAGCAGGTCAGCATTGGCGGCAACGAGCGCTACCGGCAAGCCTGCGGACGTTGTTTTTACACCGGCCACCACTGACCGGCATGGCGCTGCCGCAATGCTCCGCACTACTGCCGGCGCTGCTGCCGGCTTTGCTGTGCGGACATGGTGCTCAAGCATTGGCAATGGCGCTGTACCTGGTGCCGGTCGCCGCGCTGGCACTGCTGATGCGCATCGCCACCGGCGCCCATCCCATCTTCTTCCTGTTCACCGTGGCCGGCACGCTGTGCCATGAGCTGGCCCATTTTTTTGTCGGGCTGGTGGCGAATGCCCGTCCGATCGGCTTGACGGTCATGCCGCGCTGGATCGGGCGGGGCAAGCGCAATACGGGCAACGGCCACTGGGAACTCGGTTCCGTCACGTTTGCCAACCTGCGCTGGTACAACGCGGCGCCGGCTGCGCTGGCGCCATTGCTGGTGCTGGCGCTGCCCCTGGCGGCAGCCTGGTGGCGCACGGCGGCGATGCTGCAATCCGGCGGGCATTACGGCGTCTTCGACCTGCTGCTGGCGTTTGCGCTGGCGCCGCAGTTGCTGTCGTTCTGGCCGTCGCCGGTCGACTGGCGCCTGGCGGCGCGCTCCTGGCCGTGGCTGCTGATCCTCCTGGCCGCCGGGCTGGCCTGGTGGAGCTGGCGGGAACATTGGCCGCAGCAGCTGGTGACATTGTTAATTCGGTGAAAAATCGTCAACGACTCCCTTAGACCAAGCTTAGAACATGCCTATTTAAAGCGGGTATGCCCGTGCAAAACGCGGGTCACGTGCAATGCGCCTGCGGCGATCCTGTAGAATTGGCCGCACCGCCGGTTCAGCCGGCTCGCATCCGTTCCGACGGTTTTGCCGCATTGATCTAGAACGCCCGGAGACCCACGCATGAAGAAGCAGATGTTGATCGCCACGCTGGCCTGCGCCATGTCGGCCCACCTGGCCGCCGCGCAAGCAGACAAGAGCAGCGCCCCTGCCGGCACCACCGCCACGGCCGCTGCCGCTCCCCAGATGAAACCGCTGGCCGCACAGACGCAGGCTGCGCTGTGGGCCTCGCGCGTGCTCGCGCGCTACCACTACAAGGCCACGCCGCTCGATGACGCGCTGTCCGAGAAAATTTTCGACCGCTATTTCAAATCGCTCGACAGCGAAAAGCTGTACTTCGTGCAGAGCGACATCGACCAGTTCGCGCCGATGCGCTCGAAGCTCGACGACGCCATCAACAACGAAAACCTGACCCTGCCGTTCGCCGTGTACAACCTGTACACGCAGCGCTTCGGCGAGCGCATGGCGTATGCCCGCCAGCTGCTCAAAGGCAAGTTCGATTTCACGTCCGATGAAACCGTCCAGCTCGACCGCGAAAAAGCCGAGTGGCCCAAGACCGACGACGAGGTCAAGGACCTGTGGCGCAAGCGCGTCAAGAATGACTGGCTGCGCCTGAAACTGGCCGGCAAGGACGACAAGGCCATCCGCGAGACGCTGGACAAGCGCTACGAGAACTACGTCTCGCGCATCCGCAAGCTGAACAACGAAGACGTGTTCCAGATGTTCATGAACGCGTATGCGATGGCCATCGAACCGCACACCAATTACCTTGGTCCGCGCTCGGCCGAGAATTTCGATATTTCCATGCGCCTGTCGCTGGAAGGCATTGGCGCCACGCTGCAGTCGCGCGATGAATACACGGTCATCCGCGAACTGGTCCCGGGCAGCCCGGCCACCCTGTCGGGCAAGCTGAAACCGGGCGACCGCGTGGTCGGCGTGGGGCAGGGCACGTCCGGCCCGATGGTCGAAGTGCTGGGCTGGCGCATCGACGACGTGGTCGCGCTGATCCGCGGCGACAAGGATTCCACCGTGCGCCTCGACGTGCTGCCGGCCGATGCCGGCACCGACGGCAAGCACATCACGGTGGCGCTGGTGCGCAAGAAGATCAGCATGGAGGAGCAGTCGGCCAAGAAGTCGATCATCGAAGTCAAGGACAACGGCGTCAAGCGCCGCATCGGCGTCATTTCGCTGCCGACGTTCTACCAGGATTTCGAGGCGCGGCGCAAGGGCGACAAGGAATTCAAGAGCGCCACGCGCGATGTCGGCCGCATTTTGGCGGAACTGAAGAAGGACAAGGTCGACAACGTCCTGATCGACCTGCGCAACAACGGCGGCGGTTCGCTGACCGAGGCGGTCGAACTGACCGGCCTGTTCATCGACAAGGGCCCGGTGGTGCAGCAGCGTACCGCCGACGGCAAGATCGACGTCGAGAGCGATACCAACGCGGGCCTGGCCTGGGATGGCCCGATGGGCGTGCTGATCAACCGCGGCTCGGCGTCGGCATCGGAAATTTTCGCCGCCGCCATCCAGGATTACGGCCGCGGCCTGATCATCGGCGAGCCGAGCTTCGGCAAGGGCACCGTGCAGACCATGCTGGCGCTGGACCGTTTTGCACCGAGCGACAAGGTGCATTACGGCGAGCTGAAGATGACGATCGCCCAGTTCTTCCGCATCAATGGCGGCACCACGCAGCTGCGCGGCGTGACGCCGGACATCAAGCTGCCGGTCACGGCGGACACGGAGAACTTCGGCGAGTCGAGCTATGACAACGCGCTGCCATGGACCTCGATCAAGGCGGCCAACTACGTCCCGGCCGGCGACCTGAAGGAACTGTTCGTGCCGCTGCAGAAGCGCCATGAGGCGCGCATCGCCAAGGACACGGATTTCAAGTACCTGCAGGAAGACATTGCCGAGGTTACCAAGCTGCGCAAGGACAATGTCATCTCGCTCAACGAGACCGTGCGCCGCAAGGAGCGCGATGCGCAGGACGCCCGTACCCGCCTGCGCGAAGCGCGCATGGCGCAGAACGACGACGGCATGGCGCCCGACAGCAAGGAAGCGCGCGGCAAGGTACCGGCGCCCACCAAGCCCGGCAAGACCGGCATCAACCTGAAATCGGCCAACAACCGCCAGGACGACGGCCTGCAGGCGGACGAACGCAACCTGGCGTCCGAGCTGGCCGCCGAGAAAGCGGCGAAGAACGCCAAGGACGTGCTGCTGCAGGAAACCGCGCACATCCTGGCCGACGAAACCGCGCTGCTCAAGACCGATACGCGGATGGCGACCCGTACGATGCCCTACATGCCAAGCGCCAGGCCAGCGGGGAATTGACTGACCTCGTGTGACCGGTGATATACGAAACTTTCTTAATTGGAAAGTGTCATATAAAAAATATATTGTTGTAAATTCATGACAGCGGCGGCGTGACAAACGCCGCCGGCGGGTAAGAAAAAGGGAGGTTCTCATAGGAGAAACCTCCCTTTTTTTCGCCCTGGTGATCGCCGCGCACGCGTGTTCAATTGAATTCCATTATTTTTTTGCTCATGCTAGAGTTCAATCATGTTGTAAATAAATTAACCCATATTTTTAAGGAGCTCTGCATGTTCTCTCGTCACCTGATTGCCGCTGCAGCATTGATGGCCGCTAGTTTCGCCGCACAAGCCGACGTTATTTCGACCAGCCCGGATGCGCTGGCGTCGGGCAACGTGATTGCCAACGCCACCGTCTCGAGCGGTTCGACCCTGGCCGCCGACATGAGCATCGTCGACGCCGGCGCATCCCTGAACGGCGCCGGCACCGGCCTGGCCGCGATCCTCGCGTCGTCCAACAATACCGCCCAGCTGTACCTGGTGCGCGGCGTCGAAGGCCTGTACATGCTGGCGTCGCGCGTGTCCTCGCCAGCCGGCGCCATTGGCGATGCCGGCACGCCGCCAGCGACCTCCGCTGACGAAATCGCGCCGGTTGCCAGCCCTGCGCTCGATGCGGCCGACGTGCCGGAACCGTCGAGCATTGCCCTGATGCTGGCCGGTGTGCTCGGCGCCGCAGGTTTCATGCGCGCCCGCAAGCAAGGCTGATTCCCCAGGTGGCGCACGCGCCACCTAGCAGGATCATCGACGGACGGACCCGGCTCACACCGGCGCCGTCCGTTGTGCGTTTACGCGCCCGAGCCTGCGCGCCGGCGTTCGTCAGTGCCGCGCCGCGATGAGTCCAGCCGCTTTCCAGTACAATGCTTGCGTACGGTCGTGCTATTTTGTTTCCTGGAAGGAGTTTACGCATGCGCCAGCACTGGTACTTCGAAGATTTCGTCCCCGGTCAAGAAATTGACCTGGGCACATGCACGGTGACCGAGGCGGAAATCATCGCCTTTGCCTCGCGGTTCGATCCGCAGCCTTTCCATGTCAACCCGGAAGCGGCGGCGGCATCGATTTACGGCGGCGTCATCGCCAGCGGCTGGCACACGTGCGCGATGATGATGCGCCTGGTGGTGGACGGCCTCATGTGCGACGCCTCGAGCATGGGCTCGCCCGGGCTGGATGCCGTGCGCTGGCTGCTGCCGGTGCGCGCCGGCGATACGCTGACGGTAACGTACCGCACCACCGGCGTGAAAGCGTCCACCTCCAAGCGCGATCGGGGCGTGGTGCGGTCGATCTGGATTGCGACGAACCAGCACGGGCAGCAGGTGTGCACGATCGAAGGGATGGGGATGTTCGCGCGCAAGCCCGTGGATGGCGGCGTCGCCGGCGCTGGCGCAGCGTGAGGCGTGGCCCATTCGTCAGGGCGTTGCCGATCTCAAAAAATGGTTCTTGAACAGCTGTTCACGTTCCCCTATCATGGCAATTCGGGTCGATAAGGAGCGCCGCATGCAGTTCGGATACACCATCATTTACGTCCCCGATGTTCCCGCGTCCCTGGCATTCTTCGGGAAGGCATTCGGCTTGCCGACGCGGTTTGTGCACGAAGCGGATTACGGCGAGCTGGAGACGGGGCAGACGGCGCTAGCCTTTGCTGCGCACCACCTCGGCAGCAACAACCTGCCCGCAGGTTATGTGGCAGCGGACCGCGCACCGACGCCCCTGGGTATCGAGATTGCGCTGGTCACCGAGTCTGTCGTTGCAGCGCATGCCAAAGCAGTCAGCGCCGGGGCCACCTCCATCCAGGAACCTGCGGTCAAGCCATGGGGGCAGACGGTCTCCTATGTGCGCTGCCCTGATGGAACGCTCGTCGAATTGTGCTCCCCCATGGGCGGTTAAAGGCGTCCGATGGCATCGCACCAGAGCACAGTGGACTTTATCGTTGAACAGATTGCGTCGACCGAGGGCGTGCAGGCCAAGAAAATGTTTGGCGAATACGGTATTTTCTGCGGCGAGAAGATGGTGGCGCTGGTCTGTGATGACGAGCTCTTCGTCAAACAGACACCGGACGGCAAGGCTTTTTTGGGTGCATGCCCGGAAGGTCCGCCTTACCCGGGCGCCAAACCGTGTTTCATCATTTCAGGTGAGAAATGGGATGACCGGGAATGGTTGTCGCAATTAATTGGCATGACGGCAGCCCAGTTGCCGCCCCCGAAGAAGAAGGCGCCAAAGAAACCTCGCTGAGGCGTGGGTGCGGCTGGTGAAACGCCGCGCCTCACGCGTACCGCGCCAGCTCCAGCTTGGCAATCGCGTTCCGGTGCACCTCGTCCGGTCCGTCCGCCAGGCGCAAGGTCCGGTTGCCGGCCCACTGGTTTGCCAGCGGAAAATCGTCCGAAACGCCCGCGGCGCCATACGCCTGGATCGCCCAGTCCAGCACCTGTTGCGTCACATTCGGCGCCAGCACTTTGATCATGGCGATTTCGGCCTTCGCGTGCTTGTTCCCGACCGTGTCCATCAGCGATGCCGTCTTCAGGGTCAGCAGGCGCGCCGTGTCGATGCGGATGCGTGACTCGGCAATCCGTTCGCGCCAGACGCCCTGTTCGGAAATCTTGCGGCCGAACGCCACCCGGCTGTTCAGACGCCGGCACATCAGTTCCAGGGCCCGCTCGGCCACGCCGATGGCGCGCATGCAGTGGTGGATGCGGCCCGGCCCCAGGCGCCCCTGGGCGATCTCGAAACCACGTCCTTCACCGAGCAGCAGGTTGGCCGCCGGCACGCGCACGTTTTCGAACAGGATTTCGCAATGCCCGTGCGGCGCGTCGTCGTAGCCGAAGACGGGCAGGGGGCGCTTGATGGTGATGCCGGGCGTGCCGGCCGGCACCACGATCATCGATTGCTGCGCATGGCGGGGCGCATCCGGATCGGTCTTGCCCATGACGATGAAGATCCTGCAGCGCGGGTCGCCCGCGCCGGAGATCCACCACTTGTGGCCATTGATGACGTAATCGTCGCCATCGCGTGCGATCCGGGTGGCGATATTGGTCGCATCCGACGACGCCACATCCGGCTCGGTCATGGCAAACGCCGAGCGGATTTCCCCGCGCAGCAAGGGCTCCAGCCAGGCTTGCTTGATGTCTTCGCTGGCGTAGCGTTCGAGCGTTTCCATGTTGCCGGTGTCCGGTGCGGAACAATTGAATACTTCCGGCGCCCACCAGACGCGCCCCATGATTTCGCACAGCGGCGCGTAGTCCAGGTTGGACAAGCCCTCGGGGGCGCGCGTCGATTGCGGCAGGAACAGGTTCCACAATCCTTCGGCTTGCGCCAGCGGTTTCAGGCGTTCGACCAGTTCGGTGGGAATCCAGCGGTTGCCGCGTTCCGTGCCATTGCGGTTGACCTCGGCCTTGAACGCGGCTTCGTTGGGATAGATGTGCGCGTCCATGAAGGCGAGCAGGCGCGCCTGGAGTTCCTGGCAGCGCGCGGAATAGTCGAAGTTCATCGGATGATCCCTCAAAGTGATGGCGAACGGGTGGCGAAGTGCCAGGCCAGCTGCGCCATGGGCCGCGCGGCCTGGCCATTTTCCAGCGCCTGGGCGCTGGCGGCGGTGCCGTCGACGTAGCGCTTCATGATGCCCTGCATGATCCCGGCGAGCCGGAACATATTGTAGGCGAGGTAAAAATTGAAATCTTCCGGCCGGATGGTCTTGCCTGTGCGCGCGCTGTAGGCGGCGATGTATTCTTCTTGCGTGGGAATGCCCAGCGCTTTCAGGTCGAGGCCGGCAATGCCGCGGAATTTGCCGGGCTCGATGTTCCAGCTCATGCAGTGGTAGGAGAAATCGGCCAGCGGATGGCCCAGCGTCGACAGTTCCCAGTCGAGCACGGCGAGGATGCGCGGCTCGGTC
>Ga0265780_10004378_pt1 | contig 18193 bp, 14 predicted proteins | sample P1T30metagenome_FD_192432 | JGI IMG/M metagenome (GOLD analysis project Ga0265780, IMG submission 192432) | Plant litter microbial communities from East Loma Ridge, Irvine, California - P1 T30 | ecosystem: Environmental > Terrestrial > Plant litter > Unclassified | place: USA: California...
GGCCGCAGCGATCTCATCGAACTTTTGATCCCATATGGACCCAACCTCGAGACGAAGACGAACGACACCGGCGAGACACCCCTCCACTACGCAGCTTCAAAGTCAGGATCGTTAGCCACGGTCATGACTTTGCTCAAGCATGGCGCTAGCTACGAAGCGCTCAACGGTCTCGGTCAGACGCCAGCTGAAGCTGCCCTACACGCCAACAATATACAAGGCGCCGTAGCGATCATCAACGCCGCACATGGAAAGCGCAACAAGCTGGAGAAGGAGAGGGAGATGCTGCTGAAGCATGTGAAGAAGACTCAGGGCCGTTTCTCGGTAGGCAATGACCTCATCGCGGATATCTTCGCCGCAGCTTGCGATTCAGAGTCCAACGTCCTTGTGGAGGCCATCAAGAGAGATGACGCAAGCTTGGTGGAGATGTTCCTAGAGAAAGGCTCGGATCCGGATCGCGAGACCGCCAACGGCCTTCGTCCCGTCTTCGTGGCATTGGAATGTGCCGGTGCGCCGGTGATTAGTGCACTACTGAAGCGCAACCCGGATCTCACCATCCGCGACAGAAAGGGCCTTACTGTACTCCAAGCCACCTTCGAGAGCCCACTAGCCCAAGAGAAGGAGACCATGTCTATCATCCTAGGTGCTCTGCTGGAACAGGGCGCGGACGCAACTGTGACGTACCCGGACGGCAAGACACTGCTTCACCACGCCGTCTCTCCTCGGTTCAGCCATCCCAAAATTGCGCTACAGCTCATCGACGCTGGCGCTGAGGCCAATGCGAGGGACCAAGATGGTGACACACCTCTACATCTCGCAACGCACAGTAGAGTCTGCACAGAGCTGTTGTTAAGACAGAAAGCAAACGCAGATCTTACTAATGGTGAAGAGCTTACGCCTTTGCTCAATGCTACAACGAACAGTACAAAGGACCAGGAGCCCGACCTGGAATCGCTCATCAAGGCATCTGACCTCCGCAAGACCAACATGAACGGTCAAACAGCGCTGCATCTTGCCGCAGCCAATGGATTGGAGGGGACTGTGCAGTTATTACTACGAGCCCGAGCAAACACCGCCATCGGCGACAAGGACAAAAACACGCCGCTTCTTCTCGCCGTAAAGCATCACCAATGGTCCATCGTACCCCTGCTCACGATACCGCCGAGCATCAACTCCTGGGATGAAGATGGCATGAGCCCTCTTCATCTCATTGCTTGCACCATACCGAAGGCGCCAGCTACCTGGAACGACATCGCCGCCATCGTTGGCCCCTTTTGCGAACGCGGCGTCAGTAGGACTACACGCGAGCGATCAGGTGCTACACCGCTCATCCTTGCCATCAAGACACTTCCCGAAGACGGTTTACCTGTGATCGAAGCCTTGCTAGCACAGAAGGCGGACCGCAAAGCGAGTCGGAACTGCGTCAACCACGAGGACCATAAGAAGCAAGATGCGCTGTTCTACGCGGTGACGACAGGCAAGCCCGTCTTCGTAGATGCGCTGCTCAAGCACGGTGCCACATTCGACTTTGAAGATTGGGTACCTGCCAAGAGCAAGTTGCAGCCTGCGGTGGAGGCTGATAAGCAAATTCTAAAGCTTTTTGCGCAGTACGAGTGGATGAAGCGTGCAGGGTTACTGCGAAGACGGCCTAGCAACCCTGTCGCGGAAGTCTCGTCCTTCGCTACGACCTTGCCTGTCAAGGACCTTGAACAGATGGTGGCGATGGGTTTGGATGTGAATGCTCTACCGCGATCAGCACTGGGCGTCTCTTTGATATGCGCAGTCCTACGCCATATTACTCTTCAACCACCAATGCCCGCGGAGTACGTTTTGAGCATACTCAATGTTGTTCTAGATGGAGGTGCGAACCCGAACGCGGGCATCCCTCGAAGCTCAATGCGTTCATCGTCGCCACAGTCCGCAACGGAGTCAACGCAGACTTCAGTTCTGACCCAGCATCCACTCACCTTCTTGCTTGAAGAGTGCCCGGAAGTCGCGTTGGATATCCTGGCACTGCTGGTAGCCAAAGGTGCGCAGCTCACTATCGCATCTCCATTTTCCAACGGCCGCCTACCACTTCACTCGGCGGTTGTGGCGCATCGCTTTGATGTGGTGCAGGAGTTCCTGCTGCACGGGGCGGACGTGAACAGTCTCGATAACAAGGGACGAACACCACTCTTCATGGCCGCTGAAGGTGGGGATTGGGAAATCTTGAACTTGTTGCTTCGCAGCGGCGCCAGCATGGACACGCTCGATGTCGAAAACAACACACCCCTGCACGCCGCAGCTGTCGGTGGCAATGACAAGATTGCCTCCTCCCTCCTCCTTGAAGGCGCTAAAGCGAACGTAAAGAACGTGGCCGGCCTGACACCAATGGCATGTGTAGGCGACAACTATTCCGAGGAAGGCAGAAGCCTAATCGTAGCCATGCTCAAAGAAGCCGAGGAGAAGGAGCAAAAAGACGAACAAGACCAACAGAAACGCATCGAAGCAACCGCCGCGCACGAAGCCAAGGTCCAGCAGCTGAAGGATGACGAAGCGAAAGCAAAGCTTCAACAAGAGCGAGACGCGCGCGTCCGCATCCAAAAAGCCAATGAAGAAGCCGCAGCTCAACGCCTACCCCAGCAACAACAACAGTCCCTCCCCGCCCCAATGCCAACATCACCACCACAACCCACAACCCGCAAACCGTCCTTCCTATCCCGAAAGACCTCCCTCTTCTTCAACAAATCAAAAGCCACCACCACCCCGCCCCTCCAATCCGGTGTCGACACTCTCCCCAAACCAAAACAAACATCCATGCTCCGCCTCCGCATCAACACACCACCCACCAAGTTCCAACCGCACCCAAACTCCGACCTCGAACCCCCCGTCATCCCCAACCGCGCCATCCCCTCCCCCCACATCCTCGCCAGCCCCGACTTCTTCAGCACAGAATTCAACAACATGATGGACCCAACACGGCCTGTTATCGCGCTGCCGGCGGCGATACAGCGGCGCACGACTGCGGCGAGGGTGGATAGTGGGTTGAGTGAGAAGCGGGGAAGTAGGAGTAGTGTTATGGGTATACTAGACCTCGAGAAGGTGAATGAGAAGTTGAGTAGTCCGAAGGTCGGGTGTGCGAGGGAGACGCAAAGGGAGAGTAATGGGGAGTTGGCGGATTGGTTGGCGTTGACGAGGATGATGGATGGGTTGTGAGCGTTCTTTGGTGGTTCTTGAGATTTTATGACTTCTTTTTGTGTATACCAGATCTTCTTCTTTTTGCTTCTTCGACACTTCATAGCTTTCACGTTGGCGATGTCTCTGCGGCATATCTTGGAGTGCGATTTCCTATGTAGTAGTGGTACTTGCCTGGATGTATACGATGCTAGGATGTACATGTTGATACCCGAGCTTTCGATTCTGTACAATACACTTGTTGACCAGCCGTCTTTCAGAATGCACTGAACACTCGCTCGGCTTTCGCGCTCGTCGATAACGTTGAACGCGAATAATCATGACCTCCCATATGGCCAGCATCGTCGCGCCTTCCAGTCCTGTGTGCTGTGGGTGTGCATCGAACACGCGAGTCGCGCTCGAATGTCGTTGCATACTGCGCACGCTGCGCGATTAGTTCAGCGGGTGCCCAGGCACCTAAACAGGGAAAACACTAATCGGTTTGCTGACTACGTCAAAGTGAAAGCATGCAAAGTAGACTTTTTAACGTCGAAGTAGGCTGTAGGGTGCTCAGCCTTTTGCTGGGATGGGGTGCAGGTGCCTGCTGCATTGGTGGTGGTGGTGGCCCCGTGGAGCATACGTCATCAGCTTTGCCCCGCTTTTGCCTGGCCTCTTCGGTCGTCTTCTCCACACTCACCACCGACCGACACTAACACGCGCGCAACGATTAAAGTGATTCAAGATCGCGCGGCGCGTCTTCGCTTTCGGAAGCTTCTTCCTGCGCAACTTCGAGCGAACACTTGTGCTGTTCGCAACCACGGAATTCGGCCGATCCTCTCGTCAAGATCGCTATCGAAGATGCACACTGCATCGCTTGTGACGACATCCTTTACATCCCCATAGTGAAAGAGTCCAGTCGTCGTTGGCGCAATGTCTGTGAACAGCTTGTGTCCTCAGTGTCAAGAGATCTTCACAGTAGGACGACCAGCCCGTACTATGCAGCGCAAACTGCATCATGCCGACAGTGCAGCGTTCTTTCGAGCAGTCGAAGAAGGCTGTTATATATGCAATTGGGCTTGGAGAAATTACAAATGGCTTCATCCACAGGTGCATCGCGCTTCTAACCCTGTTCGTCATACTGAGTATGATCTACGATACCTTCCTCCTGTGCTTCCTCAGCTTGAGCGATCCGTAAAAGGAAGCTTTCCACCTAGCGGGCCGACCCTCTTCATTTGGATTTGCACTGCAGAAGTCATCATCCTAGCGCCGAGCTTACAGTTCTTCTTGTTTCCGACCACTACGAGTAATTGTTCCCGAACTCCATCTAAATCTATGACTAAGAAGTCTAGTAACACGAAAAAACTTGGATCCATCAACGAGATCAGATCAAATCTTTTCTCTGATTCGTAATTGGCAAAAGCAATGCTGCTCAGAACATGTCGAGTGTCGTCTGTCAACAGATAATAGAGAGCTACCGACCAGACTTGTGTCCGTCCAGCAAACAGGTACAAACTTTGACTTGGAAGCTAAATTATGCCGCGGAGATGAATTGCCTACAACAACTTCCTATCTTACTCTATCGCATTGTTGGGGCAGCACCAGATTTCTCACTACAACTCTCGCGGACTTAGGGACGTTCCAGATTTCGCTCCCAGTGGATAGACTGTCTAAGACATTTCAAGACGCCCTTTTCGCGACCGTCAGGCTTGGATTTCGATACATCTGGATCGATTCTCTTTGCATTGTACAAGACGATCTTGAGGACTGGCGACGAGAATCGCTCTTGATGCACAAAGTGTACAAGAACTCGAGTTGCAACATCTCGGCTTCCGGCTTCTCTGACGGGACAAGAGGGTTCTGTCCAAACAAACGTTACATTAACCCAGGCCCGGTTATTGTAAGTTTGGAACGTCAATCTCCAAAGTCTGAACGATCAGATGTTGAAGTTGCCCCCAGAACTGAGTACCATCTTGTATGTGCATATCCATGGTTGGGGATAAGACAGAGCCCTATCTTTCTTCGAGCCTGGACAATGCAGGAACAACTCCTTGTAAGATCCCCCCACGAACAGAAAAGTACAATGAGGAGCTAACAATAAGGCAACCCGTACTATCCATTTCAACGATGATCAGGTATACTGGCAATGTAAAGAGACCGTCGCAAATGAGGTCTGGCCTTGTGGCTGGATGGATACACCTCTAGAAGCGATATTCCGAATGTCTCTTAATGATAGCACCTGGCACTTCAAGCTCGAACGTGTGTCGGACGACCGTGTTAGTTTTGATTCTGCTCAAGCGCTATCTAAGCTGCTCTAGCTTACTAACAGGTGCTAGAATGCCCTTTACAACTGCTGGTTCGATGTCATCCTAGAGTACTCACGTCGTCAACTCACGTTTGCCGCAGATCGGCTGCCTGCCTTAGCCGGTATCGCCGACGAGTTCGCAAACCATCTCGAAGATCAGAGTATATTTGGGTTGTGGAGGAATGATCTCCATCGTGGACTCCTTTTCACGCAACTTGGAGGACGATATGCTCTGCGTTTTTCTGAAGTCAGGCCATTGTGGGACCACTCACCAAGTTGGTCATGGGTGGCTTTGGGCTCGCCCGTAACATGGACCAGTAAGATACGTAGAGCCGATATGGAACGCGTCTGTGACGTCGAAGTCCTTCTTTATCCGGTGAAATCGACGTTGCAGCTTCGCGGTACCCCCTTGCTATTTCCAAGCAGTTATCGGTTTATAGCAACCGAGAACGCTCCCTATCTCCGTGGATATCATGACGGTTGGGATGCCAATGGATTCGACTTCCAAGTCTGGCTAGACCAATGGGTTGACTTCACTATCGACCGAGTCTCTGCCTTAGAGAACCCAGAAATGGCGAAAGCTAGGCAAGCAAAGGCGTTTGCGGAGGGCATTGTCGTTATGCCAGTACTGTGCCACATAGCACTTTATCACCTAGATGGTTTCACTCGAGAGGCGACTATAGCATGTATTGTCTTACAGCCGCAGACTGGATCCGAGCGTGGTGTGTACAGGCGCTTAGGTATTGCGCATGTTTCGAAAACAGGAAGCGACGGACTAGACCTTGAGGAGATCAAATCACAGTTCGATGCCCTTCGGACGCCACTTCAGGCTCATCTTTTCCAGAAAGAAGACGACGATAGCAAGTACACGATCGCGGTTATATAGACAAAGGACCGGCTTTGCAGTCGTGTGAGCAAGAACTTTACATATACCGAGCAAATCCTTGACACGCGCACAAGCGTCGCCAACCCACGAGTCGCTTTGCTAGGAAGGGGCGCAAGATAATACCAAAACGACGCGAGCTAGACCCGGAACAATTCCCGAGCACGTCACAGCCATGCCCGCACATCAACATCATCCTCACGCCGCAGAACCAACTCGATCACCATGAACCCTCATCAGATGATCAACCATCTTATCCTTGCGTGGGAACGCTCGGCCTCCTTCCATCTTGCTCCTGTCGCACCCATCGATGGGGCACCAAAAGCGCGCGTTGCGTACGTCGTGCACGGAAGCGTGGTGTCTGCGCAACTCGTGTCGTCGACCGAAGGTTGCACCCTGGCAGGGCGCGATGTTGCAGACGTGTCTGCGAGGTCGGCGCGTCCTGTTCGCGGATCGAGGAATGTTCGTTTCGTATTGGAAATCGGTGGCCGCGGTATCGGGCGGGAGGTATGGCGCGTGAGTGTCGATGATGACGTAGCGGGCCTGGGTGAGGTTGACGACTTGGGGTTCGACGAGGAAAGGGCCGACGGGTTCGAAGTTCATCGCTCCATGGGAGATGTGGAAGTTTGGCCTGACGATTCGTCAGCCTCTCTGATTAGCTGTCTCTGCCGTGTTGTGCGAGCGTAGATGGATGTAACGTTGCGAGGTCCTAAGGACACACCTAGCATGCATAGTAGTCACGCGAAGGTCGTTTCAAAGTCGCATACAGTCATCATCACATAGACTTAGGCAGAGCACATGGAACGTCGTGGGACCGCTAGGCGGTTAGTCGGCGCTAGAGAATGTTCATCGACCGCGGCTTCAAGCTGATTCTGCGCGTGGTTGTAATGCGCACTTCGAGACTGTTATCAGTGTTTAAAAAAAAAGAAAAAAAAAGAAAAAAAAAAGAGGTAGGCCAAAAGCGTTGAATTAACTTCTCTATGGTGAACATGACCAAGAAGGTTCTGCGCAATGCCGAAACATGCGCGACCTATCCCTTACCAGATAGAAGGTCACATTGAGAAGGGTAGTCTTCGTGGACCTCGCAATGCCGGAAACAACGCCGTCTCTGCGATTCATTCAAGACCAGTCGGAGTATTCCCAGCTCTTGTCTCATACCGCATATGCCGAAGCCTGGATTGGTATCACGATCGTCGATGTCTAATACGCTCGGTATGGTGGTTGCGGTAGAGCCAAAGGGAAAGGATCATGCCTGTTAACCACAGGTGCGATACGAAAGAATGATCTGAGAAGGTTCAGTATGTAGGCAGTATGATCGGTTGGAAGAGGACAGCCTTACCTCACTCGCGAAGCATCATCATGTCACACAGGATTTAAGGTGGAGAAGCACCGCGGGTTAGACTGTGCACACATACTCAAGGCAAGGTTCAACCACTTACGCTGAGACGGTGTCGCCGAGCGTGGACACGGGATGCGATTGGGTTTCAAGATCGCTTGGCGTCGCGAAAGACCACGGCGCAATGCCATCGGTGGGTTGCTCGTGCATGACCGCATCGATGTCGAATAGTGGTTCAGGTTGCAGAACGGTGATAGGCGGGGCTATGTGGATGTTGGGGTGTTCGTACGGCGCCATGGATGCAGAAGGATCGAAGGCTATCTATCCGTAAGTCGTGATGCGATACGCAATATGCAACGTTGAAGCTACCAGAGATAGGATCGTAAAGCGCGTCTCGAGATGCAGGTACAATATCAGAACTATCCTGCGATCCAAAGACCTGGACGATGTCGTCGTTGAAGAACAGCGAGGAGTCGAAGTTGGCGGCGTGATCGGACATAATGGAGACGACGTAGTGTATATATAGTGAGGATGAAGGTATAAAGAGTAGAGTGGTTCAAATTAAGGTATGAAGGGTAGAGTGGTTCGAATTCAGGTATGAAGATGACGAAGAGAATAATGCATTGGCAGTGACGGACACCGCTGTTTTGTATGTTCGATAAGGCTGAGGTGGGGCAACGTCGCCAAGCTGTGCCCTACTGTACCCTACCATAGAAGGGCAACAGCCACTGGCCTATGCAGTAAGCTGCAGAAGTATAGCCCTGTTTACGACGTCGACCGTGTACATGCAGGTGCCTATTGCGATAGGTTCTGAGCTGGGCAGTGATGGCCTTTATCGCCAGAGCATCTATAACAACAAGGCTAGGATTATGCCGCGCCTGTGTAAATCGATCCTTGCGCGTATAATGGTTGCTGAGGAATTCGATAATGACAACGCGATCGTGATCTCGTTGATGGCTCACAGCAGAGCCTGCGCATGATGATGCATCGAATCGCCATGGATCGAGAGCAGCGGGAGTGTTAGCACGTGGCTCAGGCAACATTGAAGCATGGGATATCCGAGGTATCGGATCAAGATTCAGATTGCAGGGACAAGTACATTGAAGAAGAATGGTAGAAGGGGAGCGACGAGAATAAAAAGAAGAGAGCCTATAACGTCTTCACACGTTGGAGTGGAGAGTGCGGGGCAAGAATGCGTTGTTGTCGCACCATGATGCACAACGAAGTCACCGAGGCGCATCATGAAGCCGACCTGAACGTGCCATCGTCATCCAGGCCATCAAGCCCACTATACCCCAGTCCCCACACATACACACCGTAGTACCGGTTGTAGTTCGCCATCCACACGTGACGATAGTTCTTCATCGCCTCGCTCAAGCGTTCGAGAAGCGCGTCAGCCTTTTCCTGCTCTTCTGCCGATGCCCGCGGGAAGAACTTGGCTCGCAACACGTGGTACCAGAATGTTGTCTCGACTGTGGCCATCAGACCGAGACCGGCGTAGACGGTGTAGCGAACTGTTGGTTTGGCATCGCGGACTAGCTTGAAGAGGTTGAAGGAGGGGAGGGATGGGTTCTCGGCTTGTTGGGTTGATCTTGGTGTTGAAGGGATGTGATCTTTTGGGGAAGTCGCGGAGACGTGGAGGCGGCGGGTGTTAAGGAGTGTAGCTGACGGTATATCATGTAGGTGAGAAGAAGTCCGTATCGAAGCAGCGATGCGCATCGCCGTAGTCTTTGAAATAATTCGTTGAGGCATTGGATGCTGGGGTCAAGCCGGAGTAGTCACGTGACGCGGGGTTGATAAGATGGAAGAGTTGACTTGATATGAAGATTCGCGACCTACCTGACACTCACCAGCACGCAACTATATACTCACCTTTTCCGCCTACTCATCATCGCCTACTCACACCTGAGTGTGTCAAAGTCAGCGCGAAGTCATCGCGAGGCAGCCGCCAAGACAGTCATGTTTGTTTTGGGCTTAAGATTGCGAGATATTGGCGTTCGCATGTGCAATCTTAGAATTTGCGCAGGGGTATCGAAAACGGTGCGTCCGAGCGCCGTTGACGTCGACGGCCTGGTGAGAGAAACTCGTTCAGGATGCCTGGAGAGAGAGTGAAGGATGCGCGCAAAGTATAACATCACATGCGCGTGCGGATCCGAGTGAGGTGTATGTGTGGGCGAAACAGGGAATGGCGGAGTCGAAAAGGCGGTGGCAGGCTTGTGGGCGGGGAGTGTGAGCTGGCAGGGACAGGTGGTTGAGTGGAGCGTGGTCCGCCTGCCGGCATAGTCAGGAACAACAAATCAGCCCTCGACGCGCCCGACTAGCGACCACCACAACGCTTCACTCCCTCGACGCTTGCTTTTCCTGCTACCGCTCTCTCCCTCCTATGTAGCTCCTACCCGCTCATAATTAATTCGAGCATGAGCGACACCATCACCCACTCTGCGACGCATTTTTAACTCACCACGCTGCTCCCGCCGGCTATACACGCCTTGTTTACGCGCACGGAGGGGTCGTACACATGGACTCGGCCGGCCTTGGTGCCATGCCAGGGCCTCGCTGCTGTTGTGGGAGCCATGACTGCGCTTTCCTCGCCCACAACGGAAGACTCTTAGAGGGATTGGAGAGAGACGTCTCTAAAGCCGCACAGCTGGGCCAGGTACGTCGCTCACTCCCGCATGTCGGCTCTTACTACCGCGCATGCCGCTAACCTTTGCCCTGCAGGCCCTGCTCGTCCGCCACGAGGCCTACGTCGCCGACTCGGAGCGCGAGCGGAAGGAGATGATCAACACCATCGAAGGGCTCGAGAAGGACAAGATCGAGCTCGAAGCCAAGAATGCGCAGACCATCAAGGCGAACCGCGACCTGCTGGACCAGCTCGAGCAGCTCAACAACGCCGTCGCCGAGTCGGACGCCCACATCCGCGCGCTGGAAGACACCCTGCGCTCCACCGAAGACGAGATCGACCGCCTCAGCTCCCTGGCCGCACGCACGCAGCTGCTCGAGCGCCAGCTGATTGACCTCGAAAGAGAGCAGTCGCAGATTCAGAGCAGCCTGGACGCCAAGATCGTCGACGAGCGCACGGCCATACAGCGGTGGAAGGTGGCCGAGCGGACTATAGGAGATCTCCAAGACCAGATCGACCGCATCGAGAAGGAGTCCCGCGCCGAGCGACAGCGCCACATGGAGGTCGTGGCTCGCATGGAGCGGAGGATGGTCGTCGAGGGCGAACTTCACACCGCTGCGGGCAGGCTCAAGGCCAAAGCTGGGACTGACAAGGGCGGGCCCAACGTCGTCTCCCACTTTGTTAAGGACATTCTACTCGATAATGCGAACCTGCAACACGGCATACTGGAACTGCGCGAGCTACTGGGCAATTCCAACGAGGAAGTCGAACGCCTGCGAGACCAACTCAAGGTCCACCAGCCTGTCTCGACATCGCCCCGGCCCGATGAGGACGTCACGAGTCCGTCGCTGCAGAAGGAACTGGAGATGGAACAAGAAGCGTCGCTACAGCAAGAACTGCATATACATCACCACTACCACGGCCCGAAGGTCACCAGAAATGTGCCGAAAGCACCGGCGCAGCGACGGCCCAAGAAGAAGCGCTTCTCCCTCACCCCGACGCACTTCGACCCGCCTGCGACCCTCGACCGCTCGTCTACGGCTACAATTCTGGAACACACCGCGGTTACTGTGCCTAATTCGCACAGATGGTCTCAGGCCTCAACCCTGACGCCGGGCTCTTTCGCAGGGTCACCCGTCTCGGACTCACACCGTGGGTCCATGTACGACCGTGTCTTCAGCGAGGCCTATGACTCTTCCCGGCCCACCAGTCCTCCCGATTCCATCGACTTCCAGTCTCCCATGTTTGGGCCCGTCAAATCGAACGACTACAGCTCCGATCCGGATGCTTTACCGCCGATGCTGCGAAGGTCGTCTGGCACTCTTGAGGTCGCCAAGGGTGGAAATAAGCATCTGCGACGAAAGTCTCGCGGCCTCATGCCACCGAGCCTGTCCACAATGCGCAGCTCAAGCACGCCGATCGCCCTTACCGCTAAGAGCAGTCCTGCGACGGCCGTCATATCAGCCGTTAGCCCCGCCAACTCATTCTCGGATGCCAGCTTTACGCTCTCACCCTACCTCCAGCCGGAGCCTCAGGCTGCTATCCCAGAGGAGAGCGAGGACTCCTCGCTATCAACGGCCGAGCCATCGCTGATGACGTCCAACGGCGAATTCGAGCCCGACGACCTCGTGTCGCCCATGACCGCCATGCGCCCCGGACTACGCCGCCACGCCTCCCACGAATCTCTCATCTCAGTCTCCGGCATGGACATACACACACTGCAGTCACGACCCTCGCAACTCCTATACTCTAATGCGGCGCGATTCGCAACGCCCGGCAGTTCTGGCTCCATCGGCCCCGAACTCACACCCTGGACCGCTACCGCGCACGGCACGCTTTCGAACAAGACATCGCAGAGCAGCATGGCCAACCGCGACTTCCTCTACTCCAGCATCGCAAACCAGAAGCGCGGGCCTCGGAAGAGCGACGGCCCCCAGCCCTCGAGCGGCCCCGGTCTCACAAAGAAGGTGGGAGGCTGGGTCTTTGGCAAATGGGGTTCATCGCCTGCTCCCGTTACTTCGCCGACGGCCACCCGCGCGCCTTCGATCCTTAGCCAGGAAACGCAGTCCACGCAGGACACGCAGTCGAGTGAAGGCACCACGACCACAAATGCCGACGGCTCGAAGAAGAAGGACAAGCCCAAGCTGAGGCCGAGCGGCGTGAACCAGAACGGACCCATATGGGGCTTCTTTGATGAAGTGCCCGATGCGCCGGCGAAGGTCGTGGTGCAAGATTACGACGCGGATGCGCTTGGTGAGGCCTTGGCTGAGGCTTCATAGACTTGCCCTTGGATACGGATATTACAACAGCGCGTGCGTGTGTATAAGAAGGCTCTTTACATATGGAAACATCTCTTACCATCTATCTCCTTGGTCTTTTTGGATTCCGATAGATTGCATCACTGGCGTTTTGGGTTTCTTTTCTTCCATGGACTTTGGATGTCGATACGTTTGACGAAGCGCATGAAGCGAGGGAGGACTTTCCTTCTCATTTGGATAGACGAAGATACGAGCTGAAAATTGATACCCAATTACATTACCATGGCGACGTGGTATGCTTGCTGCTTACGCTGAGTTTTCCGAATTACTTTCCTTTACTATCGTCCAGTCGTTCTGCGATGCTTACATCCTTGTTATAGATCATTTGCCTTATTGAGGATCCATTATCCCAGCGGTGAGCGATGGACAGTCATGCTTTCGGATTTCTTATCGGTCGCGACATCGGTTACGGCAGTTTTCCTCGTTGACCAAGTCCTATGATAATCCTTCTTGGCCGTTAAGCAAGGGGTGACCTTCTTTGGCTTTCATGCAAGGATGAAGTCGGCGACCACCTACATCACCGCGTCTTCCGTACTTACGCGCATCCTTCATCATAACGTTGCGAAGGTAGATGGCTACCGCTACAATTGCTGTGACCCAATTTGGCCGTTAAGTAAGGGCGAGATCGGCGTCATCGCGACTTCCGCGCTTACGCGAATCCTTCACATTCTTCACTCCAACACTACTCAGGTAAACTGCTATTGCTGGCACTCGCATCAACCAATCGCGCTTCTTCATGCAGTCGTTCCCAAAGCTGACACCGGTACCTACCCGCCTGCGCCGCTGGCTGCTTCCGCACGATCAATTCGATCGCATCGGGGAGCGAAGTGAGATGCCGCAGCACGCGGCGGTCAGTGACATCCAATGTTGGATGTCTGGCACACTAACCGCTCAACTCGCTTCAACCGACCACGCTCTGGATCTATCAAGAGGGCTGTAGTTCCTTGTTGTATCGTGGAGGGCAGTGAGAGGATGCGGCGGCCAAAGAGTTTCGTGAGTTGGTGGTGAAGGCACACTGTCCGCCGAACTCACGTCAATCAATCGCGCTCTGCTTCTATCCAGAGGAATGTACTCACCGTAGCGCATCAGGGGGCAAAGTGAGATGACACGGCGGTCAGTGAGTCTCGCACGGCTGTTCTTACTTCGCATGGAGGCGCGGTCTGCCACAGCGGCCAAGGGACTCTATTGTAGGATTCGATTCTTCGCGCATCCAAAGTATCTTGCACGGTTTCTTAGCCTTCCGAAGCGAGCACATGTTTGACCGCCTCGGGAGGTGGAGGGGAGATGGAGGGAACGTGGTGGAGGTCTCGCGCACTAGACTGTCCTGGGGATCGTTGCGACCCAGCTTCGAGGACGGTCATTCCTGAAGGATGAGTGGAGTCGATGCCGGAGCAGATCGAGGATGGTTATATACGTGAGCTAAACAGAGCTAGATTCGCTAACTCTGCAGTGCAAGCACACTTCGTGGACCCCGACTACAAGCAGAAACGATGGCCTTTCCGATTGCCAACTTGGGAACATCAAGCGACGGCATATGTACGATTTCGTTCCACGACACTGGAGCCAGCATGCGATGCTTTCCGGCAACCATCCACGGATACTTCTCTACTCAGGTCGACGGCGTCCGTAGAGACGAAATACTAGAGCATCCTCAGTACAGGAGAGCAGTACGAAGAAGGCATGAAACGGCTAGGAGATTTGAACAACTCATCGGTTCTGTGGGCAACAAGAAGGCTAAAATTACCGTTTCGCCCAACGGTATCGTTGGTGGTTATCCTCAGAGCCATCACGATTGGGCCACAAAGAGAATCGCCTTCTTCGTCGAGACCAGATTCGAATTCCGGACTTGTTTGACACCGACGAGCATCGTGTCTTCTGCGCAATGGCTACACTTCGCTGAACCATCATCGAAGGCTGCAATTCAAGGTGTTTCGACTCCTGGCTTGCGCAATGCCACCATTCTATCGGGAATCTGTTTGTTCTCGTCCAAGGCCATGACTACGGCTACCAAACACATGCCAATTATCGACGTCCAAAACATGCAGTACAACAGAGCTACACTCTACGAGCTGGAGTACATTGCGCGTAGTGCTCCGGCCATCGCAGATCTTGCCATCGCCTCCCGGTACGCGGCGGAGCGGACTGCCTATCGCGATGGCGACAAGGCCTGTCCGCCGCCCCAGATCTGCTTGGACATACCCAGTTTCCATTACTACCAGACGATTGACGATCTACTGCGGTCTGGTCGTTGTGGCTTCGACGAGGCTTTGCATTGGCTCCGTGCTATAGAGACGCACCATCAGCAGATCTCGCATATCTTCCGTGGTTATCTCCACTTCGAGCTACTGCGACGAGACCCGTCCGTCAAGCCATGCGCTATCAGCGTTACCCCCGGGGGTGAGCGAATTCTCTCAACTATCCGCAAGTCGCTCATGAAATGTACGCTTCCGTCGGTGCAACAAGCCATCAACGATCTCGCTGCCCACGAACCGGCCTGGACAAGGTTCATGCAGTTTGTGCCCGACGCGGAAAAGCCGAAGGACTTCAGATCCCTTGGCCAAATGTTCTATGTGTACCAGGTAGTAGGGCACGCCTTGGGTGAAGAGTCAATACAACCGGACTTGCTAATCAGTGTCGAGGACAGCGCCGAACGCGGCGTGTACTCTCGAGCCCAAAAGGTTCTCAAAAGAATCCGAGAATCTACATGCTCAGCCTCGCCTGTACTACTAGAGACGTACCTGTGTCCGCGTGTCTTTGTCGACAACAACGCTCACGGATCGGAGCTGTATGCTCACGACCCGTATCCGGCGTCAGTCTACGAGAAATGCAACTCAGATAGGGATAAACCGCTTCCTGGCAGTTCAGAAACGCCCTCCAACCGAGACTGTTATAGTAGTCAAAGCGATGTCTCCCCAAACACTGATCGGATGCTGTTAGAGCTGGACACTCTGGAAGTAATAGAGAGATTGTATGGCGAGAGATCGGCTACGCTGCTGCGGGAACTGGGTAAAGAGGTAGGCCTGTTTGAACTGCTAGCGCCGCCTTAAACAGCTTGGAGAATAACGAGTTCGGTGTGTCTAGTCTTGCTGCGAGAGGGGGAAAAGACAAGTCACACACCTATACGTCTTACTGCTTCTTTCTGCCGTTGTGTTGCACGCTGCTCGACAGCTCGGCTCCTTTGAACGGCGGTAATTGGTTGGAGCTCGCACTGATATGCGGCACCCTATGTGATCTTTGCATATACTACGACAACTCTCGACGGTATATGCCGAGCATTGCGACATGAACTGGTGGTGGTGCGCAGATGTGAGGCGGAGCAAGACATACGCGAGCCACCTACGTCATTGCGAGTTCGTTGCTTACGCGCATCCTTCACTCTAACACTGCTCAGGTAAATGGCCATCGCGTCAACCAATAGCGCTCGCCATCGTCTTATCTCCGCATGCGGGGAAGCATCAGGTACTTAGGTTCTCACTGGCTTTCGCTAAAGAACAATCACTATCCATTCGAACACCTCTCCCTACTGCTGGAACGTTGACAACAATGAAGCTCATTCCCAGCAAAATACCAGGCTACGCGCTCGCATCAACATTCGTGGCCCTCGGTGGTATACTGAATGGGTATGTTATGAATGCACTCCATCTCACGTCACAAACATCGCGCGACTCGCCCAGTGTAGACGCGAACCAACTCACCAACATGCCACCAGATTCGACACAGGCTCCGTCGGCGCCGTCACCGAGATGCCTTCCTTCATTCACACATTCGGCCACCTCACGCCCACCATGCGCGGCTTCACCGTCTCTCTAATCATGCTCTGCGGCGCCATCCCAGCAACAGTCGCCGGTCACCTCGCCGACCGCTTCGGTCGCCTCCGCATCATCATCGTCGGCGCCATTCTTTGCACGATTGGCTGCGTGCTCGAATGCGCTGCCTCCCGTCTCAGTCTCTTCCTTGTGGGCCGCGCATTGATGGGAATTGGCCAAGGCTTCGCGCTTACCAACATCGGTGTGTATATCTGTGAAATCGCGCCGAGTCGGAGTCGTGGTAAGTTTGTGTCGTTACCGCAGTTCGGCGCTGCGCTGGGGGTTTGCGTTGGGTATTTTGCGTGTTATGGGAGTATACATATTGCTGGGAATATGTCATGGCGTCTGCCGTACATACTGCAAGCCGCGCTGTCCATGGTTTGGGCTGCGGGATCGTTCTTCTTGCCCGAGAGTCCGCGGTGGCTAATATTGCACGGGCAAAGAAGTCGAGCGATGCAAGAGCTCAAGAAGCTGGACTTTGAAGCCGCAGAGGCGGAGAAGGACGTCCTGCGACCCACTGAGAATGCCAGTCCGGAAGAGCAAGTCGGTATACTGCAGGGCCTACGCTTGATCTTTAAGCGCGAATACCGATCGCAGACATGTCTCGCGGTGTTTATCCTGTCGTTCATTCAGTTGAGCGGCATCGACGGCGTACTCTACGTATGTTGTGCGCCTCAACGACGTGAACTCGCCGCATACTGACCGAATCTTGCAGTACGCCCCGACCATCTTCGCCCAAGCCGGCATCCCCTCACAAACAGCGTCCTTTCTCGCCTCCGGCGTCTCCGCCATCCTGATGTTCGCCTTCAGCATCCCCGCCACTCTGCTCGCAGACAAATGGGGCCGTCGCACGTCCGCTATCTGCGGAGGTGTAATCCTCTCTGGCACCATGCTGCTAATCGGTTCTCTGTACGCCGCGAACGTCGTGCATCCTCAAGGCGCAGCGCGCTGGGTTGTCATCGTCTCGGTCTTCATCTTCGCGATTGGATACGTCTCCACGTGGGCTATCGTAGGCAAGATCTACGCGTCTGAGATCCAGCCCACGCGGACGCGTGCGACGACGAACTCGATGGCCACGGGCGGTAGCTTTGTAAGTCGCGTCCTTACCTCTTCCTTCACAGCCTTCGCCGGCATCGTTGTCGCGCGTCTATTGCTGACTTGTCCGGCGAACAGCTTGCAAATTGGCTCGTTGCGTTCGCGACTCCGATCTTCCTTGCGCGGTCGGCTTACGGCGCGTACTTCCTCTTCGGCGCGATTGCGCTTTTGACGCTCGTTGTGCTCGCGACGTGTATGCGTGAGACGCGGGGCTTGTCGCTTGAGGACATTCAGGTCTCGTTCGCGCAAGCTTCTTCGCGGTCGTTTGGCATTTCTCTAGGGTTGGTACGAAGGCGCGGGTTCGAGACGTAGCCGTTGCGCGTCCTGTAGAGAGATAGTTAAAGAAAGACTAGACTTACAAAACCTGCCTATAAGAACGTACTTTAGCCTACTCTAGAGGACGTGCTTAGAGCTACTAGCCCTACCCTAAAGAACGTGCTTAGAGCTGCTAGCTCTAAGCAAATTTTAGTAAGAGTAATAAGGCTAATAAGAAATAGAGAGGTAGAACTAAGTAGATAGCTCTAAGGCTTCTAAACTTTACTACTTAAAAGCCTAGCCAATATAAGGCGACAGATTATGCACAATCTGCGCTCGATTTAGTATAGCGTAGGTGTTCGCTAACTAAGAAAGGAAATCTAGAGAGCATAATCCGTGCGCATAATCCGCGGGCTTTAACA
>Ga0265780_10004379_pt1 | contig 18188 bp, 13 predicted proteins | sample P1T30metagenome_FD_192432 | JGI IMG/M metagenome (GOLD analysis project Ga0265780, IMG submission 192432) | Plant litter microbial communities from East Loma Ridge, Irvine, California - P1 T30 | ecosystem: Environmental > Terrestrial > Plant litter > Unclassified | place: USA: California...
AAGCGGCAGAGGCCTTCGATTTTGCAGTTACCATTCGCCCCGACTTTTACGACGCCCACCATTGGCTGGCCGATACGTTTGTGTGCCAGCAGGAATACCGCAAAGCCATTGGCGAGTTTGAGCAGGATTATCCAACCGGCCAGCCTACCGATGAGGCGCTGTGCAACATTGGGGAATGCTACGAAAAGCTGCGCGAATGGGAACCCGCCCGCCGCTACTACCGCCAAGCACTGGAGCTGAATCCGGAGATGGATGAAGCTTGGTTTGGTCAGGGGGTACTGCTGCAAGAGCAGGGCCGCTGGTTTGAAGCCATCCATTATTTCCGCAAAGCGACTGAGCTTTACGCTGAGAGCGGGGAATACTGGTCGGCTTTGGGCGCAGCCGAAAACCATGTGGGCAACGTAGTGAGTGCGCTCGAGTCGTATGAGAAAGCGACGGAAGTAGCCCCCGACGATGTGCAGGGCTGGGTGAGCTGGAGTGCCATCCTGTATGAACAGGGCCACTTTTCGGAAGCGGTGGACTTAGTACGGCACGCCGTGGAGTTGCACCCCCACGAAGCCCACTTCCACTACATGCTGTGCGCCTACTTGCTAGCCGATGGCCGCATGAAAGAGGCCTATAGTGTCTTAGAAACGGCACTCACGCTCAATTATGAGCAGCACGTGTTGTTGTTCGACTACTTCCCGCAGCTGCGCGAACAGCCCGGCTTAAAACGACTAATCGAGCAGTTTCGAAAATAACATTTCGGCTTGAAGCTACTTTTGTAACCGCCCGTCGAATGACGGGCGGTTTTTCTTTGCCGCTTCACCCCACTTTGGCGGTAAGCAAACCGTTCTTGTTTTCTTATTTTCCCTCTGAACCTTAATGAACTATAATCTTTCTCAGCTACCCGAGCGCACTACGAAGCCCCGCGAGCAGGGCTACACCATGGTGATGGACAAGGGCATGAGCCTGCGCGAAGTAGAAGACTTTCTGGAGGTAGGCGGTGCTTATACCGATGTGGTGAAGCTAGGCTGGGCCACCTCCTACGTAGTGCCTAATCTCAAGCGCAAACTCGAAATCTATCGCGAAGCCAATATTCCGGTGTATTTCGGTGGCACGCTGTTCGAAGCCTTTATCATCCGCAACCAGTTTGATGATTACCGCCGCTTGCTCGATACCTATGGCATGGAATATGCCGAAGTATCCGATGGCAGCATCGACCTCGACCACGACCGCAAGTGCGAATATATCCGCGAGCTAAGCAAAGCCGTGCGCGTGCTGAGCGAGGTTGGCTCAAAAGATGCGGAGAAAATCATTCCGCCTTACAAGTGGATTTCGCAGATGGAAACCGAACTGGCAGCCGGAGCTATCAAAGTAATTGGTGAAGCCCGTGAGGGTGGCAATGTGGGCTTGTTTCGCAGCACCGGCGAAGTACGCTCGGGCCTGGTAGAGGAAATACTGACCAAGATTCCTTCGGATAAAATTCTGTGGGAAGCGCCGCAGAAAGCCCAGCAGGTATGGTTTATCAAGCTGCTGGGTGCCAACGTGAACTTGGGTAACATAGCGCCGAACGAAGTGGTAAGCCTTGAGACCATTCGTCTGGGCCTGCGGGGCGACACATTCTCCCACTTCCTCGACATGGATGCCGTGGACCCAATGTTCCACCCGGCTGCTAAGACGGGCAAGCCCGGTACGTCCATGCCTCGCGGCTAGTACCCAGCTTCCAGGCAATATAAAAGGCCGGCCTCCTCGCGGAAGCCGGCCTTTTATATTGCCTGGAAGTGGAGCCTTTTATTGCTTCACCACTTTCAAAGTTTTGGTGTCGCCCGAGGGCATCGACACGCGCACCATGTAGATGCCGGCCTGCAAACCACTGAAATTGTTTACCGACATGTCGGTAACACCCGAGGTCAGGTCAACAGTTTGTTTGCTGAGCATGCGGCCGGTCATATCCGTGACAGTCACTTGGCCTTTGCCAGCTACACTGGTTTGCATAGCCAGACGCAGGTCGTCGCCGCTCTTCGTGGGGTTGGGGTAAGCCACTAGCTCGGAAGAAGTGCCTTTGCCATCGAAGCTCACGCCTACGGGCTTGAAGTATGCTTCCTTGCCATCGAGGTCAACTTGGCGGAGGCGGTAGTAGCGCATCCCTACTTTGTTGGCCTCCGTGTCGACGTAGCGGTAGCTGCTGGGCGAGGTAGTGTTGGGCGAGAGGCTGTTTACCGAACCAATAGTGCGGTATTCGGTGCCATTGGTCGAAACCTGTACATCGTAGCCTTTGCTGTTTATCTCGCTGGCCGTTTCCCAGGTAATGAGGGCATCCGAACCCACGCGCTTAGCGTCGAAAGCCGTGAGGCGAACGGGCAGCGGGTTGGTGATATCACCCAGCGTGAACGTAGCGAATGCCCGCACATTGTACTTGGTCAACTCATTGTTCAGTGTATCCAGAATATCGCGGCCCAGTTGCTGGAAGGTATTGCCACCATTCTGCGACAGGAACAAGGTCAGGTTTTGTTCCTGGATGCTGAAAGCATTGCCAGCACCAAGGGCCCGAGCATCAATGTTCTGATAACGGAAAATCATGGTCGCATTCAGGCCACCGGCGTTGGTTTGCTGGTCGGAAGGGCGCACACCGAAGATGCGCCGGGCGCTGTATTTGGTACCCAGCGGCGTATAGCTTTCGGCCGTGTTGCGGGTTACCTCCACGTTGCCGGGGTTGTTGCCATTGTTGAACGTCAGGGTCATGCCCATGTTGCCATAGGTACGGGTTTCGCCTGAGAGCACCGATTGGCGTATGGTGCGCACAAAGCCACGCAGGAAGTTGTGGTCGGTTTCGTTTATCAGTTGAGCACCATTGTTGTTGTTGGTCGGGGCACGGTCGGCCAATACGACTACCGACAACAGGGGCTGGGTTACATCGGTTGTGAGCAAGCCATTAATGAAGGTGATACGCTCGGATACGTTCATAACACCTGCATTGAATTTTACGCCACCGCCTGAAATTTCGATGGCCACAAATGACCCACCGGTGATGTTCTGGTTGCCACCAGCAAATTCAACTACCGTGTTTTCGCGCTGAATGAAGCTGTCAAAGTTGTTGTTGAAGTCGCCGTATACTTTCAGGCGGCCCACAATCAGACGAGTGATGGAGCGTGAGGCCTGCGAAGTACCACCCATGATTAGGTTACGGCATTCGGCTGGGCCCGAGCCCGTGTTGTCATAGAGCACGACGCCAGCGGCTGTGGCATTAACTACATCGGAGTAGATATTTGGGTAAGGCACCGTATTGCCAGCGCCGAGGTCACGCACGAGGGCGTTGGTGCTGGCATTTGGCACGCCATTGCTCCAGTTACTGGCATCGAACCAGTTATCGTTGGTACCGCCCACCCAGATGGTCTGGGCTACCGGCGTACCCGATACGCTGAACGAAGCCGTGTAGGGCGAGTTGGGGTTCACAGGGTCGGTGATGCTGAAGATGGCACCGGTCGACGTGTTGGTACCGCTGGCCTGGAAATAGGCATCGAGGTTATAAACCGAGTTGCTGCCATTGACAGAGCCGGTGAGTACTGGTGCAGATGCAATCAGGTTCAGTTGAGCGGTGGTAAGCTGGAAAGTACGCGTGCCGTTAACGTTCGAAATCTGCGTCAGCTGAATCGCTTGGTAAGGCGTAATGGCCGGAGGGGTGCCTGCTAAAGCCCGCACACGGTAGTACAGCACCACACCATTGATAACGTTCGGACCGCTTTCGGTCGTCGTGGCCGTGCCACCGTTGAGGAGCAGTTGGCCGTTGTTTACATCGTAAGGGTTACCACCGTTGTTTGAAGAGCTCAAGTCAGCACCTTGGAAAGGGCGCGGCGAGGGAGGGTTGACGTTGTAAGTAACGTTTGGTCCCGCATTAGGCGCTACATAAACAGCATTGCCTACCAGCGTTGGGGGGATAACAGGAGTACCAGTAGCGGTGAAAACCGAGGCACGACGCTGGCCAAGGATGGGGTTAATTGGGTCACCGTCATCATCCTGGCCTGGGCCAGTACTCACCGAAATGTCAAAGCGATAATTAGTACCTGCACCACCACCCCCAGTGGTAGCCAAAGCCAGGATGTTGATAGCTGCATTGCTCAATGCAAACGTCCGGGTTCTCGTAGCCGCATTGTAATTGGTTTGCGTCAGCTGTACTTGGCTGGTCAGAGGAGGGATGTTTGCAGCCCCTGAACTAGCAAGCGTAGCCCCTTGCTTAATACCGTAATTGACAAAAGCAGTTGGGTAATTCTCGTTAGTTGCCTCAACAATTTCAATTGAGCCGCCTTGCAGAAGCAAGGCACCAGTGCTGAGGTCCAAGGTACCAAAGTTTGTTCCTTGAAAAACGCCAGGACCTGCTGTAGTAGAAACAGCATCATAATTGCTCGTGGTAGCACTGGCGGTCGTAATGCCAGAAGTCACTCTAACAGTACGAAAATTGATTACGGTCTGGGCATTAGCACTGCTCACAGCACCCAAGCTTAGAAACAAGGCAAAGAGAGGCAGGAGAGAGCTTAAGAAACCCCGCTGTCGTAACAGCTTCTGAGTAAAATTTAAAGTTTGCATGAGAGAGGGAATTGATGTTTAAAATGGAGGAAAAGCGCAGTGCGCGATTCGTAATCGAGGCGCATATACGCAGGGGTGGGAAAAAGGTCTAGTTGAGCAAGATTTTTTTGAAAAGATGCTGTTTTAGTATCAAAAACAGCTTGTTTTTAGCCTATTCACAGTATTTGAGGCCTCTTACGGCGTCGGGCTAAAGGCAGTTATTTTGCTATTAATGCACCACGCTATACGGAATAGAAGCGAGGGCTTTTTTCTCGGCCGGGAGCTCTACGCCGAGCAGGTCGTGCACGCTTACCCGAATTTTATTGGAGAGCTGCGTGATGGGCAGGTCGTTGCTGTCGTAGCCAAAGGGATTTTCAATCTCATTGCCAATCATTTCTAGGCCCAGCATGGCGTAGGCTCCAATCATGGTAATGGGCACCATCCACCAGCCGCAGGAGTCGACGAGTACCAGAGGCATTATCATGATGAAGATGGTGATGTAGCATTTGATGAAAAAGCTGTAGGAATAGGGAATAGGAGTCGCTTTTATTCTCTCGCAAGTCCCATTCACCGACATCATGCCCAGGTAATGCTGCTTGATATTGATAAGGTGAATAGGGTCGAAAATCTGGACCTGCCGCAGTTGCTCCACGCTCTCCATAAGCACGGCAATAATCGTAGCAGCTACGTTTTCAGCCTTTTGCAGCCGTTCGATGATGTCAGGTGTAGCTTCCATTTTATCGAAGCGCACCTTATTACGCAGGCTGCCTTCCAGGGCAATGGGGAAGTTAGAGATGAGCGCCGCGAAATAGCGACGGCTCGATTTTGCCTCGCGGGGTAGCAGGGCATTCATCTCCATGGCCAAGCCCCGGCACTGCGATACCAAGATGCCCCACACCTTGCGGCCTTCGTAATATCGGTCGTAAGCGGTATTGGTCCGAAACACAAGCAATAAGCTGAGCAAAATGCCCAGAATGGACAGATACTCACGCCCAATGCGAACGTTAAGGCTGTGAAAATCGATGCTCACAATGGCCAAGGCCGAGCCGTAGAGCCCCACCAGGGCCACACGCTTGAGCAGCAGTCGGATAACAGCAGAGGAGTGGAAGTGCCCCAAGGCACGCCACCAGTCTCCGCCCTGATAAACTATCATGGGGTGAGTATTTATGCTTCCAGAGCCTGCAACGGCGAAGATGTCGCTTGGGTTGAGGCAGCGGTACTGCTGAGGTAACCAGCCCAACTATTAGGACCAAGGCAACACAGAACCATTCACGGCGCGCCATATCACAGGTCGTGCCACGTTTGCTATTGCCCGCAAAAGGTTCATCAAGCCCAGCCATCGGCGCTGGAGCTGCAAAAGGATTTTAAATCGTTTGCAGGTGGCATTTTTTGGCTTGCCACAGAAGCACTAAAAAGTAGATTTTAACCAATATTGAATTTTCTTTTGGGGTCGCAAAGGTACAGTTATTTGTTAGCTAAATCAATTTGGCTGCGAATATCCAGCTAGTTGCACCTCCTACCCAGGCGCCGTTTCGGCTGCTGTCGGTTTTCTTTGTGGCTCACTTCACGCCCCGGATGGAACTCCTGAAACACTTTCTCGACCTTTTGCTGCATCTCGACAAAACCTTGGTCGATGTAGTTTATAATTACGGCACTTGGACTTATCTCGTGCTTTTTCTCATCGTTTTCACCGAAACGGGCATCATCATTTTCCCCTTCCTGCCCGGCGACTCGCTGCTTTTTGCCGCTGGCGCCCTAGCAGCTCGCCCCGAGACTGGTCTGAATGTATGGATACTCATTCCCCTGCTGATTGCGGCCGCCTTCATGGGCGATAACGTGAACTATGCCGTAGGCGACTACCTGGGGCCACGCGTGTTTCGTGAAGACTTTAAGTTCCTGAAGCGCAAATACCTCGACCAAACGCAAGCCTTTTATGCCAAGCATGGCGGCAAAACCATCATTATGGCACGCTTCGTACCCATCGTGCGCACGTTTGCGCCATTCGTGGCCGGTGTGGGCACCATGACTTACCGCTATTTTGCCTCCTATAGCATTGTGGGAGCTGTGCTATGGGTGGTTCTACTCACTTTGGCAGGCTACCTGTTTGGCGGAATCGAAGTCATCAAGAAGAACTTTGAGTTAGTGGTATTGGGCATTATCGCTCTATCGGTACTACCGCCGCTGTGGTCTTTTGTGAAAAGTAAGCTGGCTGCTCGCCCCGAAGCCAGCCGCTAGTCATACGTGGATTGTCGCTTCGGCAGTTGAGCCGCTCTAAATCTTGCGATTGGGGCGGCTTTTTTGCGCTATTTTTCGACTCTTTCCACTCTTTTTACGACTGCTACCATGCGTCAGTTTGGGCTTATTGGCCGCACCCTTCGGCATTCCTTCTCGCAGACCTACTTCACGCAGAAATTCTACTCACAGAACCTGTCCGAACACCGCTACGACTTATTTGAGCTAGAAAGCCTGAATGAACTACCTGCTCTGCTAGCCACCAATCCGGACTTAGTAGGCCTGAACGTGACAATTCCCTACAAAGAAACCGTGGTGACTTACCTCGACGACTTGGCTTCCTCTGCCAGTCGGGTAGGCGCTGTGAATGTGATAGAGCGCCTGCCCGACGGCCGCCTGCGCGGCCATAATACCGATGTGGTAGGCTTTCGGGAGTCTTTGCGCCGGTTTTTCCCGTTTGCCGCCGGTGCCCGGGCGCTGGTTCTTGGGGATGGCGGCGCGGCGAAAGCGGTGGTAGCTGCTTTAAACGAATTAGGCATCGCGCATTGGCCGGTTACGCGCAAGCCGCTCGGCCCAGGCCTGACTTACACTGACCTTACGCCGCAGGTACTTGCCGCGCACCAGCTCATCATCAATGCCACCCCTTTGGGCACGTTCCCGCATATTGAAGAGTGCCCCCTCCTGCCCTACGCTGCCCTAACCGAACACCACTACCTCTACGACTTGGTGTACAATCCTACGGAAACCTTGTTTATGGCCAAAGGCAAGGAAATGGGCGCACAAGTGAAAAATGGTTTCGAAATGCTCTGTATGCAGGCCGAAGCCGCCTGGGAAATCTGGAATAAGTAGCCGGAAGCAGCACTGAAATTGTTGGCTGTTAATTAAGCCTGCTTGCAACCTTTCGGCTGCACCTGGCATCTCCCACATACCAGCTTGCTACGCGCAGCCATTCCTTGGTAGAGTTGCTTTCTATGATGCAGACAATGACTTGCTCTTCTCCTTCTTCCCCAGCCGGCACGGGTTACCGGACACGGGTATGAGTGCCCTAACGTGGTTTGCATTTGGAAGCGATGATGTGCTGCCCGACCAGCCCACCGCCGCCCCGCGCCTTACGGCCAGCCGTAGCTCGGCCGTGACGAGCCCGCCCACCGAGGCGGAGCTGATTGATGGCTGCCTACGCGGCCGCCAACTAGCCCAGAAACTGCTCTACGATAAGTACGCTGGCAAAATGATGGCCGTGTGCTTGCGCTACGCCCAAACCACCTTCGAGGCCGAGGATGTGCTACAGGAGGGTTTCCTCACCGTGTTCCGCACGTTGGGCAGCTTCCGCCGCGAATGCCCACTCGAATTCTGGATTCGCCGTATCATGATTAATGCCGCCCTTCGCCAGCACCGCCGCAACGCGCCGCTGGTTGCAGTGAGCGACGGCGACTACCCCGAAACCTTGGCCAGCGAAGAATTCACGCTCAGCAACTACAACTTTCAGGAGCTCTTGAACATGGTACAGGAGCTGGCTCCACGCTACCGTATGGTCTTCAACCTATACGCCATTGAAGGCTATACCCACAAAGAAATCGGCGAATTATTGAATATTACCGAGGGCACCAGCAAGTCACAATATTCCCGGGCCCGCGTCATCCTACAAACTAAACTGGAACGTCTCGGCGCTCCAACCCGCCATGTCAGCTAATCCTATCGACGATAATTCTACGCCCAAAACCACCGGCAGCTTAGAGGAATTATTTCGCCACCACTTAGGCGAAGAGGCCGCTGTGCCTCCACGCCCCATGTTGTGGGACCAAATAGATAATTCGCTGCTGATTCGGCAAAACGAAATTTACCGCCGACGCCTCGTTGCTACGCGCTGGGTAGCGGCAGCCAGCCTGCTGTTGGCTACACTAGCCGGTACGGGCTGGTGGGCCGGCCGCAATGAGCTGTTGGGTGGCGCCGAAATGGCAACCAACAGCCAGTCGGCAGCTTCAGGGGCTCGTTCAGGCCATGCGAATTCGACGCCAGCTATGGGAAATACCCGCACCGCGGCTCGTTTGCAGCAGCCAGAAAGCCAAAGCACTGCGCCCATTGCCACTACTGCACCAACCAATCGTTCGGCTGGCTCAATGCCGTTGGGTAGTGGCGCTACTGGCAATGCTCCAGCTAGCGCTGCAAGCGAGGCAGGAAATGGGCACGCCGCCACCAACCGCGCAACACTAGCAACCGCTACCCAAGGCCAGTACACCGGCTTTGGCACGTCTGCTTCAAGCCATTACTTAACCACCAGCAGGGCTACATCGCCTGGCTTAGCTACTCAGAACAGTAGCAAAGCAGGTGTTTTTGCGTCTACCACTGATGACGCTATTATAGCTGCTGCTCGCGAAACCCAGAATGGCACCGTTACACCGATTACTAATCCAATTCTAGACGCCAATGTTACGAAGGCCGCTGGCGGCCGTACGTTAGCAACCGCGGAAACAACTGGCCTAAGTGCAGCCAGTACCACGGCTGCTATTGGCAGTGGTGCGGTAGCAGGCACTAATGTTACCGCCACCCTGAGTCCAATGGCCACAGTTGCAGCTACCACTGAACAAATGGGCCTGCTATCTGCCCGTCAGGCTTCGCTGACGTTGGCTAATGCCACCCTGCCCTTGCCTACCGGCATTGCCACGGTGCCGGTTGAGGAACTACCCGCTATCGATGTGCACCGCTGGCGCTACAGCGCCAGCTACGCTGCTGGCGTATTCAATCCCAATGTTAATTTCTCCCGGGCTGGCATCGAGCCGGAGTTCGATTACAACCGCGGCCCGGCATTTGGCACCGACTCGCCAACGCTGACCGAGGCTGCCGCCACGGAGTACCGTAACAACCTCCGACCAGGCTTGAGCCAACGCATTGCCTTACTGGCCACCCGTCACCTACGCGGCCACTGGTCATTGAGCACTGGCGCTGAGTTTACCCAAGCTAGAGCTCAATCGGCCTCTTCGTCGGCATTTGTAGGCGAGCAGCTCTTCGATTTGGGCCAAGCGAGCACAAACCAGCCACTGCGCACTACAGATTTTCGCTATAGCATGGCCAGCATTCCGTTGGAAGTACGTTACTCTAATCCCGTAAAACGCGGCTGGAGCATCTACGGCCGCTTGGGCGGCGTCGTGACGGCACTGCTTGGGGTTCGGAGCGATGTACAGGGCGACCCCGAGGCCACTCGAACGTACTCCATCACGTCCGCAGGCGGGCCTTACCGGCGCCTGATGGGCAGCGTGCGCGGCGGTGCGGGGGCTCAGTTCCGCCCCAGCACTAGCAAGTGGGCTTTCTCGATGGGTCCTACCGCCGACCTTGGCTTGGTTGCCCTCAATGCCCACCCGGTACAGAGCTATTTTGCTCAGAGCCACCCATACAGCATAGGGTTGGAAGCAGCTGTCGAGTTTGGTCGGTAGACAAAAAGCTGGCGTGATACTCAATGAAAAGAACGTCCGGCTGAGCTCAGCCGGACGTTCTGCTTTTATGGTCGTCCTGCACTCTTTATAATCCATCACTGTTCCTGTTTTCTCCTTTCTCTCGAAACCCATTCCGGCTGATTAGGGTTAAGGTAGGCTGACCTTTTCGGCCTATCTTTCGTGTTGCATGGAGTACCAACTGACCTCTGAATTTAAGCCCACCGGCGACCAGCCTACCGCCATTGCCAAGCTCGTGGAGGGCGTAAAAAATGGCGAGCCGGCCCAGGTATTGCTAGGTGCCACTGGCACTGGCAAAACTTTCACCATGGCCAACGTCATTGCCGAAACCGGCAAGCCGGCTCTGGTACTTTGCCACAATAAAACGCTGGCAGCTCAGCTCTACGGCGAATTCAAGGCATTTTTTCCGAATAATGCCGTCGAGTACTACATCAGTTACTATGACTATTACCAGCCGGAAGCCTACATCGCCAGCACCGACGTCTTTATTGAAAAGGACCTGGCCATCAACCAGGAAATAGAGAAGCTGCGGCTGCACACCACCTCCACCCTGCTCAGCGGGCGGCGCGATGTAATTGTGGTGGCCTCAGTGTCGTGCATCTACGGCATCGGCAACCCCGAGGAATTTGCTAAAAATGTTATTTTCCTGAAACCGGGGATGCGCTACACCCGCAACAACCTGCTCTATCAGTTCGTGCAGATTCTGTATTCGCGCACCGAAGTAGAGTTCACGCGCGGCTCGTTTCGAGTGAAGGGCGATACGGTGGATGTGTTTCCGGCTTACGCCGACTATGCCATTCGCATCTATTTCTTTGGCGATGAGATTGAGTCGGTGCACAAAATTGACCCCGTGAGTGGCAAGAAGCTTTCGGATGAAGCGCACGGCATTGCGCTCTACCCGGCCAACTTGTTCGTGACCGGCAAGGAAACCCTGAACTCAGCCATCAAGCAGATTCAGGACGATATGGTGCTTCAGCACGCTTACTTCGAAAAAGAGGGACGCGATGCCGAGGCCAAGCGCATCATGGAGCGCACCGAGTTCGACTTGGAGATGATTCGTGAGTTGGGTTACTGCTCAGGTATTGAGAACTACTCGCGCTACTTCGACGGCCGCTCGCCGGGCTCACGCCCCTTCTGCCTGCTCGACTACTTTCCCGACGATTACTTGCTGGTTGTGGACGAAAGCCACGCCACCATGCCCCAAATCCGGGCCATGTGGGGTGGCGACCGGAGCCGCAAAACAGCTCTTATTGAATATGGCTTCCGCTTACCTTCAGCGCTGGATAACCGGCCGTTGACCTTCAACGAGTTCGAAAGCATGTACCGGCAGGCTGTGTACGTTTCGGCAACGCCGGCCGACTACGAGCTGGCCCAGGCCGATGGCGTGGTAGTAGAGCAGATTATCCGTCCTACCGGCTTGCTCGACCCTGAAATTGACCTGCGCCCCAGCGTGAATCAAATTGACGACCTGCTGGATGAAGTAGATAACCGCGTGAAGCAAGGCGACCGGGTACTCGTGACCACCCTCACCAAGCGCATGGCCGAGGAGCTCAGCAAGTACATGGACCGGCTGGGCATTAAAGTAGAATACGTGCACTCCGATGTGAAAACGCTGGACCGGGTGGAAATCCTGCGCAAGCTGCGGTTGGGCGAAATTGATGTACTCATCGGCGTGAATCTGCTGCGCGAAGGACTTGATTTACCAGAAGTTAGCCTTGTAGCCATTCTCGATGCCGACAAAGAAGGCTTCCTGCGCGACCAACGCAGCCTGATTCAGACCATGGGCCGGGCGGCACGGAACGACAGGGGCAAAGTCATCATGTATGCCGACCGTATTACGGGCTCCATGCAGCGCGCTATTGATGAGACCAACCGGCGCCGCGCCACCCAAATGGCTTACAACCAGGAGCACGGCATCACGCCACGTACGGTGCGCAAGAGCCACGCCGAAATTATGGGCCAAACCGCTTTGTCCGATTATCGGGTAGTAGAGACGCCCGGCTATGCCAATGCCGAGGCAGATGGGGTATCCTTGGCACTGGCCGCCGAACCCGTAGTGGCCATGATGACCCGGCCCGAACTGGAAAAGCTCATCAAAACGACGGAAAAGCAAATGGAAGCTGCCGCCAAGGACCTTGACTTCCTCACAGCCGCTAAGCTGCGCGACGAGCTGGCTGCGCTCCGCAACATGCTTAAAAGCAAGCGCGAGTAAACCCTTAATTTAGATTAAAACAAAAGGCCGCACTGATGCATCAGTGCGGCCTTTTTCGGTTCTGAGATTCAGTGCTATTTATTTTAAAAATCTTCGTCGAGTGAGAATACGTTGTCGGCGCGGTCGGCCATTACACCGGCTTTCTGATACTCGGCCACGCGCTTCTCGAAGAAGTTGGTTTTGCCCTGCACCGAAATCATTTCCATGAAATCGAAGGGGTTGGTGGCGTTATAAATCTTGCCGCAGCCTAGCGACACAAGCAGGCGGTCGGCTACAAACTCGATGTACTGCGACATCGTTTTGGCATTCATCCCAATAAGGCTCACCGGCAGCGCGTCGGTCACAAACTCTTGCTCGATGGTCACCGCGTCGCGGATAATGCTTTGCACCCGCTCCGGGCTCAACTTGTTCTGCAAATAGCTGTAGAGCAGGCAGGCAAAATCGCAATGCAAGCCTTCATCGCGCGAAATCAGCTCGTTAGAGAACGTAAGGCCGGGCATCAATCCACGCTTCTTCAGCCAGAAGATGGAGCAGAATGAGCCGGAGAAGAAAATGCCTTCCACGGCCGCAAAGGCGATGAGGCGCTCGGCAAAGTTCTCGGAGTTAATCCACTTCAGGGCCCACTCGCCTTTCTTCTGCACGGCGGGCACGGTTTCGAGGGCGTTGAAGAGGTAGTCCTTCTCCTTGGGGTCTTTGATGTAGGTGTCAATCAGCAGCGAATAGGTCTCGCTGTGAATGTTTTCCATCATAATCTGGAAGCCGTAGAAGCAACGCGCCTCGGGCATCTGCACTTCCTGCATGAAGTTCACGGCCAGGTTCTCGTTCACAATGCCGTCGGAAGCAGCGAAGAAGGCCAGCACGTGCTTGATGAAGTGACGCTCGTTGTCATTCAGGCCGTTCCAGTCTTTCTGGTCTTGCGAGAGGTCGATTTCTTCGGCTACCCAGAACGAGGCTTGCGCTTGCTTATAGAATTGCCACACCTGCTCGTCTTGAATGGGAACGAGCACGAAGCGGTTGGGGTTGTTGGCGAGTAAGAATTCCATTCGGAAAAGGGTGCATGTGATATAAAAAACCAGCCGCTGCCGTCAGCTGGCGGCAGCGGCTGGTTCGGAAAAGAGCCGGGTCGGTGGCTTCAATCATCTATTCGCTCCAGGGCGAATTCAGGACTAGGTCGCAGAAATTAGGACTTTTGTAGCCGGGGATGAACCGTTCGGCCACATCGGCCTTGATGTTGCCGAAGGTCGTTTCGGGCTTGTGGGCAAAGCCGCCGAAGAAGGTTTGCAGGATGTTGTCTTTGAAGCCCGTGCGGGGGAAGGCGGCCAATACTTCCTGGCGCTGCTCTGCCGAAAGGTGCTCATAGCCGTCGCCCATCACGTCGAGGCCCACGCCCGAATACAGCAGGGCTACCTCGGGCTCCTTCCACTCGGCCACGCCGATGGTGGTGTGCAGGGCAATGGCATCCCACACCACCTGCGCATCGTGGGCCGGAATGCCGTGCGACTGCAGGAAGCTGCGCGCCGCGTCGGCGCCGTCCACCTCGAAGCGCTTGTGCTTGCTGCAGTAATGTTTCGTCAGGCCCAGGTCGTGGAAGACGGCGCTCACGTAGAGCAGCTCCGGGTCGAAGCGGACCTTGGCCCGCTCGCCGTTCAGCACGCCGTACACGAACACGCGCAACGAGTGGTTGTAGAGAAACTCGGTGCCGTGGTCGAGTAGCAGTTCGGTGGCCTGCTGGGCCAGGGTGGAATCGGGCAGGCGTACGCCGGCTACGTGCGTTAAAAGGGTCTTGGGCATGGTTTTGTGGGTTGAATAAAGTGAAATTGAAAAAGCAAGGAGGTGCCAGCCCACTCGCAATAGGAGCAGGGAGAAGGAAGAATTTTGAGGGTAAGGGATGGGGCCGCTAGGCGGCGCGGGCCAGCAGGCGTTGGAGCTGCCGCGGGTCACGGAATCCGCACCGCTCGGCAATGGCTTGGCGCGTGAGGTTGGAGGTGGCCACGAGCGTGCGGGCCGCTTCGGTGCGGATTTTGGTCGAAAAATCGTTTATGCTGACTCCCGTGTGCTGGCGGAACAGGCGCGTGAGGTTGCGGGGGCTGCTGTGGGCTATTTCGGCCAGGACTTCCAGCGTGGGGTTTTCGGCCAGGTGGTCGAGCAGATAGTCCTGGGCCCGGTGCACGCCGGGGTGCAGGTGGTTGCGGTGGTCGAGGTACACGCTCACCTGCCCGTGCAGGCCGTTGCGGCGGTAGTAGAGCACCAACCGGCGGCTGACCTTGTAGGTCAGCAGCGGGCCGAACCGCTCTTCCACCAGGGCCAAGGCCAGGTCGATGCCCGCCGCAATTCCTGCGCTGGTGTAAACGCCCCGGTCGTGTACAAAGAGGCGGTCGGCCAGCACCCGGCTGTCGGGGAATGTTGCTTGCAGCGCCGCGACGTGCTGCCAGTGCGTGGTGCAGGTGCGCCCGCACAAGAGGCCTGCCGCGCCCAGCAAAAAAGCGCCCGTGCAAACCGAGCACAGCGCCACCCCTTGCTCGGGCAAGGCCCGCAGCCAGGCGTAGAACTCGGCGTGTTCGTTCTCGGCTGCCGTCGGTAAGGCCCCATCGGCCACGCCCGGCACCACAACCAAGTCGCCGGCCTGGAGGGTCACCGTGGAAAAGTGAGGCACCGGCGCAAAGGCCAGCCCGGCCGAGCTGCGCGCCTGGGTCTGGTACTGCACGTAGGCCAGCTCCACCGGGGCACCTTGGGCGCGGGCTTCTTCAAATACCTGCACCGGGCCGGCCAAATCCAGCAGGGTGCACTGGTTGGGGATAACGAAGACGATAGTGGGCATAAGCGGCGATGTGAGGCCACAAATGTCCGCTACTCAGCCGACGCACCCAAGGACAACAATCGGACATTTCGGGCCAATGGCTGATAACGCAAGAGCCGGCCGCTGATGAAGAGGCCGGCTTTTTGGCTCAGTAGCTGTTGTTACGAGGCTATAAGTGGGCGGCTGTGTCGGCTTCCAAACGAACCGGTGGCCGGCCCCCGCGCTGTCGGCACTGTGCCACCAGGCGGTCGGCCAAGTCGTGCTGCACACTGCTTCGCTCGTTGTTGACTTGGTGGTGGAGGCGTTCGAAACTGCTGACGTCGAATTCCTGGTAGGTGTAGCGCGTCGAGTCGTCGCTGGCAGAGGTGATGTAGGGGCTGCGGATGAATACGCCCACATCGTTGCGGCCCACGCCCACCCACGACGTGGTGGCGTGGGGCGCGGCGTCGGGGTCGTCGGAGTAGTCTTCGGACAACTCGGTTAGCTCGTGCAGGCGCTTGCCGGTGCGGTCCACCATATAGTAGTCGTTATCGGCCACGCTGTAGTAGCCCTCGTTGGGGTACTGGTTTTCGGGCGCGTTGGAGTCCCAGGCCGGGTTTTGGGTGATGACGATGCCATTGGCGGGGACGTGGTAGATGAATCGGCCGTCGACCTTTTCGGGGGGGAGGCCGCAGGGCTCGCCCAGCACCAGCAGCACGGGGCCTTCGTAGCCGTCGGGAATTAAGAATGTGGCGGCAGGCTGCTTTTTGGCCAGCCGCTGGCTCATCACGGCCGTGCCTATCCAGGCCAGGATGGGAAACAAAATGGCCAGCACCTTGAGCCACGCCGGCGGTTTCGGCCCCGACACCAGCACCAGCACGGCCCCTACTATGTAGAGGGGCACGCAGAAAATGAAGAGGAAATACAGAATGGAAAAGAGCCACACTGCCATACCCATAAGGCACAGACCCACTACCAGCAGGATGCTGCGAGCGGCGGAACCGGTGGAAGTGTTGGGCTTGGGCGGCGGCGGTTGGTCCATACGGTTGGGGTTTGTGTTCTCTACTGACCGTAGCGGGCGCGAGTTGCGTTGCGCTAAATGCGCGCCCGTCGGGGGCAAAAGCCCAAGGGCCTGCCACTGATGAAGCGGCAGGCCCTTGGGCTTTATAGAGGAGAGTTGCATCACCCCCAAATTGAAAATAGCAGGTATTTACGACTTGGCCATCATGGTCAGTAATTCATTCAATTGCCAGCTATGGGCGGCTTCAAATGCAATTCCTGCTGCGCTGTAACTTTTGAAATATCGGATGTATTCGCGCAATGCATTCATCACGGTAGAAACATAGGCTACTTTGTCAAATTCAAATTGTACAGCTTGTTTCAAGGGTACTTTGGGTACCAGCCAAACGACAGCATCTTGGTCATGAGAAACGCGCACTCCGTGGTAGATGCCGCCACACTCAGGGATTCCGCAAGCGCAAGTCCAGATGAAATGCTCCCCTGATTGTTGGGCAGCGTTGTGCAGGGCAAGGATATCAACCGAGAAATCAGGCCCCAACACCTCTTTATTGATGGCTATTTCGATGGTCAATTCAGGTTCGGTGGCTTCTGGTAAGGTTTCGAATTTAACTTCAAGCTGTATCGTGTCCATACCAGTGCTTATTTTAGACTAGCAGGGGAATGGCTTGCCTACGCCAGCTCCAACTCCCGCGCCTTTACCATTCCAACTGCCTCAAACGCCTGTTCCAAATCCAGCATCAAATCCTGAGGGTCTTCGACGCCGATGCTGAGGCGAATCATTTGAGCGGTGATGCCCATTTCGGCTTGCTCGGGGACGGAGATGTCGGAGTGGGTCATGGTGGCGGGGTGCTCGGCCAGGCTTTCGGTGCCGCCCAGGCTCACGGCCAGCTTGATGAGGCGCAGGGCGTTGAGGAAGCGGAAGGCTTCGGGCTCGCCGCCCTTGATGTCGAAGGAAATCATGGAGCCGGGCGCAAGGCAGTGGCGGCGGTAGATGTCCTGCTGGGCGGGGTTGTGCTCCAGGTGCGTGAGGTAGTAGGTGCGCGCTACCAGCGGGTGGGCGCGGAGCCAGTCGGCAATAATCTGGGCAGACTGGGCGGCGCGCTCCATGCGCAGCTTCAGGGTTTCGAGGGAGCGCATGAGCATCCAGCCGGTGTTGGGGTCGCACATGGTGCCCATGAAGGTGCGCATGGCTTTGATTTCCTTCATGAGGGCTTTGCTGGCCAGGGCCGCCCCCGCGATGAGGTCGGAGTGGCCGCCCAGGAACTTGGTGGCCGAGTACAGCACCACGTCGGCCCCGTGCTTGAGCGGGTGCTGAAACACCGGCCCGAGGAAGGTATTGTCGACCATCAGGCGGATGGGATGTTCCGCGGTGCCGTGCTGGCGGGCCAGGGCGGCGCAGGCTTCCAGGTCCACGAGGTGGTTGGTGGGGTTGGCGGGCGTTTCCACGAAAATCAGGGCCAGGCGGCCTTGCTCGATGCCGGCCACCTGGGCGGTGAGCTCCTCTGGGGTGGCGGTGGGACGGAAGCCCACGGCGGTAATGCCGAACTTGGGCAGCACGTTTTTCAGAAAGAAATCGGAGCCGCCGTACACCGGCTCGGAGTGCAGCACCACGTCGCCGGGCTTGAGCAGGGCCAGGAGGGTGGTGCTGATGGCGGCCATGCCGCTGGCGAAGCTGGCCGCCTCCTCGGCGCCGTCCCAGAGGCAGAGGCGGTGCTCCAGAATTTCCAGGCTGGGGTTGTTGAGGCGGGAGTAGATGAGGCCCATTTCCTCGTCGGGGTTGGCCTGGCGCAGGCCGTAGGCCAGCTCGAAGTGGGCCTTGCCTTCCTCGGCACTGCCGAAAACAAAGGTGGAGGTTTGGAAAATGGGTGGCTTAATGGCGCCCTCGCTCCAGGCGGGGGTGTAGCCGTAGCTCATCATCAAACTTTCGGGGCGCAAACGGGTGCCGCCGAGGTGGGCGTGG
>Ga0265780_10004384_pt1 | contig 18172 bp, 19 predicted proteins | sample P1T30metagenome_FD_192432 | JGI IMG/M metagenome (GOLD analysis project Ga0265780, IMG submission 192432) | Plant litter microbial communities from East Loma Ridge, Irvine, California - P1 T30 | ecosystem: Environmental > Terrestrial > Plant litter > Unclassified | place: USA: California...
GGTGCGTCGTCGACCGCAATATGACGACGGGACGCACGGGGAGCGCAAAGGTCAATACTATGCAGCCGGGACACGCCTGGCAAGCCCTGTCGTTGACTCTCAGCGGAACCTTCGGTATAACGCGGGACGGCCGGGCGCATTCCCCGCGACGAGGCGGCGTGGGCGGGGCGCGACCCGCACCGCGCCTCCGGGTGGGAAGCTGGTCGGCATGGCTCCTGCGCACGACGACCCCTCCGGCGAGGTGCCCGTCGGGGCAGGGCTCGCCCGCATCGACGAGGACCGCCACCGCCCCGGCGCGTACACGCTCGTCGTCGACGGCACCCCGCAGTCGCACGTCGACCTCGACGACCCCACCCACCTCGCCTTCGAGTACGTGCGCCGCATCGGCCACGCCATCGACCTGCTGCCCGAGGGCCCCCTCACCGCCCTGCACCTCGGCGCCGGCGCCCTGACCCTGCCCCGCTACGTCGAGGCCACCCGCCCGGGCTCGCGCCAGCAGGTGATCGAGCTCGAGGCCGACCTGGTCGGGCTGGTGCGCGAGAAGCTGCCGCTGCCGCGGGGCGCCTCCATCCGGGTGCGGTACGGCGACGCCCGCGAGGTGATGCTGAAGCTGCCCGCCGGCCTCCGCGGCACGGTCGACCTGCTCGTCGTCGACGTCTTCGGCGGGTCGCGCATCCCCGCTCACGTGACCTCGCTCGAGTTCTACTCGGCCGCGGCGGAGTTCCTCTCGCCGACCGGCATGCTCATCGTCAACTCGGCCGACGGCGCCGGGCTGGTCTTCGCCCGGGGCCAGGCCTCGACCCTCTCGACGGTCTTCGAGCACGTGGCGGCCGTCGCCGACCCGGCCACGCTCAAGGGCCGGAGGTTCGGCAACGTCGTGCTGATCGGCTCGCGGTCGCCGCTGCCCACCGACCGCATGCCCCGGCTCTACTCGTCGGACCCGCTGCCGGCCAAGGTCGTGCACGGCCGCGAGCTGCGCGACTTCGTCGCCGGGGCGCCGGTCGTGACCGACGCGACCGCCGTGCCGTCGCCCGAGCCGTCGCGGAGCGTGTTCGGAGCTCGCTAGCGGTCGGCGCGGGGCGCGGGGGCGCCCAGGGCGGCACGGAGACGGGCCTCGGCGTCGTCGGGGGCCGAGGCCGCCTCGACGTTGGCCTGCGAGACCGCCTGGACGACCTCCTCGCGCTGGATCTTCACGCCGCGGGGGGCGTCGATGCCGATGCGCACGCCCTCGCCCCGGGAGTCGAGGACGGTGATGACGATGTCGTCACCGATGAGGATCCGCTCCCCGACCTTGCGCGTCAACACCAGCATCGGGCCAGCTTACCGAGGTGGCGGCGCCTCCCGCATGACGACCTGTCTACTCGCGCCAGCCCACCGGCACGCCGAGCAGGTGCACGGTGCCGGGCGTGGCCGTGTCGGCCTCGCCCACGACGGCCACCGCGGCGACCGGCTGCACGGCCCGCACGGCCTCGACCCAGCGCGACGTGTCGTCGTGCTTGCGCCCGACGTCGACGGCGACCCAGAGCTGGTCGGCCCCGATCGACCGGAGCGCCTCGGGGGCGTCGTCGTCCCACGCGAGGGCCGTGACCACCGAGCTGCCCTCGTGCACGCCCGTCGCCCGGGCGAGGATGGCGCTGCGGCGGTCGGCGACGTCGACCGAGCGCAGCCCGAACGCCGACGCCATCTGCGCCGCCACCCGGAACGCGTCGCCCGGGCGCCCCACGACGACGACGAGGTCGCCCGCGCCGCGGAGCAGCCCGGGCGCCGTCGGCAGGTCGGCCCCGGCGGCGGCCGCGGCCACGAGGGAGGGGGACGAGGAGGCGGCGGCCGCGGCGAGGAACTCCGCCGCGTTCGTGAGGGGGCCGGGTCGCGCCTCGTCGCCCGCGCGCGTCGGCGCCGGCACGGGCTCGGCGGCGATGCCGTTGAAGGTGAGGTCGTCCATGATCTCCGCGAAGGCGTCGGTGCGGGTCGAGACGTCGGCGGGTGCCGGGGCCGGCACCGCGCCTCCCCCGGGGGCCTCCCCCGCGGCCGACGCGCCCGCGGCGCCCGCAGCGGCGGCGCGCGCGGCCCGGCGTGGGCTGTCGGCCGGGGCGCCGACCGGCCGGTCGACGCGGGGCAGCACGACGACCTCGGGGGCCCGCCGCCCGGACGACCCGCCGCCCGCGAGCACGTCGTCGAACGGGTCGCGCTCGTCGAAGCCGTCGGCCGCGTCGGCGTCGGCGAGCAGCGCCGCGATGCCGGCGCGCGAGGCCGGCTGCGTGATGGTCACGCGGGCCACCGGCAGGTCGACGGAGGGCTCGGGCACCTCGACGGTGACCTCGTAGTGCTTGCGCGCGAAGAGCCCGCCGACGCCGCCCTCGGTGACCTTCTGGGCCGCGACGATGCGCGCGCCGGGACCGTGCACCGCACGGGCCTCGGCCCGCAGCTGCTCGAGCGACTCCCCGCTCATCAGCACCCTCCTCGCCATCTCAGGCCGCCGTGATCGGGTCGGCGGCGCGCACGACGCCGACGGTCTCGATGGTCGAGCCGGCCGCGGTGGCCTCCTGGTACGAGAGCACCGGCAGGCCGTTCTGCTGCGCGGAGACGAGCCGGTGGATGGCCGGCCGCAGCGCCGGGGCGCAGACCAGCACGGCGCTGAGGCCCTGGGCCTCGACCGTCGCGACCGAGTCGCGCAGCGAGCCGAGCACCTGCTCGACGCGGTGGCCGTCGAGCAGGATCTGCGTGCCCTGGTCGCTCGGCCGCAGGCCCTCGAGCATCGACTGCTCGAGCCCCGGGTCGATCATGATGACGCGCAGCACGGCGCCGTCGAGGTAGCGCGCGGTGAGGGCGGGCCCGAGGGAGGCGCGGGCGGCCTCGATCAGCCCCTCCGGGTCGGTCGACTGCTTCGCGCGGAGCGTCAGCCCCTCGCAGATGCGCGCGAGGTCGTTGATCGGGATGCGCTCGGCCAGCAGCCCCTGGAGCACCCGCTGCAGCTCGGCGAGCGACAGCATGCCGGGCACGAGGTCGTCGACGGCCGACGCGTTGACCTGCTTGACGCCCTCGGTGAGCACGCGGACGTCCTCGCGGCTGAGCAGGCGGGCGGCGTTGTCGGCGATGATCGACGACAGGTGGGTGACGAGCACCGAGACGCGGTCGATGACGGTCGCGCCGGTCATCTCGGCGCTGTGCCGCATCTCGGCGGGCACCCACTTGCCGGCGAGGCCGAAGACGGGCTCGATCGTGACGGTGCCGGGCAGCGAGTCGAGCTGGTCGCCGAGGGCGAGCACCGAGCGGGCGGGCGCCTGGCCGCGGCCCGCCTCGACGCCCGCGATGCGGATCGAGTAGGTCGACGGCGGCAGGTCGACGCTGTCGCGGGTGCGCACCGGCGGCACGACGATGCCCATGTCGACGGCGACCTTGCGGCGGAGGGCCTTCACCCGGCCGAGCAGGTCGTCGGAGGCCCCGCTGACCATGTCGACGAGGTCGGGCGCGAGGAGGATCTCGAGCGCGTGCACGCGCATCTGCTCGAGGAGGTCCTCGGTGGTGTCGGTGGGGGCAGGCGGCTGCGCCTGGGCCTCGAGGGCCGCGCGCGCCTCCTCGGCCTTCGCCTTCGCGCCGAGACGCTGCGCGATGATCAGCAGCGTCGCCCCGATCACGAGGAACGGCACGATCGGCATGCCGGGGATGAACCCCATGCCGAGCGCCGCGACGCCCGCGATGGCGAGCGCGATGCGCGACTGGCCGAGCTGCGTGGCCGCCTGCGAGCCCATGTCGCTGTCGGCGCCCGAGCGGGTGACGATCATGCCGGTGCTGACCGCCATCAGCAGCGCGGGGATCTGCGTGACGAGGCCGTCGCCGATGGTGAGCAGGCCGTAGTGGCCGAGCGCGTCGGCGACCTCCATGCCGTTCTGCAGCACCCCGATGGCGATGCCGCCGATGAGGTTGATGACGATGATCAGGATGCCCGCGATCGCGTCGCCCTTGACGAACTTCGAGGCGCCGTCCATCGCGCCGTAGAAGTCGGCCTCGGCGCTCACGTCGGCCCGGCGCTGCTTCGCGACCTCGTCGGTGATGAGGCCCGCGTTGAGGTCGGCGTCGATCGCCATCTGCTTGCCGGGCATCGCGTCGAGGGTGAAGCGCGCGCCGACCTCGGCGACGCGCTCGGCGCCCTTCGTCACGACGACGAACTGGATGATGACGAGGATGCAGAAGATGACGGCGCCGATGATGATCGAGCCGCTCACGGCCACGTGGCCGAACGCCGCGATGACGTCGCCGGCGAAGCCCTCGCCGAGCACGAGCCGCGTCGAGGCGACGTTGAGGCCGAGGCGGAAGAGCGTCGCGACGAGCAGCAGCGACGGGAACACCGAGAAGTCGAGCGGCTTCTTCACGAACAGCGTCGTGAGCAGGATCACCAGCGCGAGCAGGATGTTGCAGATGATCAGCACGTCGAGCATCGGCGCGGGCACCGGCACGACGAGCAGCAGCACGATCGCGACGACGCCGACGGGCACGGCGAGCTTGGGGAGTGTCTTCTTCATCAGGCGGTTCCTCCGGTGACGGACGGTCGGGAGATCGTGGGGGCGGCGGGGCCGGCGGGAGGCGCGGCCCGGTCGGGCGCCGCACGCGCGGCCCGCAGGCGGCGGGGCGTGGCGTCGGCCTCGAGCGAGCCGGGGGCGAGCACGGCGGCGACCTCGTCGGCCGTGGTGGGGCGGGGGGCGGCGTGGGTGCCGGCCACGGCGGACGAGCCGCGGGCCTGCAGGGCCATGACGAAGGTGAGCACCCGGGCGACGGGCGTGTAGAGGTCGACGGGGATCTCCTCGCCGAGGCCGCACGCGGCGTGCAGCGCCCGGGTGAGCGGCACGTCGCGGACGAGCGGCACGCCGGACTCCTCCGCCTTCGCGCGGATCGACGCGGCGACCGCGCCGGCGCCCTTCGCGACGACGCGGGGGGCCGACTTGCCGGGCTCGTAGCGGAGCGCGACGGCGTACTCGGTCGGGTTGACCATCACGACGTCGGCGTCGACGACGGCGCCCATCATGCGGTTGCGGCTCATCGCGAGCTGGCGGGAGCGTCGCTGCGACTTGACCAGCGGGTCGCCGTCGCTGCTCTTGGCCTCGTCGCGCACCTCCTTCTTGGTCATGCGCGTCTTCTTGCGGTTGCGGCGCATCACGACGAACACGTCGGCCGCGGCGAGCACGAGGCCCGCCGCGATGGCGGCCCGGAGCAGGATGCCCGTGCCGGCCTCCGCCTCCGCCAGCAGCGCGGAGAGGCTCAGCCCGCCGCCGCTCATCAGCACCGGCATCAGGCCCTGGATCGCCGCCCAGAGCACGAGGCCGACGACCGCGGTCTTGATGAGCGCCTTCGCGCCGTTCCACAGGGCCTGCGTGCCGAAGGTCGTCTTGAGGCCGTTGAGGAGGTTGAACTGCTCGTAGTTGCCCGTCATGCGCTTGACGTGCACGCCGCCCTGCACGATCGCGGTGACGAGCACCGCGACCCCGACGACCGCGAGCATCGGCACGATCGTCGCCGCGACCGAGCCGACGCCCTGGCCGAGCAGCGCCACGACGGTGGTGTCGTCGGGGTGCCGGATGACCTGGCCGAGGGAGAACAGCTGGTCGGTGCCGGCCTCGGCCCCGCGCTGCACGGTGCTCGGGATCATGACGGCGGCCGCGCCGACGCCGATCCAGGCGCTGAGGTCCTGCGAGCGCGAGAGCTGGCCCTTGGAGCGGACCTCCTTCATGCGCTTGTCGGTCGCGGCCTCGGTCTTCTCGCCCGAGTCGTCCGCCACGGCTACCCCACCCCCAGGATCATCTGCGAGGCGTCGCCGGTGAGCGAGCGCACGACGCCGGGCAGGGCGAGGAACACGCCGCCCGCGAGCATCACGGTCATGAGGATCTTCAGCGGGAAGCCCATCGCGTACGCGTTGAGCGCCGGGGCCACCCGGCTGAGCAGGCCGAGGCCCACGTCGGCGAGGAACAGCACGACGGCGAGGGGCCCGGCGATCTGCAGCGTCGCGAGGAACATCTGCGAGACGCCGTGGGTCATCAGCTCGAGCGGACGTGCGAGGTCCATGCCGAGCCCGAGCGGGAACGCGTCGAACGAGCGGGTGAGCCCGCCGATGATGAGCTGGTAGCCGCCGCTCGCGAACATCAGCGCGAGGGCGGTCATCTGGAAGAGGCGCGTGAACTGCGCGCCGTTGACCATCGACTGCGGGTCGAACGCCTGGGCGAGCGTGAAGCCGCCGAACAGGTCGATCAGGCTGCCGGCGGCCTGCACGGCCGAGAACACCAGGAAGACGAGGAACCCCAGGACGGCCCCGACGACGACCTCGAGCACGAGGGCGAGCACGAACGGGCCCGTCTCGAGCGACTCGTAGCCGGGCGTCACCCGCGGCGCCACGGCGAGCGCCAGGCCGATGCCGAGCATCGCCTTCACGCGCGCGGGGAACGCCTTGTAGGAGAACGGCGGCGCGATGACGAGGAAGGCGGTCATGCGCACGGCGGCGAGCATGGTCGCCTCCAGCCAGCTGAGGTCGAGGGTCACGGTCGTCGCCTAGCCGCCGCTGAGCAGCTGCGGGATGCGGTCGAAGACGGCCGTCGTGAACGAGACCATCTCGGAGATCATCCAGTGCCCGCAGACGATCAGCGCGACTCCCACGGCGACGGCCTTCGGCACGAACGAGAGCGTGACCTCCTGGATCTGGGTGATCGACTGCAGCAGCGAGATCGCGAAGCCGACGACGAGGGAGGTGATGAGCACGGGCGCGGCGAGCTTGCCCGTGATGACGAGGGCCTGCATCGACAGGTCGAGGACGGCGTTGGAGTCCATCAGGCACCCACCTGGTAGCTCTCGATGAGGCTCGTGATGATGAGCCCCCAGCCGTCGACCAGCACGAACAGCAGGATCTTGAAGGGGAGGGAGATCATCACCGGCGGGAGCATCATCATGCCCATCGACATGAGCGCGGCGCTGACGACGAGGTCGATGACGAGGAACGGGATGAAGATGACGAAGCCGATGATGAACGCCGCGCGCAGCTCGCTGATCATGAACGACGGGATGAGCGTGAGCATCGGCACCTCGCTCGCGTCGTTCGGGTTGGGCTGGTCGGCGGAGCGGGTCATCAGGGCGAGGTCCTCCTCGCGGGTGTGGGCGAGCATGAACTCGCGGAGGGGCGCGGCACCGGCGTCGATCGCCCCCTGCAGGTCGATCTGGCCCGAGAGGTAGGGCTGCACGGCGTCGTCGTTGATGTGCCCGAGGATCGGCCCCATGATGAACAGGCTGAGGAACAGGGCGAGGCCCGCCAGCACCTGGTTCGGCGGGATCGACGGCAGCGCGAGCGCGTTGCGGGTCATCGCGAGCACCACGAAGATCTTCGTGAACGAGGTCATCATCAGCAGCAGGGCGGGCGCGACGCTGAGCAGCGTGATGCCGATCAGCGTGACCACGGCCTGGCTGGGCGTGCCGTCGGGGCCGTCGATGTCGATGCTCAGGCCGCCGGTGCCCGTGCCGTCGGTCTCGGTCTGACCCGTGTCGGTGAAGTCGGTGGGCGTCGTGCCGGTGGTGCCGGTCGCGCCCTCGCCGCCGGTGGGCGCGGTGGGGTCGACGGGCGCCACGGGCGAGACGGGGGCGGGCGCCGGGGCCGGCGCGGCGGCGGCGCTCTGGCCGAGCAGCATCAGCAGGCCCGCGGCGACGACCATCGCGAGCAGGGCCACGACGACCGTGCGGGCGAGGCGGGTGTCGGCGAAGCGCACGGGGGCCGCGCCGACGGCGACGAAGGTGGTGCGGCGGCCGGGGCCGACGACGGCGCGGCCGGCCAGGGCGCGAGCGGCGAGCGGGCGGCTCGCCAGGGGGCGGCCGCGGAGGCCGTCGCGCAGGGTCGGGGCGACGCGCTCGGCGAGGGCCTGCACGAAGGAGGCGCGGGTCGGCCCGGCAGCGTGCGCGCGGGTCATCCGGCGCGTCCGGCCCGGAGGGCCGCGGCGGCCTGGCGCCACGTCGCGGGCGCGAGGATCGAGCCCTCGAGGGGCGTCGCGGCCCGGCCGCGAGCGCGCTCGCGGGGGTCGCGGGGAGCGGCGGGGCGACGGGCCGAGGCGGTCGCGGCCCGGCGGGCGGCGCCGCGGGGGCGGAGCTGGTCGGCGGGGGCGGCGGGCTCGACGGCGGCGGCCGTCAGCGCGGCGACGGGGACGGGGGGCTGGGTCGCGAGGACGGCGTCGAACGACACCGGCGCGGGCGCGGGCACCACGGCCGGGGCCGGGGCGGCGACGGGGGCGATCGGGGTGACCCGCGCCTCCTGGGGGACGGCGGGAGCCGAGGCGACCGCGCCGAGCGGGGCCGGGGCCGTCGGGCCGGGCACCAGCGCGAGCGGCGCCGGGGCCGCGGGCGCCTCGGAGGCGGCGAGCACGGTCACCGACGACTCCGTGACGCCGAGCACGAGACGCTCGCCCTCGACGTCGACCACGACGACGCTGGCCTTGGCGCCGAGGCCCTGGCGAGCGACGACGGTGACGGGCGCGGACGCCTTGCCCGAGCGGCGGGCGCCCGTGACGAGGCGCTTCTGCAGCACCCAGAGCAGGGCGAGCACGACGCCCAGCGAGAGGGCGACGCGCAGCGCGACGAAGACCGTGTCCATGCTCAGGCGAGCCCGTCGGAGACGTCGAGGATCTTCGTGATGCGGACGGCGTAGTCCTGGTCGACGACGACGACCTCGCCGTGCGCGATGAGGCGGCCGTTGAGCAGCACGTCGGCGGGGGCGCCGGCGGAGCGGTCGAGCTCGATGACGGCGCCGGGCTCGAGGCCGAGCACGTCGCGCACCGACATGCGGGTGCGGCCGATCTCGACGGTGAGGGCCATCTCGACGTCGTTGATGCGGCCGAGGTTGCTCGCGACCGAGTCGAACAGGGGCGACGAGGAGGCGCGGGCCGAGCCGTGCGCGGACGCGTCGTCGCGGATGCGGACGGCGAACCAGCCCGCGGGCTGCCCCGCGCTCGTCAGCGCGAAGACCACCGTGTCGGGGTCGGCGAGCAGCGCGTCGGCCGGCTCGCGGCGGCTCTCGCCGAGCACGCCGACGCCGAGCACGGCCGTGGCCGCCTCGAGCGCGGGGCGCAGCACGTCGACGACCGAGACGAGGGGCGAGTCGGTGCCGGCGGCGGCCGCGACCTGGTCGAGGTCGGCGAGCACGAGGGCGGTGTCGGCCGAGATCGACCCGACGAACGACGTGACGACGACGTCGGAGGCACGGCTCGCGGCGACGACGGAGGCGTCGGCCGGCACGGCGCGGAGCGGCGACGGCGTCGGCAGCACGGCGACGAGCGCCTCCGCCGCGGCGGTGTGCAGGGTGATGGTCGTGCCGGTCATGAGGTTCCTTCTTCGGTGCCGGTCAGGGTGGTGGAGACGACGATGCCGGCGAGGCGGGAGCCGGCGGCGCCGACCGCGGCACGCCCGACGGGCTGCCCGTCGACCGTGATCTCGAGGGGCCGCGACCGCGGGTGCGGCAGGGGCAGGAGGTCGCCGACGGCGAGGCCGAGCACGACGCCCGGGCGGACGGAGGCGGGGGCCAGCTGGAGCGCGACGCCGACCGGCACCGCGGCGAGCTGGGCGCCGAGCAGCTGGCGGGCGTCGGCCGCGCCGATCGTCGGGTTCGACTCGCCGAGCTGCGGCAGCAGCACCTCGGCGGGGATCGCCACGGTGCCGACGGCGGCGCGCTCGCCGACCCGGATCTCGAACGTCGCGACGATCATCAGGTCGGACTTCTGCGCGGCCTGGGCGAACTGCGAGTTGTACTGGAAGCCGCCGACCGCGACGGGGTCGACGAGCAGCGAGCCGAACGAGTAGCGGAGGTCGTCGAGCGCGTCCTCCATGAGGCGCCTGACGAGGGCCTGCTCGACCGGCGAGAACGTGCGCTCGGGCATCGTGCCGACCTTCTGGCCGCCCAGCATGTGGCTCACCCAGCCGAGCGCCGCCGAGGTCGGGAACTGCACGACGGCCTTCGGGCCGACGCCCTCGAGCGGGCAGAGCACCATGGCCGTGGTGGCGGGCAGCGACGCGGCGTACTCGTCGTAGGTGAGCATCTGGACCTGCTCGCAGGTGACCTGCGAGAGCACGCGCACCTTGGCGGTCAGCTGCGTGCCCCACTGGCGCGCGAACGTGTCGAAGGCGAGCTCGAGCACGCGCGAGTGCTCGCGGGCGAGCGTCGTCGGGCGGCGGAAGTCGTAGACCTCGACCTGCCTCGGCGGGCGCGCCGACGCACCGACGGAGGGCGCCGCGGGGGCGCTCGTCAGGAGGGGGTCGAGGAGGGTCACGGACGGACCTATCGGCCCGCCCCGTCACCGCGTTAGAGCGCGGGCGTCAGTGCCCCCCGGACTGGGCCCCCTCGTCGTGGGAGCCCTCCTTCTCGCTCGGGGCCTTCTTCTCGGCCTTCTTCTCCGTCTTCCCGGTCGTGGCCGCGCCGCCGCCCTCGGCCGTCGTGGTGCCGTCGGTCGCGGCGGCGGGGGCGGCGGGCTGGGCGTTCCTGCCCGCGGTCACCGCGCCTCCTGCGCCCTCGGCCGCGGCCTCGAGCGCCGGCAGCAGCGCGCTGACGTCGTCGGTCTGGTTCGAGAGCACGACGATGTCGACGCGGCGGTTCTTCGCGAGGTCGGCGTCGGTGCTGCCCTGCACGAGCGGCCGCGACGAGCCGAAGCCGACCGCCTGCGCGTGCTCGACCGGCAGCCCGCCCCGCTCGACCAGGTCGCGGAGCACCTGCGTGGCGCGGGCCGACGAGAGCTCCCAGTTGGTGGCGAACGGCGCGGTCGAGCTGCGCTGGTCGGCGTGGCCCTCGATCGACACGTCGTGGCCGCTCGTGCTCAGCACCGGGGCGATCGCGTCCATGACCCGCGTGGCCTCGCCGCTGAGGTCGGCGCTGTTCGTGCCGAAGAAGGTCTCGGAGCCGACGAGGCGCACCGTCAGCCCGCGCGCGTCGACCGCGAACTCGACGTCGGCGGTGAGGCCGGAGCCGTCGAGGTTGCCGGCGATCGCCTCCTTGATGGCGGTCAGGTCGTCGAGCTCGGACTGCGCGAGGGCCTGGGCCGCGGCCGCCTGCTCGGCGGTCTGGGCCTCGCCCGAGGCGGCGGCCTCGCTCATGTCGGTCTCGTCGCCCTCGGAGTAGCCCTTGCCCTCCTCCGTCACGTCGCTCGCCGGCACGACCGTGCCCGACGCGCTGTCGACCTTGCCGACGTCGGTCTGGCCGAAGCCCGTCGCGAGCGAGTTGCGGAGCGCGATGTACTTGTCCTGGTCGACGCTCGACATCGCGAACAGCACGATGAACATGCACATCAGCACGGTGACCATGTCCATGTACGAGGCGAGCCAGCGCTCGTCGGGGTGCTCCTCCTCGGCGTGGGCCTTCTTCTTCCGCCCGCCGCGGCTGCCGCTCACGCCGCGAGCCCCTGGTCGTCGGCGCCGGCCTTCGCCTTCGCCCCCTTGGCGCCGCCCTTGCCCTTGGCGTCGGTCAGCGCGTGGGTCGGCACCATGGCCTTCAGGCGCTCGCCGAGGAGGCGCGGCTGGCTGCCCGCCTGGACGGCCAGGACGCCCTCGATCAGCAGCGTCATGCGCGCCTCGTCGAGGTCGGCGAGCTTCTTGAGGCGACCGGCGAACGGCAGCCAGAGGAAGTTCGCGCTGAGCAGGCCCCAGAGGGTCGCGACGAAGGCGGCCGCGATCAGCGGGCCGAGCTCGTCGGGCGACGCGAGGTTCTCGAGCACGTGGGTGAGGCTGACGACGGTGCCGATGATGCCGACGGTCGGGGCGTAGCCGCCGAGGCTGTTGAAGAACTTGCTCGCCGTGCGGTCGGCGGCGAGGCGGGACTCCATCTCGTCCTCGAGCAGGATGCGCAGCTCCTCGCCGTCGGTGCCGTCGGCGATGTTCTGCAGCGCGCCCTTCATGAACTGGTCGGTCGACTTCTCGGCCTCGGCCTCGAGCGAGAGCAGGCCCTCGCTGCGCGCCTTCTCGGCGAGCGCCACGATCTCGTCGATGACCGACTGCGGCGGGATCACCTTGCCGGTGAACGCGTGCGGGATCTTCCTGAAGCTGAGCAGCGCGTCCTTGATCGTCGTGCCGGCGATGCCGACCGCGATCGTCGCGCCGAAGACGAGCAGCATCGGGGCCGGCAGCAGCAGGCCCTCGACGTGCACGCCCTCGAGCTTGATCATGCCGAACAGGGCGCCGAAGGCGAGGAGGATGCCGATGATCGTCGCGGGATCCATCTCAGCGCTCCACGGTCGTGGTCGCGGCGGCGGGGAACGGCGAGACGCGGCCGGGGCCGGTCGAGCCGCGGACGATGCCGAGCTGCGGTCCGGTGGAGGCGCGCGAGCCGAGGGGCTGCGTCGCCGGGGAGGCGGCGTGCGGCTCGTCGTAGGCGATCGAGACGATGCGAGCCCGGTAGCGGGCGATCATCTCGATGACCTCGACCATGGGCTCGGTGACGATGTACTTCGCCCCGTCGACCATGATCAGCGTCGTGTCGGGCGTCTCGTGGATGCGCTCGATCAAGTCTGGGTTGACAGCGAATCTGCTGTCGTTGAGTCGCGTGACGACGATCATCGGCCCGTCCTAGGTCTGTGTCTCCTGCCACCGTCCGTGGGGCAGGTCGAGCGCTCGTCCTGAGCTGCTCAGGGGGCACTATCGGCCGAGGGCGTGCGGGCGTTAGGTGCGCGGTCGCTGTCGGGAGGCGCCGCCTCGAGGGGTCCCGACGCGCTCGGGAGCACCGGACGCGGCACCTGAGCGCGCACCGCACCGGGGAGGTGCTCGGCGACGTCGCCGCCCGGGGCGCCCTCCGTCGGCGACACCTGCGCGTGACGCCGGGCTGGCAGGATGTCCCGGTGACCGACACCCCCGCGAACGACGGCACGCGCGACGCCACCCCTGTCGCCCGTCCCTCCTCCCCCTCCTCCCCGACCGCTGCCGACGCGGCGACCACGCCCACCGGCGCGACGCCGACCTGGTCGACGCCGGACTCGACCCGGCCGGACGCCGCGCTGTCGCCCGACACCGCGACCCCGCTCGTCGACGACCCGGCCCTGACCGAGAACGTCGCCACGGTCGACGCCAACAAGCACACGCTCGCGGAGAACGTGCTGGGGGTGGTGACGGGGGTCTTCATCGCCTCCTTCGGGCTGTTCCTGCTGAAGGAGAGCGGCTCGGTCTCGGGCGGCACCGCGGGCCTCGCCCTGCTGGTCAGCTACGCGACCGGGCTGTCGTTCGGGGCGCTCTTCCTGCTCGTCAACGTGCCGTTCTTCGCCCTCGCGCTCTGGAAGAAGGGCCTCGCCTTCACCCTGCGCACGATCATGACCGTCGCGATGGTGTCGGCGTTCTCGTACCTGCACCCGGTGGCCCTCGGCATCGACCACCTGGACCCGCTCTACGGCACCCTCGGCGGCAACCTGCTCGTCGGGGTGGGCCTGCTCATCCTCTTCCGCCACGGGGCGAGCCTCGGCGGCATCAACATCCTCGCGCTGATCCTCCAGGAGAAGGTCGGCTGGCGGGCGGGCTACGTGCAGATGGTGATCGACGTCGCCATCGTGCTGTTCTCGCTCACGGTCGTCTCGCCCTGGGTCGTGCTCGTCTCGGCGGCCGGCGCCGTCGTGCTGAACCTCGTGCTCGCCCTCAACCACAAGCAGGGGCGGTACCTCGGCCGGACCTGAGCCGCGAGGCCGGCACGCCCCGTGCCGACGGCCCCGCGGCTCGACGCCGACCGATCGGGTCAGGCGCGCGTGAGCGGCACCTCCACCGAGACGGCGGGGATCGCCCCGTCGTTCTGCGCAGGCCGGTCGTAGCTCAGCCAGAGATCGTCGGCCGGGTGCTCGAGCTCGAAGGCGACCCAGCCGGCGCCGTGCTGACCGCGCATGACCTGCGTCAGGGGCTCGTGGCCGGCCGCGCCCATCGCGTCGGAGACGAGGTAGGTGTCGGGCGAGTTCGGCACCCCGCCCGGGGAGGTGCGCAGGACGAAGTCGGACGCGGAGAGGTGCGTGTAGTACTGGCTGCCCGCGGTCGCGTCGAGGCGCACCAGCACGATCTCGGGCGTCTCGCCGCGGAACGACGGCAGCACCCCGTCGGGCACGGCGAACGCCCGCACCACGTCGGTGACGGTGACCGAGTGGCCGAGCGGCTCGTCGGCGATCACCTGCGGCTGCACCGCGAACTGCTCCTGCTCGCGGGCGGGCGTCGACGTGGGCGACGGCGTCGACCCGAGGAGCTCGTCGGAGGCGGCGGGGAGGCGCGACTCGTCGCGGTCGCGCGAGGCCAGGCCGGGCACGCAGCCGGCGAGCGCCACGGGCACGACGAGCGCCAGGGGGAGGACGAGGGCGGACAGGGCGGAGGGACGCTTCATGGCAGGGCCTTCTGACGAGGGATCGTGGACGGCGATCGGGGCGCCAGGGCAACATATCAGGACGGACATGTCGGTCCGGCTCCGCCCCCGTCCGGCCCTCGGGCCGAGGAGGGCGCGCTAGGGCGCCCAGACCGTCCAGAGCAGCACGATCGCGACGGCCTGGAGCGCGACGCTGGCGACGATCGTGACGACCACGCGCCTCCTCGTGGCCGACAGCTGCGGGTCGCCGAGCAGCGGCGACAGCGGCAGCAGCATGCGGAAGCTGCTCTGCTGCGGCAGGAACACCGCCACGAGGTAGGCGACGTAGCCGATCGCGTAGGTCTGCAGCTCGAGGCCGAGCCGGCCCGAGCGGCGCACGAGCGCGAGCGCGACGAGGCCGATCAGCGCCGCCGCGGCGACCACCCCGACCCCGCCGCCCATCGCCGCCCCGAAGCGGAACCACGGCGTGAACGGCACGAAGCCGTCCGACCCGATGTAGTCGCGCCACCACGACGACTCCGTCGCGAAGTAGCCGTCGCGCTCGCCCGTCACGAGCGCCACGACGACGGGCCAGGCGAAGCCGGCCGCCGTCACCACGAGGCCCGCCGCCCAGATGCGCACGTGCTCCGCGACCGGCTCGCGCTCGCGACGCACGAGCCGCACCAGCCAGGTGAGCCCGAGCGCCGCCGACAGCGCGAGCGCCCCGGGGTGCGCGACCGACGCCAGCACGCCGAACACGGCGAACCAGGCCCAGCGGCGGGCCGTCATCGCGAGCAGCGCCGCGAACATCAGCAGCAGGAACAGGCTCTCGGCGTACGGCACCTGCAGCACGAACGACATCGGCGACACCGTGAAGGAGACGGCGCCCCAGAAGGAGGCGCGGGCCCCGAACCGACGGAGCATCAGCCGGTGCAGCACCAGCGTCGCCCCCGCCCCCGCGAGCGTCGCGACGACGAGCGCGCCGACCAGCCAGCTGCCGCCGACCACCGGCGCCACGAGCCGCACCAGGGCCGGGAAGAGCGGCATGAACGCCCAGGCGTTCTTGACCACCCGCCCCTCGTCGTCGCGCGGGAGCTCGGTCGGGTAGCCGCGGTCGGAGATCTCGGCGTAGAAGCGGGCGTCCCACGACGAGAGGTAGCCGGCGAAGCCCGGTCCGCCGTCGTGCTGCGCCCAGGCCGCCGTCGCCGTGAGGCCGTGCGTCGCCGCGAGCAGCAGCGTGCTGACGAGGCGCGCGAGGGCGTAGACGGCGAGGAGGCGGAGGGCCGTGCCGAGGCCGCGTGCGGCACGCTCTGCGGCGTCGGGCGCGGGGCGGGCGGCGGAGGCCGGGCGGGCGACGGAGGGAGCGTCGGGCGCGGGGCGGGCGCTGCCGGGCCGGGCGCTGCCGGGGCGGGGCGGGCGGGCTGGGGCGGGAGCGCCGGCACGGCCGGGGGCGACGACCTCGTCGGGGGCCCGACGCGGGGCTGCGGGCGACGGGCGGTGCGCCTCCGTCCCCGTGCTCATCGTCCCTGTCTACGCACCGGGTGCTGGGAGGCGTGGGCTCGCGTACCCCGTGCCCGGACCCTCCTGACCCCAGGAACCCGCCCCGACCCCCCTGCGCGAGCAGGGGTCGGGGCGGGTTCCTGGGGTCGGGGCGCGGGCCCGCTCCCCGGAGGGCGGCGGGGGCGGCCGGACGCGCTAGCGCTTCAGGTTCGTGAGCTCCTGGAGCACCTCGTCGGAGGTGGTGATGATGCGGGCGTTGGCCTGGAAGCCGCGCTGGGCGACGATCAGGTTCGTGAACTCCTGGCTGAGGTCGACGTTGCTCATCTCGAGCGTGCCGCTCGAGAGCGAGCCGACGCCGGGCGAGCCGGGGGTGCCGAGCGCCGCCTGGCCCGAGTTGGCCGTGGCGCGGTAGCCCGAGCCGCCCGCCTTCTCGAGGCCGCCGGGGTTGGTGAACGTCGCCAGGGCGATGCGGCCGAGGGCGAGCGACTCGCCGTTGCTGAACTGGCCGAGCAGCGTGCCGTCCTTCGCGAGGGTGAAGCCCTTGAGCGTGCCCGCCTCGCGGCCGTTCTGGTCGGTGACCGAGACCGTGTTCAGCTGCGCGAACGACGTGATCTTCGACAGGTCGACCGTGATGCCGTCGACGACCATCGAGCCCGCCCCGACCTGCGCGCCGCCGTCGAAGGCCAGCGACGTGGTGCCGCCGGCGCCGACGCCGTCCTGGCCGACGACGTCCCAGCCCTGCTCGGTGCGGGTGAAGGTGAGGTTCAGGGTCTTCTCGTTGCCGAACGCGTCGTAGACCTTCGCGTCGCGGTTCAGCTTGCCGCCGAGGGCGGTGTCGGAGGGCAGGTTGCCCGCGACGTTCGCCGCCGTCGTGGCGGTCGCGGGGGCCGCGCCGTTGAGCGGCAGGGTGATGTCGCCGACCGCGCCGCCGTCGTTCACGACGCCGTTCGTGGCGCCGTAGCCCTGCACGATCTTGCCGTCGGCCGAGACGAGGCGGCCGTCGGCGTCGAAGTCGAAGGCGCCGGCGCGCGTGTAGACGGTGTCGTTGCCGAGGCGCGTGACGAAGAAGCCGTCGCCCGAGATCATCAGGTCGGTGGCCTTGCCGGTGGCCTGGGCCGAGCCCTGGGCGAAGTTCGTCGAGATGCCGGCGACCTGCACGCCGAGGCCCACCTGGGCGGGGTTGGTGCCGCCGAGGCCGGTCTGCGGCCCGCCGGCGCCCTGGGTCATCTGCGACAGGGTGTCCTGGAACTGCGTGGTGGAGGCCTTGAAGCCGGCCGTGTTGACGTTGGCGATGTTGTTGCCGGTGACGTCGAGCATCGTCTGGTGCGAGCGGAGGCCCGAGATGCCGGAGTAGAGGGAGCGGAGCATGGCAGCTGCCTTTCGGGGAGCATGAGGGAGGCGCGTCCTGCGCGGGGAGACCGGTCGCGTCCTGCAGCCGGCGTGGTGCAGGAGAGCTACGGGGCGGTCGGCGCGGTGATGCCCGAGATGAGATCCAACGCGACCTCCTTCCCGGCGACGGTGACCTTGGGGACGGAGTCGGCGAACGACACGCTGGTCGCGGTGCCCGTGACGGCCTTGCCGTCGGGGCCCGTGTAGCTGACCTGCTGGCCGACGAGGTTCGAGGCCGCGATGCGCATCTGCAGCGAGAAGCCCTCGTTCGCGGTGGTGGTCTGGTTGGTGACCTGCTCCATCATCGCCAGCTGCGTGGTCTGCGAGATCATCGCGTTGGTGTCCATCGGCGACGACGGGTCCTGGTTCTTCAGCTGCGTGACGAGCAGCTGCATGAAGATCTCGCTGTCCATCGTCTGCTTCGGCGTGCGCGAGGTGCTGTTCGCGGCCATCGCCGCGGCCTGCGTGGCGGGGTCGACGGTCCCGGAGATCTGGTCGATGGAGGGCATGTGCGGGCTTCCTGGTCGCGGTGCGGGTCGGTGGGGGTCGGGGGGCCGGTCAGGCCAGCACGTCGATCGACGTGCGGGGAGCGGAGGAGTCGCGGTGCAGGTCGGCCGCGACGGCGGCGGCCGCGGCCCCGTGGCGCGAGCGCCTCGCGGGGCCGGGGTCGTCGTCGGGGAGCCGGCCCGCGCCTCCTCGGTCGTCGCCCCGGCCACCGGCGTCGGCCAGCGCCGAGCGCTGGTCGGAGGGCTGGTTCTGCCCGGAGAGGTCGATGCTCGCCTGCAGGCCCGCCCCGCCGAGGTCGCGGCGGAGGTCGGGCAGGATCGCCCGCACCGCGTCGCGCCCGGCGTCGGAGGCCGCGAACATCTCGACGTGCATCCCGTGCGCTCCGACGTGGGCGCGCACGGTGACGGGCCCGAGGGCGTCGGGGGCGACCGTCACGGTCACGACGTGCGTGCCGGGACCGGCCGCCGCGAGCGAGAAGAC
>Ga0265780_10004385_pt1 | contig 18171 bp, 19 predicted proteins | sample P1T30metagenome_FD_192432 | JGI IMG/M metagenome (GOLD analysis project Ga0265780, IMG submission 192432) | Plant litter microbial communities from East Loma Ridge, Irvine, California - P1 T30 | ecosystem: Environmental > Terrestrial > Plant litter > Unclassified | place: USA: California...
CAAGTGCACTTCCACGGCAGCACTGCCACTCCTGGCCTCGACTTTGAAATGGACATGACCTGCGACATCAACGAGTCTTCCGCTACCTGTACCGATTCCACCAGCTGGTCTGCCGTCGAAACGTCCACAGAATCTGTCGAGACCTCAACTCTGGCCGTCGCCTCCATGGCCACTCACTCTGCCGAAATTACCAAAGGCGCCAAGAAACTCGACCACACTGGAAAGTGCACCGGCGTCTCTAAAAGCGAAAAGGGCAAGGGCGACGGCGACAAGAGCTCTGGCGAGAGACTGGCCGTCAGCATGGGCGTCGTCGGCCTCACTTCCTTCGTCGGCATGCTATTGCTTTGAGCAAAAAAGCAAACTACCATGCTATCACTCACACGCATTTCTCGAGATTCCGCTTTTAATACGTATGGCATGGAGACTTTCACGAACGCATTTTTCCTTTTACTTCAACATCCGTAGACTCAAAAACTACTCAACCCACGAAAATCTGGGCATCGACCTTCGACCAACAAACCTGGCCAGAATACTCCACAAGTCCGACTTGGTCCACGCAGTACGAGGTGTTTTTGTTCGATGGCTCGCCACACATCACGATTGCGACTAGTCAGCGACCGACACTAATCGCTCCGCGGAACGAGATGGGAAGATTTATTTTGGGTCAGAAGAGATACAGGTAGACGGTACCACCACTACACAAGGCATGATTAGCCCATGACCTTGTTGATTTTCCGCGAAAGCGAGAAATAGAATATTAATTACTTGCGATCGACAAAATGCCTTTGTGAACGACTTGCCCTTTTGAATATGCAATCATACTTCTGCAGATCCCATACACAGTCCGAAACGCTCCAAGTTCAAGGTCTCTCCCCTTTCCTGTCCTTGGCGATTCATGCCCTACGCGGCTGAAGCTGGCCAAGCCGGAATCGGAATCTCGCCAGCTCAGCGCTACTGCAGCCCTAGCCAACGGCTGCCGCCGTTCAGGCTGATGCTGATATTAATATACGCCTGCGAGCGGCTGTACCCATCATCGTCGTCGCTTCGAGATATGTCCTGCCTTGCCTTGCCTTCACTACTGCCACTATCACTATCAAGCAATTCGATAGCGGCATGCATTGCCAGCCACCAGATATGCTCAGAAGCCTATCTCGGCACCACAATCTCTAATCGTCTTGACCCTTAGTAGGAAGCAATGCAGACTCAATCCAGCTACCAGATCGGTCATAAAACGTACCACCTACTTACGCTGCTACCAAGTCCCGATCCCATTCTGCGACAAGACAATCAAAAACGCTCAGCCCTGGCACTGGCAAACCCCAGACACTCCACACCAACTGAGCCCGGCTCCCACTTTCGACGACGCGTGGCGAAGCTCTGGTATTGTTGTGGTCAACTATCAGCATCACACAGTAATGGGGATCTCCTCTCCCCGTTGGTAACAATCCCGCTTCTTGTAGTAGTCGTGTTAGCGAGAAGTCTAGACCTCTTCACATTTCTTAGGATCTTGCTTAGATCCTGGCTACTACTTGCCAGTGCTGTATGTATACTCAATTACTTAGTCAACCGCTACTACTACTAGCGACAAGTGCAGTAGTTTGTAAGCCGCCTGTAGGCCCACAAGGGTGAGATCTCGCGTGGAAGTTATATCCACAGCTGGCACCGGTTGATCTACAAGGCTGGTCCCGTTGTTTCGGTCTTCGACTCCTTGGTAGTATAGTGGTGTATAGTACTAGTGGTAGTACATAGTACTAATACTGAAGTCGAAGGGTGATTGTAGAGAGGGAGGGAGTGGTGGCAATTCTTCGACAAATACGCAGCTAGACAGATACCTGTCGGCTTCGACGCTTGATTGTCGGTCGTGATGTTTGTATGGAGAGTAGCTGGAAGGTAGCTATGTTGAAAATCACGAACATGAACGCGCTGTCTTCTCTGATATCTTCAATTGCCATCATCGGGCCGTAGTATGCTACGTGCCGATTACCTTTCATGTTGATACGCAAAATGGGCAACACTGATGAGGATGGCCAGATTATCAGAATGCAAACGACGTGTTTGTAAAATTAAAATAGTAGTAAACAATACCCCGTACTCTATACGTAAATCAACCCCCCTCGTGCCCATCTTTTTAATTCAGAGTTTCGTCCTCCCCTCTTCACTAGGTCCTCTCCGCATGATACCCGGTGAGGTAGCCGTAGGGCTTTGAGGGCCTACATTGACCACTCGAGCGGCTCCACGCAGAGCAGTAGCGGCCGTACTCATAGCGTTGACGGCGACTTGGACCCCCGAACTCCCGCTAGCGTTAGCACCACCATCGGCTGCGTCGCCCATTTCTCCCCTTCGGTTGACGCTGCTTGACGACGCGGACGGCGCGCGCGGACTGTTCGCTCCCTGCTGCCTCTGCAGCTGCGTCGACGTTAGCCAGTGAACCTGCCTGTTCATGCCGGCGACTTGGCCTCCGAGGTAGGCGATCTCTTCGCGGTTCCGGAGACCCTCGTTGAGGATCTGCATGGAAGTGCGGCCGTCCAGCTCTTGCAGGGCGGTGGAAATTCGTGTCATTTCTTCTCGCAAATTTTCGTGCATGGATAACAGGTGGTGGAGTGGCGAGGTGTAGGGTCCGTTTGCGTTGTCTTGGGTGAATGGCGATGCGAGGTCGAAGTCGACGGTAGTCGAGGGTGGTAAGTCTGATGGGCGTGGACCTGGTGCTTCGGGAGCTGGTCTTCTGGGCGGGTCAAGTCTGCTCGCGCTCGAAGACCTGAGTGTACGTGCAGGAGACGGAGGCGGAATAGCTGAGCCCCGGTTTGATGGTGGTATCGGGAAATCGAAGTCCTCGGCAGTCAGGTTTCTGCCACTGGCAGTAGTAGCAGCGCTTGCCGATCTACTGCGTGGTGAGGTGACCGAAGTTTCTGGATTCACATGCTGTGAAGCACTGGTTTGGTTTGCGGTGATGATGTCCTTCATAGCGGTGAAACCAGTCTCCAGAATCTCGAGTTTGCGGTTGATAGCTTTCTGAGCAGTCTCTTGCTCGTCCATTCTCTGCTTTTGGGCCTCAAGCACCGGACCAAGTTTTGCAAGCGCGCAGCCCTTCACGTGAACGTCGAGATGGGCTCGCTTGCTCTTGTTTGTGCAGCCTAATGAGGAACCGGGACATGGTACACTGGCAGCAGGACAGTCCTGTTTGCGGTGCTCTTCCCGGTCTCGATAGTAGATGAGTGAACTGCACAGATCGCAGTTGATCTGCCTGTCAGGGCACTGAAGCTGCCAGTGCTTGTCGAGATCCGCCTTTGGCATTTCTTGGTGGCAACTTTCGCAGCTGACATTGTAGTGCAAGCAACCTTGTTCATAGTCTTTCCTGCGGACAGAAAGGCCACAGGATTGGTCTTTGCACTCCACCGCAGCGTATGAGCAATAGATGGTGATGTGGTCTTGCACCTCTCCTCGCTTTAGCTGCGTTTTGCAGCCGCTCTCGCTATTTGGACATTTGACCACCAAATCGTCCAGTATGTTGACCAGTATGTTGGATGTCGACGCGCGAGGGCCCAACTTCGCCGGCATTCGACAAGTCGGACAGTCCCCTTTTGGCCCAAGTGGCGAGTAAGTCGTCCAAGTCTGGCGGATGCATTCCCGGCAGAAGCAGTGGTCGCAGTCCATCAGCAGGACCGGGTCGACCAGCGGGCAGCGGCATATCGGACACACCAGATTGTCGTCATATTTCGAGACATAATCCAGGCTCCGAAGGTCCACGGGCGGGTTGAGCTTGGAATTGCGAGCCTTTTGCGTCAGATAGTGAGTCTCCTCCATGTTACGGCGGGCCTCGAGTCTGCGCATGTTGCGGAGCGCTATCTGCGTCGAAACGCTTGTCGTTCCCCCGGACGGGCTCCTGCGCGCTTCCTGCGGAGGCGGCGACAGGCTTGTGTAACCTGTGGAGTTGCTCGAGCTGCTCTGCTGCGATTGGATGGAGGCGTGGCCCGGCCGAGAGGAGGATCTTGGGTTGAAGGCCGACATCCTCGTCGAGTCTCAATATGTGGCGGTGTTATGTTCCGGGATGTAATAGGGACAATGCAGCAAGCCCGATTGAGCCTCCGAGGTGTTCGATGCGTGTGTGCCGGCGCCGACCCCGAATGCAGTGCTTAGGGCTCGCTGACCGGGATTAGGGGCTCCTCTTCCTTTGAATGTCGAGGTGCAGTGAGTTATAAGTAGCTGTTGATGTCCGGCAATTGGGCACCAAAGTCCAGACGTCCGGAGGCTACTTCAGGCCTTCTTGAAACTCCGCTCGGCACTGGATGGAAGTGAAGACTGGGATGTCATTGGCACGGAGGACCGTGGCGTTGGCGTGAAACATGCAGGAGTGAGGATAGCATTTGGAGTAGTGTGGGGAAGGAGCCGACCCGCTATCGGCGCCGATCGATTCTCGATCGGTTCGCTCTGATAAGGTATCGTAGTCTAACGTTGGACGTTGCAACAAAATGTATAACCAAGTTGCAGGACATTTGGACAACATTGAATGTAAGTGGAGGGGACACACATCATTTAAGCATCGACACATTTGCACATCGAAAGATTTTCTCGAACATACTCTCATTGATTCAAGCTACTTGTTACATCTATAAGGACAATCCTAGTATCGACATTAACCATTAAAAACCTTATACAGCTGGTATTTGACTCGAAAAAAGAGGCACCGCACTGCGGCCAACGATGATGCATGTTGTTGCTCAATGCATTGAAGATTCAAGGAAAGGCAAAACGTCTGGTGAGGCTGTTTGGGAAGAACGTCGACACGGCCAATGTCGCGGAGAGGCTAGACCTCGGTGCTGTGTTGCTGAATTTGTCTGTGATGTAACTCGTAATGGCCAGTATGGGTTGTATGAATACAGAAGCAATCGAGTCTGATGCTAATGAGCTTGCGATAGGTACTGAAGCTGATGTGAGGATGTTCCCTGAGTAGCCAAAGGTTGCTGCGAGTATTATCCTGAAGAGGTCGAGTGGCTGGAGGTCGAAAGATTGGAACTGTTGTCGTAGAGGCGTCACAATCAGTGGGTTGGCGAAGAAGCACCTCCCACATTTTCGTCCTTGCACCCTTCTTTCTTGGACGAGCCAATCCATATGTCCCGCCATCTCTTCTTCGACGGAGGAGATGCGCCACTATTGCCATCTTGTGGATCTGTCCTCTCGGAGGACACAGAGATGCCAACCTTGCTGGCGATGTGCTCGAATTTGGCTTTGGCAGGCGAAGGGCTTTTCGGGATCTTGGTGGGCGACGACCTTTTGTTTGAGCTGTCAACATCCTGCTTGATGGTTGCAGGACCAAGTCTGGGAGATGTCGTGGGAGACAGGTCCAGAGAGGTAGTCGGCGGGCTAGCGGGTTGAGTCGGACTGGACATACCGTCGAGCGAGGCACCGCGATGCTCCCACACATTCGGGGAGGCACTGTCGGCTCTTGAGGGAGCTCCTGAGATGCCAGCGGCGTGTGTCAGCATGGCGTCACTGTCGGAGTCGATGTCCATTGCCGTACCGTCAAACTGAGCGTGTGCGAAGAAGCCAGTGGCATGGCTGGCTGCCTGCGCCACGGAGCTGGACGACTTCCAATCGAAGGGACTGATGACGCGAGGACCTGTGCCAGTTCCGGGCCACGGGCGATAGAGGGTGGAGTCGATGCCAATGATGCCAGTGGGCCGTTCACCGACACTCGCTGGGCCACTGGCGACGCGGTACTGGGCCAGTGTCATAGCTGGTACTCTCACAATGAACTGTTGCTGGCCGTCTCGCGCGATTGGCGCGGCTTTCTGTAAAAGCGTCAAATTGGAGACCTGTGTCGAGTCACGATGAATATCGTGCTGAGGTGTCTGGTTGATCTGACGTTCCATGAGAGATGATGCACGCTGTGGGAATGCTGGATGCTGCGGTGCGGCGCCGGGAATGTTCTCGTGTCGCTTCTGCCAAGCTCCGAGATGATAAGTAGTCTGGCTCGGATGAGGGCTGTCCAAGGCTGGTGTCATGAGCGCACTCTCATTGTGTGGCGCATACACAGCTTGCTTGAGTGAGTCCAGACCCTTCAAAGACAACTCCATCGGTGTTCTTGCAGCGAGCGTACTGCCACTGCTGTGTTCGACTTGTTGCTGGGATGCTTGACTGGGACCTGGAGTCGGACGGCGCGATACAGGTTTCGCAGGACTGCCGTCAGAAATCCCCATTGAGACCGAAGTGATAGGCTGTGACTTGAGCAGGCCGTCGCAGTATCCGTCTAGAAAACTCCCCATGCGATCAGCGCTGATAGGCTTGCGGTGCAGGCCGGCCTGGTAACCTTCGATCCAACCGCGAGACTTGTTCGAGAAGTCAACAAATTTGTAAGGGCTGGCAGTGGCGCAAGCATCCTCTTGACACTCATGGTCTCGTACAGGAGAGGAACTGTCTTCGCTAACATAGTGGCTTGGATGCTCCTCGACGAAGCGCCAGGTTCGTTTGTTTTTCGGACTAAGATTGTGTGCCACGCGGTCCGGCATTTGCGAGGAGTTGGCGTACTGGATCTCGTTGTCCCAATCAACACCACCAAATTTGGACACAACTTGTCTTTGTTCGGCATTTGAAGGAGCGTTGACCGGAGTTCCAGGTGGCGCTGTTGGTGCAGCGTAACCTCCGGTGGGCGGAGAAGTCAATTTGGCAAAGGCGCCGTCGGGTATGTCCGGGTTCCAGTTGGAGTTGTGAAGGTTGCGCTTGGGCGTGATTGGAGACGGAGATCCGGTGTGAGTGCGTTGGTAGTGTTCCGGAGCTGCATTCTCCTTGTCCTCCGACTCGTCCGTTGGGATGGGGTACTCGTGCTTGCGCATAGAGTAGTCGCGCGTGTTGCGAGGGAAGAAGTCAGCCGTCCTGACACTGGACACACTCGAGCTGTCGATAGCCATCCTCTTCTTGTCTGGGCTGGGCTGGCTGCCGCTGCTGACGACAGGCGAAGCCTTGGTCGCAGGCTTGGAGCTGTGCAGGAAAGCAAGCGGTGTAGGAGCCCTGCCACTGATCGACTTTTGACTTGGCTTGTCGAATGATGCCTCTGTCTGGCGAGCGCCACTGTTTGGTTTGTACACTGGGCTCATCGGGTTCAGGATTGACTTCACGTTGGTGATCTGCTTCGTCTCCGGGTCTTTGATGGGCAGAGCGCGCGACGGGCGAGGGGAAGCGATCTTGATGTCCGAGGAGCTCGATCCATCTTGTTGCGGGATCGTGCGGTCGATAGGCTGGATCATGCTGCTCGTATTGAGTTGAGGTTCGGTCGCGGTAGACGGAGCTGTACCAATCGGAGGCTGGTAGATTGGGAAGGGTGCACCCATAGATCCGTCAAATGGTGGCGGTTGCATGAAAGCTCCCGGTGGCGGCATCTGGTACGGTAGCGGTGTGAACGGGATATTCGTACTCATTGCGTTGGGCATGCCAAACGCCCCGCCCACCTGTAGGCCAAAAGCGTGTGGCGGTCTTGGCTTCTGCCATGGCATCTGCATCGGCGGAGCACTGACGCTGTTCGACTGACAAGTACGCTGGAGGAAGGGTGGCAGGCAGCCTTGCTGGGGAGATGTGGACTGACGGCCACGCATTGCCTTTGGAGATCTCGGGACCTGTGTGTCCTGCGGGTATTCGTTCAAGGATTTTATAGCCTTGCGCACGCGATCCAAGGAGGTGGTCAGCTCCCGGCGTTTCGTGTATAGCGCATCTCTTGCAGTTTTGGCCATGCTGCCGCCATGTAGGACTTCTGTCTTGTTAAGATCCTTGAGCTCTAGCTCCAGCTTAGAATACTCCAGCTCCAGGGCGTTCTTCTGGGTGGCAAGGGTCGGCTGCGGTGCGTCATTGGAGGCATCCATGGTATCGCCCTGCTGTGCATTCGGAAGCATGCTCTCTTCGAACGCAGCGTGCGTACCGAGGAACGTGCCACGCTGAGTAATGTTGAGGTTGGGTGCAGGGACATAAAGTCGAACTTCGCCGTTCTCTTCGTTGAGAGGCATGATCATGCCATTGACGATCTGGCAGAGACGTCCAGCGCTATCCTGGGCAACGTAGCCGTCTTGAGTGGCAGTGATCCATTGTAGGGGAGCTTTGCCAACCTGGGTCGGCGCGACCTTGATCAGGATGCCGTTGCTCTTGATGGCACTGTAGCCGAAGCGGGGATGACAGAGCGGAGACTGCTCGCTGGGAACGATTCGGCCGCCAGCAGTCACGCGGACATGCTGTGGAGAGCCATGGTGCTTGACAAGTGCCTCGATCTTGGATTTACGGATGGATGGGGTGGGCGATGTGCGAAGTCTCCAGTGACCCGGGCGGAGTACCTGACCATTGTTGGCAATCTCACCGAGTACTGGCAGTTTGTTGGAAGAGATGGCCGCTGGCGGTGGCGGCAGTGGTGGCTCGTGCGAAGCATCCGCATAGACGGCGATGTTTTCGTCGTTGTTTTTATTTGGTGCAAATTGGACACTGTTTGCGTGCGTACGAGAGCGGAATGAGCGTGCAGCAAAGCTCTTCGATCCGCGAAGAACATGTTCTGTTGGTGATCCATCCACTGTCAGCGAATCGTCCAACTCAGCGTTTCCTCGGTTCCGAGGTGAGGGTGTAGCTATGATCTTCTGAACCCAGTCTCGGTGGAACTCGAAACTGGGTTCACGTGGGAGCATAGACATTGTGGGTGGGTGAGGACAAGACGATGCTCATGATTGGAGCATGTATATTGAGGTGCGGGTATGAGGAGTGAAAGCGATCTGCGGCGCCAAGCGCGTTGCTTGTTTTGTTTATCCGCGACGCCACCTGAGGCAGTTGTGCGCCTCACAGGTGACGGGACGGGATGTGGGTGACGTGAACGACAAGAAGACTACACACCTTTGACAAGTTCTGCATCTTCCCCGTCATGCTCTTCAATCGCTTCACGCAGCTTGGGCGCCGAGAAGGATGCACGCAGTCGGTGTAGCTGCTCGGCCGAGTAGACCCGCCTGGCGGTCTGGTCTGCTGTCGTCATGGACACGGTCGGGTATTGGACGGTTGGGCAGTTGGTTGGGTTGTGGCACGGGAAAAGGGGTGCGTCTCGACGCGATGGAAATGGTGATATTGGTACACGCTTGATGACTCGTTAGCTGCCGCAGCATCTGGTAAGGTCAGAGAATCAGACATACCAAGTCTGCTGGTCGACAAGAAGGCAGCGAGCGCAGTTGGAACAGTCGGTGAGCAGCAGTTGTGAGACGATTATCAAGAGTTGGGAATGGTTGGGGCTGCAATGGAGAAACGAGTGTGAAAACGACGGTGTGGTGGTGGTGGTTGTTCTGAAGCAGAGAGGCGAAGCGAAACAAGACGAGAGATGAGATGAGACGCAGGGAGTAGTGTGTTGTTGTGGGGGTTCCTGCTGGTGATGAGCATACTGACGATATGCGAAAGAGCTGTGCAGATGTTTGGCAAGGCCGTACAACTACCATCTGGCAGCCACCTCCATAATGTAGCCGATATCGATCGGGAAAGTAGATGCCGAATCGGATACTATTCTGACGTTCAGCATGCTGCTCAGTTATGGTTCCGGTTCTAGTAAGCGACATTCAATAAAGACGGTCAACTGTTCTCGTCTCTCACAGTACATGCACTCACATGCGATCCCTCTTTTCTTGGTGTAATAAGCCTTTCAAATTCCTCAATACCAAGCGCCATGCTGTACAAATATTTTACAAAGTCCTCCTCTGTGGTATCATCATTCAAAGACGGTTTTGCGCCGGTCCCATGCAACCCTTCTTCTACTTGTTCTTGGTCTGCTTGTAGGTGAAGCGTTTCCGGGTGCTGCTGAGTGTCAGATGTTGCCTCTGTCTCTCCTGGGCAGGTTTACACATACGCTGAGAACTCCCCGAGTTTGTGTCCCACCATATCCTCTGTTATCCGAACATCCTGATAGCTCTTTCCGTTGTGCACCTGGAAAATCAAGCCGACAAAGTTGGGGAGGATCGTCGCAGCTCGCGCCTGTGTCTTGATTGGAGGCACACGCTCACCAGCCTTCGGTCTGATTATAGGCAGACTGCGCGTGTGTTAGTCGGGAGACTGGAAGAGGGCGTTGTTTGCGCAGAATGTTCGAACGTACGGGACAATGTGAGGGCCTGGGGAGGTATTGTTAGCAATCAGCGCAAGTGCGTGAGCGCATTCAAAACTTACCTTTCCAGACTGAGCGCGTAAACAGTGCACTTGAGGGTCTCATTGTGATTAACTATACCCTTCTCTCAACCCGTCGCTGTCGTGGTGGTCGCCGAAGTCCAGAGGCAAGGTGCGGAGTCAATCCCCTTTGGGAACAAGGGAAGTCGAAGTCGATTAGAGGGTGATCGTCGGAGTTAATTAACTTAGGACGCGATCTCGCATCATTAGCGCGCGCGGATGCCTGGCTGGAACTCTAGGCGCCGCTGTTTGAAGTCACTACATGTACATAAATGCAGACGACAAAGGTAACCTTCACTGCACACCCACGTGCTTTCCGGCAAACACGAGCGCGTTGGTTCTTTGCCATGCTGCTTTCGCAATCTTCTCTTCCTTGAACACACTCCATCGATCGACACTTCGCACATCATGGCATATGTCAACTGTAAGTACTCGCCTCTTGTCGCCACAAGTAGACCTATCACTGACAGTATGACAGCACCTGACACGATCCGTGTTCTCGTCGCAACGGACAACCATGTCGGCTATGGCGAACGCGACCCTATCCGTGGCGATGACAGCTGGAAAGCTTTCGACGAAGTCATGTGCTTGGCTAGGGAACGCGATGTCGACATGATCCTTTTAGCAGGTGACCTTTTCCACGAGAACAAACCGTCTCGCAAATCGATGTACCAAGTCATGCGCAGTCTGAGAATGAACTGCTTTGGTGACAAGCCCTGTGAAATTGAGATGTTGAGTGATGCAAGCGAGCAGTTTGCTGGGTAAGTTCATGACCGGATCGATGCGATATTGCAAACTGAGCTAACGTCGACAGATCATTCAACCACGTCAACTACGAAGATCCCGACATCAATGTTGCCATTCCGGTATTCTCCATCCACGGCAATCATGACGACCCGTCCGGCGAAGGACATCTGGCTGCTCTCGACATCTTGCAGATGTCTGGCCTCCTGAACTACTACGGCCGAACACCAGAGTCCGACAACATCCAGATCAAGCCAGTACTCTTACAAAAGGGCTCCACCAAGTTAGCACTGTATGGCATGAGCAATGTTCGCGACGAGCGCCTCTTCCGCACGTTCCGTGATGGCAACGTGAAGTTCTTCCAACCCAGTCTGCACAAGGACGAGTGGTTCAACCTTGCAAGTGTGCATCAAAACCATCACGCGTACACCGAATCAGGCTACCTTCCTGAGAGCTTCCTACCAGAGTTCCTTGATCTCATCATCTGGGGTCACGAACACGAGTGCAAGATCATCCCTGAAACGAACAACGAGCGTGGCTTCAAGGTCATCCAGCCTGGGTCTTCAGTAGCGACATCTCTTTGTCAACCGGAAACGGAACCGAAGCATGTCACGATCTTGAGCATCACTGGGAAGGAGTTCACACACGAGCCTATCAGACTCAAGTCCGTCCGTCCGTTTGTGATGAAGGAAATTGTGCTTCAAGAAGACGCGAGGATGCGCAAAATTGGACTCAAAGGTGGCGACAACAAAGTCGAAGTCGATCGCTATTGCATGAAAATCGTCGATGAGCTGATTGAGCAAGCCAACCAAGAATGGCTGGAGCTACAACGAGATGGCGACGGAGAGATCGATGAGCAGTTGATACCACCCTTGCCGCTCATTCGATTGCGTTGTGAGTACACCGCTCCTGAAGGCGGCATCTTCATGATCGACAACCCGCAGCGATTCTCCGCGAGGTACGCTGGAAAGGTAGCCAACACCAACGACATCATCCAATACCATCGCAAGAAAACTGCCGGCGTGCGCAAACCAAAGCAGGCGCTCGAGTTGCCCGACGCCGCCACCATGGCTCAACACATGGACGCCATCAAAATCGACGAGTTAGTAAATGACTTTCTCACCGCGCAGTCCCTCACCATCCTCCCTCAAGGCCTCTTCGGCGACGCCGTGCAGCAATTCGTACAAAAGGACGACAAGCACGCCATGGAAGAGTTCATCACAGAAACCATGGGCAACCAAGTCGAGCACCTGGTCAAGAACGATGGCGACATGGACGACGAGAATGCGATGGCAGAAATGATGGAGCAGCTAAAGAACAAATTCGATCAGAACTTCGAGAACGGCGATCGCACGAATAGAAAACGTACGAACCGCAAGCCGAGGCCTGATGACTGGGACACGGATATGGACGGCGCGTGGGAAGACAACCCCGCCTCTGTTATCCGGAACGATCTGGACGAGGATGCAATGGAAGTTGATGGCGAGGACAACGACGGCGATGGCACTCCCGCGCCTCGCACGATGGCCGCCAAAGGTAGAGGCAGCCGAGCCAGAGGCCGAGGTGGTCGAGCGGCCGCGGCGGGTACCACACGGAAAACCACTGCTGCAGCGAAGAAAGCGCCCGCCAAAGCACCCGCCAAAGGGCGTAAAAAGAAAGCCGCAACTCCCTCTGACGAGGAGGAAGAAGAAGAAGAGGAAAACGAGGTGATCATGCTTGACGACGATGACGACGACGATGTACAAGAAGGCTCAGGGCTTTTTGTGTCACAGGACACCCAGCCTCCTCCCAAGCGCGCCCCGCCCAGAAAAGCGGCTGCGAAGAAAGCAACGCCTGCTGCCACTGCCCGCCAGACGCAATTGAGCTTCGCTAGTAGCCAGGCACCAGCCGCGAGTGGTAGCCGCAGCAGCAGGGCGACTGGCGCACGCGCTGCAGCGCCGAGAAGATTGCAGGAACCGAGCGACGACGAGATCAGTGATGACAACGCTTTCGAAACCCCTCCCGCTAGCATGGGTACGAGGAGGAGATGAGGACTTGTTTGACGAATTAAACCCCTTCGAAATCAGCCAACTGTGGGATGGAAGAAGTTCACACCCACTGGCCTCAACGGAAAACCAGTTTTACTTAGCGTTCACGCAAGGAGTTCAGGTTTTGGGTGCACTTTGCAAGTTTCAAGTAAAGTTTGCTACATTATGTATCCAGAAGTCTTCCCAGCTAGGTAGCTGAGAACAAGAAGAACGAGCGCCACCTTCGCCGTAGTCTCAAGGCCGATTTTAAAGGCCGAGATTTGCCTGATTCTGATTCCATTTCCCATGACCAGTCCCAATTTCTTCATACCCCAACGCCGTGAAAATAGCACCATGAGTCTCGCATTCGATGCTCATCCTTTTGTAGAGTAAAATCCATCGCTCATGTCCACATGGTACAAGTAGCAAGTTGCCAATCCCGTCTTTCCACGTGACATCGCCGCGCGCAAAGAGAGGTTCTACCTGTAGAACTCGCCTCTCTTCACGTTGACGCCGTATTCGCCAACCGCCATCCCCAGATCCTCCATCGTGAGTACGGTCCTTCCCTGGCCACTGCCAGCGCCACCACCACCGTAACCAGCCCTCGGCCCGCCAAGCGGTGCATTCTTGCCAGCGTCTTTCTTTCCCTTGGCAGGTCCGCCCTCGCCTTCTCCGCCTCCGGCTCCCATGCCGAACCCTGCAGCTCCTCCCAGGCCCGTGAGCGGATTGTTCGAAGTCGTGTTGGTGCTCCTGATGCGCGAGTATTGGTATGCGTCCGCGGCGATGTCCGCGATGAACTTCTGCGTTGCTAAGGCGAGCAGGCGCGCCAGGCGGCGGTCGGTTTGCGGTGGTGGGGGCAGGCCGGCGAGGGTGAGGTAGTAGTCTGTCACCGCGTCGGGGATGAGCGGTGTGTAGTCGTCCATTTTGCCGAGGAATTCGCGCAGGCTGGCGTCTTTCTTTTGGGGGATGCGAGGTTCGAGCACGGCTTCGGGGTGTACTGCTTCCGGGCCGTTTTGGGGTGGAGGGACGATGGGGGAGCCTGTGTTTGCGGCTGAGGGGGCAGCTGGCGAGGGCTGCTGGGTGGGGTTTTGGCCGTTCATTTCGTGGGCGATGGACGTATCTAGGTCGGCGTCGGTGGGTTGTGTGGGTTGTGGTGGTTGTGCAGGCTGTTGCGCCGGCTGTGCTTGGTCTTGTGTAACGTTTGATGCCGGCGCGGGTTCGTTGGGAGTCGCGCTCACTTGTTGGGTGGGCTGAGCTGGTGCTGGTTGCTGTGTGGGTTGTTCAGGCTGGTTTTGAGTGGTCGCGGTCGGCAGTGCGCCATTGGTGGGCGGAGCGGGAGAGGCACTGGGGTCTGCCATGATTGCGATGCGCCTGTGAAGTTGACTGGATGGAGAGCACGTGATCTGCCGCGTGGATCGAGGCAGTGAAGTTCAATGTCGCGTGTGGTGTCGATGGGGCGGTGGTGGTGGTGCTGATGTTGTACTTTGGCATGTGACGAAGCCGTCGGGGTCGGTGGTGGTGAAGTCGAGATGGCGAAGGAGCACCAACAGCTTGCTGAGTCAAGCCCGAAAGCATCCCGCACCTCCCGCCCCGGCTTCACCTCCCTAGCCAAATCGTGGAGGAAGACATGTGTTAGCCACTTCATTCTCGATGCTCGGACGGAAGCAATGAAGGGAATGGAAGGAAGAACAACACGGGCTTTCGCATTTCTACATCCTTTCACTCTGGCATTGAACGAAACCTGCTCTTTGGACACTGCTACACGACACATACCACTCTTCCAAGCTTCCATGTCACGCTGTGCAACACGTCAGACGCACTCGTGCGTGCCGTTGTACCTCTGTCTGGGAGTACTTCATCGCACATACCATGATGGCTACGCAGCGAACAGGTGGAAGGTACTTATTGGAGGTGTGAGCTACCGTGGTGTTCTGTGCAGTCTTCACCAAGGTCTTCGGTCCTTGGTCCGCTGGATTGGCAGCATCAGACCACCGTGCTCTTGTGATTTGTGGCTCGTAAATGGTATACCATGCCTGATCAGAGCAATCTTGCACAGTGCTACTCAGCTGTATCCATTGCTTCCTTCTAATTGCCAGAACCAAGCTTCTTCCCAGCCAATTGAGGCGGTGGCAGAAACACATTGAGAACTCGTCGAGGAATCCTTTTAAATCTGACGCCCTCCCAGGTGCCGACAATCTCACCGCCTTGAATGACGAACACCGTGCCTCCCAAGACGTCCTTCCCTTCCGCTCGCATACGCACGTAGCTTCGGAGCTCTTTCCCGTTACCAGGCTGGAAGTTGCTGGAGATCTTTGCCGCGTCCCACCCGTGGCTAATGTAAGCGTTCTTCTTGGTGTCTGCGTCGCTCGCGTTGCAGATGAAACCAGATAGGTGACACGAGCCATCGAGGTAGTATGGCCCAGACAGCTCGCCTTCCGACTTCGCCACGATATCGAGCAGTGCGGTGGCCTCGAGCTCTGCTTTGTCGATGATGATTTCGCTCATCGCTTGGTAGTCGCCGTCGTACTCCACGAAGGTCTTGAAGAGTTCGTAAGCTTGCCGACGCTGGATGGTTCGAATCTGCCCGGTGCTTTCTTTGAGCGATCTCGCCTGGAGTCTTTCGATCTTGCTTAGAATCATGGGTTCATACGTTGACCACTCCGCTCGCCACAAGGATTCATCCTCAAGTCGAACAACGCAGTGGGCGAGGTCGTCGATCTTGGCACCTTCGGGCGACACATGGCTGAAAGAGCAACGAATGATGCCGGCGCCATCTAGATCTTCAGCACTGACATCCATCTCAAGCCACTGACCTTCGCCAACCTGCGGGTTCTGAGCTTTGAATGGCTTGTCGACGTGCATTTCGCAAACATTCAGACCGGGAAGTTTTCCGGCTTGTCTGACCTTGGCCCAGACGTGCTTTGTCACAGTGATGGCCATGTCACCGTATAGGCCCGAAGGTGTGAGCGTAACACCATTACACTTGTGGTCGCAGAGGACGGGCCAGAGTCCTGGGTCTGCAACGCAAGACCTGATGGTGAGGGTTGCGGCTTTGTTGGCGGTGTATGTTTCAGAGATGATGCGTTGGCACGATGCCGATATACTGTATTTACGTGCAGTTGGGCGTTGCATTTTGCAATTGATGGTCGGATGTGTTGGAAAGTCTGATCGAGGTGGGTCTGCGTGGTGAGTGATGTCTTTTGTTGAAGGCAGATAAAATGTGATACGAGGCCGAATCGATGTCTTCATCCCGAACATGTCGGGCTACACTTATAGACAAACCTCAATCTCACGAGGGTAACATCGGCGGTGAATCTGTCTCTACGAATTCGCCTCCACCAGTTGTCAGCCTCATCCGACGCCGAAGCGTGCCATCAGACTTACGTAGCATTTCTTCGCGCGCAGCAACATTCAGCATCAAGACGAACATTCCATCCATGTGTTGAAGCATAGTGAGTAGTGAGAAGTGGTGTCCCATCGGATGCGGTCGCTGACAACGCGCCGAGTCCGACGTTGCAGTCGCAGTTGGAGCAAAGCCTTGGCGTGCGTTCTTCAACGACGTTCTCACTTCTTCCTCTTCCTCCACTCTGTCTGCACACACACCACCAATAATAATGTCTACGAGCGTCGACCATTATTTGGACCTGCATCGGTCTAATGTTTCCAGCTGTGTCGACTTGAAAGAACGTGCCGTCCTTGGGCAGTCAGCAGTCAGCAAGAATACACGATTGCTGACGTCGACCTTGCCATTCTTCTCCTATCGAGGTAGCTGGATCACCTTGCGCCCATATGCAAACTGATGTTTGCCGCTCAGAGTGACGATTGTGGCGCTATTGGCAACTGCCAATACTGACGAACGATACCGAAGCCTGATGGCAGGGTTCAAATAGATTAACTGCCTCCGCATGAGAAGGCAACTTGACCCGGCCCCTGCACGCCCTGTTGTTCATCGTCAATAAACCGTCCGCATTTGACAGCAACTTCAACTACCGCCTTCACGCATGCCACGTGCACGTCAGGCCTAGACGCCTGTCACATCGCCAAGATGTGTAGCCTCCACGGCGATTCGACCTGCCATTGACCAATTGGTGTGCACGAGCACCGAGCCCGGTCGACTTTACTCTTGTGGATTCTTGCGCCGACGCGAGCTCCCATGAGTCCTTCCAAGTCACTTGTACAGTTTCATATTCTCGAGAACAACTAGGCAGTGCAAACCAGGCAGCGCATTGGCGAAGACATTTATATCGAGGATCGATACTTGACGATCAAGCGAATTTACATTGCGGCTGTTGACAGATGTACCAAAACATCAACACCGGATGAGAGTCTGCGTATCTCAGGCTTGTGTCGAATGGCATCTGCAGCTGCTACTGATCGAATGACCAATGAGAGACCAATGGTCGCTCATACTCAGCATGCAGAACGAACACGGACGGCTGGTGCACTATCCCGTCCTCACCCCAGTACCTTGTACTACACTAGAAACACCACCTTCGGCACAGCCTACAACAACGCCTTGACATCATCGCCTTCATCCGACCAGACCACTCAGATCAGTTGGACCAAGTTTCTCATGCAACGGCGACGATACCAGGGGAGGTCTCATACCTTCGCTGGAACGATCAGACCTGTCACCGCCTCACCCTGTTTCGAACGCATGGATGGAACTCGAGAACCACCCACTGACAATGCAGTCCACGGATCTTGTATAAGTATCGTCTTTCTTGTCCTGTATTTCGTCCAACCTCTCATCATCTCACTACCGACAACCCCATCACAAATATCTTCCAATCACACTCTTCGATCAACCAACCCACAAATTACACTCAACATGCAATTCACCACCGCCATCCTCGCCCTCGCCGCAAGCGCTTCTGTCGCTCTGGCCCAAGTCAACCCTGCTCTTTGCGCCGGCCGCGTTGCCCAGTGCTGCCAGCTCGACGTCCTTGACCTTGCCGCCGTCAGCTGCGAGAACCGTTAGTGCCAGACCCGGACCGGTTCCGAGCCGTGATGTGTAAACTCGAACAATCCCCACTGACAAGCTTTCATCAGCCCCCAACGCGCCGCAGACTCTCGAAGAGTTCGATGCCGCTTGCGGTGAGACCGGCGTCACTGCTCAATGCTGTGTTTTGCCTATCGTAAGTTGTCTTGATTCCATCTTTTACCTGATCGTTCGGTCACTGACGGGATACATTACAGCTCGGACAAGCTCTTCTTTGCAACAGCCCATAGATCGTCGTTCGAAACGCAATAGACGTCTCGACTG